>Ga0247664_1000041_pt1 | contig 37876 bp, 55 predicted proteins | sample CNK05_metaG_FD_182715 | JGI IMG/M metagenome (GOLD analysis project Ga0247664, IMG submission 182715) | Soil microbial communities from Purdue University Martell Research Forest, Indiana, United States - CNK05 | ecosystem: Environmental > Terrestrial > Soil > Temperate forest > Bulk soil...
TCGAAGAGGAGATCGCGAAGTACGTGGGCAAGGGCGTTGCGAGTCGTCTCGCGAAGGCTGAACTGCCTGCGCCGGTTAAGGTGATGACAGAATCCGAGTGGGCTGCGGCATACCCGGAGAAGTGGGCCGAGGCCAACATTACTGATCCCCGTCCAGATACTTTCTATGTCGTTGGACCGGACGGATCCCGCGGCAGCAGCCGGTTTACCGGCCGTGAGGTCGCAGAATCTTATGCTGATAGGATGTCCCGTACACGCACGGTCTCCGGCGAGGGCCTGGCGATGGGCGGCGAGTGGGCGGTCAACATGTACGACAAGGCCCACGTCAATTTCCTCGAAGACTACGCCAAACAACAGGGCTGGCTGAAGGCCCTGGGTGCGGAGCAATCGAAGCCCAACCCGAATCAGCTTGAGCTTGCCGGGATGCCTGAGCCGAAGGCGAAGCGTGCGGTGCGGGACCTGGAGATCGTGACGGAGAAGCCGAAGGCATCTGAAGTTCGGTACGCGGTCTTCGACGCTCAGGGGAACCGAGCCAATACTTCCGACTACCATCTGATCGGTGCGCGACATGTGGCTCAAGAGATCGGCGGGACGTACAAGCAGATTAGCGGGGGAGAAGTCCAGCCGCCTGTCACTGAAACCGTCCACGCTATCGCGATTCCCGACGAGGTCCGCAATCATCTGATAGAACAAGGTCAGCCGATGTACTCGCCGAGCGGCGGGGAGACCCCCGACTCCTTGACGGCGCTACACAATACTACTGGCGCGGGTCTTCTTGCCGCCGACCGGCTCGGAGGTATTCCGGCCCCTTCATTGGCGGTTATGAAGCGGGAGCACTCCTTCAGCTCGTACGGCGACATCACGCTGATCGCTCCGCGGGACGTAGCAGATCCTCAACAAGGCGCGAAGGCTTTTGATTCAGACGCCTACTCGCCGCGTCAGCCGCGCCCAGAGTGGAACCGGATCCCGGCTGCTCGAAGCCGCGCTTTCCAGGACAAGTTCCGGGAGGAGATCAAACGCCTGGATGACTACAGCAGCTTCCACGAGGTCCTTGAATCATTAGGCGGAAGCTACCGCAAGCCGGACAAGGAACGGGCGAAGCAGGAAATGGAGAAGTCTGCGGCCGTCGTCACGCAGTTTCTAAAGGACGTTGGCGGCGACCCGAGCACAGTGTACCGGCGCAAGACGGTCCCGGGGATGTCGTCGAACGAGTATTCGACTGCGCTCTACAAAGAGCGGGAGACGCTCCGAAAGATCGTCGCAGATCGACAAGACGAGTTTAACGCTTGGGCCGATAACCTTCTGGATCCGCTCTTCGGTGATCCGGTCCTTAAAGTCGGCGGGAAGAAGGTTCCGTACACGGCCGAGAATGTAACAGCAGCGATGACTGGCAAGACGCGCGCCCAGGAAAACGGGATGACCTTCGGTCCGGGAGCCGCTCGCGCCGCGGCCAGCGCGCCGCTACGCTCGATCGCCGACATGCATGCTGCCGAGGGCAGTCTCGTGTCTGATGACGCCTTCTCCAAGTACAAGGAGACGCAAGAACCCATTCTGAAAGACTACCGCGAAGCCGCTCTTGCCACGAAAGGCGAGCAGGACTTTCGGGACACTTGGGACGCTCTCGACGACTCGATGAAAGTCCTGGGTACGTACCTGAAAGGCGGCAAGAAGGACAGTCCGGACCGCATGGCTGCGGCGCTGCGGCGGCACGGGTTCGGGGATGACCCCGAGACAGTCAATAAGGCGATCGCTGCGGCAGCCGCGCTCCGCGATGCTCCAACAGAATACTTCGAAGCCAAGCCTCAGCGGAACGTGAAGTTGTCAGAGTTCGCCGGGGCCGTCGTGCCGGAGAAGACGTCCCCCCGCGTCCTGGCAGTGCTGGAGAAGCACGGGATCACAGTCGAGAAGTACAAAGACAGCACGGAACGCCAGGCTGCGACAGAGCGCCTCCGGGCTAAACTGGCCGGCGAAGGGAAGGCGGTTCACTTCACTCCCTCCGCCCAGGACTCGACTCCCGTGCCGGCCGCGAAGCCCGAGGCGCCGCCGAGGTACGACACCCCCCTGCCTTCCAGCCCGAAGGCAGACGACGAAGAACAACGCAAACAACGCGCAGCGCGAATCAAAGCCGCCGCGCAAGCCCGACAAAAGAAAGCCGCGTAAGCGGAAAACAGCATGAGCAACACGAGACCATCCTCTAACCGATTCGACGAATACTTTGCCGCCGCCTTGACCGGGCTGCTTGCCAGCGACGCAGGAGGCCTCTCGGAGCGGCTTGTCCAGGGCAATTCGGGCGGCTTACCGACTGACGCGGGGCGTAATTACGCGGCTACCATAGTCGAGGCCGCTATCGCCGTCGCGCAGGCCGCGGTTGCCGACAAGTCCCCGCCGTCTGCGGCGCGCGCTACCTTCGTTCCGAAGTACATGAGTAAAGCAGGCAACCGGTAGAGGCCGCCGTGGCAATCAACACACATTTTCACACACTCTCGCAGATCACCGATCGGCGTAATTTTGCGATCGACTCGGGCGTCGTCTCGGCAAGCGTCCCGGCGCTCTCGTTGACTCAGACCTGGACTGACTCCGCGGTAGCGTATACAGCGTTCTCATTGAACGTGACGAACACTGCGAGCCTAGCCTCGACGAGTGGGCCAACGGCGGCCTCCTCGAAGCTGTTAAGCTTACAGCGGTCGGGCATGGAGCAGTTTTCCGTCAACATCGACGGTCTTGTCAACGTGCTTCGGCACGACGCCGACACGATGGGCGCCTCCATCTATTTCGCTAAGCAGGGAGCGGCTGGCAACGCCGCGGCCCCTGTCGCAACCGACAACGGGATCTTACAGCTCCGCGCGTTTGGGTGGAACGGATCTGCGTTCGGTGCTGCTGGCCGGATACAATTCAACGCGGGGGCCACGCACAGCGTTTCAACTGCTCAGAGTTACTGTAAGATCATGACCGTGCCGTTCTCGTCTACCACAGAGACGGAAGCGGTGAGGATCTCAAATTCAGCGCTCAACCTCGTGTCAGGCGTCGCGCTTCAAATCGCAGGACTTGCGTACCACAACCCACTCAACATCATCGCTCCAAACGTTTCCGGACCGGTTTCGTACACAGTTACCGCCACGTCGGCCGGAGTAACTTACGCGTTTCCGGACTCGGCATTCATCAATCTCAATGCTGTTGGGACCTATGCCTTAGGAGGAATGGTCAAAGTGGACTTGGTAGGCGCGACCTTTGCCGCAAACCAGACGATTACGGTTAAGCTTAGGCAAACGAGCGGCACACCCGCGGATGTGCCCCAGGCGATCTCAACGTTTACAGTGCCCGTTGTCACCACCGCGACTCAAACTCTTGGGTTTATACCGATCCCGACGGTGATTTTCTCGTCAGCTGGCAACGAGACGATTCAGATTTTCGTCGACGTGAGCGTTCTACCCAGCGCGGGCAGCGTCAAGATCACTCAGTCGTCGATTCTCGCAATCCGTCTCTCCTAATTCACTTGGTCGAGGGTTTTAACGCCTGCTCCGCGGGCCTCGGCCAGCGCCAGGAGCAGCTTTATGTCGCGGGAGAGGTCGAAGGTCACCTTGGCCAGCCAAGCGTATGTGAGGTCCGCAGGTTCTCCGGCGTTGCCCAGGTGGGCGCAGTCGTCGTCTCGGTCCTCTTCCCGGACCAGAAGCCCGTCGCCCAGGCCGGCGTCGACCAGCTCGTCGAGGGCGTCCTGTTCGTGATTGGCCCAGACAGCGCCCAGAGCCCCGTATTCGTTTCCGATTACCCAAAGACGCATGCCGTGCGGGTGGGTCTCTCCGGGCAGAATAACGTCGTTGCAGAGGATGCGCTCGGCATCCAGCTCGGCAATCGCCGGGGCGGAAGCGAAGGGGAGGTCCTGTTTCAGGTGCAGTGTGTATTTCATGCACGGCACAATACGCCACCGTCTTACGTTGTCAAACAACGTTTATCGGTGTATATTACTGAATGCCAAGGTTTCGTTTCTTCAGTCTCCTTTTCCTCGCCTCCGTGCTTCTGGTTGGCTGCATTGGACCGCGGCCCCTCCGCCCTGGACGGTCCGCCATATCTTCAGGCAACTGGCGAGCGACTGTCACCCAATCTGAGAACCCCCAGGCTCCGACGGCCCAGACGACCGAGCGGATCGTTGAGACGACTACCTCAGTCGGCGGCACGAATCAGACCGTAAAGACGTCTGAACGAAGTTCTGCAACAATCGGCGCCGCGCAGAAGGACACGGCCCGCGAGATTGCCGCGAAGCTGTCCAGCGCCCGGCCTGTCCAGGTCGTCGGCGTCATCCTCATTCTCGCAGCCCTGGCCATGTTTCACCCGGCCGTCGCCGCGATTACTGCAAGTCGGACGTTTCAAATGGCGACAGGCGCCGTCGGCCTCTTTCTGATCTTTGCCCCGTTCGTCGTCGTGGGTAACGAGAAGCTCCTTCTCCTCGCCGGCATTGGGGTCCCCGCAGGCTGGTTCTTCATTCATCGGCACGGGAAACTGCAAGGCCTCGTTGACGCGAACAAGAACGGGATCCCCGATGACCAGGAGGCCAAGCCGTGAAGAACTACGGCAAAGACGGGCTGATCGGACTGTTCGGGGTCGTGGCGTCGGTGGGCAGCTCTTGGATTTCAAACGCCGAGACGTGGATCTCGTTCGGTTCTCACGTTTTCGGGTTCGTCGCCGCGGGGCTCAGCGTTGCTCTGCTCGTCGTGCGGCTCCGCAAAGCGATCAAGGAGAAGAAATGATTATCAGCAATCACGGCAAGTTTGAAGTCCGTTCTGAGGACGGGAAAAAGCGCCTGGGCTCCTACCCCTCAAAGGAGCAAGCCGTAAAGCGCCTTCAGCAAATCGAATGGTTCAAGGCCCACCCTAAGAAGGGCGGGAAGTAGCGATCAGCTTTTCGACTTTTCTGCGATACCAGTTCAGCCACGCCCACGCCGAGCCGCGAAATCCAACCGCCTCGGCGTTTTTCACGTACTCGTGAATCTCCCCCGACAGGTAAGCCCGCAGCAGGTAGAACCAGCGCGGATCGTACATCACCGCGAGCTTGTCCGGCATACAGAGCGCCGACGGCTCGTCTCCGCAGGCCTTGGCCAAGTGCCGACTGTGGAACAGGCACAGCCGGTAAGCCCGCAGTGCGCGCAGCTCTGACTCGAGGACCCCGCGGCCGATTACGACGCGGTGCCACCAGCGCACAAGGGCCTGCGCCAACCGGGCGCCTCCGACTGGGTGAAACCGGCCATGTGTGCCGTCCATGTTGCGCCGCCCCCAATAGCCCCAGTCGTGCACCAGGATGCACAGCCACTCGCAGCCGCGGGGCCAGCGGCCTTGCAGCTTGCGCCAAGCCAGCGCGACGGTGACGGGGTGCCAAGCGAATTGGTGAACTCCCCAAAGTAAACTGCGAGTGCCGAGGGTCATAAAGTCTCCTTGGCCCAGAGGGCGATAAGTGCGGCGTCTGATGTGCCGTGATCCTTTTTGCGTTTGAACAAATTCGCCTGGGCCGGAAACAGCTTCGCGGCCAGATCTCGCGTCAACGTCTTAAATGGCTGCTTGGGGAGGCGATGCTTCTTTCTGAAATAGTTCTGCCACTTTTGCGGGCTCACCTGCACCGGCTCCACGGGGTGTGTGCAGAAGCTTGAGCCCAGCGCAACGCCGGTCGATTTGCCAAAAGAGAAGACGCTGCAGACACCTTCTCCCGGCATCGCGTGCACAGCTTCGATCACGATCGCATCAGCACCAGGGGAAGCCGTCTGCACGGCCGTCGCGATGTCGCGGATCGTCTTAAAATCGCGCCAAGCTGTCAGCCCGGTTCCCTCCAACCGCACCACTGCGCCCGAGATCCCGGGGTCTATGCCGACGACAATCATGCCGGCACGGCCTCCAGACTTTTCGCGTAGCTGCTGAGCGCAACGGGGATCCCGAAGACGTCGCGGAACAAGCAGATCAGCTGCGTATGGTAGTCCTTCAGAGTGCTATCATTCAGAATCCACCCCCCGTTCGGAAGATTCAGGATGTCCTCTTTTGTGAAGGTCACCGTGAAGTCTTCCGGGGTTCCTGGCCTATCCACCCAGACAACGTGATCAAACAGCGGAGCAGCCGCTAACACTTCCACCTTGTCGCGGCAACCGGTGCAGATGTCGCCTGTCGCCAAACACATCTTGACGAGCAGCGCCGGATCGTCGCGTCGCATCCAGTCGCAATGGTCTTTCCAGAACTGCCGGTTGTTGTGCCGCTCGTCGTATGCGGTTTGCGGATGGACGCCCAGGGCCGCCGCGACCGACTCTTTAGCGGCCCAGGAGGTCGAGCCTGTATAGCGGAGGCTGAGGTGAGACTCGGCGAACTTCGCCGCTTCGTCTTTGCCGGCGCGGCCGTAGCCGACGAACAATACTCTTTTACTTTGCTCCATACGTCTGTGCGATGTCTGAGTTGACCGCGTCGAGGGCTGCGTACGCGGAGGTTGAAACGACTTCGGCCATTTGAAGCCCTGTGTTCGTAAACTGAATGAGATCGGCCTGCGTAAATTGGTTGACCCGAACAAACTTCTTGCCGTCCGACAGCTCGATCATGACTGCGACAGAAAGCGTCATGGCTGGCCAAAAAGCAGGAGTTCGCCGCGGGCGGGGTCGTAAATGACTTCGGTCACTACGATCTTCTTGGCGTCGAGCTCGGCCAGCATCGCGTCGAATTCGGGCAGGCTCTGCCGGACGTTGAAGGTGAGAATGCGAGGGAGTTCGCGGAGCTTGGCCCCTTGCCCCATCTCCAGCTCCTGAAGGAACATCCGGCGCTGAATGTCGACTAGCTTCGCGGCGAGCTCCTGATGTTTAGGAATCAGCGGCGCGAACTGCGCGAAAACTGCGGCGTGTTCGGTGCGAAGGCTCACTTGGACGCCTCGACTTTCTCCAGCAGCCGCGCCGGCAGGTCGTAGGAAATCGGCGCTTCCTTTGCCGCGTCCAGGTTCAGCTCGTAGCCCCAGCTCCTGCCGTGCTTGGGATGGACCCCAAAGAACAGCTGGAACGGCCGGCAGGGGGTGAAGTTGAGGTGCATCGCAAACTCGTCGTCTGCGAACCAGGCCCCGTTGATAATGTAGCGGCCTGTTGCTGTGGCCGCGCCGACGAACCGGTGTTTGTCGCCTACGAGGTAGTAGTCAGGGGCCTTCTCACCGCGGGCGTTGTAGCGCTGCGTCGTCGCGTTGATCTCGCGGCCGATGGAATGGGACGGGGTCCCGAGGGCCTGATCTCCGCCCTTCAAATGGTCCCCGTGGCTGACTTTGAAGCGCCAGTCCTTGATGTCGAAGACCTGGAAGGCGCCTTCGTCGAGGTCAAACTTGACGTTGCCTGGCCCGGCTGTCTCCAGCAGGGCCGCGATCTGGCCGAGGACGATGAAGTCGAAGTTGCTGTAACGGTTCGCAGTGGGCGGCTTCTTCTGGTTCATCCAGCGCGCGTGATTCCCGCCCAGGCCCCGGCAAACGACGTTCGGGACGACCCGCGAGAGCCGCGCGACGAACTGGTAAAAGGCAAGCGAGGCAAGGAGGACTTGGTCGGCCACGAGCCACCGGTTCGGGATCTCCTCGGCATGGTTCAGCGCACCTTCCACAAGGTCCCCCAGGAACAGGATGTGCAGCGTTTCGATCGGGTTCGCGACGTTTTCACGTAGGAGGCGCGACACGGTCTCTTCCATGAACCGCAGGCGGTCGAGGAACACGCGGGGGTTGTAGTGGCCGAAGCCGAGAGTGTGCCTGGGGCGGACCAACTTGCCGACGTGGGAGTCCGAGACGACGAGAACGGCGTCCTCGGGCTGCCCTGGGCGTTTGTTGGCCGCGGCCGGCGAGGGAATGTTGATCGTAAAGCCGTTGTCGATCGTGCCGATCACCGCGTCGCGGAACTCGCCGACAATCTCCTGCTCGTGGGCGACCCGGCCCAGCAGCTTCTTGTAGCGGCGCGCAGCTTCGTCTGCCTCGCGGAGCTTATGATCTGCTTGGGCTCTTTTAAGGTCATCCTGAAGAGTGGTCTTGTTCGGCGCAGGGTTCGCCAGCTTGCCAAGGATCCCGCGCGCCTGATTCTCGGTGATCCCAAACTTCTTCGCGATCGCGTGACGGCCGGCGCCTGGGTTCTTGGCGCAATAAGCCGCGATCTTCTGTCGTAGTTCGTTAGTCATTGGTTAACAGTGTCAGACACAAGCAGCCGCTGTGCCTATTTGCAGTAGTGGTCAGCGATCTTCCCCTCGACGCCGAGCGGAAGATCCTCGGCCCAGGCCGGAGGGATCAGCATCAGCCGTTCGGCCTCGATCAGCGCCTCTTCGGCACCGTTGATCGGCACCGCGCAGATCAGCTCGTCGTGCGACGTGAAGATCACAGGGATCCCCGCCCGCTCAACGCGCAGGACGGCCTCGGCCAAAACGTCGCGCGCCATGCGCTGCGTGACGTTCTCGGTCAGGAGGCCATGCCACAGCGACGGGATCCGTGAGTTGTGGGACGTATCGCCCCTGATTTTGAAAGAGCTATAATTGCCGTCAGCCTGCGAGCGGACGTGGAAGTGTTTCAGGGTCTCGCCGTTTGGCATCTGCATGCACAGCTCGCGGTCGCGGTCTCTCGCGGCAGCGCGGATCAACTCTTTCATCCGCCCCCAAAACGACCGAATCAGCGGGTTGGCAGCGCGGAACTTGTCAACCTGCGCTTGAAGTTCGCTGTCAGTAAGAGTCAAGCCCTCCTTGGCAGCCCCGCGGCGAAACGCCTCCACTCCGCCCGCGTAGCCGCCTGAAATGACGTGGACCTTGCAAACCTTGCGCAAGGGGACGTTCTCGTCTTTCAGGATTCCCGCCCGCCAACCCAGCGCGGCGCGGGCATACGCCTCGTAAATCTCCATCCCTGAACGCATCGCCGAAAGCATCGCTTCGTTCCCGGCGAGCCAATGCAGGCACCTGGGCTCGATCTGCGCGTAGTCGATCAGGGCGAAACGGCAGCCTGGAGGCGGAACGAGATACCGACGCATGTCGATGCCTGGCGAATCGTCGTCTTCAAACTCCTCCCATTCCGACATCTCCTCTGCAAAAGCATCCCCGGAGCTGTCGAGGTTCTGGACGTTGAACCCCGCCGACGACCAGCGCTTCGTATGCGGGGCGCCGCAATAACGCAGATTGAGCGGGTAAACCCCGTCGCACACTTCTGCCTGGAGGACCTTAAGCTTTTTCGACTTCGTACTGGTCCCGCGTACGACACGCATTGACATAACGAGCTTCGCAAGCTCGGGGTTCGCTGCTATCCACCGAATACATTGCTCGTCTCGTTTATCTAGTGACGCCGGGGCGTCGACCCCGTGCCGAAGGCAGTGTTCGGCGAAAGCGTCATAACTGAGAGGCTTGCGGTCCTCGTGGACCCAGGGAAGCCTGTTAATCGCTTCATGTCGAAGCCGCTCCAGATACACAAGATCCTGGTCGACGGCCTCCATGTTGATATGCACGCCGCGGCGGTTGCACATCCGCGTATGCTCTGCGATAGCCGCCTCGGTCGAGGACAGCTGCGGGATCTTGTGGAATAGCTGCTTCTCGACCCGGGAGTCGGTCAAGCAGTAGTCGGCTACCTCCTGCTGCCGCGCGTCGGGCAGTTCTTCGAACCGGACGCCTTTCATCTGGTCGCGGATCGTCTTGTCCAGCTGGATCCCGAGGACCGCTTTCGCCGCGCCGGCAACGTTGCCCGGTAGCTGATTCCCCGCGGACTGGTCTAGCAGGCAGTGCCACTCGTTCGCCGTATTGCCGAAATGCTTCTCGAAAAAGGCCTGATCGAAGTTCGAGTTCGCGGCGACGAACTTAAGGCCCGGATCTTTCCACCAGGAATCGCCGAGCATCTGAAGGGCCTGCGCTGGCGTGCCGCAGAACTCCAAGTCATCAGACACGATCGAGACGAGGTATGCGTCGACCTGGGCGGCGTAGTTCTTCAGCCCGATCGCGTCTACACATACGTCCTTGTCGTACGGCGTTTCGAAGTCGACGACGACGGGCTTCATCAGTGCTTGTACAGGAAGGTGACCGTCATTGTGATCGCCAGGGCCGAGAGCCAGTAACAGACGTCGGCGGGCTTGCGCGCAATACCCCAGCGGAGCGCGTTCATCGCGTAGAGGCCGATGATCAGGTAATTGAAGAACTTCGGATCGAGGAGAAACCTGATCACATCGCCCCCACTTTCCGGCCCCCTGGACCCCAGAGCCTGTACATGATCTGCTGAGCCGACGCCCCGACTTTCGGGAATAGGTCGAGGGCGGGCGGGTTCTTGCCTTCCGGCTTAAGCGCTTTCTTTTTTCTTTTGGTGTTTTTGTTCATCGTGTGAATGAGATCCCCAGCTCATGTCCGACGCCTTCGAGGACGTCGACCGCGGGCGGGGGTTTTGAAAGAGCGGCCTCCTGCGGGTGCACGGTCGTTGCGCGGGAAGCGCCCCCCACAACGGGGGCGACAACAGGCGCTGAGGGCGTTGGAGGCCTGAAGATGGCAAGAAGGGACGGGAAGGGGGCGCTGTTGCGCGAGCCGCCGAACTTGAGCCGGCCGCGGACAAAGCGTGTCTCGGCATACGGCATGACAAAGTCGTGAAACCAGGCGGTGTCGGTCCTGGACGGCACCAGACAGACGACCGTCGCGCCCCGCGTGCTCTCCGCGTAGGCTTTCGCGATCCATGTCTTGACGTCGCTGTACGGCGGGTTACAGAACGCGACGCCCTCCCACCGCTGCCGCAGTCCGTCGTCTTCAGGAGAGAAGAATTTTGCACAAAGGGCGTTGTCCTTCGTCGCGCACACGTCCAGGTCGAAATGAAATTCGGCGTCGAGGATAAAGAAGAAATCCCGCGGCGTGCTCCAGCAGTCGGATCCTCCGGTCTTGGCGGAGGAAAAAACGGTTTTAAGATCGTGGTTTGTCATGAGCTACAACGTTCAACAGTGTCAGACACCAGCAGACGGCGTGCCGCGTGTTAGTTCTTCAGCAGTGCCGCTTTAACGATTTTGAACTTACGATCCGACGAGCCTGGAAGGTGAACGACGCCGCTGTCGGGCATCCGCGCAAGCGTCGTAAGGTGCTTCGCAACCCTTCGGACGTTCCAGTCCTGGACAACCGACTTCAGACCCTCATGCCCGCTGATTTCCGAGAACAGCTCTGTCGGCGTGCCGACCCATTCCGCGCGGTCTTCCATGAACTGAGAGGTCCTGGCCCAAAGCACGAGCAGCTCGTGCAAGTCATGCGAGACGTTTTGGTGCTTCGCGGTTTTAAGCAGGCTCGGCGAGAAGTAACTTTCTACTCCGGTCCGCCCGCCGATCATGATCGCTTTCGGCGGCTGGTAGCGGATCAAGTAACGTGCCCAAAACGGCCGCTCGCGCGCAATCTGGGCTTCGACCTCCGCCTGACTGCCCCAACGCCCGCGGAACTTTCGCGCCTCGAAGAACATGAACTTGTCGCGCGTGTCCGAGTTGATCTCGGGCAGCCCGCCCAGGCTCGCGAGGTCTTTGTTTAGGGTAGCGAAGATCCGACCCGTCCAGATAATCATTGCCCGTTTTTTGTACTTGGGGTGACACGTCTGTTCCGGGTTCACGACTAAGCCCTTCAGCCGTTGCAGCTGGCGCGCCTGTGTCCATTCATTGCTCGGCGCGTCTTCGTCGTTCATCGCCAGCAGGCCGACCTCGAATAGCTCCGAGTTGAAGCCCCCCGCGTCGGTCAAGTGATCGATTGGATTCGCCGATCTCCAGCCCAGCAAAGGTCGGAAGATGTGCAGACACCACAACGTTTTCCCGGAACCCGCCTCACCGGCTACGTATATCGCCTGCCCCATTGTAGGCCGGTAGTTCAGGAACGAGTCGTACGCTCGCTGATGGTGCGCGAGCAGGTTCGGAAAACCGTCCCCGAAAAGGCCGTTACCTACTTCCCAGGTCAGCGGAAAACACTCGTTCGGGTCGTAATCTGCGTCAGGCGCCGGCACTACTGGCTGAAGGTGACAGGTATTAAGGACTCGCGAGCTCTCCAGGTCGAGGAAGCCTGGAGGACGGCAAACGAATGGCCCCGCCTGGTCGACGCGGTTCTCCTGCTGGATATGGTACAGAACGCGGTGCGCGTCTGAGATCGTCTGGCCTTTGCCTCGCTGCGGCGACAAGCCCCCGTGCGAGAGGTGAAGAAGGACGTTGCTTTCGCTAAAGTCCCGCCAGCGCCCGCGCGTCAAAATATAATAGGCCTGCCCGTCCCAGGCGATGTCGGCCGCGATCTCTCCGAGGTTTCGGACGCTCTGCTCGTCGCACCACTTCGTCCCCAGGAGCGCCTCCCAGGACATAAACGCGACGTTGCCTGTAAAACACAGCATGCCGTCGGGCTTAATCTGGCAACCCGAAGGGTTATCGGCCGTCGGATCCCAAAACCTCACGCCGAGGTTGCTCAATTCGAAGGGGCCTTGCCAGCGGCCGGGCCAGCGCTTCTCGATTTCCGCGGCAACTTTCTCAAGCGGGATGTCCGTACGAGAGGGCTTTACGGTTTTTGCAGTACTAGCGACAACGCCAAACAGCGTCTTCCACGGAATCGGGGGCCGCTTGTAGTCGATCCAGTTTGCCCCGTTCGTCCAGACCTGCTCGGCTTTCAACGAAGCCTCGTCAAATCCCGCGAAGGCCGTCGCCAGTTTGAATTTCTCGACGAACGCTCGCTTTATCGCGGAGCAGTGGGCCGAGTTCATGCATAAGATCGGCCGCTCGAAAAGGAAGAGAAGCCGTGACTTTCCGCTCAACGAGTACTCGAGGAAGTTTGGCCGGAAGTCCTCCGACATCTGCGCGATCAGCTCGTCGGGATTCGATTGGATCAGGTCGTAATCGAGCGAAAGGCCTGCCATTGATTGCGCCTCGTTCCCGGAGCCTACGCGCAAAGTCGGCACCACGCCGCGCACCTCAGAATAAATTTGCCATTCGAAGTCCGGCCGAGCCGTCAGCTTGCGCCGCTCAGGCTTCGGCATCGCCTGCAAGTCTGCGAGACGCTGCGTACCAGGATCGTAGAGCCAGGGTTCGCTGAATGTCCCGACCTTCGAGGTCAGGTTAGGGAAGCAGACAAGAGAGGGGTAGGGCACAGAGAAAAAGAAAAGGAGGGAGGGCCGTCCATGGCCCGATCGCGCTCCAGTAAGTAGGCGCACGGCACAACACCGCCGCCGCGATTCATTATTCTGCTTCGCCGTCTTCGCGGACAGTTCCGCCGCGAAGAGCAGTAGCAACTTGCAGGACTTCGGGACCAGTCTCCTCGCGGAGCATGTTGATCTCAGGCACCCACACGCTGAACTTGCCGCCTTCCGTGCGGACAATACGCATCGTCCAGACGAACTTTTCCAGGACGGCCTTCTTGCCAGGAACGACAGACTGCATGCGCGTCTTGTTGAAGATCGGCAGCACGAACCGGCCGTAAGCTCCGCCAGAGGCGTAGTACACCGCGGGAGCGTAGCGCTTCCCATCGGCTTCAATCGTAAACCCGGGGTGCTTGCAGTTGGCCGGCTCTTCCAGGAGGAGCAGGCATTTTGCCGACTTCTGCCAACGGAGTTTTTCTCCGCTTTCCGAGTAACCGATGCCGCCGCCGAGCGCGGTCGCTTCTTGGATCGTGTCCACGACACGCGACGTCAGACCTTCTTCCATTTCCTCCTTGGTGAGGTTCTCTCGGAACTGCGGCTTGACCTTTACCGGGACGAACCGAAGGGTCGGGTTCGAAGCCCTGTCCTGAAGGTTCGGGATCCCGAAGAGGATCTCGTCAGCGTAGAGCGTAACGCCCTGGTTATAGCGTTTCGCCAACTCACCGGATCCGTTTACGATCTGGAAGCGAGGGACTCGCAGATCGCTCGTATCGAACTGGCCTTCCAGGCCGTCGATACCAGTCGAAAGACTCGGCCGCACGACTACGGCTGTGCTGCCGGAACTCGCAGTTTCGCATTCGCTGGCGGGCACGATTTCAAGCGCTTTCGCTGGCTCTTCCGCAGGGGCTCCGACGCCGAGTTCGTGCGCAAGACGCTCCGCGGAGTTCTCGTCAACGGGCAAGTGTGTTGTGTCGGGCGGAGGGGCCTGCGGCGCAGGCTTCTTTAGGGTTGCTGTTACCATTGTGTGTTTTGCTTTTGGGTTGTTTTGTTGGGGTTATTGCCCATCGCTGAGCAAAGGGGGTGCGCTCTTTTCGAGGCGGATCGTCGCGTAGCTGATCAGGCCGTCGGCGCGGGTCATCAAGCCTTCTGCGGAAAGGGTGCTCGCCATGATTTCTTTCGCCTCTTTCTTCGTCGCCTTCATCTCTTTTGCCTGCTGCTTTGCTTCACCCAGGAGGCGCTTCTTCTCTTTGGGATCAGATGTATTGTCGGCTTCAACAGTGGCAGACTCCAGCAAACGCTGTGCCGCATTGTTTGACACGGCTACATAGCTGTCCGCGAAGACGGCCTCGAGCTTGGTCAGCGCAATGTCGCAGCAGGCGAGGATCTGGTCGGGGTTCAGAACGTCCTTCAACGCTTCAGCGACAAGGGCCGGGTGATGCACTGAACGATCACGCTTCCGATAACAGGCCTTGACGACGACCGACTGCCCTGGGGCGATTTCTACGCGAAGGATCCCGTTCTCCTGCGCCTGGGCCAGTTCCAGGGCTTTCGCCTTGATGCCTGACTTCGACTCCTCGAGGAGCGTTTCCAGTCGATCGAGGATGTAACAAGCCTTCGCGACGTCCTCAGGAGTTCGGATCTCGATCGCGCTGAAGGTCGACGGAAACGGCAGCGGCTCGGACTTCTGAAGAGCGAGCGCACCGGTCTGGACGAGGGCAGGGCAGCTGCCGGCCCGAGAGCAGAAGTCGCAATACGGGTTGACGTTTAGCGTCGGGTTGGGCTGTTGCGCGCCGCGAATTACCCCTTGGACGGCCGTAAATATATCATACATCTCGTCCCGGCGAAAGCTGGCCGCGGTCGTTTTGTGCAGTTTCGGCTGCACGAATAGAACGCCCAGCTTGGCGAGTTTGGGGAACTTGTGGAACGAGCCGAGGGCGTACGCTTTGCCCTGGTAGTTGCTCGCCGCGGGCGGGACGGGGATCCAACCGAATTTGAAGTCGACCAGGATACCGACGCCCCCGCGGAGCACGATCAACACGTCCAGGTGCCCGCTTGTCAGCTCTTGTCCCGTCGGGTCCGGAACTGTCACTCTGATCTCGTTGTGGATCTCCTCCCAGCCCATCGCGAGCCAGCGATCCAGCTCCTTGCAGCAGTAGGCGAGGAGAATGTAATCGTCGTCGCTGATTGTAATCTCGCCGGACTGCGTGCGGGCGTCGAGCACCGCAAGCGTACGGTGCCCTTTCGGCGAGGCCTTCACGACCTCGATTAGCCCGTCCATGATTTCGTGCAGGCGCGTGCCTTCCCGCGACGCCTCAGACTCTCCGTCATTAGGCAGGTAGCCGGGGCAGGCCGCGTACGCGTTCAGCTTTGAAGGGCCGTAGCGGTGATGCGTGCGGGCCGAGTGATTAGGTTGCAGCGCCGCTGCGAGAAGTGAAGGGTCTGGGCACTCGTGGCCGGCGCCGTCGTGGTAACTGAGGCACCGCGCGCATTGTTCTGTGTAGTTGGCCATACGTCAGGGGATAAGATCGCCGTCGTTGATTAAGTCGATCCGGTCCGCCTTCGCGCGGACGTTCGTCGCGATGCGTTCCTCCTCTGTGCCGGCGAAGACCAGGAGATACTGCTGCGAGAACCCGCCGCCGTCGCGGTTCACGCGGCCGAAGGCTTGCTTGAGCAGGTCGGCCCGGTCGGGCGGAGAAATCAGAGTGACGCGCTCGGTCTGTTTGAAGGGGTCGTGAAAGCCGATGCCCACGCCACCCGCCGCAATGTTGCAGACGAGTGCGCGGAGACGTCCTGTCTGCATGTCCTTCTCGATCCGCCCGCGATCTTCGGCCGACGTGTCGCCGTCGAGGATCGGGACCTCGCAGCCGAGGGCCTTTGATAAAGCTGCGCTTAGCTTCTTCGCCGTGTCGCGGTAGTTGACGAAGCAGACCACGGGGCAGGACTTCGCGTAATCCGTAGCCAGCTCGACGAAGTCCGGGACCTTCAGCAGCTCGAGGGCCTGGCGGGCGCGGATCAGTTTCTCTAAAACGGTGCCAGCCGTTTTCTTCTGCGCCTGCCGCTCCGCGTACAGCTCCGCGATTTCGCCTGCGAGGCGCTTCGCTTTGTCGGTCGGGTCGAGCAGACGCGCGTCAATCGTCGTCTTCGGGAAGCCGGGAATGTCGGCCTTGCGGAGACGGGCGCCGCGGTGAGGGAATAGCTCGGAATTGAGACGCAACAGCGCTTGTCGAACCGCCTCGACTTCAACCGGGTCTTCGGAATCGGCCGGGAAACGAAAGCCGCCGAACACGCCCGGCTTGACCGCGTGATCAAACATCCACCACTTAAAGCCCTTCAGGTCGTGCAACCCGAGGGCGAAGCCCAGCGCCTTCAGCTTCAGCGGGCTGTCTGCGGCCGTCGCCGACAAGCAGTGCACGTACCGGAACTGCCGGCGCGCAGCGATCAGCATTTTGCTTTGCAGGCTTGTTGAGCCTGAGCACCGGTCGACCTCGTCGAAGATCGCAAACTCGAACGCCTGCGACCATTGCCAGCGGCTCCCGCGGGCGCACTGGACTTCGAAGCCGAACGACGATTTCGTCACGCGCCTCCCGTCTTCGTAGCGACAGGCACCGCGGACGCCCTCGTAGTTGATTACCTGGGCCGGAATCTGTAGCCGCTCGGACCACTCTTCCCAGGAGGGCTTGACAGACAACGGGCAGATGACCAGAGGGACGGCGTCGAAGGCCTGTGCCAGGGCCAAGGCACACGGCGTCTTGCCTGTGCCCGTGTCGCTGGCGTCCAGCGCAGCGCGGTTACGCCGCAGGATCTCGGCGAGGCGCGCGACGTGGGGCTTCTGGTATTCGCGGAGGAAGTTCACCGGGACAGGGCTTTCGTGTAGCTCTTGAAGCCCTGAGGTCCTTCCCAAGGGGCGGCTATGGCTTTGCCGTTGCTAATTACGGACCATTGGTTGCACTTCCTTCCGTGAAAAAACAAAGTCCACACCGGCCGGGCTACAACGGTCCTATGGTGCCGGCACGCTCGAACAAGATTAAACCAGCGCCGATGGTGCAGCCGGCCGGGTTCGTCGCTGAACTCTTCCCGATAGCTTCCGAAAATAATACTGAACCCGTTCCAGGGGTGACTGTGGAAAACCTCCTTCGGATCGGAGTGGTGGATCCGATGCAGGAACACTCCGAGCCCGAAAAGCTTAAGGAGGTAGTACCGATCAAGGCTGGCGCCGCGGCTGGTTTTCATTCTCCGAACACAGAGCCGCGGGGTTTGATGCCGACGTACCCGGCCACAGTCGCGCCGAGCGTGACGCGTCCGCCGTCGTGGACTTCACAGGCGGCGTCAATCCGCTCCGCGACGAATTGGTCGAGGAGACCGAGGAAATCGGAGCCGAGGCGGCGGCCTTTGGCTTTCGCCCGTGCTTTGGCTTTTGAAACAACGATCAAGGTGGGTTTTCTCATGGTTTTGTTAATGTCTGATTACGTTCAACAGTGTCAGACACCAGCAAACGGCGTGCCGCTTTGTCGGCTTTGAACTAGGGGGCTTGAACTAGCGCTCGCTTGATTTTATCGTTTTTAGGCCGGTTTTAGAAAAACGCGTCGGCCTACGAAATGCACTTGCTCTCCGTGTCAAACAGCGTTAAATGAACCTGTCCGTCGCTCCTTTGCGCGGTTAGCTCAGTGGTAGAGCACTACCTTGACACGGTAAAGGAGGACGAGAAAACGGCTCAATAACGGGCCGAACTAGCCGATAGAACTAGCCTATGAGCAGCCGATGGGAGAAAACCAAAGTGCCCGGTATCCGGCGCGACAAAGCGACCGGCGTCCTCTACCTCAACAAAAGCGTCAACGGAAAGGTCTACGGCGAGAGCCTGCAGACCACTGATCTGAACGTCGCGAAGGCGAAGTTTTTCGAACGCCTCGCGAAGCTGGCCAGCGAGCCACGCCCGCTCGTCGTCGCGGCCGTCAAGCCCGAGAAGCACTCCCTCGCCGAACTGATTGAGACTTACCTGGGGCGCCTCCGCAACGGCGAGGGCAACCTGGATCCGAAGACTGTCGCGGTGCGCGAAGCCGTCGCCGTGTCCCTCGTCAACAGCTGGGCTGCAGTGCCGGTGTTCAAGAACCGTGGGATCTCGAACCTCGCGAACCTCCAGCCTAAGACAGTCACGTATGACGACCTCCTGGCTTGGCGCAAGGCGTTCCTCAGCGCCAACTCTCCGGCCTACTTCAACAAGGCCCGGCAAGTCCTCTGCGGCGCCTTCGACCTCGCCGTCGAGTTCGGACAGGTGCGGGAGAACGTCGTCAAGCGGCTGGGCGCCGCCGCCATTGCACACGCCCAGTACGCGCTGCCGACCGCTGAGCAGTGGGCCGAGATGCTGGCCAAGATCGACACGTCGAACGCCACCGGCCGCCACTGCCGCGACGTCCTGGAGGGGCTGTCGTTGACCGGGCTCCGTATCAGCGAAGCTCGCGCCTTGCGCGTTGACATGGTGGACCTCGAGGCCCGCGAGATACGGCTGCCCGCGGAGATCGTCAAGGGCCGGACCGGCGCGAAGCGCGGCCGAACGATCGACTTGATCCCCGAAGCACACGCGCTGCTGACCCGCCTCGTCGCGGAGGCTGGCGCGGATCGCTTGGTCTTCAAAGCGCTTGGCAGGAAAACGCTGCGGCGGATCTGCGCGGCGACGGGCTGGGACGAGCGCTTCACTCTGCATTCTTGCAGACATTTTTTCGCAACGCGGATGCTCGAGGCCGGCGTGCCTGTGCAGACGGTTGCGGCCTGGCTCGGACATGTCGACGGCGGGAAGTTGCTGCTTGTGACGTACGCGCATCTGTGCAGACAGCACGGGAAGGCCGCAGCGGCGAAGGTTACGATTTTTCAGGCCGAGAAGAAGGACGCGGTCTGATACAGCCTTCGCACAGCACCTTTCCGTTTTGACGCTTTTGACAGCACCGCTTACAAGAGACGCACCCGCACTCTTCGCATACGTTGCCTGCCAGTCTACCGCGAAGCGCGGCGCCACAATCGCAGTTCGGTAAAACTCTCGACCCGTCCCGCCGAAACTCGTTCATTCGCTTTTTGTAGTAATTCCCAAGGCTTTCAACTTCGCCCTCGCAGCGTCGCGGCCGATGCCCAGGGCCTCGCCGAACTGCGTTATATTGCCGGCCTCGGCCCAGGCAGCCTTTAACCCCGCGGTCTCCAGGCACGTCTCGGGCGCCTGGCTGACGCCGAGTCCGTCGATGTCGAGAGCGCAAATCTCAGGCTGGCCGGCGTGCATAAGTAGCGCACGGGCCAGCACGCCGAACAGCTCGCGCACGTTCCCGGGCCACAGGTGCCCGTATAGCGCGGTGATGGCGTCTGCGGACAGGCGCGGCGCGGGAAGCTTATGCTTCGCGGCTTCGGCCGCGAGAAACCGCTTCGATAACTCCTCGAGGTCCTCGGGGCGGGTCCGCAGCGGGGGGACTGTTAGCGTAAAGGCCGAAAGTCGATAATAGAGATCCGCGCGGAGCTTGCCGGATTTGATCGCCGCCTGGGGCTCGACATTCGTCGCGGCGACAATCCGCACATCGACGTACTCCTCGTTATCGCTTCCCAGCGATCGCACCCGGCTCGTCTGCAAAGCCCGGAGAAGTTTGCTCTGCGCTTGGGCCGGCATTTCTGCGAGCTCGTCCAGGAAAAGCGTTCCGCCACTCGCCGCGCGGAACAGTCCGAGGCGGGCCACAGCTGCGCCGGAGAATGCTCCGCGCTGGGCGCCGAACAGCTCACTTTCGATCAGATCGGCGGGGATCGCTGCGCAGTTAAGTGCGATCTTCGTGCCGGCCGCCCGCGGGCTGTTTCCGTGGATCAGATTTGCGAAAACCTCCTTCCCCGTCCCGGTCTCGCCGAGGAGGAGGATCGGGACGTCGAACTTGGCCAAGTGGACGGCCTTTTGAGCCAGGGCACGCGTCGACGGCGACGCAAAAACAGGTAACACGCAGAATCTTCATGAATGCCGTCCTGGCGGTTTTGGGGATTATAGAAGCACCGTGGAACGAGGACGGATACGGATACCATGCCCCGGGTCCGTGCCCGCAACATACCGCTCGGCTTCGGCTCGAGTTGCGAAAACGCGACACTCGGTCCAACTGTCCCAGCGCCCGGGACCGGATTTAATCTCAACAGCAAATCGTTCCATGCGGGATTGTAGCACGGTGTATTGCAGTGTCAAACACACGGCGACAAAATACCTCATTGACAGGCCCTGCCGAAAACCGATAAACAAGGGTATGAAGACAGGACGCGCCGCCGCAAAGTCAAACACCGAAGTCCCTCGGGATAAGCCGGAGCAAGTCGCCTTCCGCATCGCCGCCCCCCTGCGGGATCGGATCGCCGCCGTGGCCGCCGCTATGTCAGACGAGGCACAAGAGACTACTCTGTCGGATGTAGCGAGAAAGTGCCTTATTGGATACTTGCCGAAACTAGAACAAGAGCTAGGATTGACCGCGAAACCTCGGGCCGCTGAAGGTGATACCGAGCAGTGGGTTGCTGGCGCAAAACAGCGTGCCGTCAAAGCAAATGCAAAGACGTAACAAAGACGTAAGAGTCAGGAGAGTCACGAGGCTAGGCCTCTCCGCCTATGTTGTAACGGTATGCGTGTTCTCGGAGAAGATTTCGAGCTTTTTTGGGTCAGTGACGAGCGGGGGGAAAACTGGACGCTCAGTAAATCATTGCAACAGAAACTTGGACTGCCTGGCGTTGTTCGCGGCTCAGCGGTCGAGAGCGTCGTGCATCCTCGGGATAGAACACGCATCTTGAATGCATTACGCCGAGCTCATGAAAACAAGGAAAGCGTCGATGTGTCCTTTCATATATATCTTCCCGATAACCAAGTATTCGTCAAAGCGCGCCTGATCGGTTGGCCGCGGTTTTGCAACAGCCAGTTCATCGGACACATCGGCTTCTGGCGCATCAAACTGCCCTCACTCGATTTCTAGCGGAGGGGAGAAAACTGAGATGAACATGGACACGCCCCCGGGTTGGTGGCTCAAGTTTTCGCTGACCTTTATCTCCGGGGCCATCCTGATCGCGCTTTACTACTGGTCTGGAATTGAAGGCCTCGGCTCACTGATCCTTCTTGGGGCGGCCGGCGCACTGGCAATCGCAGTCTATTTCATCCCGACAATCATTGCCCGTCAGCGCAAACATCGCCAGAAGACGGCCATCTTCGTTCTGAATCTATTCGCCGGCTGGACCCTGATCGCCTGGGTCGTCGCGCTAGTCTGGGCATTCACTGCCGACGCTGAAAAATGAAAGGGTGCCCCGGAGGCGCCTCCCTGCCTTACCTGTTTTGTCTTTGCAGTGCAACACTTTGCAAACAATCGTCTAACAACGTTTGACAACGTATTATTGTGTCGTAGGATGTCCGCAGTTAGGAAACACAAATTTATGAACTATTCGAACAACATCAAAACCCGCCGAATCCTCAGCAACGACGACATCAAAAGCATCGCTCCCTGCGTCTTCGCGGAGCATGCGATGGAAGGCGTCAGCGACCGATACTCCTTCATCCCGACGTCCCAGGTAGTCGACGGCATGCGTAATGCCGGCTGGCTCCCCGTCAACGTCCAGGCGAAGCGCGCCCTCGCTGATGACCGCAAGGGCTTCCAGAAGCATGTCATCCGCTTCCAGCAGGCTAATAGTGAGATGACCAAGGTCGGCGACTCCCGCTTCGAGCTGGTGTTGACGAACAGCCATGACCGGTCCTCCGGCTACCAGCTGCACGCCGGGCTGTTCCGCTTGGTCTGCTCCAACGGCCTCGTTGTGGGCGCTGGCACAGTCGGGCAAGTCAACCTCCGCCACAACGGCCTAGACGTCGATCAGGTCGTCGCGGCCAGCTTCCGCATTGCAGAACGCCTCCCAGTCATGGGCGAACGCGTGGGCGCCTTCCAGGCGCGCCAGATGACAGACGCCGAACGCCAGGCCTTCGCAGAAAAGGCTCTCGCCCTTCGCTATGAGGCCGGAGAGGCGCCGATCAAGGCCCAGGCTCTCCTGAACCCTCGCCGCTACGACGACCGCGGCACGGATCTCTGGCGCACGTTCAACACCGTCCAGGAGAACCTGACCCAAGGCAAACAGCACGGCTACCGGCCGGACGACTCGCGCCGAGGCTTCCGCCGCGTCAGCACTCGCGCGGTGACGTCCATCAGCGAGGACCTGCGGATCAACAAGGAGCTCTGGACGCTGGCCGAGTCCTTCAGCGCCTAACTTTCCCCGCGGGCTGTTGGCTCCCCCACGTCCCACCAATTCAACAGCCCCACAAACAAAAGCCCCCAATCCCAAGATCATCCTTGTTTTGTTGATCTGGTAGGGGGGCCGGGTATTTGCCTTGTGTGTGTTCGCCCCGGCTCAGGCATGATTCGCACTATAACTAATATGAGTATCAAGGAGAAAACAAAGATGCTGGGGACCCCGCCGTCACGTCCAAACAGCGCACAGCCCAGGAACCAAGTACCTACTACCCAAACACCTATCAAAAGAATAAAAAACACACAGATAACGATGAACAGACACCCGATGGGAAGCTTATTAAACACTCCGCCCTCGGTGCTGGCGCGGTATTGTTCGGCAGCCTGCTCCGATAGAGTGCCCGTGCCTTGGCAGGTTTGGCATTTGATTTCGTACTCCTGCTCAGAACAAAAATAGTAGCCGTCGCCGGGGTCGATCTCTATAAGCTTGCCATGACCGCCGCAGACAGGACAGTCTACCGGCAGCCCGGGAGTTACTGGAGCGGAAAGAGAGTTCGTAGTTATCCTCTACCACTAGGAACGTGTTCCGGCAAGGCGATTTGGGACGGATCCCAGCCGATTAAGACCTCCGGCGTGCGGCATCACTACGCGTACGACAAGGGCATGCCGCGGCTGTCCTGCTGCTTCTGCATCTTCGCCCCGAAGGATGCCCTCGTCATCGCCGGCCGGGAGAATCCCGAGCTGCTCGCGGAGTACGTCCAGGTGGAGGCCGAGATCGGCCACACGTTCCGCAAAGGCTTCAAGATTGCCGAGGTCCAGGACGCGATCGCAGCCGGTTACCAGCCCAAGAACGTGCAGAACTGGGTTATGTAACCCAATGTTTGACATAGTAAAATAATGTTTGACACTGTAACCGAACCGGCTTAGGATAACCACAAGATGAAAACGAACATGACTGAAACGGTGTACGGGATGGAAATGCCCGTTTGGAATTACAGCCTGACGTATGCCTGCGGCTGCCGTGTGGAGAACATACGCATCGCGTCTTGTACCCCGATCGCAGACACCGTCGACTTTCCGCACAAGTGTCGTAAATGCGATCCCACTCCTCCCTGCAACGTTTGGGACTGAACCACCGACAAGCCTATGACCGTCGAGACCTTTCAACCCCGCTTTATCGCCGCGGCTAAGCTGCCCGCACTCGCTTCCCTGTGGCACCTGTCCCGCGCAGCGACCAACGGCCGGCATGAAAGGCTCCTCTGGACCTCCAAGCACTTCGCAAACGAAAACCCCGAAGTTTCGCCCACAGCAGCCTACAAAGACCTCTGCGCCTGGTTGGCGTGGAACTGAAACATGCTATGAACTACGCCAAACTTGGAACCGTCTCGCACGGCACACTGAACACTGAGCATCTTCTGCGGCGGCTCTCTGCCGAACTCGCCCACCAGCTCGTCCGCAATCCGGAATGGTGCGCGGAGAATCCCGAAGACGCGGCCGAATACCGCCAGCTGATTGACGAGGCCGGCACAATCGATCCTGACAGCGAGGAAGCGTCTTATCTCCTCAACGAGGATCTCTTCGACGCCCTCGACTTCTTCGCCCCGCCGTACGCCTGCTTCACCTCCAACGAAGGCGACGGCGCGGATTTCGGCTTCTGGCCGATGGACATCGAGAGCATCAAGGAGGAGATCGACTTTAGCTCCTCCAAGGAGACCGAATACCCGCCCTCGGACTACGTCGGCGAATGGCTCCACATCAACGAGCGCGGCAACTGCACGCTCTACACCCGCGGCGAAGACGGCAAGGACACTGAGTGCTGGTCAATCGTTTAACCCTGTAAGCGTGTCTGACAAAGTACAACAACTTCAAACAAGCAACAAACACTAACCCCTCAAAGAATAAACACATGAGCATCATTGACCGCATGCAAACTTATGACTCGGGCCTGGAGGCCGGACAAGCCGCAGGCCACGAGGACGGGCACCGCGAAGGCTACGCTAAAGGCTACGAAGCCGCGCGGCGGGAGACCGAAGAGCATTACGCGAACGGCTACGAAGACGGGCGCCGCGACGGCCAGGCAGAGGCAACGATCTACCACACTCTCCCCGGAGACTTATTCAAAACCCGTCTGGCAGGCCTCAGCGTCGCCGGCCTCGTAATCACCGCCGCTGTGCTCGATGCCGGGATCCTCGGCCTACTCCTTTACATCGCATGCAAGTGAACCCCAACCATCCCAGGTTTTTCTACAGCGAGGACGGGACCCGCTTGCTGTGTGATCAGTCCGTCCAGGGCCTGACGTGGACAGACGCCCAGGGACGGCACGGCGTCGGCGGGCCGGTGCCTGAACCCGAAGCAACCCAGATCGCGGAGGCCCTGCGATGAAAGCCGTCGACTTATTCGCAGGCGCTGGAGGCTTCTCCACTGGCGCAACAATGGCCGGAATCTCCGTTGTGTGGGCAGCGAACCACTGGCCAGCCGCGGTGAACTGCCACGCAGCGAACCATCCAAACGTGCAGCATGCCTGCCAGGACCTGCAGCAAGCCGACTGGGGCAGCGTACCCGCGCACGACGTCCTGCTCGCGTCTCCGTCCTGCCAGGGGCATGCCAAGGCCCGCGGGAAGGAACGGCCTCACCACGACGCCGCCCGCTCGACTGCCTGGGCCGTCGTCTCCTGCGCCGAGGTCCACCGTCCCGAGTTCGCCGTCGTCGAGAACGTGCCCGAGTTCCGACGCTGGCTCCTGTATCCAGCCTGGACGCAGGCCATGAGTGCGCTCGGCTACTCCGTCGCGGAGCACGTCATCAACGCAGCCGATCACGGCGTCCCGCAATCGCGCGTACGCTTGTTCGTTGTGTGCTCGCGGAGCAAGACACCGCTGCGCCTCACGTTCAAACCGAAGGCCCACGTCCCGGCCGGCTCGTTCATCACAGCCCCGGCTATAACACCCGTCTCGTCGCTGTGCCCGCGGTCACAGGCCCGGATCGCCAACGGCCGCGCAGTCCACGGCAGCCGGTTTCTCATGGCCTACTTCGGCACCGAGAAAGGCGGGCGCAGCCTCAACGCTCCGCTCGGCACAGTCACCACACGCGATCGTTACGCCCTGGTAGACGGCGATCGCTGCCGCATGCTGGCGGTCGACGAGTATAGGCAGGCGATGGGGTTCCCTGACTACCAACTCCCCGCCAATAAGAAACTCGCGAAGCATCTGCTCGGGAACGCGGTCTGCCCGCCAGTCGCTCGCGACATCCTGGAGGCCCTGCGATGAAAGTCATCATCGACTTACAAGACCCCGTCATCCAGAAGCAGATCGAGGACGGCATACAGGCGAAGCTCCTGGAGATCACGGACGATCGGCTAAACGCGGTCGTCGAGCGCTTCCTTAAAATCCGTACAGCCCGGTTGACCGAGGACCGAATCGAGACCCTGTGCCGAGAGGTCATCGACGCGCAGGTCCAGCAAGCGCTAGGCCGGGCAATGATCGGAGTCCGCAGCGGCTTCAGCGCTTGTGTGACGGCGGCGGCCGAAACGATCGTGCGTGAGCTGGCAAAGGAGAACCCCAATGAGATCCGTGCGTGCTTCACCTGCGCGGCCGAAAACGTCCTCAGCACCAAACTACGATGACAACCGAGTTCCACCTCGACCGAAAGTTCCACGCTCAAATGGCCCTCGACCTTAACCAAACACGCGCGGAGCGCGAGCACCACACGGCGCGGGCGCAGGTCGTCAGCGACAAGCCCCGCTTCTACTGGGTTTCTGGCGCCCTGATGTGTGACAGGGAAGTACAGGGTTTGACACAAGAACTTCGCGGACAGGACGCCGCTTGGTACGGCGGCCGGCACTTCGTCTGCGAAACGATCGGAGTAGGGGCTGCACGAATGATCGCCGCGGCCCTCGGCGGAGAATGGACGAATCTATGAACCCGACAACACTCAAACAGATCTACAAGCACGCAAAGAAAATCGTCGAGCTGCTCGACACGGCAGACCAGCGCGCCGGCTCAGCCGACGGCCCGGTCTCCGAGACCTGGGCCAACATGTCGACCGAAGAGCGAGATAAATTCCTGAAGGCGTGTTACCGCCTCGGGCAAATCGTCAGCCAATTATGAAAGACCTACACCCTAACAGCACCGCTTCCTACAAGGAGCACCAAACATCCGGGCGGGCAGAAAACTTCCGGCGCCGTATCTTCAATCTGATCTCCGGAAGCGAAAAGCCGCTAACAGACCGCGAGATCATGCAAACCCTGAACGAGCCGGAGGTAAACAACATTCGCCCCGAGATCACTCGACTGAAACAGGACGAGCTGATAGTCGAAGTCGACAAGGTCGAATGCCCATGCACCAGGAAACGAGTGCGTCGTACCAAAGCGACAGGGACCCCGTATTTCCCTCGCCGCTGCCGAACGAAACCGAAAGCAGAATGAAACCCCTCGAACAAATCAAAACCTACTTCGCGATCATCGGCCAACAAGGCGGGCGCGTGAAGTCCAAACAGAAGGCCGCGGCTTCGCGGAAGAACGGCGCCAAAGGTGGGAGGCCGAAAGGAAAATGACTAACGACCGCATCATAAAAAGCTACGTCTGGCACGAGAGCAAGTGCTTCTTCGTGTCCACCATCGAGCGAGACTCGTCAGCTGCAGCCAGTCAGAGCCGCTACAACGAGACGATGGTGTGGGAGTACGACTGGGACACCGGGATTCGCGGGAACATCGTCCACCAGGACGAGGGGCGTAAAGGATCTATCGAAACACACCTGCGAGTCTGCAAGGCGCTCCACAAATACGGCTGCGTGCCGACCTGGGAGAAAGATTAAGCACATGGAGATCGACACACAAAAGCCCGCCAGGAAGAACGACAATCACCCCTGGATCCGTCGCTTCGTATCCATACAGAAGCTGAAGGCCGCTCGCAAGGAGGCGGCGAAGCGGTATCAGCGCGAATACTGGAGACAGCGACGAGCAGAGGAGAAGGCGTATAAGGCGCGTTCACCGCACGAGCTAAGCATCGCCCACCATCCCGACACAGACTAACCCTATGGCACAAGCAGAATACAACTACGCCGCAGCCTTCGTCGCCTTCGCTAAAGGCGAGAAGCTCGAGGACATCGCTGTCACTCTCGACATCCCGTTCGTGACCCTGCGCAACAAGGCGCGGGCTGAGTGCTGGCGCAAGCAGGCAGTGCAGCTGCAGCAGTCCCTTATCCCTATCAGCTCCCCGAAATCCGCGGAGCGCGACATCGAACGCATCAAGAAGAACCGAGAGAAGAACCTGGAGCTGGCGGAGAAGCTGAGGCTCGACGCAGAGAGGGTTATTGACAGCCTACTGGCTGACACGCTCACGATCGACCACGTCAACAGCAAGGGGCTGATCACGAACCGGCGCCCCAACATTCAGGATCGCGTCGCCCTCGCCCAATACGTCAAGAGCATTGCTGAGACGCTTTACCGGGCACACGGCGACGTATTGCTTGCGCGGGAGGTCGACGCGCTGCCTCAGCAGGCGGCCCAGGTCGTCATCAACCTGCCGGCCGCCATCGCAAAGCCGAGGGCCGAGAGGGAACTAGAGGACGGGAAGCCGGTGATTGAGATCAAGCCGGCGACAGCCGTCGAGGCGATCCAGGCGAAAAGCGAAGGGAGCGTATGAGCTGGAACACCATACGATCGCACCCGCGGCGCGCCCGCAAGGCGCATTCCTGCATCTGGTGCGCTGAGCAGATTCCGGTCGGCGAGACGTACCACGAAGACGTCGGTAAGTTCTATGGCGAGCTCCAGCAGAACCGGTATCATCCGGAGTGTTACAAAGCAGCTACAACGTACTGGTGTGAGGGGGAAGAAGACTTCTCACCGGGCGAGTTCAAGCGCGGAACCTTGGAGGAACGATGAAGGCCTTCTATCTAATTGATCAGGACGGCGGGGGCGATCTGCAGCGCCTGTACAACCTCGGGCACCGCGAATGCATGCAGCTCATGTGCCGATGCAGAGACGCAAACCGGCTATCTGCTGACCTGGAGAAGTGGCGCGACAACGCGGAGCACGGCGCCGTTTTCGAGATCAACTCTGGCCTGCACGTTATCTGCCTCGACGCGCGGCTGTTATTAGAAGACGGCTGGCCCAGCAACTACCCGCAAGACACATGAAAGCCTGCCTCTGCTATCGCGCCGACCGAGAGCCTTGGTTGATCCGGCATAGGTGGATACTCCGAACCGGTACAGACGGCACCACACGGATCCGCCGCGTGTTCTTCCGAGACTTCCGCCCAGCCAGGCCGAGAACACTCACGTTGCGGGTGGAGCCTTATAAACCAGACCGCCCCGCTTCGCTCTCAGCTAACGAGCAGCGCCTGTTAGACGCCGTGTTGCTAACCAAATAACTCTTGTCTTTCGCCCGAGGCCGGACTAGGCTCCGCCTGATTCGCAACGGCAACGCACAGCAACGAACAGCCATGCGAAGGCGCGGCAATCTCATCCTGCCGTTGATGTCTCGCTATGATGCTGGCGGCTTCATTTTGGGCGGGTTGCTGGGAGTTTTTGACAAGACACCCCGGCATTCTTCTTGTGCTGATCGGCGTGGCCGGTGAAATCGTTTGTGACTGGAAAAAAGAGGGTTTCCGCGATAAACTCAAAACGGTTTTCGCCGTGTTGCTGGTTCTAGGACTGGCAATCGAGATTCTTGAAGCGGCAAAATCAGACAAGGAGGTTGCGGACACAAAAAAGCTCACCGCACTGGTGGAATCAAACAATCTGGTGCTACGATCCAACGTTTTGGCGCTTGAGATTAAGCTGAAAGACAGAACCATAACTCCGATCCAGAAAGAGCAAATACGACGATGCTTCGACGCCGCAGAAAACAAAGGAGTGCTTTTTGTAAGCGCGGACTTTGGGAACAGCGAAGCCGTACAATTTGGTAATGAAATTAGGAACCTCGCAAAAGAACTCAAATTCGACACCAAACCATACCAATATTCTGCGACTGAGAACAACAACCAGGTACCCATGTACATTGGGCAACCAGGTGTTTTTTTGATCGTTAAGGATTGGGAAAAACCGCCACCTTGGACGCGCGCGATTGTGAATTGCTTTTCCAACGCCGGAATCACCATTTCCGCTCTGGATACCCAACAGATATGGTGTCCATCGAACGCAATCGTGATTTGGGTTGGCCGAAAGCCGTGAATGGTTTTCACCGGCCACCCCCGTTCGAAGCGGCTAAGAGCTTTATTCTCATACGCTGCAAAGTCACGGACGGACTCCGACGCCGCAAGAGCCGGGAAAATCCAAATTAAGGCACTACCGCAGAACGACTCGATTTGACTTCGGATCCGAGCCCGGTAAACTCCGGCTCTGTAATGACCAAAAAATTAACGAAGGACGAATTTAAACGCCTCAAAGATTACCTATCCCGCGCGAACTACGCCTTATCGCGAATCACGGAAATCTGTCCTGAGCTTGAACACTTCACCGTCCCCTTGAAGGATGGGCGTCAGCTTTCTCTGAGCGAACTCTTTTCATGGGTAAACGCTGCGCGGTCAGAATGCTGGAAATACGGGCCTCCGGAGGTTCGGCGACGCCGCCTTGAGGAGGTTATGAAACAACAGCCGGAAGGTTGAGCAATGCGGCTTTCTCACGATCCGTGAACTCGACCAGTGCTTTAATCGCCTCTGCGATCACGTCGCGCGGATTCCGCTTTGACTCGTCGTTGGCTACTTCATTCCACCGCAACCTGCCGAGTCCCTCTGCCAACAGGCGGAAGTCCGTAGAGTTCTGGAAGTCCAAGTCTACTTTTGCGCGTTCACGGTGGAAAGGGTGTACCTCATTCTCGTAAACGGCCCAGAGGTTTTGCAGGTCACTCTCGTATTGTAAACGATCCGGCTCGGTCTTCTGGGATGGTTCCCTGACTCTTTCAATCCGGGATTGCAGCTCGGCCAAGAATCCGCTGAACTCCCAAATACGCTGCATGCGGTCTCTGGCGGCTTCCCGTTTCGTGGCGAAGCGATGAACTACCCATCCTGCGAAAACAGCCACGGCGCCCCCGCTCAGAACGGAAATGACCGTTTGGTTCATGCGAGAGGAACGCTACCCGGAGTTCGGAAGCCCCGCGAGAGTAAACTCGTCAAAGCCATCTCCACGGCTGGATCGCTTGGTCCAGTCAGGCTCGACGAGGGTTCATTTGGCCTTCCTAAGGCGGGCCTCCAGCTCCTCGACATGCTGACGTAGCGAGGCGATCCTTCTCCTTGAGTAGGCTGTAAGCGTCTCCTAGCGCGGCGTCTGTTTTTTGCGGCATCATCGAGGGCAAGAGCTATCGCACCAAGGACGGACTAGAGGAATCGGACTAAGGCGACGACTCGACTCGGAGCCGGCGGGTCCATTCCCACCGGCTCTCCCATTTGCGGACTCATTTTCGAGGGGAATTTTAGACCGCCACTTTTAGACACCTTTTACACCGCCGTTCGCAGTCTCAATACTCTCGTGAGATATAACACAACTCGGCCGATAGTTGTCGCGGCTCTACAGCGATCGAGCCCGGCGGAGGGACGACGACCAAAGCGTCAAAAGCCGGAGCCGGCCCCGTGGTTACGCCCCAAAGCGTCTGCGTGCGTTATTAATAAAATGCGAATTTTCTAGGTTGTCGGCCACTTCGCGCGCTGCGAAGCCGTGTCGAATAGTCTGTTCGAAAGCTACAGCTTTTCCGCTTGCCAGTAACCAGCAGGTTTATCAGCGTCGGGAGATATGGCCTCCGCAGCATTGTGTCCCCAATGCGGCGCGGCAATCCCGTCGGACGCGCCGCGCGGGCACTGCCCGGCTTGTCTTTTTGCAGGGGTGGTTGGCGCGACAGCCGTGATCAACGAAATCTCGACCGCCCCCGGCCTTACTGCTCCACGCGAAGGCCCTGGCACACGCATTGGTCCATACAGGCTGCTGCAGGAACTGGGTAAGGGCGGCATGGGCGTCGTCTGGATGGCTGAACAGACCGAACCCGTCCGCCGCCGCGTCGCGCTCAAGGTCATCAAGCTGGGAAAGGACACTAAGGAAGTCATTGCCCGCTTTGAAGCCGAGCGGCAGGCGCTTGCCCTCATGGATCATCCCCACATCGCCAAGGTGTTCGATGCGGGTACCACGGACTCGGGACGGCCTTACTTTGTGATGGAGCTCGTCAAGGGCATACCGATCGCGCAATATTGCGATGAGCAGCGACTAACGATCCGGGAGCGACTGGAATTGTTCCTGCCCGTCTGCCAGGCTATTCAGCACGCGCACCAGAAGAGTATCATCCACCGCGACATCAAGCCCAGCAATGTGCTAGTGGCGCAGTACGACGGATGCCCGGTGCCCAAGGTGATCGACTTCGGAGTGGCCAAGGCGCTGGGCCAGCAACTGACTGAGAAGACGCTGTTCACGGAGTTTGGGGCGGTGATAGGAACGCTGGAATACATGTCACCGGAGCAGGCAGAATTTAACCAACTGGACATCGACACACGCAGCGACATCTACAGCCTGGGCGTGTTGCTGTATGAATTGTTGACCGGCACAACGCCCTTGCAACGCAAGTCGCTGCAACAAGCTGCGCTCGACACGGTTTTGCGACGCATTCGCGAGGAAGAACCCCCGCGTCCCAGCACGCGCTTGAGCGAGCTCAACGATGCCCTGCCGACGCTCTCGGCGCAACGGAAACTGGAGCCAGGGCAACTGATGAAACTGGTCCGCGGTGACCTGGACTGGATTGTGATGATGGCCCTGGAGAAAGAGCGCAATCGCCGTTACGAAACGGCCAACGCTCTGGCAAGTGATGTCGAGCGGCACCTCAAGCACGAGCCAGTTACGGCGGCCGCACCAAGTGGCTTCTATAAATTCCAAAAGTTTGCGCATCGAAACAAAGCAGCACTCGTTACTGCAACTGCGTTCATTGTGCTGCTGCTGGTTGGAGTTGTCCTCAGCGCTGAACTGGCCGTGCGAGCGAAACGGGCCGCCAGCAAGAGCCAGCAAGTCGCCGAGTTTCTCAAGGACATGCTCAAAGGCGTGCGCGCTTCCGTGGCGATGGGCCGGGACGCTACAATGGTGCGGGAGATTCTAGACAAAAACGCCGAGCGCGTGGTTACTGACCTGAAGGGCCAGCCAGACGTGCAGGCCGACCTTCTCTTTACGATCGGCGTGACTTATGCCAACCTGGGAGACGCTAGAAAAGCCGAGGCACTGCTCCGAAATGCCCTGCGTTTGTACAAATCACTCTATGGCGAAGAACATCCGCGAGTGGCTGATTCACTCCACCATCTCGGCGAGGCATTAATGATGCACGGCCTGGGACCCGATGCTGAAGCCATGATTCGAGAGGCGTATGCGATCAGGAAGAAGCTTTTCGGCGAGCGCCACTTGGACGTAGCGGAGTCACTCTTGCTTGTCGGTGTGATCGAACGGGAGAGTGGCAATTTGCCAGAGGCGGAAGCTATGCACCGCAAAGCGCTGGCCATCAAAAGGCAGCTACTGGGAGATGAGCATCCAGACGTGGCTACCGCACTGGTGGTGCTAGCGCAGACGCTCGAATCCCGCGACCCGCTTGGCGCCGAGGCTATGATTGCAGAGGCTCTGACGATGAAGAAGAAACTTCGTGGTGAGGCGCACTGGGACGTTGCCGTTGCCACTATAGCCCTCGCGCGTGTCGTTGAGAGGCGCGGGGATTGGATCGGATCTGAGGCGCTGCAGCGCCAGGCTATAGCAATCGCCAGAGAGATTCACCACCCGCTCTTAAGCGTGTGGACCCAAAACCTCGCAAGGGGCCTAAAGCAGCGAGGTAACGTTCTAGAAGCGGAGGCGCTTTATCGCGACTCGGGAGTGACCAACGCACCGGTCGAACGTTCGCCGCAAATCCCGTGAACAGCTTGAGTGGGCCGTCGGCTAGCCGCGCCAGCCAATGCCCGGTCGGACGCCACGATTGCAACCGGACGCCGTTGACCGGCATTGCTGAGCTCGTTAGGCCGCAGGAGATGGCTCCTCGTGCTCAGGAGCTTCATTTCAATTCGTGATCGTTCCAGGCTCAACTATTCAACTATCCATCGGCCCGTGCCGATAGGAACTCCAGTGTCGAGCAGACAAGCGGGTAAGAGCCACCATGCCTTTCTTGGACGTCGCCAAGATACACTTGCAAAAACTGCCTGTAGGCAGCGTGAGCGGTTAATTCTGGAGTTGTCGCTGGCCGAGGCCGTCGGTCGTCACGATGCGACCACATGGTTCACAGTCGCGCTGGTTCACGCACAGCTGAAGCAGGTCAGGGCATTCATGAATCGTAGACCGCGACGTTGACGGTTGGCTTTGTTGCATTGCGAGATCCTAGTGAGCGTGCCAATCATTCGAAGGGTGAGGTGTGAAGCTCATTCACCCGTACACGCGCGCCACCCGGGCCCGGAGGCCTAAAATCTCTTCACGTGGACACCAACGGTATAAGATCGGGGCTGGAGGATGCGAGCAATTGTTGGCTCTTGTAGGCTTATTTCAGCTCCGATGCGTCCCAACTTAATTGCACTGCGGCAACGATAAGCGTTCTTGCTGCTCAACGGTTTGGCGTGGTTCGGATGTTCCGAATCTCGGTTCGATTCCGACCGTCGCCTCTGATCCCCTCAACCCGCTTCTCCGAACAACGAAGCGACAGAAACCTTGAGAGCGCGAGCGATGGCCGCGATCTCGTAGTCCATCAAATAGCGGTCTTGGCTCTCAATCCGAGACAAAGCGGAACGATCGAGGAGGATTCCCTGCGAAGCGAGTCGGCCAGCCAAGTCCTCTTGAGAAACCAGGGGCTTGCAGTTGAGGCGAGCCTTTCTGATGCGCCCGCCAAGAATGTTCCGCTCAGCCGATTTTCTCGTCCGCTTCATCGCGTGTGGGGTTCACAACCGTGACACTGCCCTCCGTTGACTCAGTGTTCGCGCCGGTTGTGGCTGCTGCGGAGTTCGCACGAAGATTTAGGAACCGAGGACTCATGTTTGGGTTAGATGCTTGGCCCTTTTTTAATTGCTCCGTTGCAGCCTCCCATTACTATCCGCAACAAGGTCAAGAGTCATGAAAGATGTGCGTTATTCCGAATTAGTTTTCCTCCGCGAACGCGCAGAAGGTTCCTCTAAGTTTGAACACTTTTGGGGATTTGAGGGCGATCAAACGAGGATCGTCGGTCTCAATCAGATGCTGTATGTGGAGATGGCGGCCACGCTGCTGGAGGACATGTATGTTCGCTTTGACGACCAGGCGCTGCAACTGATCATTGCCCGGCTTCGACGCGAACTCGCCGCAGACTACGGGTGTCCCGATCGTTTTCATGCTTACCAATGGAAGGACCCGCGTTCAGCGTTACGTGAGGTGCTAACCACGGCGCCTCCTCCGCGATTGCGTATCACTTACCGAGGTCTACGGCGGGTGGAGGAATTGCGCGATTTATTGCTTCGCGACCGCATTCTGGAGCCGTTCGGAGTCGTGTTAAGCATGCAGTATCTGCGCAAAGATCTTGAGGAAGCCCTTCGGCGCGGCGCTGATGTTCCTGTTTCTGTCATCTACGCAGATATGGATGATTTCAAACCCATCAACACACAGTTTGGCCAAGCTGGTGGGGACGTCGTCATGAAGAAGTATCTCGAAATTGTTCGGGATTCTCTGGGTGTGCTGGGCACTGCGTATCGTGGTGTGGGAGATGAAGTCGTCGGGCTGGTGATCGGACAAGCACACGAGCACGTAGTCGAACTTGCTCAGAAGATCCGACAAGGCGTTGGCGCCATGAGATGCGAGCACAATGGGAAGTCGCTGTCACCGGTAACTGCAAGCCTCGGCGTCGCCACGACACCACCGGAGAGCCGCGGTTTAGACATTGAAACGATTGCAGAAGATAGGAAGCGCCGAGCCAAGGAGGCAGGAAAGAATCGAGTCGTTGGCTCAACTTGAGATCTGACAGGCAAAGAGGGGAGGCCCGCAGGCGCCGGGTGGCCGCTATCTGGCACCTCGCGTCGGAAACAGCGCATTGCGGCTGCCGGACTGAAACTTAGGCCCCAGCTCCCGTAAGCGGACGCCCTTGGGAAACAGATCGGAAATACTCACGCTGAGCGTTTTGGCCAGGAACATCAATTCGCAATCGGGCACGCGACGCAACCGGGCTTCGAGCTTCCCCAGTGACCCCAGGCTGATGTCCCAGCCTTGGAGTTGAAGTTTTCGGGCCAAGACAGACTGAGTCCAGCCCTTGGAATTGCGGAATCTGCCGACTTGCGGCCCAACCACGTTTAAGTCCAGTCGGCCTCGCGGCTTCTTACGCGCCCGCGGGCGAGTTTTCGATGACCGTTTTCGGCGCAGTTTCATGGGAACTGAGCCTAGCCGTAACCGGGCTGTCACTTTACTCCCACATGAGAATCAAATGATTCTTGAGAAAAGTCTTGCATCTATTCCATGTGCCGCTACAACTGCCCGACAGGACCCGGGCGAAAGACCTCGGTGGGGAATTCAGTGCCAGTCTTGCATCATGACCGCTAGACAGAGCGCCCGCACAAAACTTTCCAAAAAGAAATCGAAAAATTCTGAAAGGAATTAAAACAGTTCCCGTATTGATCATATAGAGCCCCTTTTCCGACGTGCGGTTGAACTGTGAGCGCGACGTCGTTCGTGGTGTCACGAGAGCGTTTCACGCCGAACCAGAACGGGTTTCCAAAGTTATGGTGAGATACTGATGAACACCACAGCCACGCGCGCGGTATGGATGCGCACATTCTTCCACGACCGCATCAGTGCATCTGAACATTTCCGGAAGAATTGAAAAGTCTTGACAGATCTTCGCACCGCAAACTGAAATCACCCGAATTTTTCACCAAAAAAACGAAGCAGACAAAATGAAAGCCCCCTGCTCTATGATCTTGTGTTGGAGAACGCAACCACATCGGCTCTTGATACGCGCCTTTCTTCTCGCCGCCCTCGGGTTTCTGTTGTTTAGCCACGCGGCCCGCGCGACGCTGCCTTGCACTAACTGTCCGCCGCCCTGCACCAACTGTCCGCCGTTTACGAATCCGCCGCCGCCATACAGCGCCGTCGGGCTCAAGCTCACGATTCCCTTTTTCACGAACAACTACATCGGCACTACCATATTCGAGCACGATGCCGGGCGCGCCTACGATATTTACGCAAGGACCAACATCAACACGAACTGGGTCATCGTCGCGGGTGCTTTCGCGGGAACGACGAATTACTTGATAACCAATACCTACCCTTCGCGCGTGTTCCTGATGACTGCGACCGGACTGGATTCAGACGGCGATGGAATGCCGGACGGGTGGGAGCTGCTTCACGGGTTAAACCCATACAGCGCGGCCGACGCCGGTCAGGACGCTGACGGCGACGGACTCACCAACCTGCAGGAGTTCCTGCGCGGAACGGATCCTAAATCAGCAGAGGCGTGGTCCGTCAGCATTCAAGCGCCACGTAACTTCCTGTCGCTCCCGTAACCCTACCCAAACTCGATACCAAGGATGGTCATCATGCTCATCGCAGACAAACTCCGCTTTTTCGCAATCAAGTGCGCCGTCCTCTTAATCTGGCTCGCGCTCGCGGTAGGTTCGCCAGTAAAGGCCGCGCAGGTTGATGCACGGGCCGACAACGAAATTCCAGGCGTCTCGTCCGCCGGCTATCCGCTGATCCCCGTCGGCGACTCGGTGCCTGACGCCGTCGATACGGCGGCTCTTAAAAGTTTGGTCGCCGATAGCGCCTCATCATCCAACGCCGTCGACCTGTACGAGCAGTTTATCGCCGCCCGGCCCGCTTCTCCCTGGGGGCCGTCTCTTCGCGCGCAACTCGGCCATGCCTTCGCGGCTACCGGGAGAATGTCCAGGGCCCTCACTCAGTGGCAGGCCGCATGGGAAGCCACAAAGAAGCTCGAGGATGCCAACGGCCGCAAAGTCGCAGACTTCACCCTGGCGCATTACAGCCAGCTTCTTGCGGCACTAGGGCGCGTTGATGAGCTCGGCGCCCTGCTCATGGAAACCCAGGACCGAGCCGTCGCGGCCTCCGGCCGCCGGCTGCAATACCTCCTCGACAGCTCGCGCGAGGCCTATCTGGTCATGCAGCGTCAGCCCGGCATCGCCTTTCGCTGCGGCACCTTGGCGCTGCGCCAAGTGGGCCGGGCGCTCGGTCACGATGACGACAAACTCGTCTGGCTCCTGCAGGTTCCTTCCGCAAAGGAAGGCTTCTCCCTGGCGCAACTCGAGGAACTCGGAGAGCAGCAGGCCCTGGGACTGATTGCAGTGAAGCGCGATGCGGGCGAGGAGTTCATCGTGCCGTCCGTCCTTCACTGGCAGCAAAATCACTACGCCGCCATCGTCGAGCAAGATGGGGATTGGTTCCATGTCATCGATCCGACGTTTCAATGGAACACCTGGCTCACTCGAGAAGCCATCAACGCAGAGGCCAGCGGCAATTTCCTTATTCCTGACGCCAAGCTCCTTGCAGGTTGGCGACGCGTAGATGCCGCAGAATCCGGTCAAATCTTCGGTCGTGGCTATATCAGCAATCTCCGCGACGCGAAGGACCAAGGTTGCAAGAAGCCCCCGACTAACCCGAAAGCCACCTGCAGTACGTGCGGAGGTATGCCGACTTGGTTTGTGTCTGAACCCTACGT
>Ga0247664_1000042_pt1 | contig 37748 bp, 67 predicted proteins | sample CNK05_metaG_FD_182715 | JGI IMG/M metagenome (GOLD analysis project Ga0247664, IMG submission 182715) | Soil microbial communities from Purdue University Martell Research Forest, Indiana, United States - CNK05 | ecosystem: Environmental > Terrestrial > Soil > Temperate forest > Bulk soil...
TTTCTCCGCGTCGTCCTGCCATCGCTGCTGACCCTGTTAGCGCCGAAGCCAAGCTTGATCGCGCCAACGTTTCACCCGGTTTGTATCGATGAGCGCAGCTACTACGTTAATGTGGTGGCTGAGGCGATAGGGCGTCAGGAAAATTGCTATCGAAATCGGGGATGCCTTCTGTTTGTCGGCCAGCCGAGAGCGCACCTTGGACGCGGAGGTTACGCCGAATGGGCATCGGATGCGGAAAGCTTCGAAGCGCTGAAGCGGCACGTTGAGAAGCGGGCAGATTGGACGATTGGCGAGATTGTAAAGCGCTACAACCTGCCGAATGAAAAATACACGGCGCTAGTGCTCGCCGGGACTGGTTTGGATGCGGGGATTCGAATCGCGGAACAGAATAGTTGCGAAGGAGAAAAATGACAGACGTAATCGCAGTGCTCCTTGCTATGAGGTCAGGGAAAGTCGCCGCTCATATCAATGAGAAGTTTTCAGATTGTCTCCGCGCCGTGCTCGACACTGGCGGGAAAGGAGAGGTCACGATCAAGTTGCTGATTCGCCCTTCGAAGGTCGGAATGGGCGGCGTAGTTCTCGAAGTGGACATGGATGCCGACACTAAAGTAAAGAAGCCGGAATTGGCAATCGGTTCCAGTGTGTTCTTCGTGGACAAAGAAGGATCACTAACCCGCGAGGACCCGGATCAGGCCGGATTGTTCGCGGCGGCGGAAGAGGTCCGAGAGGAGCAGGCCAATGGACGAGCTTAATGACAAGGCGATTGCCAAGCTGATAAACGTCGGGGAGATGATCGGACAACCGGTCCTAGTTCCTGGCGGGAATACTCCTTTCGCTGTCGTCCCCAATGACGCGCCAAGATCATCAACCTTGCGGAGTATGTCTACAATGACCGCTCTGAGCGCCCGACGCGCATCAAGGGCACAGTAACGGTCCATGACGGCGCGTCGTTCGTCGAGTACTACAATCTGTTCAGCGATCCAAATTCGCGCGTCTTCGCCGACGAAGCGAACGAGAAGATACTGGCGATCCTGGACTACCACGGAGCCGGGAGCGATGGCGGGCCGCGCTGGGGGCAGCACCGCATTGACTTGAGTCTGCGACGGTCGAAAGAGTGGGGCATCTGGAAAGCGGCCAGCGGGAAGAAATTCACGCAAATGGACTTCGCGGAGTTCCTCGAAGACAACACCCCGGACATCACGGAACCGAATGCCGCGACGATGCTGGACTGTGCGCGCGATCTCAAGGTGAAGTCGGATGTAGATTTCAACAGCAGCTTTCAACAGGCGAACGGGACGGTGCATTTCAAGTACTCCGAGCAAGTCGCCGGGAAGTTCGGCAGCGGGAATGTGGACGTGCCGGATTCTTTCAAGATTGCCATTCCGGTCCATGTCGGGGGCGCGCGGGTGTCGTTGACGGCGCGACTTAGGTTCAGAATTGGATCGGGGAAGCTCGGACTTTGGTTTGATCTGCTGCGCGCGGAAGAGGTCGAGCACAACGCATTCGTTGCGACTAAAGACGGCATCGCGAAAGACCTGGGCATCACGCTCATCTCGGGCACGCCCGCGTAATCCAATGTCCCTCTGTCTCGAAAATCGGCGGCAGCGCATCCGATGTCGGCGTTGCCGCAAAGCAGTGGTGACGAATAGCCGCACTCGCAAGTACTGCGTGGAGTGCGCGAAGGCGAAGCACGCGAAAAGATGACGGTATCTCGCGAGGAACTTATAAGGGTGCGGCTGATTTTAAGGGATGCCTGCCTCGAAGCGGCGGAACGAGGCGACGAAGCGCGAGCCAAGTACCTACTGTCGCTTTGCACCGATCTGTTTGAGATTCTTACCGCCGATCATGACAATCCAGCAGCGGTTTGGGCTTGCCTAGAGAAAAGCAGGGAGTTGTGCAGATGAACGAATCCGAGAGCGATCCACTCAACACGCTGTGCGCCGATGCAGATTTTCTGCGGCATTACCTAGCGAATTACGTGGTGTCGGTTCAGACGAAAGACGAGCGCGGGTACGTTGTCAACAGCTTCGCGGCGGTGCAGATCCCTGACTGGGCGGTAAAGCAGCGGCTTGACGACATCGATGCAGCCATCGCGGAATTGCGGGCGAAGCCGTGACGCTTCGCATATCGGAGTCGGCGGCGCGCAGGATGGGACTTGGCGGCAAAAAGCGGTCAAAATTCAATGTGGATCTCAGCGAGTCCGGCAAGGAAGCACGGACATATAACGGAGTTGAATATCATTCGGCTGCTGAAATGCGCTACGCGCAAATGCTCGATCAACGGAAGCGAGTAGGGGATATCCGCGACTGGTGGGGCCAGCAGGCGCTACCGCTAAAGGTTAATGGAGTAACAGTCTGCAAGATGGTGTGCGACTTTAAAATCCTGCATCAAGGCGGAGACGAGGCCGAATTCGTGGAAATAAAGGGATACGTCAGTGCGGTTTTTAAGATGAAGCTAAAGCTTCTAAAAGCGCTTCATCCGTCGATCAGATACACGGTAATACCGGCGAAGGAAATTAGATGACCGTAGAACGGGCACTGACGCAAGTCGAAACCGGAGTGGCGGCGACACTGTTCGGCGCTGATCCCAAGACGGCCTATCGGAATCTGGCGCAGTTGATTCACCCTGACAAAGTAGATGCCAAGCTGAAGAAGCGCGCGCAGGAAGCGTTCGCTAAGTTGTCGAGGCTCTATGCAGAGTTGAACGGCAAGCCTGCGGCATCGGTCGAGAAAGTAATCGGTAACTGGATTGTAAGTGATCCGCTGGCAAAAGGCGATCTGTGTGATCTGTACCGGGCGCGGAGCGTGAAAGATGAAAACGTGAAAGCGGTTTTCAAGCTGGCGCGGTCTCCGAAGGATGCTGACTTGCTCGAAGAGGAATATGTTTCCCTCGGCATCCTGAACAACTTCAAGGGATCGGACAACTTCAAGAAGTACCTCCCGCGTGTTCTGGATCGCGTGGAGGCATCGGGGCGGCGGGCTAACATCGTTTCGCTGGCGGAAGAGAGTCACACACTGGCAGACATCATCGGACTGTATCCCAACGGGAGTTTAGATTTCCGGCACGTCATATGGATGGCAAACCGCGCCTTGAGCGCGCTAGGCTTCGCGCATTCGGCGGGGATCGTTCACGGATGTGTAATCCCCGAGCACCTGCTTTATGGGCCGGTGACGCACTCTCTCACGCTAGTTGACTGGTGCTACTCCGTAAGTGCCGAGAGCAAGAAGCACATACCGGCAATCGCTAAAGATCGCAAGGATTTGTATCCGCCAGAGGTTTCGCGCAAGTTCCCAGCGCATCCGGCGACCGATATTTACATGCTTTTCGCTTCGTTGTCCGCTACGGGTGCGAAGATCCCTAAGCAGTTCAAGGGTATTTTTGACTGGTGTTTGGCCTCATCCCCGAGATCGCGGCCAGATTCAGCGTGGGAGTTGCAAGATAGATGGATGAAGACCGCCGAAGAGGTTTACGGAAAGCCTAAATATATTCCGCTGGAGATCCCCAAGCAATGACACTGTGTGAATGTGGATGCGGCCTTCCTGCTCCGATAGCATCCCATACCAGAACGGAGATGGGGCATGTAAAGGGATTCCCAGTTAGGTTCATCCGTGGCCATCGCGCGCGCCTTCAGCATCAGGAAACGGCGGCAAGATGGAACGGCGGAACGAGCACGTGCAAAGGATACCATACCGTTCAGGCCCCTACGCATCCTCGCGCTGACCGGCGCGGTTATGTTTTCCAGCATATTCTCATTGCCGAGAAAGCACTAGGGAGAGAGATAAGTCTCCCGATAGAGGTTCACCACGTGAATGAGATAAGGTCTGATAATAGGCCCTTCAATTTAGTAATTTGTCAGGATCGGGAATATCATCAACTTTTGCACCAACGGCGACGGGCATTGTTGGCCTGCGGCCACGCCGACTGGAGAAAATGTCCGTATTGTAAGCGCTACGATGCCACCGAGAACATGAGGGCGCGGAAATCGGGATTGCACTATCACTTAGAGTGTGATCGAGAGCGGCAGCAACATATAAGAGATTTGGCAAAAGGAGCCAAGTAATATGGGTTCATCTAGTTATAGCACAGACGATTACAATGCACGCAGTTCGATGCGCAGCAGTATTTCAAAAGACAGAGGCATAGACATAAAGTCTGCGACCTTTGCCTATAACCACTCAATTAAGACTGGGAAAGCAGCTAAGGCGGTCCACACTAGTCTCAAGCCCTCAATGGCGATCCGCGAGAGCAGGGACTCAGCCGCGCATCCGGTGAGTGTGCCGATAGCAGTGTTCCTGGATACCACAGGGAGCATGGCGCAGGTGCCTGTCACGATTCAGCAGAAGCTCTCGCACCTAATGGGCTGTTTTCTGGATGACAAAGCTTCCGGCAAGCGCTATCTGGGTGATGGCTATCCAGCTATCCTCGTCGGAGCGGTGGACGACTACGACGCTCAACTAGGAGCATTGGGCAGCGCGGAGGGTTGCTTGCAAACGGCTCAATTTGAGAGCGGTTTGGAACTGGATGACAATCTCACCAATCTCTGGCTCACGGAGAACGGCGGCGGCACCTACCACGAGTCATATGAATTGGCGCTCTATTTCGCGGCGCGCCATACCGTCCATGATCACTGGGAAAAACGTGGCCGCAAGGGCTACATCTTTTTGATAGGCGATGAGCACGCTTATCCCGTCGTCAAGCAGGCCGAAGTCAAGGCGGTCTTTGGAGACTCTATCCAAGGCGATATCACGACCGAGGAAATTGTCAAGGAAGCCAAGGAGCGCTACCATGTGTTTTTCCTGCTTCCCAATCTTACTCAGCACTATGGGGACGCGAGCCTTGAGAAGTACTGGGTGGGGCTACTTGGCCAACAGAATGTAATCAAGTTGGCCCATCCCGAGAAAATCTGTGAATGTATCGCTGCGGCGGTCGCCATTTGCGAGGAACACGTAGGCGTCAATGATATCTCATCGGATCTCGGGTTCGACACGACGGCGCTTGTTCCTCTGAGCAAAGCAGGGCATGACGTGAGCCGCTACTCGGCTGATGGGCTGGCTCCGATAGCTGGCGCGGCAGGTGGGGTCGAGCGGCTGTAAAATGTCCGATGCGTTCATAGTTGTGGGGCTCGGTTACGGTGACGAAGGGAAAGGGTCCACCGTGGACGCGATCACGCGCACGACAGGTGCTAGGCTTGTCGTGCGCTTCTCCGGTGGGCCACAATGCGCCCATACGGTTGTGTGTTCGGATGGCCGCTGGCATACATTCGCGCAGTTCGGCAGCGGTACATTCGCGGGCGCAAAAACATATCTATCGCGGTTCATGCTTGTCGAGCCGTTCGCATTGCTGAACGAGCATGAAGTCCTCGCGCCAAAGGTCGGGCGGTCTGCCCTGAAAGACGTTTACATTGAAGCCGGATCGCCAGTCATAACGCCGTTTCATTGGCTGACGCAGAGGTTGCGTGCTGGTACGAAAGGCGCATCTTGCGGCGTCGGGCTGGGCGAGCTTCGCGCGGATCAGGTAGATAATCAACCAGTCATGACGGCAGGCGATTTGGCCGATTGGGATTGGACAAAGCGGTATTTCGAATTGCGGCGGATTCGCGAGCGCAAGATTGAACAGGTTTTGGCGTTCGGCGGCGATGCGTCACAATTAGAGCAAGCTTCGCTCTACAGTATCCTCTACGCTTACGAGCGCTTCGCGAAGAAAGTCAACATCGTTCCCAACGGGCGACTGCGGGAGATGGCTGATGGGCCGGTGGTATTCGAAGGGAATCAGGGTGTTTTGCTCGATGAAATCCATGGCTCCGCGCCGTTTAACACTTGGACTGACACGACCTTTCGTAACGCGGATCGCCTACTGGACGGTTTGGGAATGGATGTTCATCGTGTCGGCGTTGTGCGAACCTACTTCACGCGGCATGGAGCAGGACCATTTGTCACGGAATACGAGACCGGGCCACGGCATCCCGAGCCTCATAACGCGACCGGAGAATGGCAAGGAGTATTCAGGCAGGGACGGTTCGATGCGCGCGCTGTGCGCTACGCAATCGATGTGTGCGGCGGCGTAGATAGTTTGGCTGTGACTCATTGCGACCGACTGGGCGACTGGTTCACTTATGCGGATGGCGAAAAGGGCAGCGTATTCGACTACGATCCGATCTACACCATGTCACGCAAGGCATTGCCGGACCTTTTACCAAAAATCGTCGGTGCTGAGGTAGGTTGGCTGTCGCACGGTCCATGCGCGGAGCACAAGATGGCGCTGGTGGCGGCGTGAAAAGATTTTCCTTCCTTTCCCGTCGATTTTCATGTTATCTTTTTATCTGAAGCAACTTTTTACGTCTAGGGCCGTCAAGGATGGGGCATAAGCAACCCCGCATTTAAAACTTGACGGCCATTTGCTTTTACGGCAGAATGAACCTGCTAAGACGTAAGATGCTTCAAGGTTCCCAAACCTCGAACGGGTTGCTTCGCAAGACGGCTTTCCCCAAACACAAAACAACGGCTTGCTGCTGTAAGGGATTACAGGAATTGGCTCTGATGGAGCCGTGCGTCAATGAAAACCGGGCTCCGGGCTGGTGGTCAGATCCAGCAAACGCGGCTACGCCCCGGTGCACGTCACTCGAATGGGATTTATATACATGACTCCCTTTCAGGGTGTTGATTATAAAGCGAATAAAATACTTGACTCCCGCAAGGGAATAAAGTACTATGGTGGTGCGGTAAGGAGCCGCTACCAGATGCAACAAACGTTTAGATTGGCCGATTCCGAATGCAGTTTTATCGCGCAGGCCCTTGTGCTTGCTGCCGACAAATACGTCGGCTTTGCGTGCGATGCCCTTGGCATGGCGGGCGGCGAAAGGCTTCAGCAGCAATTTTTGAGACAGGCCACGGAAGCACGAAAGTTTGCAATCGTTTTCGGCGACAGCGACGGAATCAGCATTCCCACAAGTACCAATCTGCGGCAGGCCGGTCATGATGCAGGCCGCATAACCAATCAGCAGTTCGCGGACACGATCAGGGAATATCGGGCGCAAGGCAAGGTGGCATAAATGACTCGCTTCATGAACTACATCAGCAATGCGAAGGTTATAACCGCCATCAGCGAAAGCATCCCGCGTGCAGGTCAGGCCGTGCGCCTTTGCCGGGACTTGGCGTCGGAAAATCTTGCCGCCGAGGAAGCTATAGTTTCGGCTGTCCTGCGCGCCAAAAACTTTATCGCCGACGAACTCGAATGCCGCGAAAGCTCGATGATGCCGCCATCCGATGGGGATGCAGCCTACATCGAGTCCGCTAAAGCCGCCCTGCTGGCAATTGAACAGATCGAAACCTACCTCGGCGTTGACTGGGTAGACGTTCACGATATTGAGGCCCCTATCTGGGATGGCAAGGGTGTAGCCGGTGGAACTTTCGAGAGGGGCGAGTAAATGCATACCCCTGGACCATGGAAGTACACCATGAACGTCGGGCCTACCAAGGCCCTGATAGTCGAGACGGATGGATCGACGGTGGTAGAGATCGGCAATCGAACCCACGATAGTCGGTTTCTTCCAAACACCCGCCTGATCGCGGCCGCGCCCGATCTGCTTGAAGCATTGCGCGGCATGGAAAAGGCTTCCGAAGAAATCGCCGTGGAATTCATCGAGCGCAAGAGGGCGACTAACTGGGCTGTCGTAAACGACGCCTATGTCGCTGCGGCGCGGGCTATCGCCAAAGCGGAGGGCCGCTAGATGTCTAAGTCCACGATCAGCACCTTCAAGCTCTTCGAGGTTTTCCCAAATGAAGAGACGGCGCGCAAGTACCTCGAAGATCGGCTTTGGCCGAACGGCGTTAAGTGCCCGACGTGCGCCGGTACCGAGCGCATCACAACCCGCAAGGACGGCTTCTATCGCTGCAACCCCTGCCAGCTTGATTTCACCGTCCGTACCGGAACGATCTTCGGGCGGTCGCACATCCCTCTGCATAAATGGATCTACGCCATGTACCTCGTTGTGACGGCGCGAAAGGGTATCTCTTCGATGCAACTTGCCAAGGAAATTGGCGTTACCCAGAAGTCGGCATGGTTTATGCTCTGCCGTTTGCGTGAGGCGTGCGGCTCCGACGACGGGCGCGGCAAACTCCAAGGCGTCATCGAGATCGACGAAGTGTTCATTGGCGGGAAGGACTCCAACAAGCACGCGCATAAGCGAGAAGGGCGGCGCGGGTCGAAAGGCAAAACCGCCGTCCTTGGCTTGCGTGAGCGCGGCGGGCGAACGGTCGCCATGCCTATCGGCGACCGGACCATCCACACGATTCAATCCGAGATTCACGGCGCGGTTGAAGTCGGCTCCACGCTGTACACCGACGAAGCTCCGGCCTACGCCGATCTTAATGGCCTGTTCTTTCGCGCCCAGAGCGTCAACCACAGCGCCGGGGAGTACGTTAAGGGTTCGTGTCATACGAACTCGATTGAGAGCGTGTGGGCCGTCCTGAAACGCGGTATTCACGGCGTCTACCATCAGGTCAGCGTCAAGCACCTTAGACGGTACGTTGACGAGTTCACTTTCCGGCTGAATCAAGGGAACGTCGAGCGCCACACATTTGAGCGGCTGGATTCGTTCATTGACGCGGTAGTCGGGAAGCGGATTACCTACAAGCAGGTGACCGCGTGAAGGTCCCAAATCCTGCTTACGTGATGCGAATGAACGCTGAGGCGGCGAGGTTTGCTGGCGTGCCGGAGGAACTCGACAAGATCGCGGACGTAGCGCTGAATTACCGCCCGAAAAACAAGCAGAAAAAGGCCAAGCGCCGAAAGAAACGGAAGGCCAAACGGAATGTTTAACGTAGGGAGTCATGTATATAATTCCCACTCGAAAAACTAAGCTGACGCACGGCTTCAAGAATCCCTATTTTTACGTCTACGAAGGCAGTAAAAGGCGTCGCTGTAGCATGAGTGACAACGGAAGCCGCGCTGCGTTCATTTGAAAATAAATGTAACCGATGCTTGACTTTGCTGTTTCAGAACACTATGCTCATCCCAGATGAGCATCCTTCGTCGATCCCCGTTAGATACGTGCGGGCCGAAGTATGTTTTAGCGACTTAGCCCAAGCGGTCGCGCAGCAGTCGGCGAACTTTCGAGACGCCTTCAATCTCTCGACTTTGGGAACGAACCCTCCTCGTGTCTAAACAATCAGACGGCCTGATCCCTCTTCAGTGGTGCTCCGGCAAGGTGGAGTACGTCGATTATGTTTTCCTCTGGCTCAATCGCGGGCACTTCACTCTCAAGTTCAACAAACGAGGGAACTTGCGACGAGCATTTGAGAAGCCACGGACGAGCTTAGCGCCCCTAAGCCATGATGGGGAAGGCTTCCGGCAGGCGCTAAATGTCGGCTTCGTATTCGCTTTAAAAGGGACCCCTGGGTGCCAGTCTTCGCGGTCTATCGGATGAGCTATGAACACGCTTCGCCTTTCCCCTGACGACTACGGACGCGGGCCGGACTACGATGCGCCAGCCGTGCGTAAGACGGCGAATGAGGCGCGAGTCAGCGGCGGGAAGCGGTACGCGATAGAACGTTCTGAGGCGGACGACCCGGCAAAGGTGGCGTGGCTCCTGGAGTTGCAGCGCAGGCGGGAAGCTGCACGCAAGTGAATACGGGATGGGGACGTTGGCGCGCTCAGATCGAAAGCGACCGCGAAAAAATCGAATTTCTACTGAGCCACGAACCGTCCGAAGTCTCGCGGCTGTGCGATTTCCTGCGGTCCATCGGGATCAAGCCGCCAGACTTCTTTGCGCGCCGGTTCCGGCCTCCATCTGGCGGATTGCTCAAGCGTGCCCCTGGCAAAACTTCGGCGGCGTCAGCGTGAATGGCAACCCTCTGGAGCGACGGAGCAAAGCGCGACAAGAACGAAACGGCGCGGCTACTGTATCGCCAAAGCGTTCTCGCGCAAGCCACGGAGCTATATCGCGAGCGGGAACTACAGAGTCTCAGGTTGGTGAACGAATGGCTAAGGAGCATCCTGAAGCCCAAGGCGAAGTCAGCTACGTCATCGTCAAGCTAGCGTGGTTTTTCTACGCTTTCAGGACGGATGATCGCTGCATTGCCAGTGGATTGACTGAGGAAATCGCGCGCGAAAGGGCGGACAAATGGGTTTTGGAATATTTGGTCTAGAACTTCTTACGGCGGCGGTCGCCTTCGCGCTGGGATACCAGCTTGCGATTGGCCGCAAGATCAAATCGTCGGCGGTTTCCGTATGCCCGCGTTGCTCAGGCGTCGTTCGCGGGAGCGGCGGTAAGTTCACCCGGCGCGAAAGCTAATCACCATCGAAAATTTATCCGCGACCAAGAGGAACGCAAAAAACTCTCGGAGCTTCTCGACTCCCACGTTCAATCCGCTAAGGAAGGACTAAGCACGAAAGGCTCATCGTGGAAGATGGCCCTCGCGGACCTGAAGCACGCCGCCGCACTCGATGCGACCTTGACCAAAACCGCTTACTGGATTACCGACGCTGGCAGGAAATTAGTGCCGACTCAGGCAATCGACCACATCAACGGAAACCCGTACGACAACCGCCCCGAGAACTTGCGTATCGTGACGCTGAAGGAAAACAACCGATGAGCTACGACATATCTGAATGATGCGGACGGAGAAACTCTTAATCTCCCGTCTCGCCACGTCCTAAAAGGCGGAACCTATGCACTCGGAGGAACATCCCAAGCATGGCTGAATATCACTTACAACTACGCGCCATTTTTTTACAAGCTGATCGACGCAGAGAAAGGAATCCGCGCGATCTACGGCAAAACTGGGCGTGAGTGCATTCCTATTCTAGAATCCGCCATCAAGGAACTCGGCACGGAACGCGATACGGACTACTGGAAGGCGACGCCGGGGAATGCTGGTGCGGCACTAGCCGACCTGCTAACGCTTGCAGTCGCTTTACCTGACGGCATAGACCTTCCTCGATCCATCCGTTCGCCTTGAGGATGTTCAGGGTGGTTGTCATCGGCAAGCGGCGCAATCGTCCGGCAGGCTTAATATCGCCGGAATACGTCCCGCGCGTCGAGATCGCATCGCGAAGTATCTCAAGCTGAGTCACGCTCGGTTGAGCGCGTTGCAATCGGGCTTTGATCGCGTCGAGTCGTTCGCTCATTTGGTCAGCCTCCAGACGGCATACAGCGCGAAGTAAACGCCCAACAGGTAGCAGCCCCATTGCGCGGCGGTCAGGATGTAGGCGAGCGTCATATGGCCAACTCCTGGCGGATTTTTTGCTTGGCCGATTCCACACGGATCGCGGCGAGCATTTCGCGTTTCTCGGCTTCGAGTTTGTTCTGGTCGATGCCGAAGTAGCGGGCGAGTCGCTCGGGGATTGATTGGTGATCGAATAGCAGGCGGTCGCCGTTGCGCTTCGAGATTCTCGCGAGCACTACGCCGTCCTCTTGCAGCCATTCGAGAAACGCGCCGATCTGCTGGGAATACTCGCTGATCGATTTCAACCGGTCATGCTCGGGATACTCCGATCCGGTGCAGTCGGCTCCGTGATGGCCACAGATTGAGCAGCGGCCATGCTTGATTTTTACGTGCGTGATCTGCGGCGGCGTCATACGGCGGCTCCGTGATAGTGGCGGTCGCTGGTCTTTGGCGTGTCCGTCTCGCCTAAGATCGTTTGTACGTCGATGACTTGGCCGGGTTCGATCTCATCGAAGTGATCGCGAATCCAGTTGTGCGCGACGTGGTAGGTCCTGAGGTTTTGTCCCCATGCGAACGGGTCGATATGCGCGTCGCACGGTTCGCCTCCGGCAATCTTGACCAATACGACATAGGCTTTCTGGTCTTCGATCTCGCGGCCATAACCGGCTGAGGACATCAGCCAACGTTCTTGGTCGTTGTCTGATCCAAGCTGTACGCAGAGGGCCGGAATAAAAGTGTTTTTGTCCCGGATCTCGACTATCTTTGAGAGCATCTGATTTTCTCCTTGATTTTGGTTTGTGCCTCAGATTAACGTACTGAGGCGGCGTCGCTAACCAAGCGGGTCACGATTAGCCGCGCTGGAGAAACCCAGCGAAGCCGGGAAACAAGCGCAGCGAATGTCATTGAGCGGCCTTTAGTGCGGCGCGGGCATCATCCTTAGCCCGCTGAACACAATCTCCGCACCATCGGCAATTGTGACCGTAAGGCGGCGGACTGATACGAGCTTCGTAATACGCCAAGTTTTGCAGCGCCTCGATAAGTTGAGGCGTGGCGGCGATCTTTCGAGCGTGCGCGGCGGCTTCCTCATCCGTGAAGTTCGAGTGTGCCGAGTAGCAATAACAGATGCGCCGGTCGCCTTCGAACACAACGAAGTCGGCGCGCTTGTCAACGTGCCAGTTCATTGGACCTCCCCGGCTGCTTTCAGCGCATCCTGAATTACGGTTTCCAGGTCCAATAGCGTTTCGCATTTCGCGCCTTTTTGTTCCGGCGTGCGGCTAGATCCATCGGGAATCCAGCAAGCGGCCTCCTTCAGCGCCGCGATTAGTAGCGGGTGGGATTCGCGCATCCGGCGATCTGCCTCGTAATCTGCGTTTGACAACCTCCCGATAAAGGATCGGGTTTTGTCATCCAGTCCGTAAGGAACGTAATCGGCGCATTTTGGGTGAAATACGATTGCCGCTAATTGCATGATTAGCTGGTCGGCATCTTTAAGCGTTGGCTTGCTCATTGCGTTACCTCCCAAGGTTCCGCGATCTGCTCGGCAAGCACGGCGGCAGGCTGGGGGAATCGCTCCACCGGCATTGGACAGTTGCCACAGCAGCAAAGTGGCGGGTGGGTGCAAACGTCCCCGGTGACCGGCGAGAAATAACCGAACAGCGAAGCTTGATCGGCTGAGGCGCGGCGCATCATCAGAGCACCTCGAAAAAAAGGCAGTCGCCTTCAGCGAATTGAGCGGGGGATTCTTTGTCGCCAAGCTCGCGCGAGATAAGCAGCGTATCCGTCCAGCGATACAGCCACAGGTCGTCAAGCGGGGCATCGAAGCGAACTTTTAATTTCTTCCCCGTTGCGATCATCTCCAGAATTGTGGCATCCAGCTTTACCGGACTGCCCTTGATGCGCAATTTGATGCGCTGAATCTTCTTTTCTGACATTTTGATTTTCTCCTTCTGTGCCGTGGTTGGCGGCTAGGTTAATAATAACATCATGACGTAATTAGTCAAGTGTTTTTCGCTGCTAAACGTTTCCTGATTGCTTCCCGGTGAGCGGCCTTTCTTTCCTCGGTCCACTTCTTTCCTTTCGGCCACCCCTTGAAGCGCTTTTTTAGGCTGCTAGTGTAGGAACCGATCAGGCTTTTCATGTTCTCCTTGTCGAGTAACGCGGCAAGGTTTCGTACTTGGTCTTGCGTCAATGGCGCATGGCACTTCGGGCATGTGGGTTTAGGCAAGCTAGCGGACCTCCAGGTTGAGGAGCGCTACGCCTGGGGATTTCATTTCAATCAGGACATCGAGCGCACACTTAGCGCCAAGGTTTAGGTATTTGTCGCGGGCCTTGGATTTGGCGTATGCGGCTGCGTATGCGGCTGCGGCTGCGGCTGCGGCTGCGGCTGCGTATGCGGCTGCGTATGCGGCTGCGGCTGCGGCTGCGTATGCGGCTGCGTCTGCGGCTGCGTCTGCGTCTGCGGCTGCGTACAGAAGATCGCGGGCGGCGCGTGCCGCTTCCTTCGTGCCTTCTGCCTCGCAACGGTCGGCAGCGGCGAGCAATTCAGGCTTGTTAGGGTAGAGATCGCGTATCAGCGTCGGCACCAAAACGCGGATCAGTTTTTCGGCGAGCTTCGTTACAAACTCGCGATCATTGATGGTTCCTTTGCTCCCGAGTTGGGCTAACCCTAGATCGCGCAAGCCAGCAGCGCGGGCGGCGGGGCTAGACCATTTCTTGTCATTGAGCGCGATCTTGAAAGATCGCACAGAGGATGCAACACATCCGGGGTCATCGCCATGCGGCAAGCCGAGAACGTTGCAGATAGCGGCCTCGATGCACATTTGGCCGTCAGGGTTTCCGACGCCATTGCTCAAACCGCGAGCTAATACTGCGTCGAATTTCTCAACATCGAACTGTTTTACTTCAAAGGGCATTGATTTCTCCTAGGTTGGTGGTTCTTTTTCAAACATCATTCCAGTCCGGCTCATCGTAGGAATATTCAACAAACTTCCAGGTGTCCGGGTCAAAATCGATCTCGCATTCTTCACAGGGTCCTTCGTCGGCCATGATGCAGTTGATGTCCGGCGAGTTTTCGATTACGCGAAAGCTGTTCGCGTGTCCGTTCGGGCAAGTCCAGCAGGCGTTCATGAGTCGCCCATCCGCAATGAATTGGTGATTGTTTCGCGCACGGTTCCGCTGTACAGAACCATCTCGCGATATCCGTACCAGTCGCAGAGGATTTGCATTACCTCTTGGCCTGAAAAGCCGGACTTGTTGATGTCCTTCTGTAGCTGGTCGATACGTTGCTCTTTCGTTCGTGGCAGCGGTCGGCGTCCCTTAGGCATTCATCGCTCCTTCGATGCAAGCGACAAACGCCTTGAGGTTAGCTAGTTCTGGCTTCGCTTGTTTGATAGCCTCCGCGACGGCTCCGGCTGGCGTGTCGGCATGGCCTATCCATTGACCTCCGAGAATGGCCATGTAGCTTTTTTCGCTAGTCAGGCTATCAGTGCAGCAGCTAACGTCTAAGCGCTTCGCCTGATTGACGGCGCAATAGTGCCAGCCGAGGTTTTCATGGACGCGCGCTTTCCAGCCGGGTCCAAGGGTTTTCACGAGTGCGGCGGCGTCACGTTTCGCTTTCTGGTAGGCTTCCCAAGTGCATCGGCCTCCGCAAGCTGGCGCACAGTAGAAACGTCCGTTGCGGCGCGCCTTCCAGTCAAGGGCGGATTTCGGCATTTCAGTTTCCTCCTAGGATTACGCGCGCGATGTTTCGCTCGTAGCAGGCGGCGAGGTCTTCGGGTTGCTCCTCGATCAGCAGATAGTACTGCTGCTCGCGTTCGCCGTCCATGACAAACCCGCTGTAGCCGCAATCGTTGAGATAATTGGGGCGTTTCTCCCAAGTCCAGTACAGCCAGTTTTCAGGGCCGCGTCTTTCATGTTTCTTCCGGCGCACTTCGACAGATAGCAGGCGTGTCTTGTGCGGCACGTCTCGCGTTAGCGGTCGGTCGTGCTCGCCATATTCAAACCGCGTAATCCCTAGGTCGATGTCCTGCGTTTTCTCTTGTGCCATTTTTTTCTCCTCAATCTGGGTTAGGTTAAACCCCACCGGGCCGCGCAGGTGGCGCGGCGCGATAGGATCTCCTAGAATCCGGTTTTAAAACGGCGCTTGCGAAAGGTCGAAAAAGATTCCTTCGGGCGCGTCGTCTGGTTTCTTGTTTGGGTCAAACTTGAAAGTAATCATGCGGTCGTCGGTCTCGGTAAAGCTTTCGACTGCTGGGCACTTGTTCAAGTACTCCCGTATATCGGGCTGGTTCCTAGCTATTCCTATCGTTGATCTCACCTCCTTTACTGATTCGCTTCTAGCAGGCGCGCGGCGTGCTTGATTGCGGCCTCGCAGGACTTGATAAGCTCCTTCAGCGCTTCGTTGCTGTCTTGCTGTGACTTCACGTCCGGCAGCGCCTTGAATCGCGCGCAGGCGGTTTCTAGCGCCATGCCGATACGCTGATAGGTTAAGAACGTGTTCGCGACCGTGAGCCGTGGCAGTTCGGGCGGTTCCTCGGCGTGCTTCGCGAGGATCGAATCGAGGGCGGGCGATGTCGTCATGCTGACACCTTCACAATCCGGCAGGGCGTGCTAGCCGAAAAGCACAAGCCATGTGTTAGCCATTGCCGTAAGCTCCTACGCTGATGCCAGTCTTTGCGGTCAGCGCAAACGCGGCGTCTAGGTCTGGATCGGCCTTCTGGAAGGCAAATGCAGGAACGTAGCCGCGAAAGCCGTCTGCTTGTCGCCGGTAAATCCAGAGTCCCTCCCAAAGCGTCCCGTGGTTGCGATAGGTGGCATGGTGAAATTCCCCGCTCGCTAAGAGCGCCTGTAGCTGTTCAAGTTTCGTCATTGAGCGTTTCTCCTGTTGGGTAGGTTAACCCCGCAAGGGTGCGACTCGCGCACCCCTACAGAATCCCCTAGACAGAGGCTTCGACAAGCGAATCAAGCAGGCTGGAACCCGTGGAACCTTCGCCCGATACGAATGTCATCTTGCGGGCGATCTCCGGCAGTCCTGGCGCAGCAGACATGATGACCTCGAACGCCTTGGACTTGAGCGCATCGCCTGAGCCAAACATGGCAGACTCGGCGCGTCCGTCGCGTTGTCCGCGCACGTGGTCAACGTATCCGGTAACGCCTTGGAGCAGGTTGTAAGCGGTGCCACGCTGTTCCGGGAAGGCGTTTCCGTCGTTCGCTTCGTAAACGCGGAGAATGTCGGCGATAATGTTCTCGCGCCGGGTGGTGTTGCGATCTTCCCCGGCTTCGGTCTTCTGCTTGGGGAAAAGGCGGTCAAAGATTGACGTAACGGCTTCGCGCGTCATCTTGCGTGACGCCAGCAGTTCAAACCGGTTCTTGAGGGTGTTGCCTTCGCCCATGAGCGCGGCCATTGCTTCGCGTGCATCTAGGATGCGGCCTTGCGCGTTCTTCGTGTGGCGGAACGACGACTTAAAGCCCTTCTCGCTGAGCGCCATCGCGAGAGTGTTCGCGCAAACAACGCGCTCGTCTACCAGCTTGTAAGTGTGGGCCATGCTGCCATCGTGACCGGTGACAAATAGCACGAAATTCTTGTGAACGTCATCGCCGATGTTGAAGCCTAAACCAAGGTCCGCGAGTGCCCAAACACGCTCGCCATTCCCGAGCACTCCGGCTGTCTCGTAGTGCGCGCCGTTCACGCTCTGCATAATCGCGTCGATGGTCTTGAAGCCTTCCGCGTGCTGTACGCAGGTGTAATCCTCCCCGACTGGCCCTAAGAACTCAGCAGCGGTTTTGTTACCAGCCAGCTTATCCGAGTAGTTCCAGCGGAACGTTCCCCACGCCTTAACCGGGCGTCCTAGTCCGTCCTGAAGTTGAGACTTGAACACGGTGTACTGAAAGGGCGTTTCCGAGAGCAAAGTATCGCTAGTCGCGTGCTCGCCGCGTACCTTTCCGAGTTTATGCCATGCTGCAAGGCGTCCAGTGTAGTAGCTGTTCGAGGTCGTTAGTCCGTGTGACATTTCGTGTTTCTCCTTTGTGCCCGGTGGTTGTTCCGGTGAAACCAGCTTACACGATAATCTACATGGAGTTTTTAAACTGCCTCTACCACTCTGAAAACAAAGCGAAAATAAATATGCACCGCTTGCAGAATAAAGGCGAAAAACTAGCGAAACAACTTATCGCCTTTCTTATCAACACATTACAGCCGTATTTCCGTAACGCTATGAAAGTATGAGACTTAGCAATCCAAAGTGGGAGCTATTTGCCCAACATCGCGCGGCGGGTGAAAGCATGAGCGAATCGGCGCGGCGCGCTGGGTTTCTGACCGGCCCTGGCAATCAGGGTTCGCGCATGGCAAAGTACCCTCAAATCGTCGCGAGGATAGCCGAACTCAAGTCAATCAATCCAGCGACCGGCGAAAAGCAAAGCGAAGCCGCTACAATCCCGCTCGAAGTCCTGCATACGTCTAAGCCGTGGGTTGTTAACGAATTGGTCAGCGTTCACAAGGGCGCGGCATCTCGCGCGCAGTTCAACGTCAGCGTGCAAGCGCTTCGAACCCTAGCGCAGATTGGCGGGTTCCTCGAACCTCCGGCAGGTCCGCGCAAACTTGAACAGCATTTGCATATTCCGGCCATGACTCCAGCGCAGCTAAACGAAGCGCTTCGTCAGAACTTCGGCAATCTCAAGCCAGAGGAAAGAAAAGCGCTCGCGCTCGATTCCCCGGACCTTTCCGACATCGTAGACGCGGAGCTAACAGAGGAACAATCAACCGCCGCGTAACTCGGGCGCTGTCATTCCGCCACTTCGGAATACACCCCATTTACCGTCTTTCGGGCGCGCTTCCTGCAACTCTCGGAGTGTTCGCACCTTGGCATCGTAACAGGCCGTCCGATACGCTTTGGCGCGCTCACTACCGGTTCCTGGCTGGCTTAGTCGTATCCTCCACATTCCGGCGCGCGTCAAGCCGTTCTCTTTCGCAATTCGCGCCGCTATCTTTCGCTCTTTTCGGTACTCCTCGCGGTCTACGTGCGCAGCGTCTAACCATTCCCAATCTTTGTTCGACCATCGCTCGCGCATGTTAACTTTGTGCGTCACTGCTTGTAAGTTCTCGCGCCGATTGTTTAGTCCGTCATTGTCAACGTGATGCCCTTCAACCTTCGGATCAGTCAGTTTAAGAATGTGTCTATGAAGCATCACTGACCGTGTCGTTTTTGCCACAGAGTCGTAAAACTTGGCCATGACGTAGTACTTTCCTTTCGGCGCTCGCGCAGGGTTCGCATACCACAGGCCGCTGTATTCTTGGACTCGCGGCAGGTCGGCGGTATCAAACCAGCAGTAAAACGGCGTTTTGTACCAGACCTCCATGCGAACGACTCGACCGAATACTTCGTAAGGGTTTTTCATTAGACTAGCCTAGCCGATGGTTTACAAAATAGCAAGGTGAATCAAGAGATACCATATCATCCGTTGGCGGAAGCTGGACTTGGCAGAAACAAACGACTTACTAGTTAAGCTCTTTACTTTGCAACGCAAACCACAACAGGTAGCGTAGTGTTCGACTACGGGACGACATTACTCCTGTCAGATCCTATCCTCCGATCCTCCCCGCGCATTAGACGCAGCCAGACGCGCCGCGCGACGGCTGGAGGATGCTGAGTGCCAGACGGAGCCCCGCGACGCAGCCAGCGACGCGCTAGGGCAGGGGACGGACCACGCCAGGGGTTGACGGGGGCCTCCAGGTGCCGTATGCCCCTCTTCTGGAAAGCCTCAGTCGCGCGAAATCCCGGATTGGGCAGGTCGGGAACTCTGGTATACCAGCGCGATAGGCTTTAGTTTGCAGCGGCGAAACGGTTCCACGCAGCGTTGTGGCAGCGATTTGAAAATTGCGGCGAACGAGTTTGCGAAAAAGATTGGCGGTTTCGTTTTGAAATTGAAATGGGACCCAATTTATTTTCTGGTAGATTAGGCGCATGGCGAAAGCGATTTGCATAGCGTGTAAGGTGGCGCACGGCGGAAGTTGTGCGAGCGTGAAGCGACAGGTGCGCCGGACGAAGGAAACGCCGGGGAGAATTTTCGCGCGTCGGCTTCGGGCGTACATTGAAGCCACTCAGGGTCCGCAACGGTGGAAAGTAGCGGTATGAAAAAAGCTCGCGTGAAAAGTTCCTCTTCTCTTATAAAACATAGGGGTGACAAATTGGCACGGTTGAACCATGCCAAAATGTCACGGTTGGAGGATCTAATAACCGAGATGGAGTTGGCGAACGCTTGGGTGCGGAAGCCTATTGCCGTCACCGCATCTGGAAAGATAAATCACGCGAGCAAAAGCGTTTACGATATCATCGCGTTTTGTGCGTGGCGATCTAATCGGCGAGTTTGCGATGAGCCGATTGAGGTAATCGCAATTCTTTCAAACACTTCCGTTCGCCAGACATGGCGCTGCGTGAACGAATTAGTTAAGGCGAACATTATTTCCAGAGAAGGTCATACAAACGGTCGTTACGCCAACGTTTTCAGGGTAGTAGGGATTGAGAAATTGCCCAATGCGGACGGTTCCACAAAGCCAAAATGCGACCGCTGTAACGTCTATCGCAAGACGAACGATGCCGGGATCTGCGGGAAGTGCCGGAAGGATGACGTGGCGGAGCGCGAGGTGGCCGAGCAGTTGGCCCTCGGGTTTACGACGCAGACGGTAATCTGGGCGAACATGAAGGCGCACGGTAGCAAGTGCGGCGCGAAGGAGATCGAGCGGGCGTTGCTAAAGTTGACCATACCGGTTGAATCCATCAAGCCGGTGTCGAAAGAAAGCGCTTCAAAAGCGGTTGAAAGCGTGGCATAACGACATCGCCGCCGCCCTGCGCGAGCTTGGATATGTCGCCTTCGATGATGACATGGAGTGCGATTGGCCGGTTCCAGAATTAACGCTGACTGGGAACAACTGCTTTACGGTCGATGACGAGTCGTTTCTCGATCAGTTTTGGGACGATGGGCCGCGTAAGGGGCGCAAGGCAAATGCTACATCGATTCGCCGCCCACCAATGAAGGATCGTAACAAGATTGGCGCAGCGAGTGGGTGGAAGTGCTTCTACTGCAATATGCCAGGAACGGATGAGCTTGGTCCCGATAATCGCGTATGGCATGTTGATCATGTTTATCCGGTAGCTTTTGGCGGCGACAACAAGCCGGACAATTTGGTTCTATCGTGTGCAACCTGCAATTTGGAGAAAAAGGCGCGCACGGCATCCGAGTATTTCCGAACGCGCTCGCTACTGCCGGTTGCCATGCCGAAAGAAGGGGCTGGGTTCTACGGCGAAAGCGACCTACTTCCGATGGAGTCAGAATCGATCCAATAGCCACTGCATGAAGTTTGTAACTGAGTGAAATAACACGGGAGCGGTTTTGTAATGTGGAACGTGGAACCTTCATGAGAAGCCGAGCGCTAATTGTCCTCGCCTGGGCAGCAATCCTAGTCGGGTTGTTCGTTGCGCTGGTTTCGTTCACGCTCTGGCGAACGAGGCCAAAGCCGTCCGCCGATCCATTCTCATTTTTATGCCAATCGATCCACCGCTAAAATCTCCGAGCGAAGGTGTTCGCATCCGCGAAGCTATCGTTTCGTTGCTCGATGAGGCGTGGGCGAAAATGAGCCCGAACGATTTGAAGGAATTGCGCAAAGCAGTATCGGGGCATGTCGCGATACGGTCGAAGTCTCCTGGGAACTAATGGAAGATAAATTGTCAATGGCGGGGGACATTCGCCCTATTCCCGATCCCACCTTACTGACGACGCTAGCCTTGGACAAAGGGCTGGAGCAACTCAAGCAGCTTTTGCTTTCTCGCATCAATGCGATGGAGAAGGCGCAGGAGTTGTTTGAGGCGAACCTGCGGCGGGTCCCCACCGAAGTGGATCGGGAAGTGGCTCGGCTAAAAGAGCTTGTCATGGAGAAGTTCCATGCGATTGACGGTCGGTTTATGGACCGCGACGAGCGGGTTAAGGAGGCTTTTAACGCGGCGCGGCAGGCGATTGAGGCGGCTTTAGCGAGCGCCAAAGAAGCGTCCAGGCAGCAGACCGAGACTTTCACCGTGTCGATGGCAAAGTCGGAGGCGAGCGCGTCCAAGCAGATCGATCAGCAAGGGCAAGTGATCCAAACATCTACGAATGCGCTGAATGATAAAATCGGCATTTTGGAAGGACGAATGACGCGCATGGAGGCGGCGCGGGAGGGGGCGGTCGGATTTAGGGTGACTCAGCAGAGCAACGGAATGTACCTACTCGCCGCTGCCGGGTTTTTTGTCACGCTGATTTCCGTGGCGTTCGCAATTTATGCGGGGGTTCATGGGATTCATCCATGAGTAATGTGGCTCTGGTAAAATCGGCAGGTTAGTGTATAATCACCACGGCAATGAAAAGCCCCATTCACATCTCGGTCTGCAACAACTCAACCCTCTTCTCGGACAAAGATCTGCCCGCTCTCTGTAATGCTTTACAGATTCAAGTGAGCCGCGACTTCTATCCGATCTGGGGCATCGATGCTCAAATCTTCTACACGCCAAGCGGTCAGCATCCAAGCGCCGATCATTGGGTACTCGGCCTTTTCGATGACAGTGACGTGGCCGGAGCGCTGGGGTTCCATGACGTATCGCCAACTGATTTGCCAATCGGAAAAGCGTTTGTTCGAACAACGCAGGCTGATGGGATGCAAATATCGGTCACGGTGAGCCATGAACTTCTGGAGATGCTCGGAGATCAATCCGTGTCGATGGCATCGCAGGACGGAAACATATTCTGGGCCTACGAAAACTGCGACGCGGTTGAGGCTGATAATCTCGGGTACGAAATCACGATCCCCGTAGGCTGGAACGGAGCCGGGACGAAAGTACTGGTGAGCGACTTCGTGACGAAAGCATGGTGGGACCGGTCAGCGCCGGGGCCTTATGATTTTATGGGGCACATCAAGCAACCGTTGGCGCTAGCACCGGGCGGATATATCTCATTTCTCGACCTGAACAATCTCCAGAATGGTTGGCAGCAAGTTACCGCTAAGACGGCGACGCCAGCCGAACAGGTTAAAGCACGGCCCCATGTCGGTTCGCGGAGGTCGCGCCGCGCTCTCCCGAGACATCAGTGGGTCCGCTCGACGTATGCTCCGGGAACGATAGCGATTGCGGCGCAGAAGGAATAATTATGCCGAATCCGTTTACTACGTTCGAAGATTTGTTGGAGCAACTCTTGAAGAACCACATCGATGACGGGCTGCTCAAGCAGGTTATCGAAAATCAGGCCGCTGATCGCGTCACGCTGGGCGAGATCAAAACAGCACAGGAAACAATAAAGGCCGATCTGCTCTCTATCAAGGTGTGGTTTAATATCCCGGATGCCAGAATTGTGGCGACGCAGCAGCAGGTGGACGATCTAAGCGAAAAGATCACGGGTGAAACGGCGTCGATTCAGCAGTTCGATCAAACGATTCCGCAATCCTCGCAGCCTTAATTCGGAGCCGCGCGGCTCCGCCGATAAACAAGAAAATCACAAAGGGAGAATCATTCTTATGGCAGACACGACTTTTCAGGATGTACTCGATCAGTTCGACATCCTTCAGACAGCAGTTACGACAGAAGAGACGGACGTTACCAACTACGTCGCCGGGTTGAAGGCGCAGATTGCGGCTGGCTCGCCGGTTACTCCGGCCCAGTTGGATGCGTTTGTGACCAAGCAAAAAGGTCTGACCAACATGGTGAGCACGTTCGACCTGCAAACCACGGCCCCCCCGGTCGTTCCCGCTCCGCTGCCGCCGCCCGCCGCCAAGAAATAACCGTCTGTAACCCAGCGGGTCGGGAGCACTCGACAGCACCGGCCCGCCTTAAATAATGCTGAGGACTTTTCAATTTAGACTTCGCCCAAGCGCCACGCAAACAGCTATGCTGGAGCGCATCCTGGCGGACAACTGTGAGACGTATAACGCCGCGTTACAGGAGCGCATTGAAGCGTGGAGGTCGCAGCGCAAGTCGATCAGCTATCGCGACCAGCAGATGGAATTGACCGAACTCCGCAAAGACTCCTTATTCCGATGGAACTCAGTTGAAATTATGCGCGACCCGTTGCGGCGCGTAGATCGTACATTTAACGGATTCTTTAGGCGCTGCAAAACTGGGGAGAAACCAGGGTTCCCGCGTTATCGCTCTCTCAGTCGCTACAATTCATTCAGCTTTGGAGACGACCCAGTTATACGCCAACGCTCGATAGGTGTTCCAAAGATCGGTCATATTCGTTCAAGTGGTGGACGGCCAATCGAAGGTCTCGCGAAGATTTGCACGGTGAAACGTAACGGCAAGCGCTGGACGGCCTCAGTGGTTTGCGATATTGGCGAAGCACCGGCAAAAGTAGCCGTGTCGAAAGCCGTTGGACTCGATGTTGGGCTTACAGCGCTCGCTACCTTGAGCGACGGAATACAGATCGAAAATCCACGCTGGACGAAGAGTCATGAGCGCCGGATTGCTGACGCCAGCCGCGCATTAGCCCGCAAGGGGCGCGGTTCACACAATCGCCTGCGAGCAAAAGAAGTTCTACGGCGTGCGCATCAGAGAGCGGCGGATGCCCGAAAGAACTATTTGCACCACGTCTCAAAATGGCTGATCGCAAATTACGATCTAATCGCGCATGAAAAGTTAAATATCAAGGGCCTGTCGCAAGGGCGGCACGCCAAATCGATCATGGACGCAGCATGGGGAATCCTGCTATATCAACTGACTTACAAGGCTGAAAGCGCCGGTAAGCACGTCGTAGCAGTGAATCCACGCGGCACCTCGCAGCGTTGTTCCGGGTGTAATAAAACGGTCCCGAAAGGGCTGTTTCAACGCACGCATTCGTGTCCGCATTGTGGGCTCGTGCTCGACCGGGATCATAACGCCGCTCTTAATGTTTTAGGGCTCGGGATGAGCCTTGCGGGGTCGCAAAGCCCTTCAGAATATCACTTTGTTTCCTCATAGGATTCGAAGTCATACTTCCCAAAGGAGAGTCTATGCCATTCATTTGCGTTCTCTGTCTGTTGCTTTTATTCTTGGCCGCATTAGGCCAAAGCTGGTGGTGGCGGGTGGCCGCACCGAATCCCTGGTACGGTAACGCCCTGTTCTTCTGGGGAGTATTTTGCTTGGCGGTCGTAATCACGTGGCCGATTGTGAAAAGTCTGGTTTGAGGGTAAGCCGATGCTCATCCTTCTCATCATTTTGATCCTTCTATTTGCCGGAGGCGGGGGCTATTGGGGACACGTCAACTACGGACCAATCGGCGGCGGCGGGATCGGGCTCGGAACGATCCTAGTCATTCTGCTGATCTGGTACTTGGTGCGCGGCAGCTTCAACTAGCCTTGCGCTGATCGTCCCGTTGGCGTAGAATCGGGCGAATGCACCCCGTAGTTCTTATCGGAACCGCATCGCACGAAATGGCGCATCCAGTCGAGCGACTATTCTTTGTCGAACATCTTGGGCTAACCTTCGCCGTCATGTCACACTCAGCGCAAGGCGCGTGGCATGACATATGCAACGTGACCCTAGACGATTCGTACTGGCGCGCGAAGCTGCTTGAGCAACACGGGCAGTATATGAATCGCCATCTGGCAGAGAAGTTGAAGCTGCAAGGGCGCGCTTTCGATTTGCAGCAAGGCGGCTGGCTTGAATAGCCGACGCGGTTTCCTCAGCGCACTCGCTGGCGCAATGGTCTTGGACCCCGAGAAGATCCTGTGGCGTCCCGATGCGAAAACGATCAGCATCCCAAAGCCGATGAAGTGGATTCGCGTGCCGATAGTCGAACAGGTTGGCGGAGCATACGCAGCATTCGATAGTGACGACCTAGGAGGAGGGTCTTTTATGCGGGTCACATACGATATTTTCAAGGTTCCCGTGGATGACCCGCGTCCAGCTATACCGCAATACATCGCGGATAGCCTCGCAAAATGGTCATCCGAAGTAACCAGATTTCGAAGGTGATTTACGCCCTGGACCCCGGCTCAAACCCGTTACTTGCTTTCTTCTGGTTCGCCGCTAACCGCAGTCCAGCGAGAAAATATGAAAGCTGAATTACACGCCAATCCGAGTCTCGCTCACGCTGCAAAAGGTTCGAGTATTACGGAGTGACGCAGCATATCTGCTCGCGAGTCGATGAGAACTCAGAAGGCGATACCCCTGGCGAGATTCATCCTAACGCCTGCTGCGATTTTCAGGACGCGGACAAAGTGCGTGGAGAGATGCCGACGCAAAAGGTTCTGGAATATATTGCCGCAGCGGAGCGGGGAATCACTCGATACCGTCCAGTAAAGGAAAGCACATGAAAACTATCTCAAAACTTTTGCTCGCCGCGTCGGTGTTCGTCGCGCTCCTGCCGGGGCAGTTCGTCCCTCCCGGTCGTAAAAATTTTAAAATTACCATAGTTGCCGGGACTCCTCAGAGAGTTTCCGCGACGCCGCTTGTCGTTGATCGCTACATCATCCAAATGGCCATCGGCGGTACCGGATCTGGCCTGATTTGCATAGTGCCGGTAGCGACAACCCCAGCAGCTTCTTGTGCGACGGCAGGGCAGCTTTCCGGGCAATTAGCACCAGCATCAGCGACGGCTCCGGGCGGGAGTTGGTCTGATGGAGTATCCAATTCGGGCGGATCGATCAACCTCCAAACTGTTTGGATTGATGGGAGTAACTCCGGGGATGTAGTTATTGTCTCGGCGAACGTGAAATAAATATGGAAAAAACAAATGGAATTATGTCCGGTGATGCAGTCTCCGAAGAGACCATGCAGCGCGCGGTGCCAATCTTCCCGAACACTGTCAGGCGAAGCGTGAAACGCGATCTCGACACCGTGGCGGCTGCGATGCTGGCTGCGATCCCCGAAGGCGACGACCTTGCGATGATGCTCGCGGGCGTCATGCAGGCGCACCATGCGTTCGTCTGTCCCGAGAACGAGCATATGGCCTGGGCGAGCATGACGCAAACGCTACTCCAGCGGACTCAGATGTTCGGCAACGGCATCGCGTGGCCTGAATGGTTCCTTAAGGTCGCAGCGATCTTTCGCGGAGACGCATGATGGATTGTTCGGCCATCGAAACGAGCGACAAAATTCCGGTCGGCGATATGCTGTTTTTTTGCCTGCCGCCAAAGGACGTGGCGTTAGGGTCACTTCAGGAAGTACTCGATTGGTACGCAGAAAATCCAGGCAAATGCGTCGTCGTTAAGAACGCAGTGGTGAACATCCCGCCGCGATACGGTATGTCGAATATGGTGCCCGGTTTCTTCCCGGAGTGGAAATTTAAATGAGCGAGACGATCCAAGAAAAGGCTGACAGGGTTCTCGGGCCAGATAGACGAGACATGCTCAGATTGCTCCACGCAATTGCGGACGGCAAGTGGACTCCGCAGGATGCGCGAGATTTGAAGGCGGCACAGCAGGCGCAGGAACCGACCAAACAATGAGTGCGACCATCCATCCATCGAGTGTCATCCTTCGTTGTCCGAAGTGTGGCGTACCGATGACATGGGTCGGGCACACGGCGCAATGCGATTCCGAGATTTGCGACGACTACGGGAAAATGTACAAGGTCGAGTTGCCAGCGCTCGACGTGAAGTTGACGCCGGAGCACTCGCACAATTGGCCGAACGGAACTCCGCGTTACGACGAGCATACCTGCCCGCAGTGTGTAGCTGAACGCAGCAAATCAGCAGAATAAATACCGTTGACGAAAAAAGAAATCCAGATCGCGAAGGAGAATACGATTCTCATTGCGCGAGAGATCCTGCGCCGCCGCAGATTGGCCGAAGCCGAAACCTCGTTCAAGGCTTTCATTAAGCTGGCGTGGCCCATCGTTGAGCCGGGTAAGGATTTTGTTCCGGGATGGCACATCGATGCCATCGCGGATCACCTGGAGGCGGTTGCGAACGGCGAGATCAGGCAGTTGATTATCAACATGCCACCGCGCCACATGAAAAGTACCCTTGTGGCCGTGATGTTCCCGGCTTGGGTTTGGATCACAAAGCCAGAAACGCAGTTTTTGTTCGCATCCTATGCGGAATCGCTCAGCTTGCGCGATTCGCGGAAGTGCCGCAATCTGATCCGCTCACCATGGTATCAAAACGCTTGGAACTCAAAGTTCTCGATTGTCTCGGATCAGAATGAGAAGCGGCGATTTGACAACGACAAGAAGGGCTATCGGCTCGCGACCTCCGTTGGCGGAGCGAACACCGGAGAGGGCGGCGACATAATCGTTTACGACGATGCGAATAACATCAAGGAAATCAACAGCGCCCTGATCCGTGAAAGCGCAAACGACTGGCACGATCAAACGATGTCCACTCGTTTGAATAATCCGAAAACCGGCGCACGTGTAAACATTCAGCAACGCGGCCACGAACAGGACATGACCGGTCACTTGCTTGAAAAGGGCGGATGGGAATTGCTGATCCTGCCTGCTGAGTATGAAGGCTCAAAAACGGTCACGTCGATTGGCTGGAGCGATCCGCGCAAGGAACCGGGAGAGCTTCTGTGGCCCGCGCAGTTTGGGCCGGACGAAATAAAGGCGCTCAAGGTCGATCTTGGCGAGATGGGAGCCGCTGGACAGTTGCAGCAGCGTCCGTCACCGGGCGAGGGCGCGATGTTCAAGCGCGAGTGGTTCAACTACTGGAACCCGCCGACCGTGGACATTGATCCCACTACCCGCGAGTATCGACCGATTGCCGTGAAGAACCCCGGCAAGCCGCTGCTTTACAAAAAGCCGGTGCCGTTTCCGATTGCATTCGAGCAAATCCTGCTTAGCTGGGATTGCGCTTTCAAAGGAGAAAGCGATTCGGATTATGTCGCCGGTCACGTGTGGGGCCGGGTGGGAGCTAACTTCTACCTGATCGACCGTGAGCGCGACCGGATGGATTTTCCGACCACCGTCAAGCGCTTTCGCAAGCAGGCGGAAGAGTATCCGTGCCCGGAGAAGTTGATCGAAGATAAGGCCAATGGGCCTGCTGTTATTTCGACGCTGAAGAATGAAATCCCCGGCATCATCGCAATTGAACCGGACGGAGGCAAGATTGCGCGAGCGAACGCCATTGCGCCATACGTCGAATCGGGAAACGTTTACCTGCCAAACCCGGAGATTTATTCCTGGGTGGATGGTTACATCGAGGAGCACGCCAACTTCCCGCGCGGAAAGAACGACGACGACGTTGACGCTGGCAGTCAGGCCGTTCGAAGGCTTGCCGACTCGATGTCGAACACTGGAGTTCCAGAGTTCCGCGTTATGCCGCGCATCGGCGAACCAGACACAGCCTGCCACGTAGAACCAGACCTCAAGCTCCAACCACACTGGCGGCGCTGGATCGCCATCGCTCCTGGCTCAACGGGAGCGGCGCTATGGATTTGCGAGACGCCAACGAAATCTCTCCGCGTGTACCGCGAGTTACCGCTTGAGGGCATGGACGCGCATGAGGTCGGACGCCGGATCGCAGAGGCATCGATCCCCGATCTGCGGGAGTTTCTGCGAAGCATTCACTTCACTCAAAAGTGGAACATCGATGTGCTGATGGAAAAGGCGGCATTCGCGCCGGTCGAGCCAATTGGAAGTTACGCCGAACTAATGGAGCAAGGGATGCTGTCCTACGATCCCAACGTTGGGCAATTCGAAGATCGCGTGAGCGTCCAGCAAGAATTGAAGGCCGCTAAATTCTCGGCGCAGATGGCGGAGCTTGAGGATGCGAGTTTTGACCGGCTTCGTGATCTGCTGCGATTCAAGCCAGTCGATTACGAAGAGTTGACCTACGACAAAACGACCGCGTTCAAGCTGGCGGCGCAGGACATCAATCTCTATCAGCAGTACATGGCGGCAGTTCACGGGACGGTATCGGGCGAGTGGCCAAAGATCAAGTTCTCCGCCGACTGTAAGAACACTGTTTCGGCGCTCGGCGCGGTAAAACGGGATCAGGAAGTTGAGGACCCGTTCATTCGAGCGCTTCTCATTGGAATCTCAGCACCGCCAAGCGTCATGACGCAGAAGCCTTTGAAGCTAAGTCCTGGCATGAAGCCGGATGCTGGCAGAATTACACGCCGCTTCGCGAGAGGAGGTCGATAAATGAGTTTTACGCCGCCGCCAGCAAACCAATTGGTAAATTTCGTCGCAGCTTCGCGCAAGTCGCGGCTGATCCCATCAGGTTATTTTTCGCCAAACGACTCAACCAATTGGATTTGGGATATTTCAAGCAGTGGCGGCGGCATCCCAAACCCGGTTACTCCGACCGGAGCGATTGACGGAGTGAATGCGGTTTTTGTATCGCCGACAGCACCAACGGTTGGGCTTGCCGTTTTTCGTAACGGCATCCTTCAAGACCCAGCGCTTTCATATACGCTTGTCGGAAGCACGATCACCTTCAACGCGGCGAACATTCCCCAGGTCGGCGACGATCTTATGGTGCTCGTAGACTAATGAAGGCGATCATCTTTTTGATTTGCGCCGTTGCTGCGATAGCGCAACAGGTTAATCCCCTTCAGGTACGCGGATTTTCAATCCAGATCACGAACGATGCCGGGGGAACGACGCTCAACCAACTGGCGAAGATAAACAGCGCCGGTCATGCGATCAAGACCGGTACGGGCGACACAGCGGTACCCGTTTTTCTTGTGATTTATAATGCTGGAACTTCAGGTTTAGCTTCCCTCGGAGTTGGTGGTAAGTTTTCCTGTCAGATGGATGCGGGCGGGGCCGTCATTGGACATTTTATCGTCAACTCGACCGCGACGGCAGGCCGTTGTATGGACGCTGGCGCGACGGCTCCCACGACTGGTTGGGTGATCGGTATCGCGCAGACCACAGCGGGCGCAAATTCTCTCTCTCAGATCTTCCTGTTCGAAGGGTACAATGCGGCGGCGAGTAGCACTGCCATCGTTCCCTATACGCTTTGCTCGACATGTGCAGGGCCGCATGGTGCGGTAGTTCCCGCCAGCGGGACGACGATCACAGCAGCTACTCACGGGCAGGGTCCGGGAGCGGTTATCTCGTGCTGGGACGGCGCAACGCCGCACAACTGGGTATCGTGCGGTGCTGCCAATTCAGCGGCGAGCCCCCTTGTGGCCGGTGACGTGACAATCACCTATGCGGTGGCTCCCGCGTATGCAATGATTTGGGCTCCCGGAACCAGCGGCGGAGGCGGAGGGGGCGGCGGTACATGCGCTGGGACTGGATTTCAGATTTTAACGGCTGGCGGCTGCGGTTCGACGGCAGTGCTTACGTCGGGCGATTCATCGATCCTGATAACGAATCCAGACGCACAGGCTGGCAATCCATCTATCACGGTTAGCACGGCCAGGATTCAATCTCGGGCCAACGCGCAATCGTGTGGGTCAATTTGCCTCACGGAAACATCGGCGAGCGGCGTAACGTATACGGCGACGATGAATCCGACGCTCACGGCTTACTCAGCCGGGATGACGGTCAACTGGATCGTGGTTACAGCGGTCACAGGCGGCGCGACGACAATCAACATCGACACACTTGGGGCGAAGTCGATAAAGCTGAAGGACGGAACCACGAATCCATCGGCGATTGCAGCAGGGACGCCGCTCATGCTGGTGTACGACGGGACGCTTTTTAGAATCTGGGCAGGAGTTTGAAAAAGGAGACTTTTTATGGCAACAAGGATGCCCCCGCCGGGCGCGAAACCATCTCTCGTGATCGCAGTAGGGGCAAAGCCACCGGGCGGCGGCAAAGAGCCAGCACCGAAGCCACCTGCCGCTGCTCCTCCGGACGCGCCAGAGGACGAAGCGAGCGAGAAGATGCCGCCAGAAAAGGCGATGGTTATTCGCGATGATCAACGCTGCTCGAACTGCGAAAACTATCACGCAGAAGATGGCTCTTGCGAGGAAGTCGAGGGGCAGTTTAGTCCGACCGATGCGTGTTTTGTGTTTTACAGCCCAATGGACGCAGATGAAGACGATGCGGGCGCGGAAGGGGGAGCGGAACCACAGGCTACTCCAGAAGATGCTTCCATGAACGCCCAGCCATAATGTGAGAGATGGTGGGCTTGGAAACTCCGAACATAGTAGCCAGTTTGGAAATAGAAATCTTTCCCCGCAGGGATCGTATTTTGATTACTTTTTCTGCCGTTAACACAGTCCACGATAACTGTTCTCCACGTTTTATCGTTTCCGGTTTTAATCTCCAATGATGCCGGTCTCCGCTGCACGTCCTGCCCTTTTCGGCAGCGTCCTGCCCGTTCTCCCTATATCGTCCAAGAAAGAAATGCTCAGGGTTGCAGCAAATTGGGTTATCGCATTTATGGCAGATAAAAGACGATCCTGGATCTGCGCCATATTCCAGGAAGAACGCGATTCTGATCGCGCGATATGATCTATGTTTCATGCTAAAACATCCATATCCTTGGCCTTGCCGCCCACGAAGCCATGGCCAGCATTCGCCTTCTCCTCGAATATCGACATAGCTCCAAAAGCGAGCGGCATACTCCTCTACGAAGGAAGGAATTGGTATAGAATTAAGTCGCGGCACGTTGCCTCCTTAACAGGCGATGTGAATGGGTGCAGGCGGCGTTTGAAGCACCGCCTGCACCTGCCAATCTTACCATAGAAAAAATGTGGCCCTGGTCTAAAATTCGCATACTGGAAGCTGAGCTAAGCGACGCCCGCAGTGGACTCTCCGACGCCAACGAAACGGCGCAATCTCTCGCCACGGACCTCGAACAAGCGCAGCTTGAGCTAAAAACCGAGCACACGCTGCGTATCTCAGCAGAAGCTATCGCCGCCGAACGGTTGGCTCAAGTCACCAAGGCTTACGAGTTCGCCCTACGCGCGGAAAACGCACGCGACGAGGCCGTCAAGGGCCGGATGGCATCGCTCGACCTGATGAACACCAAGTTCCTTGGGATGATGGCCCCCGAGCAACCGCCGACGAACCTCAAAGAGTTCTCGACAAACATGCAACAGTTGCCGAATCGTAAGAACGGCGTCGGCGCATCGCGCGCAGCAGACCTGAAATTCGTCGCAGATATGATCGCCAAGAGCAAGAAGACTGAACCGAAAATCACGCCCACCGATGGCGTCATCGAAGATGCAGGACCGACCGTAGCCGCCGTCTAAAATGGAACCCTTAGCACCAGCAGCGCCAGCGCCGACCACTGAGGAAATCATTGCCAAGTGTGGCAAGTTCATCACGGACGTAATGCGTTCCGAGATGTCGGATGAAATTGACCCGGATCGCATCTACATCCTGCGGCAAGTTCACAAAAACTATCTCTACTACCGCGCGTTGCAGTACTTCGCACCATCAATTTATCAGGGGATCGTTGATGCGACCGGAGTCAATGGTTCCTACGTGCCGGATCAGGACGGATTTGGGGCCTACGACTACAACCAGAACATCTATCGTGGGTATTCGCGCAAGTTTGAGGCGGTCCTCGGCAATCGGATGCCGAACGCAATCGCGGTCCCCGACAATCAGTCCGATCAGGAGTCGGCGAAGGCTACGCGGTCGGCAAATAATGCCGCATTGTACTTCCGGCAGAGTTGCAATCTCGAATTACAGATCCTCTACCTAACTTTTGGCCTGTTCAACTTCGGGACGAACTTCTGGCACATCGATTACGTCTTTGACGGCGAAAAATACGGCTACAAGACACCGGACATTCTCAGCACCGGGCAAGCTCCGCTTGGAAACGCTTCATTTAACTGCCCGAATTGCGGCAACGCGAACGATGCGGACGCGGAAAACCCAACGCCGCCTTCGAACGGGTGCGCATCTTGCGGTCAGCCGCTGAACGAGACGCATTATCAGCCGCCGACGATGGCGGACATCCCAACTTCGCAGCCGGGAGAGCCTCAACCGAACGGCGCGCTTGAGATTTCTCTTCACGATGCCAGCGAGGTAGACGTACCGCTCGACGCGACGTGCATCAACGACTGCCCATGGCTGGTCTGGTCGCGCGAAAAGCACAAATTCGTGCTGATGAAGAAATACGGCGACAAGATCAAGGACTCAGCCGGAACCGACATGGGGATCGGCGAAGGAGAAAACGTCTGTACGCAGTATGCGGAAAATATCCGTTCCGCGATGGCAAGCCCAATCGGACTAGTTCGCAGTAAGCGAGCAAACCGGTGGACGGAGCGGTTTACTTGGTGGACTCCGGCGATGTTCGAAGGCATCGAGGACAAAGAAGCCAAGCAGATGATGAAGGACAATTTCCCGACCGGCGTGAAAATCACGGCGGTTCGCGGAAACATCATCGACATGGAGGAGCAGAAGCTCACCGACCGCTGGCAGGAAGTAAAGCCGGAACCAGCCAAGCGCATCATGGCTGATCCATTGGGCAACGACTGGATTGAGGCGCAGGATCTCACCACGAACATGCTCAACCAACGCAACGAGATCATTGAGCGCTCGAATGAGCCCGGATTCGGCGATCCAACGCGCATCGATTTCGACGCATGGCAGCGGCGTAGAGCGATTGGAGCCGATTTATTCCCGGCGCTGAAACCCGCTGGCGGAAGCCTGAGCGACATTATCTATCGTCCGCCGACCGTGCAGTTTTCCGATCAAATCGCGCCCTTCTCGATGGAGATTGAACAGCGCGCGCAAAATGTAAGCGGACTCGGTGAGGCAATCTGGGGCGGCGGGGACGCCGAAGAGCCCACTGCGCGTCAGGCAGAGTTGAAGAAAAACGCGGCATTGATGCAGTTGGGCGTGCCGTGGAAGATGATGGGCAAGAGTTTGGAGGCGGTTTACCTAAAGGCTTGCCGGTTACTTGGTGAGTACGCGGAGGGGGTGATCAATTTCACCCAGAAGAATCAGTTTGGTCGATATGACGATATGGTCGTCGTAATGGATGACCTAAAGCATGGTAAATATCACTTCGATTTTGATGAGGCAATCCCTCTAACTTATGGACAACAAAGGGACTTGTTGATGTGGATGCTCGACAAGCCGAAGGAGCTTTTAGATCTTTGGGGCTTCAACGATGTTCTAAACATCTTCACTTTCAAGCAACTGCTCGGAATGCCCGGTGAGAGAACGCCGCATCTCGATGATAGAGACAAAGGCATGGATGTAATCGACAAGCTTCTTTCTGAGAAGCCGGTTCCCGGCCAGCCCAATCCAGATGGTTCGCCGGGTCAACAGCAAGCTTCGATCCAGCCCGACTGGGAAGACGACAAAGATTTCATGGCGAAGCTGGTAAAGGCGTTTCTGATCGTCAATTCTCCATTGAAGCAATCGCACCCAGACGGATATCAAAATTGCGTCCTCTACGGTCAGGCTTGCGAAGCCGCTGCCAATACGCCCGCGCCTCCTCCGCCACCCAAGACCTCGGTTGCGCTTAGTGTCAAAGGTTCTGAGTTGGGAAGTGACGCGATCCAAGCATCACTGGATAAGCTCGGCATTATCCCAGATGGCGTTAAGGTGGCTCCGATCACTCCTCCATTGAAGCCGGGGGAGATAAATCCGGCAACTGGCCAGCAGGTCCCGATGGCTCCGCCTTCTCCGTTGATGCCACAGCCTCCCGTCGAGCCACCGGGGGCCGTGCAGTGAGTCCACGCTCTTTTCGGCGGAGGTACGTTCGTCTCTGTTGAGCCTTTTTCATCGCTGGATTGCGCGTCTCAGTTGCGCGCGTTCTCGCACGTTTGCACTTTCTGCAGTAGCGATACCCTTTGCGATCATAGGCGGTGTTTTGCTCGGTAAATTCATGACCGGCATCACAATCGGTTTGTCCGCGCACCCAGCAAGCGCACTGACCGTTGATGATTTGAACGACGAACAAATCGCCGCTGTTACGAAGATCTGGGCCTATGCGGTCGCGAAGCGCTACGGCGTCACCCTCGCATCGTACCACCCTGAGCGATTCGCATTACATAGCGAAAGGACCGACAAATGACTGTCCACGATAGCAAAAAGCAGGTTGCGGGATGGCCGTCGAAGAGATTCGAAAGAGAAAAAACTTTTCAAGAGAAAGAGCGGCAAACCTTAGCCACTCAGCAACTAATAGAAAATCTTTCTCGGATTAAGGAAATCAGTGAAAGGCTAGCAGCCATGTTGGGCGAATAACGTAACAAATAAGCTATGGCCCGCGCTATTTACACAGTGGCCCACTATAGCCATTGGGGGTCCCAGTAATCCTAAGGACCGTTGGCGATGTGCGTTTCAGGCTCCAGTCGAACATATTCGTAAGTTTATTGGTATTCAGGGCTGCCCGTAGCAAATTGGCCTTCGAGGAACTAACAAAAGTATCCAGTTGATGCTCATGGGGAGGCTGGGCTAACTTTTCAAACAACCATCTCCATTGGTCTTGTCCCCATTGGCTATTGGTGCGTCGCTTGGAAAGATAGTCGGATTTAAGTTGGGCAAGCTTATCTGGAGAATTTGCTTTCAAGGTATTCGCTATCAGGGTCGTTGATACTCCAAGCTTTTTACTGGCTTCGCTAGGGTGTAAGCCATCGACCAAAAGCGCCTTAAGTAGCCGCTTTGTTCTTCTATTGCGGCCTTGGTTGAACTTTTTGGACCTCTTTTCCTTGGAACCCTTTCTCCATAGCCTTAGGATTCTGTCGGCAGCATAGTCTGAAGCCTCAGTTAGCGTGGGGGCCGGATGAGAGGATAGGTGAAATCCATCCCACCTTCTCTTGCCGCCGTAATCTACAAATGGCACTAGCCCTTTATGATCGCGGACGTACTTGTTCAAGCTAGAGATTATAGTTGGGTCTGGTCCGGTCCAGTCTTGGTGACCACGAATCCGCGATACGAACATTTCATACTCTAGCGGGTAAGATAGAAACGCCTTCATTTTTTGGTGGGTGTTTTTGCGGCCATTGATCGAATAGCAATTTCCAATGCGCCGGTTTGGCTTATTCCTAGGGTTTCGGATAGCATAGCTAGCAAACGCAATGCTTCCACCGTCAGCCTAAAGCTGGTGGCACGTTTTTCCTTCATGCTGGATCGTACCGCAAAATGCGGCAACCGGCAAGTTAATAATTTTTTCAGTAAAACCAGCCGTAGACCCAAGAAAAAGCACCGCTTACCGGGCGTCGCCAAGGCCACGCATCGCTAAGTGCTGCCGATTTTGGCTACCGCACAACAAGGAGAAGTATGACCGCAACTGAGATGCCGAGCGCAGGCGAAGCGCAACTTGAAACAGACGTGTTCTCCGAGCTTGGCTCGACGCTAGGAGACGCCTACACAGAAGCTACAAACGAAGCAGCAACCGCCGAAGCTGGCGCAGAGGAAGTACCGGGCGGAGAAGCGCCGACAACGCCACCTGCACCGGGAGAAGCCGCGCCACAGACTCCTGGCGGAGAAGGGCCGACCGCCGACGCTCCGTATCAGCTTTCTGAGGATGGGAACAGCTACATCGTGCCCAAAGCGGAAATTGCGACCTTCAACGGGATGAAGGAGTACGCGACACAGGTTCAGAACTACTTTCCGACCGCACAGGATGCGAAATTCGCGGCGGATGAGCAATCGGACTGGCGTTTGCTGCGCTCTGACTTCGTTGCTGGCGGCGATCAGCAGATTGATCAGATTATCGGCTACTTCATGGGCAACAACGCCCAAGATTTGAACGAAAAGTTCCAATATCAGAACTCGTTCGCGCGCATGGCCGAAAAGCTTCCGCAGGCGCTCAAGGCGCTGAGCGATCCTAACCGGCCAACCTTCGGTAAAGACGTTTACAGCAAGATAGAGTCGAGCATTCTGAACGACCGCATCGAGGAAGCCTATCAGAAAGCAATCAATGAAGGCGACCTGAACAACCCGGACGACGAACTACTCAAAGTCGCGCAATATCTCGACTGGAGCGTCAACGGGAAGTTTCGAACGAACGATCAGACCCTCCAACAGCAGTATCGGGTCCAGGGGCTCAAGCCGGTCGATAAGCGCGAGCAGGAAGCACAGCAGCTTTCGCAGCGCGAACAGCAGATCCAGAAGCAGGCAAAGGATTTGCAGGATCGCGACTTCGAAGGATGGAACAAGCAGGTTCTCGACGGTCAAAAGTGGGCGCAGTTTGACGCCGAAATCGACAAGATTCTGGCTCCGGTCAAAGACAAATACGATCCAGAGATTTTCTCGGCGGTTCGTCGGCAGACTCGCGACAAGGTAATCGATGCCATCAAGCAAGACGCGCTATTCGCCCGGAACCATTCGAGCGACCGCGCGATGATCGAATCGCAATTCCGCAATGCCTGGGATCGACGCGAAAACCCCGCAGCCCTTCAGCCTCGCGCCCAGACATACATCAACGATTTTTTGGCCCGCGTAAAGAAGTACACCCCTTCCATCGCGGCCCCGTTACTCAAAAATGCCACCGCAGCAGCCGTGGCAAAGCCCAGAGCCGCTCAGCCTACGCCAAAGCCTAGGACCGCCGCTCCTCCGAACGGGCAACAGCCACCGGCCAAACCGGGACATTACAACATTTTCGAAGATCCCGAGTTCAAGCAGTACACCACGGTAAAGTAATCCCAATTTCTCAAAGGAGCCAACAATGGCTATCGGACAGTACAGTTCTCAGGTAGTTGCGACCATGCTTGAAAAAGTGCGGCCAAAGCTTTCCTATTTTCTCACCCGCAGCGAATCCAAATTCGCCCAACTCTTC
>Ga0247664_1000043_pt1 | contig 36784 bp, 41 predicted proteins | sample CNK05_metaG_FD_182715 | JGI IMG/M metagenome (GOLD analysis project Ga0247664, IMG submission 182715) | Soil microbial communities from Purdue University Martell Research Forest, Indiana, United States - CNK05 | ecosystem: Environmental > Terrestrial > Soil > Temperate forest > Bulk soil...
TGAAACTGCGTACAACATCGAACTCAATTCCCAGTTCTTTTTCGATCTGATCTCGCAACGCGTAGAACACTCCGGTAGGAACTGTTCCTCGTTTCAAGAGTCGGATGTATCCATCCCAGCCGCCTCTCCGGTAGTGAGGCATAAACATGTAACCAGGCGGGTGGAACATAAAGTAGTACTGCAAGGTGTCGGGATATGGCTCGTACAACGCGGTTCTTCGATTGCTTACAAGAGCGCCAACCTCATTCGATTTCATCTAATCAAACCTCGCAACATTTTCGAAATTCTTGGTTGATGACATCCATACATGTTGGCAATGTCTTGTTGAGATAAACCTTCATCGTGCAGTTTTCTCATTCGTTCTACATCACGCTTTGAAAATAGATACTTTCGTGTGTTTCCACTACCAGGAAAATTCTTACGCCATTTTTCACTTCTGTACAAATTTTGCTTATGTGTTACCGGCTTTAGATGATTTGGGTTTCGGCATGCGGGGTTGTCACATTTGAAGTGGTCTAACTCTTTACCCTTTGGTACAGGTCCGTGCTTTTCTTCCCACGCAACAATGTGGGCATACGAAAACTTCCCCGTGCGCGGGTTTTGTTGCCGACCATAGCCTTGAGGACTTCGTGCTCTGAGCCATATGTGACAACCCGTTTTCGGATCGATGCGGTACTTCGGTCCACTTTTCATCTCACATCTATTATATAGGTTAGACGGTCAGCTTGACGCCGAACTCTGCTGCGTTCACGCCAGCTTGCGTCCAAGCCACAGCGGTGTTTGGGTCTGTTTCAAAGAAGGCTTGATAGTTACCGTACACAGTTTGCGACAGTGCAATATCCGATGCCGTGTTCGATGTTGTCGCACCACTTTTGCATTGAAACCGGAATGATCTGGGGCCTGCGTTGTCTTTACTTGCTCTGGCCTTCACACCGACAGCAAAGATCGATGCGGCAGTCAACGTCGCCATCAAATATCGGTCAACATCATTCAACGTTGCATCGAACACATAGCTTTGATCGTCATCGGGCGACGGTTCATCAACATACATCCAATTTGCAAGAGGTGTCTTCGCTACCAGCGTCCACGTTACATGGTTGTCTGTAGTTGTCTGCCCAATGGTGGTCGAAGCCCAGCTTGGTGTCGAACCACCGGTTTTGAAGTCAGAGGTTATCGCTGTTACGCGTTGAATGTTTCCGTTGCTGTCCACAATCTGCTGGTCCAACGACATGACCGTGTTTGCAGACCACGCCGCTGCGGTTGCCGCAAATTGGTTTGTGGTTCCGTTGCTTTGTGGCAACAACCCTTTAACAATCGAATCCCCCAGATAGGTATTGTTCGCTGCGCCTGATGCATCGAGCAGGTAAAGATCATCATGCCATTTCGTCCACCCAGCCGCAGCCTGCTGTCCACCAATCTGCACTGCTCCGGCAAAACTGTTTGCACTTGCTCTGGTATTCTGACCGCTCAGTTGCAAAAAGAAAGTTCCATCCACTTTGATTTCTGCAACACCGGTGGTTGGGTCGATTGTTACTTTCGTTTCAATGTAATGCCAAACACCGAAGGTAATTGAACTGCTCGATGTTCCTAGCACTGTTCCGTTTCGGGTAGCAATTAAATGCCCCGATGTATCGAGTCTGAAATCAACTTGGATTGTACCACCATCAAGAAACGCGCAAATCTGCTCTGTTCCGGAACCCGTTGACTGCACATTCATTGCAAACCCAAAGAAGAGTGTGACAGCGTTGGTGATGTTCTTGACCGCCCGACCATTCAAGCCAGCAATCAAAATACCGCCTGCGCCATTTCTTGCTGCGCTTGCGGCGATAGAAATTGTTCCGCCAATAGTGTCCCAATCGTGGGCAAGAGTGAGATCAAGATCGTTCGACCATGCATTCAGAACAGCCATAGAACCCCCTACGTGTTTACAAACACAATTGTACCTACAGCGTTACCAGATGGGAATGGATTCAAATAGATAACTTCTATTCCCATCTGTGACAATCGCATGTTCCCGACATTCGCTGCATACACAACTTCGATACCAAACTGAGACAACTTCATTTTTGCGCCAGGATTTGCCAACACCTCTAAACCAAACTGCGACAGCCGCATATTCCGATTCAGAATCGCCAGCACTTCGATTCCGAACTGGGTTAGTTTCATTCCATGCGGCGGATCCAGTTCCAACGTCAGCTGGTCGCTGAACGATAGCTGGTCAGAGAGTGTAAGATTTATTGGCGGCATTAGATTCTGGTACCGACAAGGGTAAGACTGAGACCAACCAGGCTCGGCACGGCTGGGTTCGGGCCAACAATCTGCATTCGATCACCAAGCACGAAGTTGACCGGAGCGTCACCCGTAGTGGTGAAGGTAAAGTTCCCGCCGGTATCGATTGCAATCGTTCCGATTTGATTCACAGTCAACGTACCATGTGGTATTTGATTCACAATCAATGTAACAATCGCTACCGGGTTCTGCTCTGCCACGCCTTCAGACCCAGCAAAGTCTCCTGGGAACACAACTGCTCGCGCGAAGCGGAAATCCAGAAAGACCTGACCACCAAACAACGAACTCGGATTGTAACCGACGATTTCATAAATATGCGGATCGAAGGTTTGTGGTGTACCACCGATATTGATTGTGCCCGGATTACTTGGATCAGTTCCAGTTCCCAAGCCCGGCGTTGGCGTTTGGATTACTAGACCATCGACGTTGCCATCCACATTAATGCCACCAGCCCCGTCGTTCTTGAGCATGTTGCCCCAGAGGTTAACAACATGGAATCCACCGACCGGTGTCTGGATTTCGATGCCATAGTTAGCGTTGTTGTTGAAGTTGTTATCGTGAATATTGATGTACCACAAACCGCCAGCTTGCGATATTGGGTTGAAGTTATTCACAAACCCCATCGCCAGCCCATCCCAGAAGTTGGTCGCAACGTTGTCACCGACCTCAAGGCCACTAATGAAATTCAGTACAGTCGGATTCGGATCTGAAAGCGTTGAGGCAATAATGATACCGTCGCCGTTCGCCCCAACAGCCAATCCGTCTGCCTGCGGACCGACACATGTGTTTGCAGAAACCTTGCAGTTCTCGATACCGCCGTTGGCTGGATTCTGTCCACCTAACCGCTGATAGCTGCCAATCCAAATGCCACAGATTGTGTGGCTGATGTTGTTGTTAACGTACGTATTGTTGCGCCCAACCGCATGAATGCCTTTACAGAATTGTTGGATGATACCGATGCCCATTCCGTTAGTGATTCGGTTTCGCGCGACCTCAACTCCATTCGCCCACGTCGCGATACCAGTCATGACCGGATAGGTTGCGTTGATGAATCCCGGATTTATGTCTGCACTACCAAAGGTGTCAACGACGCAATCGGTGACATGCGAGTTCGAAAACGCCTTCGAATCGTTAATGTTACCATCGACAAAGACACCCGACCCAAAGCACTGCTTGAACGTAATTCCAGTGCAGAGGAATTGCGAGTTATCGCCAACCAAAGCATACACGCCCATGCCCTGACCAGCACCACCCGGATTCACAATGCCCAGATCAACCAACCAACCATCCATCGAACAATCCACTGTTCCAACACCCTGAACTGAAGCCTCAAAGATCGTTCCCTTTTGCGGTGGCACGTACGCGGGATTCGGGAACGACCGTCCAGTTTTGAAATCGTTGTCATAGAAAACAAACGCTGTGGTCTCAAGAGAATTGCCAATGAACTGCGACGGCTGCGTGATGATCTTGACCGTCCCATCCAGCAAAACTGTCACGCCTGATCGAACAAACAACGCACCATCTGGGCCAACGCTTGAATCGTTTACGTTACTGCCCGCAAATGCCGAGCCTGCTGGACCGAGTGGGCCTTTGCCTCCCGAATTACTTGGGTTGTTCGGCCAATTCGGGTTCGATGACCAGAAGCCGCCACCTACCATGCAGACAAGACCAGAAACGATACAAACTTTTGTCGGTCCTGTGAAGATACCAGCCAACGCGTTCAGATAATTTTCATGCGCCATATCCAGCGCCGTCTGAATTGCTGCTGTGTCGTTTGTTACACCATCACCCTTTGCACCGGTTGTTCTCACGTCGATACAATCGATGATTAGACCAGTTGCAGGATTGCCAACATCAAAGAACAGCGGATCCGAAACCTCATCCAGAAGATTGAAGAACCTCGCCGCCAACGGCACACTTGCCTTCTGATCCGAATTGTTGTACTGATATGCGAGACCAGGATCGTTCGGGCTGAAAGGCAAATCAAGATTTGCATACCGATAGAGGCGTTCGTACATGTAGTGGATTTCGTCATCGATTCCAAGTACGCCGACCACGCCACCATTCACGATCGCACTAACATTCCCGGTATTGCCGGTTGAGGTATTTGGCGGACCCGCAAGACCTAAGAACCCAAGCCCGAAGCCATCGAGCATGTTTAGATCGTCGCCCAACACCAATCGCAGAACAGAGCCTTGCAAAGTGGACGTTGCTAGGTTGTCCTGAAACAGCAACTGGTCCGAAAGCAGTAGCTTGAGTGGGGAGATCAGATTAACAATCGCACTGTCTTGCAGTATCAACTGTTCGGCAAATGCAAAACTAAAGATGCCTTGCACCGTCAGTGCAAATGCATCCTTGAAATCCATCCGGTCAGTCAGCGACGCCGCCGAAGGCGCTAAGAAAAACCTGATACTGTCAAAATGACTGAACGTGTCAGACAGTGCAATGTTCAGCCCAATAATGATGCTGTCTTGCCAATTGTTCAGGTTGTCTGCGCAGCCTACTCCGTTTTTCAACGAGAATGCGAAGGCATCTGCCATCACATTCATCGAATCTTTTAACTGATAGGCAGGAGCGAAGTTCGTCCAGAATGCGTCTTTCCAATTTCCTCCACCATCATCACCAACTCCGATACCGGCTGTCATACTAACAGTGACAGCTTCAGCCATCAGGTTGATTGAATCACTCAGCGACCGCGACGGGAAGAAGTTGGAACTGACATTCGAATCGTTCCAGAAACTAATCGAATCACTTACATTCAACTCAATCGGGTCTTTGTACAGAGCGATGGCGTCAACCATGAAGACGGTGAGCCGGTCGCTAAGATTTAGAGTGAGTTGAACTGTCGGCATCGGATTACTTTCTTACAGCGATGGCACCCACTTGTTCTTTGCTGCGTTGTACTTCAGTGTCATTCCATCTGTTGGCGTCACCGTTAGATCGATTGGAATACTCATAATCCCGACCACGTTCTGGCTCGAAGAGTTCCCTCCCAGATCACCAGCAAACGATACACCGGAGCACGATGGCAAGAACGTAAGCTTGCCTGGCGTGGCTGGATCATTCCCTAGAAATGAATTGACAGCGGGCGGCTGATCGGGCAACGTCAAATTATAGTTGCCTGCTCCAGGCAAGAGTGTAGTGCTCCCAACCTTTACACCCAAGTTGAATGTATTCAGTTGCTGAAACACATTCGCCAATTCTAGTCCGGCTGTGGTCACCTGATCTTGCTGCGGCGTCAATGCCGAAGCAGCCGAAACCAGACACAGAATAAACAGCACCACCGCGCAAATTTGAGTCTTCAACGGCAAATACTTGAACATCACTCCTCCTATGATGTATACAAATCACCATTCTGGTGAATGTTTACTGTAAACGTCCCACCACTATCTGAGATCAACTGAAATCCAGTTGTCGGCACAGTGAACGCTGTCTGCGTTGTAAGAATTGCTCCTTGCAAGCCGGCAGTTATCAGCCACGCCGTTGTTCCTGTATCCGAATCCGTAATGTAGATCGGGGGCGGGTTTCGCGGCGTCGGCAACTGCTGCGTGGTCAATGTGCCGTCATCATTAACATACATAATCCAAGTGTTGCCCGCAGCATCTTGCAACTGCACTGCGGTTCGTGGATTTCTCGCGATACTTTCAAGACCACAGAACACTCTCGATGTTGGAACTGGGGTTGTACCGTTCAACTCCACGGTCTCGGTGATTTGATTCCCTTGAGTGTCGAACCCGGTCACATCCATAAAGCCTATGTCTGATGGATCGTCAGATGACACAAAAACTGACTGACACGGTGAGAGTGGCAAAAATGCTCTATCGATCTCAACACCGTAGATGTTTCTGTCCGTGTTGATTGGCAACTGCACGCGAATCACTGGTGAGAATGGCTGCGAGAAGTCGACCAGTACGTCGGGCGGTGGCTGCGGGATGAGCGGGTAGACAACTCGGATTACTTTCGAGAACCGCGAATAGAGTGAACCGTTCACCTGCCGCAGGAAGTATATTTCTTCATTCGCCTTCCGCTTGATGACGATTTCTCGCTGTGTCACGGTATAAAGAAGATCGCGGTTTTTCTTTGTCCATCCCTGATCGGCTTTTCTTACCTCAACACCGCTTGCTGGCTGCGCGCCGAAGTCAATTACCACGTGCTTGCCGGTAATCAACCCGACCACAGTTGCGTTATCAAGATTCGGTAGGTATGTGCTACCAATGGTCAGTAGCTGTTGTGGTGTTGGCGGGTTCGCGATTTCTTTCGGCGTCAGTTCATTGGTCCGGTTCTCAATGAAGTGCTGCAAGAGTTTATCTAGGTAGTAGTCTGGCCCAAAGTCTACCGTGACATTCATCGTCTCTTGACGCAGTTCAACCATCTGCATCGTTACACGTCGAACCAAGAACTGTTGTCCAGAAATTGCCCGCTGTGGAGCGGTAACATTCAGATAGCGGCCTGGTACAGGGTACTGGAATAGTTGTTGTGTACTAATCTGAAAGCCACTGACCTGGAAACCATTCCCTTGAAAGCCGCCCTGTAGCGTGTTAAATTGCACAGGGGAAACCGGATCGAAGGCGTCTGGTACATCGAAGAAGTAATCAAGAAACTTGTACTGTCCTTCGAACTGTACCGTGTTGCGATCTTTGATAATCGCACCACCTGCCGCTTCGCACTCGCTACTAGTTCTGGGCAGTGGATTCAGTTGCTTGAATACGGCAGTTCTATGTCCATCATCTCCGACAATTTTTCTTTCGGCTGCGATTGAAATCGGATCTTGAACTCGCGCTAGTGCAGTGCCGGCTTCCCAGGTTTGAAGTTTGATTCTGGAACCGACTGCCGGTAGAGTGCTGCCTTGCAGCGTTTGATAAGAAGAGGCGTAGAACTGCAACATGTTAATATCGTTATTAACACCCAGAGTGGCAACCTGATTCTGGAACCCGAAGCCAAGCAGATATTGCAACTCCGGACCTGGCGGGTCAACAGGAAATTGGTTTGCGGTCGGACCATATAGTGATCGAACAAACAACCCTCCCTGGGGCGGTAGCCCAACCAGAGTACTTGCCATCGCAAAATTCAAATTGTTGGCATTGACCGGAGCGAAGAGTGCAAAGCCTGGCAAGTTTATACCTGTGACAGAGAACAGAGTCACAGTTGGATTATTGGGCAGGTCTACGGATGTATCCTGAATGATGAATGTGACCGTACCAGCCGCAGCAAAGTGCTGATCGCCAAACACCTGACCGACCAGCGTTCTATATGGGCGATCGTAGCGAGTTTGCGCATTGGCCGAAATGTACATCTGCAACTGATACGAGTGATTCTGCTGCGATGTTACAACTGGCCCGACCGCTACACCTTGCACCATCGGCTGCATGGTCACGCCTATCGCACCAGATGCAGTCGGCGTTACGGTTGTGCCTGCCAACAGAAATCCAGCAATGCACGAAGGCTGCAACAGTCCCGAGTCTGAATACAGCCCACCCACAATGCCATCGCATACATCCACAAACTGAAAATCACCGACTTGAATGTTTACAGCACCACCCAACTCGATACCAGAGTTCGCGAGAATATACGTCGAACCTAGTCCATCACCGCCTTGCAACTGCAACTCGCCCGCTGCTTGCTCGATGGCAAATGAGGGATCATTCACCGTCCACAATGACGTGTTGACCGAATCACCAGACCACGATTCATTGATGAGAACTGACGATGCTCCTTCAAACACCGAATGCCGCAAATTGAAGTTGCCCGTTATGCCATCGCCAACGAAATAATCTTCGTGATTGTTCTGTGCCTCAACATCCCCGATGACAATAGCGTCGTTGACGGGCAACGCTGGTTGCACAGGGGTTTCCATCTGATTGGGATAGAAAGTCTTTTCCCCACGCGTTTCATCATAGGTGACGCCTAACGGCTTGTCACCGAACTGTTGAAAATAGATAACACGGTCTATTACTTTATAGTGGAAACGGGACTGGTCAGCGAAGACCTTCGCCAGATCGGCCCAGTTCTGAGTCGGATCGTAGGGAAAGTCTGGAACAAGATCACCACTCGCGACAAACGATGTGGTATCGAAGAAATTCGGAACTAGGATCTGGGCCAGCTGCGCGAGTATCTGCCCTTGCCCCAGGTTTACAAACGGAGGGATGAACGGAACTGTCTTTACGTTCAACAGCCATTCATCGGATGTTACCTGAACATCATACACATACCGCTGAAAGCTGAACGCTGGAATGTTGTTAGCCATTCCAAGAAACGTTCGCGACGGTACAGAGGTTACAAATCCAGTCGCGATCGGCGCGTTGAACTTTCCCGATGACAGTCGGCAGTAGCCGGATCGAACAGGAACAATAAAATTATTGTCGATGTTGCACAGCTGGAAACTGAGTAGCGTTGGAACGTTAATCGAGTCTTCGATTTGAATAGATTCGGGGATGACGTAGCGAGTGTAGTCAATCGGCCCATTTCCATTATCAATTGTGAGTTTTATGGGCATTGCTGCTCTCTACTCGCCTGGTCCTCGGTACGGAAAGCGGCTTTTCCGGTATTGTACTGCTTGAGACCTATAAAGATGCTAGAAACCACATTCACATCATGGAATAGGTCCAGTGAACGTTCCTTCACCATACCGACTTCTCTCACGATACAACTCATACATACTGCTTTCGATGTGTGTGGTGCCTGGTCCGGTTCGAACACCATTCTTGATTGCACTCGCCGCTTGAGTCAGACCAGCAATCGATCCACCTTTGATCGAATCTGTCAACTTCTGCAACGCTGCGATGTGTTGCATGTCATAATCTGTCTGGGCCTTCTTGGCTGAAATCAAATTCATTTCTGCACTGATGCGCTGGTTGGTAGTGTCGTTGATTGTTTTCTCGACGCTGATTCGCGCATGCATTACATTGTCGTGTACCGTTAGGCTCGCTTCGCCTCCTCTGTATGTTTTCGATCCATAGTTCATCGTTGCCGCTTGCGGAACTCCAGGGAACAAAGACGGCCACAGGTTTGCTGGATTCGATGTGCCCATTTTTACAATTGGACCACCACCCGGAATGCCTCCAGCCCCAAGGTTGATCGATCCCTGCTGCGCCATTCCGGGATATGCCATTGCAGCGCCAAGTGTGAGTGATGCACCAGAGTTCGACCCAATGCCACTGGTTGCAGCAAGTGAAGGAATAATTCCACCTGCACCGCCTCCACCCGGCAGTGCCCAACCAGGCAGAGAACTTGGCCCGCTCATCATTGGTACAGCGGTATTGCCTTGGTATGCAACATAGTTACCACCCGCCGTCGAACCTGCCGACGATGCACCACCGGTATAGACCCAGGGCGGGTTCGATGGATTACTGGGATAGGTCGGGTAGTTTGGATACTGATTGCTTGACGGATAGACAGGAGCGTTAGCAGTCAGTGGACCAACCTGTGGACCTACTTGAGCAGCCGAAGGGCCACTGTAGGGTAGACCCAGTGCACCAAGCAACTGCGGCATTGTCGCCAACTGTGACATTGGCGTATTCTTGACTGTGTTCAGAAGATTTTCTAACGCCCCAGTCGATGCGGTTTGCTCATCGATCTGTTGGAACTGTAATTGCAAAACCTGCGTTTCAAGACCAGCCTGAGTCGACGCTAGATTGAATATCTGTTGTTGCGATTGCAACTTGTACTGTGAAACAGCGATTTCTTGATTCAGTTGATCCATCTGCTGGTTGAAGTTGCGTTGAAGATCACCCAGTTGACCGGCCTTTGTTGCTGAAGCCGAAGCGGTGCGTGTCAGAACACCGCCAGAAAGGATCTGCTGTTCTTGCTTTCCAAAATCTTCCATCAACGTCTGCCGCTGCTGGTAAAGCTGATTCAGTTGAATGGCATTGTTGATGGCATCGATTTCTGACTGCCTGACCTGATCGCCTTGCGTTACCGCCCACTGCTTTACAGAATCAGTCAAGTACTCTTGAGCATTGGCCAGGTCTTGGGTTGTCTGCGCCGCCTCAGCGAATTGTTTGTACTGAGCCAGAATCTGTTGCAAGCCACCCAACCACTCTTGATAAGCGGTTGGTACACGAAGAGTGTCAAGGTCTTGCTGCATCTGTTGCAGAACTTGCTTCTGCTTTTCTTTCAACTGTTGCAACGTCTGATCCATTTGATCGAGTTGTTGTTGCTTTTGTTGTTTGGCTGACGAACTCTTACCGGTGTTGACGGACGCTGTTTTTTGCCGCAACTGTTCGGCTTGCTGAATGGTCTGGTTTAGACCAGTCAGATTCTCGTTCATCTGAACCATCAAGTTGTTGAACGTAGTTTTTAGATCATTCAGTTGCTTGGTTGCGCTGGCAGCTTTGTTGCCCATGATGCCACCGAAGATACCGCCACCAACTGCACCAGCAAGTGCGCCCCAAGGTCCAAACATCGAACCCATCGACATGCCAGACAGTGCTCCACCAACCGCACCGCCTGTAGTCGTCGATGCTCCAGCTGTTGACTGAATGAAACTGCCTACTGCTCCAATCGCGCCACTCAATGCACCAGTGAACGCTTTGATTGCACCAACTCCGTTCCCTTCACCCTGCCCGGAGAGTGCTTTCAAGAATCCTTTTGTTGCACTTTCAAGCTGACCAAACACACTTTGCGAGAATGCCGATGGCCCACTACCACCACCTGGAGCAGCTGGACCCACACCGGCACCAAGAGCCTTAGCCAGCGGATCATTGCCTGGTGTCGGGAACATTCCCGGCAGTCCTGCAATATTCACGCCTGCGGCTGAAGCAGTGTTCGCTGTCGCTTGGCCCATTACCTGACTAAATTGCACTAACTGGGTTTTGAAATTATTTAGTGCGTCACCGATCTGTTGAACGATTTGATTCAGCGCCCCTGCACCACTGCCCATCGATTGCATACCACCGGGCGGGATTACAAATTCGCCCGCATGCAACCAGGCCGGTCCAGTCTTCGATACCGGACCGCCTTCTGCAAAGTGGGGCATACTGCCAGCATCGAGTGAGAATGAACTAGCAATCCTGACCGCTACCGATTGCAGCACATCTGCAAACTGGAACAGAGAGTTGTTGATTTCCGAAACAGTTTCTTTAGTCGAATCGGCGGATGTTTTCAACGCATCGAATGCACTTCTGCCCGTTTCAAAGACGGCCTTGAAAACATTCGACCCTGTGCCCAGTTGAGCCCCGATGCCGGTAGCGAACTCACCCATGCTAGTGAACGTCTGGCCACCAGCCTGCAATCCTTGTGCAAGATCACGAATACCGTGACTGCCAAACTTCGACAACTCACCACCCAACTTCGACAATAGATTACCAACCGGGGTCAGAATGTCTCGCGCCTCAGCAAGGCGTTGATTATATTGCTCCTGCTCTTGCTGAGCCTTTGCGAGTAGATCCAGAACTTTTGCATACTGGTTGGGTTGATCTTTGACTAGTTCAGCCTGAATGCGCAGCTGTTCGATGTACTGAGTATTGAGTGCGATTACCTTTGTGATCGCCCCAATTTCCGTGTCACCAACAATCGCCTGCCCACCCGGAGTCTTTGCCAATGTTGCGCGAGTTTGCAACGTACGATTTATTTTCTCGTACGAATCTTGAACCGCCTTCAACCGAACGTCGTCTTCAGACGAAGCGAGTTTGGTCAGTTGCTTGCGAGCATCGATCTCCGCCTTTGCTGCCTTGATGCGGAAATCTGCTAGGTTCGCTTCGCTGCGAACAGAATTTTGATAAGTTTCATACGCCGAGTCAATCGCCAATTGCTTTTCGGCTTCGATCTGTTGGCGGCGCTTGTCAAGATAGTCTTGGGCTGAACTCAAACCATCTTTGAAACTATCTTCTGTTGCTTGAACCTGCTCTTGCAAAGACTGCTTCTTGAGATCGAGTTCGGCTTCAATGCCTTTTCTAACAGCGGTCTCATGGTCTTTGACCAGTTCCATATCCATCTGCGCCTGCTCACGCATTGCAGAAATCTGCGCGGCACGGGTCTTAGACTGGAACTGTACATCAGCAATCTTCTTCCGAATTTCGTATGTTGACCCAGTCAACTTTACTTCATCCTGAAGATCGCGAACCATCTCCTTCGAACGCGCCTGCTCTTCGGCAGTGGCGCCTTCTTTCATGCCACCAGCTTGAGCGTTCAGGACCTGTTTGCTTAGATCGATCGTTGCAAGTCTCTGCTCAAACGCCAACTCAGCAATTCGCGCATCTCTTTCTTGCCGAGCCTCTTCGATTTCCGCTTTGAGTTCATCTTGCCGAATCTTTTTCTTGTTGTTGATGTACTGTGAATAGGTTTCCAACATCTGCTGGTATGCAGATTCATTGGCAGCCTTCTCACCTTCGAGTTCTTGTTTCTTCGCTTCGAGTTCAGCTTTCGCAGTCGCTTGCGCAAGTTCCATGCGCAGCTTTTGCAATTTTGTTTCGAAGGCAAAGTCGGGCGGCATCGGAAGTTCGACGCCTGGCGCGGTCTTGGGATGTGTTAGGCGCGGCCCATTCATTGCTGATCGGGCGTCTTCTGACCGCGCTATGTCATCGGCAAGTTTCTTGTTCGAATCTGCAACCCATTGCTTGTAGTCGGTGTCAGCCTTCTTCGAATCTGCAAAAAACTTCTTGAGTGCATCCGTGCTAGGCGGATGCGCCATCAAGTCTACAAACCGTGTGGTCAGCCCAATGGCTTCTGTGATTGAGCGAACAAACAACTGGAAGCCGCTGGTGATGATTTCTAAACCTTCGGAGAACGTAATCAGGACGTTTGCAACGCCACTGAACCGCTGCCCCATGTTTGCAAATAGCAGGTTGAACCCGGTTACAGTTCGCGCAAACTCCTGAAACACCACGAGCAGTTGGTAAGTTGAAGACAGAATGTTCGAAATGGCTGTCGCAACATTCTCTATGACCGGGACAGTCGCCGCAAACGCCTCACCAAACTTCTCGCCCAACTCGCCTGCAAGTACTTCAATATCATCGAGCTTTGCCGAAACGGTATCGATGAACTTCAGAAAGACCTGAAAGCCACCAGAGCCTTGCAAACCTTCAGCGAACGAGTTCTTGATACGAACAATCTTTGTGTCCAACACCTCCATCTTGTCAGCGAAGTTCAGTGTCGGCTCACCAAGCATGGACATTTTTCTGTCCATTGCATCGAGCATCACTAGAAATTGTTGTGTGCTTTTCGCAGCCTGCGGCATCGTTGAGCCAGCCAGCTTACCTAGCTGCAACTCTGACGTCTGAATACCGGTGGCTCGCGCAATGGACATAAAACGCCCGGTGGTGAAGGACGTTTGCAGGGCTTGCATTGCTTGGCGCGGATCGCGACCTTGCGACTGAGACAGTGACGCAACATCATGGACCATGCGAGCAATCTGGTCTGTGGTTACTTTCAGATTCGATGCCAGCGCCGCATTGGCCATGCGAATCAATTGCACGTCACCAACCATATCAAGAGATGCAACACGCAACTGCTTCAAGAACTTAATCGTGTCAACGCCCTTGACCTGACCTAGCTTTTCAAAGGCATCACGAACGTCGTCAAGCTTCCCCGACTCCATGATTAGATTTTTAACATCTACCGCAAGCCCCTTAACCATCCCGCCGACCAACTGGGCTGTCAGTGTGCCGCCAACTACAGCACCGAACATTCCACCACCACCCAGCAGACCGCCTAAGAAGCTTCCACCTCCCCCACCACCTCCACCCGATGGTCGAACAACTGACGCCGCAGCCGACCTTGCTCTCGCAGCTGCTAACCGATTCAACGTTGCAAGGTCTTCACGGTCAAGATTCGTCTTCATTTTCAGAGCGGCGATTTGTTTATCGAGTATCGCCGTGATTTGCGTCTCGATCTTCGCCCGCTCTTTCGCAGTCAGCACATCGGTTGTGTTGATCTGGGCACGAAGTCTTGCAATTTGCTGCGTCTCTGGAGCGACAACTCTTTTTGCTGCCGCAGCGGTAGCAGTTGCAGCCCTTCGCGCCTCTGCTTCATTCTGGCGTAGAGTTTGTGCTGTTAGTCGCTGAGCCGCTGCCTGTTGTCGATTGATTGCTGAGAGTTGTTTGTCTCTTTCAGCACTGATCTGACGAAGAGTTTGAAGTTGTTGTTCAGATGGATAGCGAAGCTTGGTTAACTTCTCCATCTCCACTTCGCACTGCGCGACAATGTCCTGCCGCTTTTTCAGTACGGTTGAAGTAGCAATTGCCTCAAGATCGATCTGGGCCTTCAGGCGCACAGAAGCAGACGCAATATCTTGTACCGCCTGCTTCTGGGCCTTTAGGGCTTCAACCTGCTTCGCAGCCGCAGCACTGACCGCTTTCTGACCTTCGAGTTCAGTTGCAATCTTTTTATTGATTGCAGCTGTCTCGTCGGCAATGGCCCGTTTGCGAACTGCTGCGCGGGTCTGTTCTTGTTTATCGACCTCAGCAAGTTTCGCAATGATCGATTTTGTTGCCGTATTCCAATCGGTTGTGTCTAGCCCTAGCTTGGCTAGAAGTTTAACGAACTCTTGTTGGTTCGGCATTTCAACCACCTACCATTGCTGTCGAGATCGGTAGCGTTTTTCCTTGCGCCTGAAAGAACCTAAACGCGTCTGCTCCGGTCACACCTCTCAGGTCCAACTCCCCATCTGCGTTGAAGAACCTATTGGGCAACCCTTCTGGCAAAACGCCCTGCGGTGTCGTCTTTGCACCAGCTGGTAAATCTGGCGTTGGCGGACTTTTGATCTTTACCTTCATCTGGTGATAGGTTTCCTGTGAGCGCCATGAAACCACCGCCAGTTCAGATTTTGTAAACCGCTGCTCGATCTCCCTGAGGGGAATGTGGAATGTCTCAATCCAGCTTGCCGCACCCGCTAATTGCGGGTAGGCGCTGGCAAGGTCATCCCCATCCCTTTCGAACCTCGGGAGAGTTGTGAGAAAAAATCCCGTAACCTGTTTACTTGAATCTGCGCGTAGATGATATTCCACTGCCGATACGATGACAGGTTGTCTTGCACCCACTCTTTAGTGATTGCTTCCTCTTTGTTGCGCGGGTTCAGGATCATCACACAAGCCTCAGCCATGAGATCGAATGAGGGCTCGAACGCGTTCAGAAGTGCGGTGATTTTGTTTCCGGTGTCCCCGCTGAGGAGATCATAGGTCAGTGCAGCAACATCACCGGCGCGGGGGATTAATTCCTCTTTGAACTTTGCGTAGAACTTCTTCTCCATTCGCTGAGGCAATTCGGTGATGGTGAATATTCTAGTTTCTTTTTCCCACGGGATCGTGACCTTGAACTCAAGGTAATCTTGGCTCAAGAGTGTGGAGATTTCTTCTTGGGAAGGGGGTTTCTGTTCCGCGCGGAACTCAGCAATGGCCTGATCTATGGCTAGCTGGTTCTGTTCTTCGAGTTGCTTTTTAAGATCGGCGAGTTCTTTTGCTGCCCGACCTTCAAGTTCAGCAATAACATCTTTTCGAATTTCTTCTCGGATTGCATCTGTTACGGGTGTGGCTGTTTCTGACATTACATTTCTCCTCATCGAAAAGTGTACTTCTCAGTCTCACTCAGAATACAAAGAAGGGTGGATTGATCCGTAAGAACCAACCCACCCTTCTCATCACATCAAACTTCTCACGAAAAACAATTACTAAATCGCTACCGCTTGACCAGGCCGCGCATAGAAAGCAGTGTATCCGACAACCGTCTCACCATCGAGCGGATCGTCGAAGGCCAGCGCCTCCATGACGCAATCGAGTTCATAGCCACCAAGATCAGTGGTACCAATGTTCTCAATTGCCCAATTGTTGAGGTCCCTGAACTGCTGAATCGATACGTGGGGCCAATAGAACGCGATTTGGGCCTGATCGATAGTATCGAGAAATGCTAGAGCGGACCACTCGGTGATGTGGGTGCCGCCTTCTCTCGATGCCCATCCTGTGATGACTTGCACGTTGGCGGTACCGGCATTTGGCGCCGTCAACGTTCTGCCGAGTTGGTCCGTCGAACCACCTCCAACAAATGGCTGGTCGATAGTGATAGTGTTGCCATTGACCGATGTTACGCGCGCCACAAAGTCTGACGTTCGCCTTACATAGTCAATGTCTGTTACCGCTTGCTTGAAGACCGGCTGTCCTGCTGAACCGACAACGCCGAATTGCGCCGGGTTGTAGTCATCGTCTGCCACGATGTACATACCGCCTGACAAACCGAGTGCTGCTGCGTTGGTGAGTGTTGCAGTGGTCGTACCCGGAGTGTAGGAAGCCAAACCAGTCTTTGCTGCGCCAGAAGCAGACAATGGACCAGCGGTTGAGGGGGTTGCCTGAGAGATCAAGTTGAACGGGTTGCTTCCGGTGGCGATCTTGAATGCCATACGGCTCAACTCGCGGAACTTAAACTCAAACTGCTCGGCGACCTGACCTCTGTACTGCGCTCGAACCGCTCCGCGATAGCCGGAACGGACTTGACCGATCTTTGAACCCGGCGTGATCTTGAAATCTTTCACCCAGCCCAGATCCGTCCAACCTGCGGGCGGTGCTGATGTCACAAATGGGCCTTGGGTGTTGAGGTCTAGAATCTTTGGGCCGAGAACTGTTGACGCAACTGCTGAACCAATGGTGGCGTTGTACGGGGCAAAGAAGATACGGAACCCCGAACCAATCGCCATCATATTTTTGCGAAATGGCTGAACTAATGAACTTGAAAGTGCCATAGGTGAGTTTCTCCTTTTAGTACCACTCGCATGCCTTGACTTCTCACCGGCATGCTACTACCAGCACAACTCACCTTGTCCGTCCAAGCTACGCTGCGATCAAATCAGTCATATTCGTAATACGCACAGTTGCGATCCCGTATAGTAACCCAGATGCCTTGTCCACTTTCTTCGAAATCGTTACCGGCGTCCAGGTAATGTACTCAATCGGGTTCATGTGAGCAGTAACAAGATTACCTGTCGCCGGGTCACTGGTCACTTGAAGTTTTTCACAAAATCGCGGATACGTTCCGTTCAAGATTTCTTTTACGATCTGGTAGTGCTTTCGGTAACGATCTCCACGACTTCTAATCTGCAATCCTGCTTGCGGGTTTGTCCCCAAAATCAGCCACGTCCATTGCACTGTGTGATGCAAAATCGGAATCGCGGCGGACGCCCCAACCTTGTCGATCGGCACCTCACCAAGTGTCAAACAATAAATCGTCTCGAAGTCAACGACCTGCGTCGGCCAGTCCATCGCATCCATGATGCCGCCCAATTTCCGTTGTGGGTTCAGCGTCTGAATCCGATTCTTTACAAACAAGTAGTGGCTGTCCAACGCCTCAATCATTAGAACACTCGTCGATCAAAAATATGCCGCAGCCCCATATACCGCTCAGTGCCGATGGCAGAAATGATCTTTTCTTCTAGCCCTTCTTCTGGGCTTTTCATTCGCAACGCCAACATCACCATCGAGAGATACCACAAACCGCTTGACTGCACATCATCGAAAGTTTCGCACGCCATCGTTAGCGTGATACCGAATGCGTCCTTTGGTCTGAAGACCGAGCCAGCCAACCCTGCGTCTTTGAAGTTGGCGCGATAGAGGCGGCAGTTGTCGAAGATAGCCCCGCGACAGTTGGCACCTTCAAAATTTGCATAGCTCAGATCCGCATCGGTGAAGTTTGCATTCATTAGTGTGGCTGATCGAAAGTCAGCGTGCACTAAGTCTTGGCCGATGAAGTTCGCGCCATACAATTTTTGGTTATAGAATGTTTTTCCTTTCACTCTGTGCGCCGTAACACTCATCAATCCTCCAAAAACAACGAGCCATCTGCCTCAGCTTGGTCCAACAACGAATCACCTGGCATAACGACCTTGATGTCATCGTGCAACTCACCGCTATCCACCGGGGCATGCTCCCTGATTAGTTCTGCAATCCGCCTGGCAGTACGGATTGCGGCCTTCTCGAGGGCGTCAGTGACGGCCCCGGTGGACGCGCTAGTAAAACGAACTCTCCCCATTTCCTCTTGTAACGCGGCGAGAAACTGAGGAGTCAGAACTCGGATGTACCCCGTCGGTGCCTGAATCGATAAATAGACTCGTTCACCGTCAGGGTTAACACCCAAAGTGGTCTTGGGCCCTGGCTGAGTCTGGCGGGCGTTGCCCCACTCCCAAACAAGGGCGTAGGCTGCCGCTTCGCCTTCGACCTTCACACCCGCCTCAATCAGTTTGTTCTGTTGGCCAAGTTCGAGCCGAAGAAAATCCAACTGATCTGCGTCTAACATCAGACGCGGAGACAAGAATGAAAGCGGGAGCCCCACCGTCAGACCAGTGATTGACTGACGCCGGTCAACGTTGTTTTGATCGGGTCGCTGTTATCGATCATAACTGCACCGCCAGGGTTTGTGCCGAGAATTGTTGCCAGCAACTGCTTCAGTTCCTGTGCTTTCAACAATGCAAGGCTTAACATGCCCTGAAGGTCACCGATCGGTCCAGCTGCTGCAAGTGCAAGGGCCTGAGAAGCGGCTGTTGGAGTTGCGGCAGCCGAACTCTTCAGGTCCGTAATGATCTGTGTGCTCGCCATTTCCTATTTCTCCTTCGTTGGGTTTTCTTATCGCAGAAACGCGATATTCCTTCTCACCGGGTCAATCTGCACACGAGCACGATTGAATCGTGCGGCTGCTGGCTTTAGCTGCTCGACGGGGACGGTCAATCGGGTTCGATCCGACGGACACTGTACCACCGCCTTTTTGCCGCCATCCGCAAACGCAACAATTGTCCCAACCTTTACAAGTTGAGACCCGTTGCTATTCGCAAGAGGACGACGCAAAAGCACCTGATCCTGAATCCTGAACGAATGCTCTGCCATGTTAACTCCCTTCCTCGGTAACCGCTGCTTCGTTTGCTTGACAGATCAACGTCCAAGCAATTGACTGTCCGGCAATTTCGTCATGGGTGACGGATTGAATCTGAAACAATCGCGTCTCCCTCACGCCTGCATCCCCCAACTGCGCCGCTGTTGCACCAAAGTACCTGGGGTATGCAATGCCTAAAACTCTCTTATCCCTCCAAACCTGAAACGGGTCTGATAGATTTCTGTCACGCATTTGCTGGAGAACAAATGTGTGCGAAATGATGAACTTTTTCACGCCGAACATTAACTGCTTCATCGGCAACCCAACATCCTTGGTCGGTATTTCCATCACCTCGGGCTGCGGAAGAATTTGATAGTCGTTGAAACCGGCCTGATCGATGATTTGTCCGGTTGGTGAAAACTGAAAACCAAGTTCACCATAGCCGTTGTCGGGCACATCGTAGTTCTCGATCCGAAGAGCACACTGCAACCCAGGTCGCCAGAAGTTCAGGTGCGCATCGTACAACTGCCTGACACCGAAACCAAACGGAATGCCCATTTCAGTACGCGATTACCGTAGTGTAAGGTTGCAGCCAGCGAGCAACTGTGGCATCGATTAAATCCTCAGTGAACTCTCCCTGCACCCTCCAAACTGAGAACGACTTCATGCCAGTTGTACCGCCACCCTTTGACATGAAGTTTCGAATCAGCGCCGCGCATGCATGTTTTATGTTCTTAGGCATATCGCGCGGGTCGTAACCTGCGTTGTAAGTGATCGCCACCTCTGTGTACTGCGCAAGGTAGAGACCAGCTGGTACCCAGCATTCGGCAGTCTTTGGATCGAAGTCAATCATGCTGACATCGATTGGCGTGAACTGCGGCGGCCCGCCAAAGAACGATGCAATCTGCAAAACGTTCGCGCCATAGTTGAGATCAGGATAAACCTGCTGCGATCCGCGCCGCGAATACGCATACCGACCACTTGCTCCAATGATCGGCGATAGTCCTAATCCCTTGGTATAAATCGTGCTTGGGAAAAATCCCGTGTCATAGTACTGACCTGATGCTGCGAGTGACTGCTTGACGGTTGCGTCGGGAGCAGCCATTGGGCGAAACATACAACGAAAAATGTTCCGCCCTTCAGGCAGCAACACTCGATGAGAGTACGTTGTGTAAACCAAACTCCCATTACCATCACCATCCGTCCTGCCGCAATATGCGTCAATGAGAGAACTGGCCCCGTCCACGAACGACATGATGTTGGGCTGTGAATCAACATCAGGCAATCCGAACTGGGCCAGTTCTTGTTCAGTGATATAGCGCGGCTGAAACGATGGCACCTGTCACCTCAGCTATCGTGTCGTCTGAATTGCGGCGTGGGCGTAAGCAGGACCCTTGACCACGACCGATCCGAACTTCACGATCACGAACTGGGCCGCAAGATTTCCCAACAGACCGAGTTGGAAGACGCGCGGTACGGGAGATGTCAACCAATGGTACTCGACAAACTCCTCAGACAGGATGAACCCAGTGTACTGGAAACCAGAACCAGACGGGTTGTTGGTCAAACCGGCATCAGGAATCAACGGCAAGAGACCGGCCTGAGTTGGTAGCGCCTTGACAATGACGCCAGGAATGACTTCGACCTCGTTGTAGTACAACTGCAAGGTCTTAGCTTCCTGATCGAACAAATCCGCAAACAGCGGGTTGAGATACAGAGCCGACGGCTTGACTTCGAAGTCTTGCCGCGCGACCATGCCCGCTACCTGAGTCTTCGTTGCATCGACCAGCGAACTGCTGGCGCCGATGGTCTTGGTTTGGTTGAAGCCGCCCAACTGAGTTGCGTTGATGATCTGGCCGGAAATGCCGAAGTACGAAGTGTTGGTCGGAACAACCAAGTCCGTATCTGCGCCATTCCACAAAGCCAGATCGTGCTTTTTCAGAACCGCATCGACTTGGTCGGTGAGGTCCTTTGCTTCCAGGTACGGAAACTGCCCTTGCTGCTGATTTACTTCAACGTCGAAGATCGAGTAGTTCAGTTGGGCAACGATCGCCTTCAACGTCACTACCTTCTCAACACGTTCCGGCTGAGATGCGACCGGTGCGATAACGCGCGGATCAACGAATGACGCGGTACCGATCAACAGCTGTTCAAAGTACCGTGACGGTTGGCCCGTCGCGGGAGTTTGATTGATTCTCTGTCCTAATACAAAGCGGCGTCGCACGAGGTCAAAGATTTCTGCTTGATAACGATTGACTTCGATAGCGCCGGGTGCCAGATAATCAGCCGCGGCCGAGATAGAGCCGACGAACTGCGCTGGTCTGAGATTGCCACCCATCGTTTTTTCTCCTCTTTCAGATTTTTACTTCTACTGCTTGACGCGCTATCGCGTCAACCGCGAACGACTTCCCCCTGCTCCATCAGGTTGGCCGCAACCAGTTGGTTCTTGAACCACATGCGAGTTGTGACATCGAGAGTGACCGGAGCCGCTGCGAAAATCTCATCGATTTGCGAAACGGATAGTTTGGTGCCATTGGCGCGAAGTTCGCCAATGTCGTGCCCGGCCTTGGCAAGGAAGTTGGTGAGTTCGGCCGGCAAGCTGCGCCGATCGACACGTTCTGCGTAGTTCTCGACCTGCGCCTGCAAAGCTTCGACCTGATTGGTAAGGGTCTCAATCTTTTCCGAACTCTGCGCCTTGATGGTCTTGAACTTCTTGCGCATCGCACGGTTGCTGGCATACAGTTCGCGAATCAACGACTTGGTCGCACTCCCCATAATCACCGTCCCTGCCTTCACACGGCGGTTTGCTGCGGCCTTAACCGCCATGCTCTTGGATTTTCCGGTACCGCCGGTCCGGGTTGTTTTGTCACCCTTGTTTGAGGCGCCGTCGTTCTCTTCGCCCGTTTCCCCGACAGAAGCAGGGTCGTCGCCAAGATCACTCATTGCCGCATCAAGGTCCTCATCGTCATCTCCGTCGTCTTCCCCATCACCGTCGCCATCGTCGCCGTCGTCTTTCTTTTTGCCCTTGGCTTCCATTTCGTCGCCTTCGGCTTCGATGTCTTCAGTCTCGTCACCTTCCGATTCGTTTTCATCGGCTTCGGCTTCGATTTCTTCGGTTTCTTCGTCTTCTGCAACTTCACGATCGTGACCGGCTTCAATGGAGATTAGTTTCATCTCATCAACGCCTGCCGCAATCGACTTGAGTCGGTTACTCTGCATAGCCATCATCGTAGTGACGGGCTTGAAAGCCTTGGTGATCGCCCCTTCGATGACTGGCCCGAGAGCCGCGCCAAGTGCCTGTACCAGCAGTTGAGAATCCCGATCTCCGCTGGCAGCCACTCGTGCAATTTTCTTTTTCTTTTCCATCGCACTGCCTCCTAAACGTGCCAGAGCGGCTGCCGCCGCTAAGGCCGTGCTTGAATAGGCCGCGGCTGATTTGAACAACGCCGTTGCCCCCGAGAAATGAAAATCCTCTAAGTGCCAAACGTCCTCATCTTTTGAGCGAACATACACATCAGCTAATTCCATCGACATTCCAATACGACCTTGCTTCAGGTCTTTGGCTGCTTCAGGAAAATCTTTTTTCCAAATGAACCCGCGCACCATGAGTTTCTTACCGTCGATCCATGCGCCGGTAATCACACCAACCTTTCGGCGTGGTGCGTGCGTGTCTAGGGTTGAGGCATAGTTTAACCCCATGTTGATTAGTGTATTGAGTCGGCGCTTGGCCGTTGCGGTGGGAACGTATATGCGGTGACCTTCGGAGCCATGCGGGGGTTTGTTGCTTGCGGTGTCAAGAATAAGAAGAGTACCACTGAAAGGAAGTTTGTTAGGATGTGCTTTGTCGGCTGCGTCGATGGAGCAGTCACCGACGCAGCCCATTGCAGCAAGATGGAGACTCTTGAGTTTCACCCTCACCGATAGTCTCCCCGACGTCCACCCGATCGTGGATATTTGCCACGAACCTTCGGCTGCCCGTTACTGCCAAGAGGATCGAACCCTCCAGCAGATGGCTTACCTGAATAGCGATCGTTCAGGAACCGCTCCATCACCGTAGGCTTTCTTAAGGAGTCTTCAAATTTGACGAGTTGCTCGCGTTCATCTTTCGCCGTAACCTTTTGCGGCTTGTCGATCTTGTCTTCGTCTTCCTCTTCCTGCATCTCAAGAAACTCTTTTAACTCTTCTGACATCTGAACGAGTATGCCAGGTGACAACTGATCCATGAAGTTGCCCTTTGGCAACATTTGCATTTGCTGGTAGTACTCGACCTCTTCGGGCGTCATATTCGGGAGATCGTCTTCCGCGAATACGCCTTCTGGGTGAATTGCACTACTCAGCATGCGCATACCGCCAGCCCCACCACCTGAAGCGGAAGGCATCGCAGCACCAGCGCCACTGCTGCCACCACCCGGCATGCTTGCGCCTGCGCCTGGCCCTCCGCCTGCGTAACTTCCAGCGCCAGGCATAATCGGCGCGTTGCCTCCCGCTCCACCTGCTGCACCAGCACCACCACCCATTTTCGCTTTGACCATTGCCGCTGCTTCTGTGACTAGAATCTGCCACATACCAGCGGTCAGTTTGCCAAATCCCATCGGCAATTCCGGACGCCCCTTTTCTTTGCGCATCTCGTCGGGGGTGATAGCGTTCATTAGATATTCGCGTTGCTGAATCTGTACCTTGGTCAACTCGTCTGGGTCATCGAGTTGCTTGAACGTAAACTTCAGGTCTTTCCAGCCCAAGAACCCGTGAATCAAGTCGCGGGTCAAAGCCTCTGCGATGCGAATTGCCATTGGGACCACAGCACCGCGGAAATCCGACAGGTTCATAATCAGACCGGTGTTGCGGTTGACGTCTTTTTCAAGACCGAGGGAGAACGGGGAGATGTCAAATGCGTTGGCGATAATGCGGATGAGGAACTCTTGCCACTCTAACAGAAGATCGTCTGGGAGCACTGCCTTGATGTCAATTACTTCCGGCTTTTTCAAGCCAGCAATCATACTGATTTTAGATTGCCCTTCCATCTCATTCTGCGTATACCGCCGAATGGTTTGAAGGTGGCCGGGGTTCTGCGGTTGCTCCCACCACAGCATCGTCTTGTGGACCTGATCTGATCCAGCCTTCGATGCCATATCCTGAACGCCTAAGAAAGCGTTCACCGTATTGAACGCTACTTCCAACTTGCCGATGCCGAACGGAGTGCTCGACCGCACATTGTCTTTGATATAGACCAGTTCATCGTGCATGAAGCCGACAATGCCGCGTTCGCCCTTCAAGCCTGTCATCTGTGCATAATGTGGACGGTCGGGCTGCGATTCTGTCCAATCTGCGTAGATTCGAATCGTTGAACCATCCACCGCCCACATTTTCAACGGCCGCTTATAGAACGGAGTCATGCGCGGCTCGATGCAACCATAACCGCCGATGATAATGTCTTCCGCTACCGCCTCAAGAAAAGTAAAGTAACTGTCAACGTTGTTCGGGCGACGAAAGACGTTGGTCAGAATCCGAATCCGCTTTTTGCGTTCTTGTTCGTTGCCTTCATTCTCGAGGTCGGGCTCGGCTTCGATCTCCCATTTCAGATGCAAGATGGCGTTTTTAATTAGGTTGATAGCACGCCGCGGGATTGGCGTTTCGGAGAACCTGCGTAGATTATAGGGAGTGTTTTTGAGAATAGGCTGGTTCAGACGGTGGAGTGCTTCGGGGAGATACGGCCAAGCCCACGACCTGCGATCAACTATATCGAACTTACCATCACGCACGGCACGAATTTCTTCGGCATGTTTCTGCTTCATCAACGGCCATTGCTCACCGGGAGTTGTCGCCAACTCCTTCATGTGAGCACCAGACATTACTTTGACGATTTCTTTAGTTCGGATGTGACGGGCAAAGCGTGCTTGAAGGTTACCGTGCAACTGACGAATTGCCTGAAGGATCACGCATCCAGTATTGCGTTACGCGTGCCTCCCAATGAGAAGTTGCCTATTAGTATTGCGCGTGAGGTCAACGAAAAGAGTACCGGGCCTGCCCGAAGACAGACCCGGTTTACCTTTTAGCGCAACCGTCGAAGGACTACAACAGCCACAAACATCGACAGTGGAACCCCCAACTCAAATGCAAGGTGCGTTCGAGTTGGCCCATCTGTAAGACAGTACCAAACCACAGTGATGATGTCATGCAGCATGGTTAGGTGCCTGTGTTCTGCGAAAGGTTGCTGGCAACATTGACCCAGACACCGTTAATTGCCGTGGCCAATGCGCTGAGAGAACCAATCGCAGCTAACGCGAGCAACACGAGCAACAACGCGTACTCGGTCAGGTCTTGACCTGACTCGTCTTTCCACAACCGTAACAATACGTTCTTCATCGACGTTCTCCTGAGTGATTTAATTTTGCGGATTTGTACTGCTGGGAACTTACTTGCCGGGTTGAGTGCCTGTGAGAGCCATCAATCCCAAAACTACAATCAAAACTACAATCGCCGCCAACGCTAACTGGTTTGCTTCATCAGCCAGCCAGGCTTGAACTTTCATCAGTAACCTCCTCATAGCCCAACACGCTTGCGAAGATCGATCACCACCCTTTCTCCATCAACTACCTTGGCTGGATAAACTCCTGCGATGGTTTCTGGTTTGATGCCCATCACACGAAAAACTTTCATGGCTGACATCAATTTGCTTTGGGACTTCTCTGCCGACTTAAACACACGTAACCCGCCAATTTCATCCGAGCGGATCAGTGTGATTTCTTTTTCTTCGATCTTTGCATAAAACGAATCACCGATGCAGAGATCCGGAGAAAGTCTAATGACGCCGGCTTCGCTTATTCGAACGGTGCCGGGCTGGGCGTTGGGTCGGCCGATCTTTCCCATGACTATTCGGCTCGATGTTTTCTTTCGTTGTAGTGTCTGCATTTGCTTCTCCACGTTTCTCTTTGGCTTGATAGCCAGCTACCGTAACCCTCAACGTTGACAGCGCGTCTTCTTGCGCCTCAATTATTTCTTCTTTGGCTTTTAGTTCTTGCACGAAGAGTTGAACTCTCTGCTTCATCTCAGCGTAAGCCCCGCCGACCTTTTGGGCAATGTTCTTTGGGGACACGCCAAGTAGATCGACTCGCTTCCAGGCATCGAGAGGATCAGTGATAATGCCCTCGGGAAGTGGGTCTTGGGGAAATGGTTCAACCTTGACAACATTTCGTCTGTAAAGTAACGCTGCTTCAACTCCACGAAAAGTTATCACGCCGACGTTTCCGTGATGGTCCACTACTTTGTAGCCCCACCCCTCTTTTGCATCGACCAAAGCGAACGCGTCTTGAACTGATCGAACGTTGGCAAGCTTTGCAACGACTAGTTCTTTGTCCGCCTTCGAGAGTTGCTCACATTGCAAGACCATATACTGAACTGGATTCATCGTGCTCCTTTCTTCTTTTTCTTTGCTTGCTTACCTTTCTGATCTTGCTTGTCGTGCTGTTGCCACCACACCCAATTTTCGTCTGGAACAAGCGGTGGGTAATCACTGCCAACTTCGTACTCATTTATTGCTTTCATGGCAGCACACAGCATTTGCGTAAGCTTGAGTTTGTCTTTTCGATACTTTTTCACAAGCTTCGATTTGTCTAAGAGCGCCTCCTCCATCGCCAATCGAGCGTCACCTTCTAAAGTTCCAGTTATTGTACACGGCATCTGTCAATTTCCTCCTCAAAGTAAACTGCCTCATACATAAAAAGAAACTTCACTGCCTCCTCCGGCGAAATGCCGTACACGTTGGTGAGCCCCTCAATCGATTGCAGATGACTCACTATGGTGGCTGAGTGTTTCTCAACTGTCAACGCATACTCCAACAGTTCAATAATTCTGACAGTTGGAACATGCGAGCCCTCGGCAATGAACGCCTGAATCCCTCTTTTCTTTCTGAGAAATTCATCACGTGTCATTTTCTGGGCTCAACCTTCTGGTGATCGTTGACCGATCCACAGATTGATCGCAGAATTAAGCATGCGGGAATGACTACGGTTGCGAGCACCGCTAGAGCAAGCACCGTTTTAACCATGACAAAAACCTCCATTCTCGGTATCTGAGCACCTCGTACGGTGAGATTTTACCCCTATTGCTACCCATATAGCCGGATCTTGAGCACCTACCGCATATTGAGTGCCTGTACCGAGGATAGGTGCTTTTTGCTGCTCTATGATTCAATCAAACTGATAAGTTTGCGAATCAATCTTAACTGTGGTCTGGTTTGTCGATTCAGCAAAACAACAATTTGCGGATCAATGGATACAAGTTCATCCTTCGTTAATCCGAAAAAGATTTTTCGAATCAACTCTCTAAGCATCCCCATTTTTAGCACGCTCCTTCTCTCGCAGTCTCTTCTTTCGCTCTTTCAACCGCTGTTCCTTCCCGACCTCCCGTCTGAACTCTTTGTGGGCTTCGCGATGTTCATCTGGTTTGCTGATCGACATTGTTCGACCAACGCGGTAAAGCGTTTTGTCTTCGAGCAACCCGTTGATAGCTTCGCGAATTGCGCCACGATCAGTTCCCTTCATCATTTTAACGATGGTGTTGAAGTTCCAATTCTGTTCGTGCGGCTTGCAGATGATCCATTCCATCACTTGATGTTCGATGCGATCAACATCAGACCCAAGTAGTGGAACGTACCCAAGACCTTGCAGGTCTTTGTACTTTCTTTTTAGTTTGGTTCGTTCGCCGTGAACGGCGTCGCGGCACTCGCGAGAGCAAAACTCCCCTTTGCCCTTTGGTCCGGTAAAGTGGATTGGTTGCAGAATTGGTTTCCCACAATTTGGGTTGTCACATCGAATCGTGCATCCATATGCTCCTTGCTGCGCAAGAGAAAGTTTCTCACCCGATGTTAATTGAGCCATTCATATTTTCTCCTCTCCTGATTTTGATTCACGACACTGTACATGACTGAACTTCACCTCTACTCCACGTCACCTCACTGTACCGTCGCCTAACGTCACTTTACCACCACGCTACATAACCGCACCTTACCTTTACGATCTTTACGACACATCACATTGCCACGACAAGACTGGACTTTACTTTACCTCAACCGGACTGAACAACACTGTACCTTACCGTGACAAGACGGTACAACACGGTACCATACTGTACCGCAACATGACTGTACCTTACCACGACGACACTAGACAAAATGGTACATTACCGTGACATGACCGAACGCCACTGTACCATACCATCACGCCACCGAAGTACACGATACCGCCACCGAACTACACTATGCCTCTACGCAACAATGCTGCACAGTACTTAACCGACACTCCACCATACCAAACTTTACCGCAACGTCACAGTGCTCAACTTTACCCCAACTCGACTCCACTGTACCTTACCGCCACCTTACTGCGCTTTACCTGACTCCACCCCACTCCACCATCACCTTACATGACGCTACCAGTACTTAACATTACGTTACCATCACGCCGCTCAACACAACTGTACCATCACTCAACGTCAGAATACGTCACCGTTACGCAACCGAACGCGACCCCACTCTACAATACCATCACCGAACTGTACAGGACTTGACAATACCCCTACTGAACTTCACTCCACCGTAACGGCACACTGCAATACTATACCATCACTACACGATACAAAACTGTACCTACACGTTCGACACAGAACTGCACTAGACCAACACTGTGCACGACTACACTATACCTTTGCTGTACAAAACACCGCTGTACCATGACTGTACATTGCAGCACTATGCCGCAACATCACATTACCCAACAACACTACACCGACACAACGCTGTACTATACCGATACGGCACTGAACATGACGTTACCTTACCATAACGGCACCCAACATTGCCTTACCGTTACCGCCACACGACCTAACTGAACGTTACCTCTACGACACAGAACATCGCGCTACCGTCACCGAGCAAGACGACACGTTACCCAAACTCCGCCCAACTCCACTCCACCAATACTTCACAATACCCAACCTCACTTTACACTACCCTACCCTACCGCGACATTCGACACCTGACTTTACCGCCACAGGAGAACACTATACTTAACCATCACGAAAAATCAGAGCGGGTGGCGCCTTGAGGGAACGCCACCCACCCCGATCACCACTACTTTACAATACCCGACTTTACTTTACCGCTGCGGTACTCTCAACTGCTTGACCCTTCTTTGGCTTCTCTTCTTTCTTCTCTGCGTCTTCTCCTTCCTGAACCAACTTCAAATCGTAGTGGAATCGTCCAAACCCACCCGACCGCCACTCCCCAAACCCCGAGCCCCAGTCGCCGTAATCGAGCCACGAGCGGAGCCGCTTCTCACTGATCTCCGTGCGCCCAAGCGGCATGATATGCAACCGGCAAGAAAGAGTGAACTCACCTTTTGTTGGATCGAGATGGTCTGACCGCTTGAGAGAAACGCGTGGCCCTTGCATGGTCATCACGCGAATAGGCCGTTCGTACTGTCCGTCTGGTTCTGTGATGAACTTTCCGTTGCGTTGAAAGTGGATGCGCCGCGGAGTCACGAACAGAAACTTGTCGATCTTCGATCGGTACGCGGTCATGCCAGTTGTTCCTGTTACGGCTTCGGCTGCGGCTTTGAAAACACCACGCACCATGTAGTTGTAAATCAAAAGCCCTTGCTCGTCTTTGTGGAACACCGACCATCCCGACTTCTCTAGGTCTTCGATTGGAAGAGACGCGAGTTCGTCGCCCTTTGCTTCTGCCGCTGCTTCATCTCGCGCCCGCTCTTTCGCTTGAATGAACCTTTGATACACCTCCCGATCAGCTGGAGCATGCCCAAGCATGATCTCGTGGAAAATGATCTTCAGGTTATAGATGCGCATCATGTTGTTACCGCTCATTCGATGTTACCTCTCTTTTTGATTTGTACATCTACTTCATACTGCAAACTCGTCACCATAACTGAATGCTGCTGGACATTACCCTTACTTGACTCTACCGAACTGCACCGTTACAAGACATTGCGACACCAGACTCTACCCCGACATGACTGTATGCTACTTCACATTGCCATTACCCTACTCCACGACACCTTACCTTTACATAACGTCACAGAGCAAGACTCTACCATCAAATGACGCTACTAGACTTTACCGCTACTTCTTTCCCGCGCGTTTGTCGAACACGTTGATGTGTTTAACATCTGCCGCCCGGAAAACTGTTCTAGGGCCAACCGTCACCCAGATTGAATTGTTATCGTTGATGATCACATCAACCTGGCTGATGTTAGCCATCTCGATCATAAGAATGGCATCCTTAGATCGAGTTGTAGCCAACGGGACCGGTTGGGCCTGGGGTATTGCCGCCGCCTTTTTCTTTCTCATCATTTGGATGCTCCCATGTGAGTCTCAACATGAACTTAAAATTAACAACAACCACTGTTAGCATGATATGTTTCCCAGTTTCGCACTCGGGAAAGCCACGACACTCAGCAAAGCTGAGTTCGAATAGAGAAAAGAAGATGGCCCATCCATCATCATGGACAGGCCACCACTGGTGAGCGACACCTAGATCAATCGCAGTTGGAACTTTCAACGACGTTAAAAATTTCAAGCCGCCTTCTTTCTCCTCTTGAACTCGACAACGTTCTTGTTCTGGGATTGCGGTTTGATGAGCAACATCGGTGTCTTGGTAATGTCGGCGTTATCGATGATCCGCCGCATCTCTTTCCGCCACGCCTTTTTCATAAAGCGCCGCGCCAGCACTTGCCACTCTTCTTTCCAACTCAGATCACGCCGCTCTTGCTCTGTCAGCTGGAGACGGAAGGCGATGCCGGTTGGCGATTCAAAACCACGTTTCATCAGTTTGATGATTCGCTTCCGATCTTTCTTCTCCTCGCGCTCCAGCTTGTCGATCAGCATGTGACGTTCTGCGTATGCTTCCACTGTGTCTTTCTTGAGTAACTTGGTCATGCGGTTTCTCCTCTCAGATTTAACTATAAGGATTATATAGGGATTGCTATACAAACTCTCGCAACACAAAGCGGGGGGCTGCGCGCACGCTTGTTGTTGTCTGGTGGATGCTCTGATACACCTCCTCATAATCTTGGTTCACAATCTTCCACGCCACGCCCATCGGATCGAGATCAGTTGTCAAAGACTCAGCCATCTCGAAAGAAAGAACGGGCTTGGTTCGTGGCACCCAGTGGCTTACCCATTCACCAGTGTGCCGATCTTCGTAACGGTTCAGAACTAGAACGCCGAATGTTTCAGGCTTGCGCGTTTTCTTTTTCTCCCTCAATTATGTCCCCCAGCACGTAGTACGCTTTTCGAAACTGCTGCACCAACTGACCGGGATGCACCAACGCCGGGTCTAGCTGAATTGGAACAACGTGCGGGTTGCCCCAAGGTACGGCATAGTGCATCCCAAGACACAGTGGGTAGATCAGAATATGCGGCGTTCCCTGAGACCCAGCAAGATGAGACAACCCGTTATCGACAGACACAAGCAAATGTGTTTTGTGTTTCATCACATGCGCTAATGGTCGCAACGGAAACCCGGCCAAGTATTCCTCTTCAGAGAATGCCAAATCGTCTGCTCGATCGTCTGCCGATCCTGTAATGCGAATTGGTTTCTTGAGTGTTCGAAGATAGTCAATAATCTGACGCCACTTGAACCAAGGGAGACACTTGTTTGGTGGACGCCCTAGCTGATGGCTGCTGCAAGATCGCGAGAATGGCGCAAACAAAATAACCTCGTCTGGAACTGTATCAACCAGCCTCTGTTCTTCTTCTGACAACGTCTCGGCATCGAAGTAGGGCGCATAGTCAGATTGCTCTCGCCCAATTTCTACACCGAGCAGTCGCGCATAGCCTTCAGCCATGCAGCATTTGTGGATGTCACAGAGTGAAAACGCTTTGGTAATGTCAAACACAAACTCAAAATCATAGTGGCGCTTGAGTGGCTGAAAACAAACTGTCAGCGGCACGCCCATCCACTTGTAGATTTCGGCTGTGTTGTTGTCGTCGGTTAGCAAATCAATGTTTGCGTCTGGGTGCTGCTTGTACCACGCTCGAAGGGATGGGCATATTTCTAACCCGTCCCCGATTAGATTTCGGCTGGTGAAAAGAACGTCCATATTTTCTCCTTAGAAACGCGCCAAAGCCCGTAGCTTCGGCTTTAGCAAATAGTTTCGAATACCCGGCCTGTTTCACAGCTTCTCCCCACGACCCAAACCTGTTAATGTAGGTTGGCCGTGATGGCAAAATTCCTCGTCGAGAGTCAGACTGATAAGGTAGTCGCCCATTCACTTCAACGAACGTTCGAATAAATTCTAAAAGTTGGTCGTTGTTGTAAACCGGATGCATCCGGATTCCACCACCACCGTCTTTTCGTACTCGATTCGGCGTCAGGTTAGCCAGCTTCATTGCACGGCCGATGGTCTTGAATCGGAAGCGAAGAAGACTTGGCGTTATGCCATGAGCACGCAACTCAATAACTGTAGGTGTGTGCCCAACTATTTTTGCAACCTCTTTCACTCGTCTCAACACCTGATCTGGGCAGGTGTATTCGACATTCATGCCTTCAGTGGTCATCAAGCGGCGTCTGACTTGTTTGGCACCCTTTATCCGAGCAAGTTTCAAACGTTCAATGTTCGCCTTGTAGAGGTTTGGATTTGCGATACGCCTTTTCTCTTCAGCGGCAATGAACGCTTGTCGAACACCTTCACTAACGAGTGCTGTCTTTTGCCAAAAACCATGCTTTCTTTTGTACTCTCTTGCTGTCGTCGCATGGTCTGTTTTCAGATGAATGGAAAAACTTCGAAACCACTTACCGCATTCGTGACACTTGATTTTGTCGATGGTTGGATTGTACTCAAGTGCGCCACGCAAAGACTTGCCAGACTTTGCAAATGGCGCCTTTTCTTTATAAAGATCAACTTTGCCATTGACAATAATGTGTTCAGCAAATTTCATCATTCCACCTGCATCCCAAGGGCTTGCGATGCGTTGATCACTGCGTTGATCTTCACATCGAGTTCGTCGCCAACTTCTTTGAAATCTTTTTCGTCTTTCGAGCCATACGCGAATATGGCTTGAGCCTCTCGATTGCGTCTTGCACTGAGCCTGGCTTGCTTGACTAGATCAAACAACACGTGCTCGAGTTCCCTCATTTTGGACATACCTTGCTCCTCTCAATGTTGTCATTCTCGGCTGGTGCATCTACAACGACTGCTCTGTGTTTCTTCCACCTCCTGACATTCTCATCTGCGCAAGCTTCACAACAACTGCATTGTGCAAGCCCGCTATAGATGATGGTCCCCTTGCACTCGACGATTTGTAGCTGGCAGATCAACGCACCCCCACCCGTCTGAGTTTGTTTTCTCTGCGATGCTCGATCACAGGCCCTTCGTCCTCTCGCCAGTCGATTCCGGACCCACTATTGCAGCCGCCAGCAGAACAATCGGCCCAGGGCTCACCGATAAAACGCTGAAGACAATGGACACAGTATCCATCAACTCGATTGCCAAACGTCTCAGCATTCATCCACTGCTGCCAAGAACGTTCTTTTACCTGAATCGAACAGCCAGACAGTGAATGCCAAAAACGTCGCCACCTATTCATCGGTATTCGTTTCAGCATCAGTTGCTCCTTATTGTGGCGCCTTTGACCCAGAATCCGGCGCACACGTAAACCTGAACGGGATAGCCTCTGGGATTCACAGCCTCTACATCGAACTTCGCCGCATCACCAACACCGCAGCCCTGAAACTGAACAAACCAAATATGCTTCCCGACGATTTGGATGTCATTGAACCCCTGATTTCTGAGTGCTCTGATCGCAACATCTTCATCGACAAACCGGCCCAACGACGCAATGAACAGAAACACAAACAAAATAAACAGCCAAAGCACACAGGTAATCACCGATTCGGTGTGCTTCCACTGCTCCTCAACCTGATAGAACATCATGTTCCTCCTCAAAGAAAAATTAGGGGCGGCAGGGAGACGGGGGCTCAATCCCGAGACCTTTTCGAGTCAGAGAGGTCAAATCAAACTCTATCCGCCCAACTTGGACTGCTAAACTTTTAACTCGCCCTGAAAGTTGCGTCTGGATATTGTTTGGCCCACGCAAGCAACCGAGCAATCGCAGCACCTGCGTTGCCCGGAGTAGGCGCCCAATAATTATCGAAGCGGTGTGTGCCACACTTCTTCACGATCTCTTCAAACTTCTCAATCATGTCTCCTGCTCGCTTACCATTGAGGTCGTTGATTGAGAAATCAAAGATCGAGTAAACCTCCGAGTAGTTGTACGTTATGTTCAACTCTGCTTCGGTTGAACCGCCTAACAATTGTGTACCCCCATCTTCAAACCGCTCAACTGGTCCTGCGTTCTCAAGTGATACCCAATAACTCATTCTGTCTCCTTTTTGTACATCCGAACAGAATTGTCTGCTTTGTCGAAATCAAACTGCCATCCAACCGCTGAAGCCTTCTCTTGAATCACCCGCAATCGAGATTTGATGTCTGCGGAGATGAGTGATTGTAACTTCTCGAGTGAATTGAACTCTCCATTCTCTTTCAAGCGAAGATAGACAATGGCAGTGGCAGAGCCTTCAGCAAACAATCCATCGATCAAAAGCCGCTTGCCAAATGCTTTTCCTCGGGTCTGACGCCGGGCCTGCGGTGCTTTCTCCCCTGGGCTGCTATCTGAGGTGCTTGCAGCCGCATTCGAGCCAAAACGCACCAGGCGACGCGGGGCTTGAGGTGTTTGAAAATACGCTAGTGCATGCTTCAACATCTCGAAGATTTTATGCACTCGCAGCCGATCGTTGCAGGTATGCTGATCTGGCCCAAGAGCGGCTGCACGGGATAGCGGCAGCAACTCTTCAAAGAGCATCGCCAGCACCCCTTCTCGCCGCATCTTAACCTGACAACGTTTGATCTGTGCACGACTGTAAAGCAACTCTTGATTGCGATAACCAAACTTCCTATCGCTGTTCATTTTTGATTCGACTGTCAAACGAATCGGGCGCCCATCATCTGTTGTCGGCTTCAGAATTGAAAGCATGTTCAACACGCCTGCAAATTTCTGCTCTAGCCGCTTCGCCCGATCTTGCTTCGATGCTAGACCGCGGTCGATCTTTGGGAGAACCTTGGCAATTGGATACGGCCGCAGAATCTTTGCATAGGTCTCAAATGTACTTACGGCTACCCGAAAAGCGGTTTCCCTCTCGTTCCCTAGTGAAGCGGAGTTGCTCTCGGTAGAGCCTGGATGCTCGTAACGCCTCAGCTTGAAAATCTTCTCCTTCAGCTTTGCGCGTTCGAGATCGCTTGGTACCCTCTGCTCCACATACGGCATGGCCTGATCGTACCACTGTAGAATTAGTTTCAACGCTTCGATCCGCATTGTCTGGCTTTGATTGTTCAGCCCCTTGTACAGTTTTCTTAATTCTTTTACCTTGGGGCGCGGTATCTTCGGGGGCCGGGGTTTTCTTTGAGCCATCAGAACCTCTCTCCTCAGAAATGAGTGTGAACGGCAACGTCGAAACAATTTCCACTTCATGTTCAGTGGGAGAGAAGCAAGTGAACCTCACCGTACCATTTTCCCACTGAACATTCTTGACATCTTGGTACCTGTCGATAGCACCGTTAGGCGTATGGAGAATAACTACAGCCCAGTCTGACCAATCATTTATGCTCATAGCCTGCTCCATCTAACGGTATCTGCCACGAAAAGAATTTCCCGGATTTGTTTTTCAGAACCACTTGCACAATTGGCGCATCGTCGAGTGAGACGGGACTGAGAACTGTATAGTCCCATCTGTCCCACAAAATCATCGTGTCAGGATATTTTTCTTTTAGAAGATCGAGCAAGGTTGGTACCGGAATCGCATGGCCAGGACATGAGCCGTTGCGATTCGGCGTTGGACAATCTTTTGTACTACCGTGACGCAAAACCTTATTCACCATGTTACCCCTTTCAATTCAAAGTTGAGTCGAAAACTTTCAGTTTCTTCACCTCTGCAACAATGAACTTTTCAAGCGCGATGCAAGAGACCTCAACAGGCACGCCCTGCTCTTTGCCTTCGACTACTTTCAAAAGAGAGTGCAGAATGATCTTGGCAACGGGAAGCGGCGTTTCATTGAACAGAAGCAGCAAAGAAATATCCATTACTGCTGCTCCGATTCTAGCAGCCAGTTCGTTTTGTTCCTCTTCTGTAACTCGTCGCATTGGTCCGTTCATCGATTCTCCTTTTTGATTTGCCTCAAAACTTTTTTCAGACCTACAGACAAATTCGATGCGTTACCGTAGAACAACATTTTACCAATGAAGAGTGAACCGTCTTCGTCGCCCACCTTGTGGGATTGCAGCCAAATCGTCACACCTACCGCTGGGTAAACTTCTTGCAGCAATTGAAAATTGCTTCGCCCATTGCGATAGAAGTAGTAGTCGTTCGAGAGAATGCGTCCCTGATTCGCAAAGAAGCCCAGCACCGCATCCCCTTCACCCGGATGCTTGATGCAATCGACGGTGGTCAAACCATTTGCTTGCATGATTCGTTCCACCATCACCTGAACTACTTTGCTATCTTCGACCGGCATCACACAGACCGTGTGTACCGGCTGGGCGCAGCACGCTGACGCCACGCCCAGCAGAACGAGCAATCGGAGTATCACAGCTTGATTTCTACATCAACGAATGCAAGCTTCAGTTCGATTTCGTTGACAAGAATTTCCAC
>Ga0247664_1000044_pt1 | contig 35746 bp, 56 predicted proteins | sample CNK05_metaG_FD_182715 | JGI IMG/M metagenome (GOLD analysis project Ga0247664, IMG submission 182715) | Soil microbial communities from Purdue University Martell Research Forest, Indiana, United States - CNK05 | ecosystem: Environmental > Terrestrial > Soil > Temperate forest > Bulk soil...
TATAGATCCATCCACACCCATCATGGTTAAATCAAAATTAGCTGGGGATATAGAATTGGTCCCTTGGAAAGTCACAGCATCGTTAGTGCCTCCAAATTCTGACAGATTTTGTGCGAGAGTAGCATATACGCTTGCATGCGCCTGGCAGCAGTTGCACATTCTTTCATGGCAATCGCAGTCTTTGCCAGGAACTCCCTGAATACCCTGTATTCCTTGCCTTCCATCTTGTCCAGGTATACCCTGCGCTCCAGGGACGCCTTGAACGCCCTGAGGCCCTTGCAAACCAGGAACCCCTTGAGGTCCTTGAAGACAGCATTCCTTTTTCTTATGATCATCACACATATATCACCTATAGACGAATACGGTAGTGTGTTTACCCAATGGAAAACATCCTCATTATACTACTCTTATATTTAAGCAACAAACAAAACGGCCTCACAATTGCATGTGAGACTGTTTTATAATATAATGAGGCAAGCCAAAAGGATGGATGAAACCAATAAAAAAGCTCTAAATGCTAGCCACAGTATCGACGAACCGTCTCTTTCAACTGTTTCTATTTTTATAGATTTAACATTGAATGGTGACATCGTATGGCTCAATGCACTTTCATTGATCAACCGCTTTGATGCAAGTACAGTTTTTAAGTTTGAGATTTCTCTTTTCTCATGTTCTATTTGTGATTTTTTTTCACAAATTTCCTGTTTCAGCAAGTAGATCGGATCTTCTCCAACGGTACATATAACAGACATAATTTACCTTTTATGCCCCTAGGTTTTATCCCAGGGGTAATTTATCTAGGTTGTTAATTTTGGTTGCAAATTCGTTTTGATGGATTGGATGACTAGATTCATTGCATAATCTTTTATTTTTTGTGATGCAGCACCGAACTCGGTGTTTTTTATCCTAGATTCAACATTATTCGTCCTCGTGGATTCATTCTGTGAGATTATGTCAAAAACTATTTTTCTTTGGTTTCCAGTTAAAATTATATTTGGAAACATCTTATTTTCTAGATTTTGCTGCTCAATATGAATGCATTTCAGGTTTTTCATGCCCCGCCATTCATGATCAAAAATTGCCAATTTTATGGCCTCAGCTGTTAGTGTAGGTACCGCAGTAACTAACATCGGAGCGCCTATAGGAGCAAAAAACGGAGTAAGTGCAGCTCCTGCTATTACAGTGGATGCAGCGAGGCCGACAGCTACACTAAGATCTACAACAGATGATCCCAGTTTATATTGTTGCTGTATCCTCGCCTGTTTTAGCTGCTCCAAATCTCTATCGACACGTGTCGACAAATTCAGATCTTTGGATTCTGAAATCTGTTCCTTTAATTCGTCCTTTTCTTCGGTAAGTTCTTTTACAAAATTAGCGAGAGATTCCACCTCATCTTTTAAAGATTTTATATCATCTTCCGCCTTCTTTTTTTCATCATCTATTTTTTTTTTATCGTCCGTGAGATTGGTCAACCGGGTTTTCAATTCATTAATTTCATTGTCTTTTGCTGATTTTTCGTCTTCATGTTTTTTGTTTTGTTTATCGAAAGCTGCGTTCACTTCTAAAGACTTCTCTTGAATTTTTCTGTCGGTTTCAGAAGCGGCTTTTTTTAGAATTTTTTTTTCAATTCTTGCAAGCAATTTATCTGCATCAAATCCAACTGCAACTTCTGAACCCCGATACGGTTCAGAGTGCACAAATTTTTCTATACTATAGTTTTGATTGTTATTGCATACCATGACTGTCCTCAAATGTTAAGATTTTCTGTTCGCCAAAATTGGCTTCACAAAAACTTTACGCAAAGTTTTCATTAAGATCAATATGTTCCTGAAAGTTATAGCTGGAACCAGCTATAACTATAGATTATTCGATATAACTTGAAAAATCCCCATGAGTTTTGCTAGCCATGGTATGCGATGCTAGACGTTCTCTTCAGAGGCTAGGGGAGAGCCGGGTTTTGAAAGATTCTTTGGAATGGGCATAAAATATAAATGCCCCGTTTCATGACACACATGGCTCAAAAAATAGGATTGGTGAGGATATGACGGCGTAGATGTGAACCTAAAACAGGTTTCTTTACGATCGCAGCCCTCACCTAGGCACTTGCATATATCTGGCATCGAATTCCAAATTAAACATTATCGTTGACCATTCGTAGGGCCCTATGATATTACTAGTCTATAATTTAATACTAGTGAGATTTATGGCGAGACCAGAGAAAGAGATCAAATGGGATGTGGTTTTGATGCGAATGCAGGCAGGAAATACCGCAGCTCAGATAGCGCAAGCCCATAACATCAATATTGATACTTTTTATGATAGATTTAAGAAAGAATTTGGATGTGGTTTCTCCGATTACTCCGACCCAGAAAGGACTTTAGGCAAAGGGAATATCGCCTACGTTCAATATACAAAAGCCCTTCAGGGCAGTACTGCTATGCTATCTCTTCTAGGTGAAGAATGGCTTGGACAGGGAGCCCCTAAACCTCCAACAGTAGCAGCAAACCAGCCTACAATAGACTATCAACATGAAATAATGCAACTACAAAATGAAATTGCCAATTTGAGGCAGAATGGTATCACTTCCACAGGACAATACGAATGTGTCAGAAACTCAACGCAGAGTGGTGATAACCAGTCCAAAACAGAATAAGAGCTTCTGCGAAGCCACACGCAGGTTTAATATTTGGGTAGGGGCCGTCAGCTCAGGGAAAACCTACTCAAGCATTGAGCGATTCATAAAAGATCTAAAAGATGGCCCTCGCAACGCTGATGGCGGTGGCGATGCTATGATCATAGGCGTCAACCGTACAGCTATTCAGCGTAACATACTCACACACCTATACAGGAGGCTGGGGTTCCCATGTCCAACGGAGAAATCACAAAAGACCAGCCTATATGGGAGAGATGTGTGGTTTGTGGGTGCTCCCGATGTGTCGGCTGTCTCGACTATACAGGGCTCCACTTTAGCACTTGCATATGTGGACGAAGCAACGAACCTACCCGAGCCATTTTGGAAGATGTTAGAGAGTCGTTTACGTGTTCCTGGTGCAAAGCTCTTAGCAACGTGTAATCCTGAAGGTCCTGCACACTGGCTCAAGAAAGACTATATTGATAATCCTGCTCTAGATCTCAGCTACTGGAACTTTTGCCTTGAAGATAATCCGATCCTAGATGAAGCTTATAAACAACAGCTGAAAGCCTCTTACACTGGTATGTGGTACAACCGTTATATCCTAGGACAGTGGGCGCTAGCCCATGGAGCCATTTATGATTGCTACGATAAAGACAATGAATACCAAAATGCGTTTCCTTCCCCGTCTTGTTATCTCGTGGGCATCGACTACGGAACTACAAATGCTACAGCTGCGGTGCTACTTGCCGTTACACCCAATAAATGGCCTCAGATACGGGTTGAGTCAGAATATTACTATGATTCCGCTAAGCGGGGGCGCAGTAAAACGGACCAAGAACTCGTCAGAGATATCAAGGAATTCATCGGCTACAAAAACGTATCGTCTATTTATATTGATCCTGCTGCAGCGTCACTCAAAGTTGCCATGCGTCAGGCAGATCTGCCTGTATTAGATGCCAATAATGATGTGCTTCTAGGTATCAAGACCTGTTCCAAGTTCATTGGAGGCAAGAATATTGTGATCCATAAGAGTTGCACAACACTACGAGAGCACATGCAGTCCTACGCTTGGGACTCAAAGGCTGCTGACAGAGGCGAGGACAAGCCTGTAAAGAAAAATGACCACGTGTGCGATGCCCTTAGGTATGCGTTAACCCCTTTTATGAAGACAGGAACATTCAGTAACCCCGACGACGATCTTTCATATGACCAATTGCGAAGAAAAGTGTTTAACGATGACGACATGTATTCTAATTTTAATTCCAATATTTTATGCTAGTGTGATATGAAAATATTAACTCTACACAAGGCCCCGCATGCCGAGCTACGAATCAGGCCAGTATTCCCTCGGCTACACGGATCCGTCAGATGTCGAATCAAAAAATGTTCAACAGATGATGGACTCATTCTATCAAGAAAACTACACTGCTAACTCTACTTTATGGCTCCAGGGAGCTATAGACAAGCGTTTTAAGGTGGGCGATCAAAATCTGTACAATCAAGTCTATGGCAACAACTCGCAGAACTCACAAAAGTTCTTTTTTAATTTGGTACGCCGTCACATCAACATGATTTGCGGATATCAAAGAAAGAATCGCAAGTCTACCATCACAATGCCCGTAAAAGACAATGACGACCAAGTGGCCGATGACTATAACAAGGTGATGAGGTGGTGCGATGATAGAGATGGGTTCCAAGAGTACCTGTCACAGGCTTTCGAAGGTGCTTGCGACACAGGTGAGACCCTATTGCATTTGTATCCTGATTATACTTTTGATCCTATATCTGGCGATCTGTTCACTGATTGTGTGGCGTATAACAACTATCTCATCGACCAATATACTCGAAAACAGGACCTCAGCGACTGTAACGGAATCTGGAGACGCCGTTGGACATCAAAAGAAATGGCGAAGACCTTGTTGCCTGGCTATGCGAAGGAGATAGACAAGATGAAGCCCGGAGGCATGAAAGACGGCCGCTTTCCGCTTCAAGCCGAACTGCAGAATATCGCAATAAACAAACTATTTACATACGATGAATTCTATTACCGCACAACACGTTCAGGGAATATTATTGTAGATCCTCTTTCGGGTGAAGCTGCCGAATGGCAAGAGGAAGAAAACGAAGAGCCCGGCATGATGGAGCAAGTGATGGCACAACAGCCATGGCTGAAAGTCCAGAAGGTGCAAATACCGACGGTCAAACTAGTCATATGCCTAGCGGGAAAAATGGTCTACCACGGCCCGAATTTACTTGGCATAGATGCATACCCATTTGTACCGACACAGTGCTACATAGAGCAGGACATTCAGGCCTATGCATGGCGCAAGCAAGGCATCATCAGGAATCTTAGGGATTCACAATTTCTTTACAATATGCGTAAGGTGATCGAGCTTCAGATTTTGCAGAGCTCCCTTAATGCTGGTTGGATCTATCCCGTGGATGTTGTGACCGATCCTAAGGCATTCCGACAGACTAGCGGAGGCGATGGCTTCCTAATTCCATTGAAAGCAGGACATCTCCCCGGAGAAATACAACGTATAGAGCCTGTTGGTATACCACAGAGCCTACTAGAGCTATCCAATAGCCTTGCAGAAGATATAACAAAGATTTCTGGTGTAAATGAAGAACTTTTGGGATCAGCGACAGATGACAAATCTGGTATTCTCAGTATGCTACGACAAGGTGCTGGACTTACTACATTACAGACTATTTTCGACAAATTGGATTATACACAGCGATTGTATGGCAAGATACGCCTACAGGCGATCCGTAAGAATTTCAGCAAGGGTAAAGTGCGCAATATTCTGGGCCATGATGCAGATCCAAGATTTTGGACGAGCCATACTCAAAAGTATGCCATCGCTGTCGAAGAGGGGAATTATTCGACTACCCAACGTCAAATGGAGCTACAGCAACTTATCCATTTCAAAGAGCTAGGCATCCAGATAGCAGACAAATCTATAATCCGAGCGGCATTCATCACTAACAAGGTGCAGGTCATCGCCGACATGGAAGAGCAACAGCAATCACAGGCCCAACAAGCGCAGCAACAGGCGCAGCAAGCTCAACAGATGGATCAAGCAAAGATAACGTCTCTGATGGTCAAAGCGCAGCTAGATCAGGCCAAGGTCAGCGAGACGTATGCCAAGGTCGATGATCTTGAAGCTGGAGCCGAGCACAAGAGAACATCAGCGGACCTAGATATCGTCAAACAAATGGTAGAACTTGAAGACATGGACCTAGCCAACTTCAGGGCCAGTTTAGAAATGGCAGAGATTATAAAATTGAATGCAGGTTCAGAAAGTAAACATCCATCTTTTAGGCCAAAAGAACCAAAACAAGCGCCAGCTATGGCTGGACAGGGGATATCATGAAAGAACATCACCATAAAGAGCATGCTCATCACAAAGAGCATCACCACAAAGAACATAGCCACCACAAACACCATGCGAAGCACGGGCATCATCCCCATGATCACATGGCTGCTATGCCACAGTTTAACGAAGGGCATTGGGAAAAGAAACTTGAAGACGTCAGCGTAGCTGATGGCAAGTATTCATCTCAGATGAACCAGGCAGAAGAGTATAAGCACTCTGCCGATGCCCTAGCACACTATGCTAAGAAGCATAAAGCGCAACATTAATTTTGTCAGGCGTTCGTTGGCCTTCATGCTCCGATATAAGACCTGCCTTTTAAAGGATTCATATGCCTAAAAAACACCATGCTTCTGACTATGTCAAGAACAAAGACGCCGATGTGATCCCGCATGGATGGGGCGATGCTGTGCCTCATCAGCAATGGCAGGTCAACCGTGATCTAACGCCTGAGGGCGACAACAGCGGTTATGGGGCTTTCAATCCTAGGAAGGGAAAGAACAGGCCGACAGTATATCCAAAGACTAATGAGTGTGACCACTAAGGTGTAAATTTGAGCAATATAGAGATTGAAGAGTACGTTAAACTTGTGGATTATATTAAAGAATTGTCAGATTCGGTGAAGCAAAGATTTGAAGAAAATGTGTTGCAGATTTTCAGAGAAAGTTCTCAAAAAAAAGATGAAGTTATAAAGCTTTATAGAGATATGCTCAATGACAAACATATTTTTGAAAACTCTTTAGAAAAGAAATATGCTGAGATGTACCGTGACGATTTTCATAAAATTAACTACAAATATAGATTGCAAGAAATAAATATAAAAAAGTTACAAGAAGAAAATTGTGAGTTGAAATTAAGTTTAAAAGATATCAAAAAGGCATATAAAAAAGATGCTGTGGGAAAGATAAAAAAATCTAAAAAATTAGATGAGACTAAAGAATGCGAGAAAACATCGACCTCCGACTAGCCATAGCCTGCCTGTACATTGCCGAAGTCTTATCGGCTTTCAGCTCTAGGGCTGCGCTGTACTTTGTTGGCATAGGCGATAGGATAGCGGATAAGTATTTAGGTGCCGATGAGTGACTTTGAAAAGATCTATGTGGATGGCGTGCCAACTGAAAGTAAAGTAGATATTGAAAATCCTCTGGGATTTATGTTTTTAAAATTATGTGAACATTCAGAAAATTGTTTTAAAGTAGAAAAACCGGAGGAACATGCAGAACAGCCGGATAACAGCAGGCGAGCTATCAAAAAAGGCTCTAAGCGACACAACAAGATATAATGCCCTGGAAGTTGGTCACGCTATATCAGATGATATAGAAGAGCATCTGCGTGAGTCTATCGATAAGCATATACCGATCTTTGATGAAGAAGAATTTTGCGTTGTCATGCTGATTGCAAAAGATCCATTGATCTCTAACTTGATGCGTAGAAAATTCTATTGCTGGCCCTACTTGCCTAGCCCACGTCCGAATCAGGCTGTGTTTTTGTACAACAAAATACAAGATAGAATAGTGAAGAGGCTATGGGTACTACCATCAGATATGGTGATGGCCGAACTTGCTGGAACAAACGTAATAGTGCACAAGCGATATGAAACAATGCAAGCGTGGTCAGTAGCATTTTTTAAAGGGTCCTTTTGGGAATACATTAGGCATGAGCACAACATCGACATGCCTTCAGAGCACGAATATTTCTTGTCACATAGAGACAAATTGCTCCAAGCGGGTTGTCAGCTCCCCGATTCGTCGACTGTCCATCCCTTCGATTTTAGTAAGATCGAAATTGAAAAGATCGTAGACACGCAGGCAGCCGTTGCTTGTGAGTAGAGCATTGGTAACTTTAGATAAACACAAAACCTCAAGAGGAGCGTCCGCAGCCATATAGGAGATTGTTTTTTGGTAATCGTTTAGTTTGTTAAGAATTTCTTTTTTTATTTTTTCAAGTTCAAGATCGTTTTCAACATTTATGTTTTCCAAATTTGACACAGGAGTCTCCTAGATGACAGTTCCAGCCGAAGATACTGCAAATAAAATTTTACCTCAAGCGCAACCAGAAGCAGTTCAGCCTGTGCAGGCCGATGCTACAGCGCAGCCAATATCAGAAAAAGAACCTATAGAAGATCCTAATTGGCGTGCATTCCGTGAAGCCCGTAAGAAAGATAGGCAAGACAAAGAGGCTGCCGAGAAACTGGCAAGAGAGAAGTCTGCTGAAGCTGAAGCGCTCAAGGCTGCTATGGAAGCTGCTTTTGGCAAGCAACAAGAAAGTGACCACCGCCGTGCTGACACGAAAAATAGAGAGTATGCATACGAGCCAGAAGAAAGCGAAGACGAGCGCATAGAGAAGAAAGTTCAGGCCGTTCTAGCTACCCGAGAGCAGGCTATGGACAATGAAAGAAGACAGAGGGAACAGCAGGAATATCCTCAGAGGCTTAATCAGACATATTCTGATTTCAACAACACTGTGAGCAGTGAAAACTTGGATTATCTAGAGTACCATTATCCTGAAGTAGCAAGCCCCCTGCGCCGTCTCCCTGACGGATATGAGAAATGGGCTGACATCTACAAGGCAGTCAAGAAATTCGTACCTAATTCAGTTAATGCCCGTCAGGATTCGGCTAGAGCGGATGCCAATTTCAATAAGCCTAAGTCCATTTCCTCGGCTACCGTGACAAATTCCGGTGAACCTGGTAATGCATCTAGGTTATCAGATGACCGTAAGGCGGAGAATTGGGCCCGGATGCAGAAGCTTTTAAAAGGGGTAGGATGAAATTATTTGCTAATAAAGTTTTTCCTTTATAAGATAATGATAGCGCAAATTTTATAGAGCATCGCAAGCTCCCCATTTTCGGCCGAAAGTACGCCTCGCCATCGTAAGACAGAATTTGAGTTCGTCACTCATGAAAAATTCTTTACTTACAGCGAGGCTATTTTATGTCATTCTCTACGGGGATAACAGGCATTCAGAATATGGCTCCTGAGCTACCAGTTCAGGCTTCTGAGGACCTACTTTCAACTCCAATGTTCAACCTTATCCACTCTTTCGGCGTCGACCTGCACCATGCAGAGAGCTACGTCGGTAAAACTACCCGTATGAGTCGTTTTGAACGTCTTTCTACAGATGGAGGTCAACTGGACGGTTCAGGAATCGACCCCGCTTCTGAGGTCCCTGTCAGGACTGACATAGACGCCACCATGGAAATATACGCAAAAAGCATCGTAACTAACGAACAAGTAGTACTTTACGAGAACTCTAAAACTTTAACCAAGTTCACAGCATTGCTAGGACAATGGTTAAGAGAGAAAGAAGATCTTTTAATGCGTGATTTATTTTCAAGTTCTGTCAGTTATATAAACGCCACTGGGGGCTTAAATGGCGACCAGCCGTCAAATATTTCTTTGAACGATGTAAACAACATCGAGACTATTCTACTGGGGAATGATGCCCGTAGCATGCTTACAAACCTCGAAGCGACTCTGAAGTTCGCTACAGGTGGCGTAAGAGACGCATTTATCGCTCTGGCTAATACTAATTTGACTAATGACCTGCAGAAAGTGCAAGGCGTTCTTCTTAAGTCAGCGTATCCAACGCAAGAAGGCATACGCCCAGAAGAATATTGCTCTATCTCTAGATTCCGTTTCTTTGTGTCGTCGAAAGCTGCAAAGACTCCAGGAACATCTATGAAAGGCAACACAGTCTACACCATTCCAATGTATGGACTAGAAGCTGCTGCCAAAATTGAGCAGAACAACTACACCGCTATCATCGGCTATCGTCCTCCATGGGTGGTTTCCTCCGTAGCACAGAACAGCCAGTTATATGCGAAATTCGCTATCGCTCGCGCGATAACGAACCAGAACTGGATATCTGGTCTGAATGTAACCACATTCCAACCCTCATAGGAGAGTACCATGGCTTTTACTTTGATTACGGGTAATTCTTTTACCTCCACTGGGGCAGCGGTTAACATTCCGATCCCTAGTTCAGCAGACTATTTTAAAACCTGGAACATTACTCAGATGGGCCTAACTGGCACCGTTTGCGTAGCTGGCGAGTGGTTTGGGCCAGTCTTTGGTGCAGGAGCTTCTGCTGCTAATGATGGTCTACGATGGAGAAAAGCTGGCTCTAGCGCAATCTTGATAGACAAGTTCTCTACTTCTGTGGCTTCAGATGGGTTCACCTATGTGACCACCGTCCCACAAGTAGAGGCGCAAGCTCCTAACGCTATCACAGCTATTACAGCTGCCAATCCTGCTGTGGTCACTCAGACTAATACATATTCCGCTGGGGATATTATCCAGTTCTACAATACCACGGGGATGCTACAGATAGCCGGAGCTAATTTCCAAATCAGTTCCGTATCTGGATCAGGCTACACTCTTCTAGGTCTTCCTGCTACCGCTAGCAACGGTTTTGCCGCTGCTGCTACAGCTGGATTCACTAGAAGGATTTCAAAAACTCTTGCAGTTGATCCTCAGTTCTTATTTGTAACGAATATTTCTCAGGCAACTCAGGCAGTAGTTTCCACGTCTGTTGACCCTAGCTTGTACTATGTTGTGGGCATGAAGATCCACTTGAGCGTACCGTATTCATTCGGCATGACTCAGATGAATCAACTAACAGGGACTATTGTCGCTGTCAATGCCGTGTCCGCTACATCAAACATCGGTGCTTATAACCTGACCATCGATATTGATTCTAGCGCATTCACTGCGTTTGCATTCCCTGCATCGACAGCATCTCCAGGAGCTCAGTTGTTCGCAACATTGGCCCCTGCTGGCGCATCGACACAGTTCAACCCTGTTACTAACGTTCAGACCGGTTATAACTTCCAGTATCAGCCTTTTAGAACAGGTCAATTTACTCCATATATGCATCTAGGCGGTGGTGCAGCTTCTCCAGCAGGAGCGGCAGCTGACATCATCAACTGGGCTGCATATAAGTTTGAGAACTAGCCTATCGTCCATCCATTACCATGCCTCGGATTTCCTTGGCATGGTTTTTAAATACACAGGAGAGCGATGCCCAATCAGTACCTGCCGGGAGTAAATACAACGCCGAATTCGTTATTAATCTTAGACATAACGAAGTCGTTCCCCATGGTAGTGACGGTTGTTTTGTTTAACAATGCTCCTAACCCACGTGTGAATACATATATAGCTGGAATGAACGTCAAGTTTTATGTACCAAAAACTTATGGAATGTTTCAGGTGAACAATCAGATAGGAAATATTTTGAGAGTCAACGGAAATGATCTGACCATTGACATCGATTCAACGGGATTTGACACGTTTTCCATTCCAATAACCCGGGTGGAGTCCTCCGCAAGCATTTCACCATACGGGTCAAAGAATTTAGAGTACGGCAACAATAGTATAAACGTTGTTCCATTCCGATCACTTAACAACATAGGAAATTGATATGTCTATGATAACGCTGGTAACGGCCTCTGGAGAACAGCACGGTCTGATTAATACACTTACAAACAGTGTCCAATACGATGATTTTAAAAATATGAAGCCTGAGCACAAAGAAAAGATGCTCAAGGAAAAGAAAGAAGATGCTCGCATGGTGAAAGCCGAGTATATGAATTTCAGAGGCCGTCATGAGCGTCTGACGAAGCCTTACTGCAAATATTCTGGCGATCCTATTCAGATCTGGCATTTCATTCCTGGCAAAGTTTATGACGTTCCTCTAGGGCTAGTGAAAGAAGTCAATGACACTAGTAAACATTTGAAGAAGCGAAGCGGATTAGTCTCTGTAGATGACAAAATGGTTAATCAAGATGGCTCCCCACTAGACCACGATCAAGATGGCGAGTGGCTTCATCGCTTTAGCGCTGTGGGGTTCTAATATGACGGCAGTACTGCAAGCAGATACCACCTATGCTTATATCGAGAAGAAGGTAAGACGCCTGACAGCGTCCGCAAGCGAGGCTGCGCTCAGTAGTGCCGACATCCAAATGGCGGTCAATTTATTTTATAACAATGATTTTGCTTATGCCGTAAAGATAGATCAGCAGCGATCAGTCTATAAATTCCTGACCATCCCTAACGTAGACCGATACCCTGTAGACGTAAATAATCTACAGGGTTTTCGTGCTCCAGTATATTTTGAGGGAATAGTCGGGAACTTCTTTAAGAACAGAGATCAGTTGTATAATCTTTATCCCAGATATCCGACACAATTTCAACCGGTAGGTGGAGATGGAGTCACAACTAGTTTTACTTTTACTTTATTTGGCAACAATGTAAACCCATTTCCTCAGAATAATTATGGTATATTGAGCACACAGGTTGTTGTGGGCGGTATCGATGTCAATGGGAATCCGATAAGAATCATCGACGATGGTGGCGCTGTTGCTAATTCTTTTGGAATCGGCAGCAATACTACAACCGGGAATTTGATCTATGTGCAGCAAAATACTGTTGGCAATAACGTTTATTTAGATTCGACTAATGCTCAAAAACCAGCTATTCCACCACTATCACCTCTAGGCGGTAATTCTAATGGTGGTAATCCACCTTATCCGCCTTATCCTCCATCACCATTGACTCCGCAATATTGTGGTACTGTCAACTATATAACCACTAATTTTACTATTAATTTCCCTGTGGCGCCAGCTGCGGGGACGATGATAAATGTATGGGCCTCTCAGTATCAAACTGGAAGGCCTTATAATCTTTTATTCTGGAATAATGAGTTTACAGTCAGGCCTGTGCCGGATAATGTCTATCTTTGCGAAGTTGAAGCGTATCAAACACCATCACAATTCATGATGACCAATCAGAATCCTACGCTCAACCAATGGAGCCAATATCTGGCTTATGGAGCAGCGTGCGAGATCCTTAGAGATCGTCAAGACATGGAAGGTCTAGCTAATCTACAAGAAGGATTCCAGCGCCAAGAGGCTCTTGTATTAGAGCGCCAGGCAGTAGAAGAAATCGGTCAGCCCAATATAACTTTGTTTAACAGCACTCAAACTGGCAACGCATCCGGCATTGGCTGGGGCATCGGTCAGGGCTTCTAATGGCAGGTTACCAGCCCCTTAAAGTCACTGGAATGCAAACAGGTCTTGTGCAAGACAGAGAAAATTTCATCTTGCCTGATGATGCCTATCCTGTGCTGCAAAACGCCTACGTATGGCGTGAGCGTATCAAGCGCAAGCGGGGATTCCAGCTTTTAGGTCGTCTGCAACGCAGTGTAACTATACCACCTGCTAGCAATACCAACAGTCTACTGGTAGGCCTAGAACCTACTGCAACGCTAGTTCCTGGCTCTTTGAACATCATAGGATCGGGCGGTACAGTGTGGACAGATCCGGGTGCTAATGGTGTTCTAGTACCAAATATTGTTTTCCCTAATGGTACTGTCAACTATGTAACGGGCGTGATCACTGGGCCAGTTCCCCCCAACACAGGATCATTCTCATACTATCCAGGTCTTCCTGTGATGGGGATATGCATTGAGGAGCTGGCTAACAGCGCTAATGATCGTACACTTTTCTTTGATCAGAAATATTGCTATACCTTCAACCCAACCACCATGGCATTTGAGGAGTTTATTCCAGGCACAACTTGGAATGCTAGCGGGCAACCTATCTCAGGCGTTGATTTTTTCTTTTCTACAAACTATTGGATTGCGGGGACAGCCTTCAGCCCGTTTCCAATGACTACTAGCAAACTTTTCTGGGTTACCAATAATACCGGATATGCAGGGGCGTTAGCAGATTCACCACGAATTACCGACGGTGCCGCTTGGGTAGATTTTGCGCCTCCAACCTATGGGCAGATAGATGCGACGACATTTCTGACTAACTGGTTGTGCATGTTGCCCTATCGTGGGCGTATGGTCACATTCAACACTTGGGAAGGTGCCGACAAAGCCAATTCACAGCATTATTCAAATAGAATTCGCTGGAGTACAATTGGAAATCCATTTATACCATATGCAGCAGGTCCCCCATCAACAGGCTCTTGGAGGGATGACATACGAGGCCAGGGCGGATTCCTTGATATACCAACCAGTGAAGATATTGTTGCTATCGGTTTTGTGCGTGATAACCTTGTCATATATTGCGAACGCTCTACGTGGCAGCTACGTTACACAGGCCGTTCAATTGCTCCATTCCAGATTGAACGGGTAAATAGCGAGCTAGGCGCTGAAAGCACCTTCTCAGCCGTGCAGTTTGATACATCTCTTGTAGGTATAGGTGACAAAGGGGTTGTCGAATGCGACAGTTATAAATCCGAGCGCATCGACATAAAAATCCCCGATCTAGTCTTCTCATTTCAATCAACGAATGACGGTGATGCCCGTGTGCATGGCATACGTGACTTTGTTAATCGCCTAGCCTATTGGACATACCCACTTGCAGCAGGATATGACTCTGCTGTTTCTACCAGCTCTAGGTTATTTCCGAATAGGCGTTTGGTCTACAACTATGAAAATGATTCGTGGGCGATCTTCAACGACTCTCTGACGGTTGTAGGCAATTATCAGGCTACTTCTAACAGAACATGGCTTAACACACCTATACCATGGACTCAATGCAATTTTACATGGGTAGATCAGCCTCAAGGTGATCCTGTGATCGTAGCAGGCAATCAGCAAGGCTTTATCGAGCAATTGAATGAGCTGACAGTCAACGATGTGAGTCTATACATTTCCGCGATCACAGGAAATACAACTACGCCTACCGTAATTACAAGCCCTAATCATAATATGAACACTAATTTTGTCATAAAGATTATTGGTATACCAACAGGGACACCTTTTGCAAGTTTAAATGGTGGAATATTCGGAATCACGGTAACTGATGCTAATAATTTCCAATTATTTACATACGACCCGTCATCAGGAGATTTCACAAAAGGTCAGGTAAATCCTCCTGGAAACTATGTAGGGATAGGATACATACAGATAAGAGAAAATTTCACCATACAAAGCAAGAAGTTTAATTTCCTGGATGAAGGGCAAGCTATTCAAATGGGCTATATCGATGTTTTGCTAGAGGCTTCAGAGCCTAGCCAGCCAGGAGCGATATCCCTGAATGTATACCTGGACTACAACGATGATCTGGCCTCCAATACAATTCCGGCTAATCAGATAAATGATGACAACGCTGCTGAGATCCCCGACACATTCTTTAACTCGGTAATACCTACAACCAGTTCTACATTGAATGGTAAGGGTGGAACAAAGTTTTGGCAACGAGTTTTTTGCGCCACAAGGGCAAACTTTTTAACATTAGAATACACATTTTCGAATGCCCAGATGGCTGGCATAGAGCAAGAGCAATACGTGCAGATAGACGCCCAAGTCATATGGTTGCGTCGCGGTGGCCGAATGACCCAGATTTAGGAGTAGATCATGCCCACATATAATCCTGGAATACCAACTGGAACAGTGCCTCTTAATTTGGATTATCAGAATATCCAGAACAATTTTACCGTTCTCAATACGCTATATAACACGGATCATGTTCCGTTAACAAATACAGACGCTACTATAAGCGGATATCATCAGACTATACACTCGGTGCCGTTCTCGACGACCTCTAGCAATCCGCCAAATAACCAGCCTGTAGCAAAACCTACATCAGTTGCAGGCGTTTCAGAGATATTTACAGCCATAATCAATGATGGCATCAATACGGCCTCTTCATTGTATTTTCAGACTGACACAGGTCTATTAATGCAACTGACCAGGAACTTTGTGCCTGTAGGGAATACAAACGGATATACGTTTATTCCTGGAGGAATTATTTTGCAGTGGGGTAGCAAAACAGTGGCACCCGGGGCTAATACTGTAACATTTGCAACTAATAATATTGCATTCCCGGCTAATTGCTGGAATGTGATAGCCGTTCCGTTTTATACAGGATCAGCTACCACATCCGCATCACAAGCGGTTTATATAAATCAGGGGACATTATCCAAGACTAAGTTCGACTACGATCTGATTGCCAGTTCTTCAACGATTAAAGGTTTTTTCTGGATAGCGATAGGTAATTAATGATTCCAATAGATAGCCAAGCGCTTGAGAGCTATGTTCCAACCTATGACGTCATGCCTGAAAAATGGGAAGACGCCCGCGGATTGGTTGTAGAGCAGTTAAAGAAGATGTCATATGCAATAAACATACGAGAAATCGGCTGGTTTTTAGATGAAGAGCTGCTGAGTGGTAAGGCATTCATACCGGGAATAAATAACGCAGACGAAGGCAGCAGCTCGCAGGCATTTAGAACCATCCTTAGGAAGGTGATTGTGTTCCCTGGTCTGACTGTGGGAGTGAATACCCAACCGCATGGCATCATGGTTGACGCTAATTTTAGCCTGATACAGCTGTTCGGGGCTGCTACCAACGCAACAGCTATGATAGGAGAGCCGTTGCCGAATGGGGCTGACACTATGTCATATGATGCTACCAATATTATAATAACCGTTGCAGCAGCCTACACAAGGGCCTTCGCGACTATAGAGTATATACAGGAGCTTTGAAATGGGATTTTGGAATACAGCTGGTACAATTGCCACGGGTGGCATAGCCAATAAGAATTTCCGTAAAGGCGCTAAAAAATTCTTGTTTGGAAATGATGAGAAGCGTGAAAACGTTTCTACATTACGACCTGAACAAGAAGCATTGTACCAACAGGCTGTCAATGCTGGTATGGGAAGAGGAGCGGGCGGAGCTTATGGGGAATCAGCAGATTATTATCGCGACCTGCTAAGTAATGACAGTGCCGATTTTAATTCTCAGGCAGCCCCTCAGTTGCGTCAATATAACGAGCAGATAGTTCCGGGCCTGTCCGAGCAATTTGCGGGCATGGGAGCCGGAGGGTTGAGTAGTTCAGGATTTAGGAATGCTCAAGTCGCTGGAGCCACTGATCTTTCTGAAAGATTAGGCGCTATACGTGCGAATTTGCGACAGGCAGGTGCGCAAGGGCTTCAGAATATTGGACAACAAGGGCTTCAGAACTATAGCCAGAACATGGTTACGGAGCAGGGAACTCCTGGACTTATCCAGGGTGCAGCACCAGCGTTGGCAAAGGCTGCTACAAACTATGTATCAGGTTGGGCAGCAAACGCATAAATAAGGATTGGTTATGGCACAGAAAATAAGCCGTGGTAGTATCCTTGGCAGGATTGGAACGGGCGTAGGCGAAGGACTGGCTGAACAGCTTCCTAAGGAAGTTGATCGGCATCGCTTATCTAGTGGCTTGAAACAATTTGAGCAAGATTCTTCGGGGCTATCTCCGATGCAACAGTTGACTAGATTAGCGGCCATCCCAGGAGCTTTGGAACATCCACAATTGATACAATCATTTGGTAATTTGGCTAGGCAACAGGCTAAAGGCGCTTCTTTGACTCAGCAAAAAGAGCCGCCACGGCCCAATCCGTTTCCGGTGCAACAGGAAACCCCAGCAGCATCGCCGTCTGTTCCTTCGGTGACCAAAAGAGAACATTTAGAAACCATTCAAGAAGGATTTGTGCCACCTACTGAGAAAGACATATACGACTTTGCGGGGAAACAATTTAATGAGAATCCTGGAAGATTTAACAACGATCCTAACGAAGCTTTAAAATATTCTGAGAGTCATTTCAATAGGTTGGAAAATAGATTTAATGCTAATGAAGCACAGCACAAACGTCTTACAGACATACAAGATAACCTGACAAACAGGCTACAGACACATAGCAACAAACTAAGCGCCGAAGTTCCTGCTAATCTTTATAGCGATATTGAAGACAAGGCAATCAATGCAGTGCGCCCTAGGAAAGAAGGCGGAGAAGGGTTGACTGAACAAGAGGCTATGAAAAAATATGGTAAAGAGCTGGATGATGCATCTAGAGATTATTCTGCGCTATCTTCTATCAGCGGTATAAGTGTTTTAGGACAGCCTTCTGATAAAACTTTACGTACCATAAAAAACCTTCAGAAAGATGCTAAAAAACGTGGTGATACCGAGAATATGGCTGACACACTGATCACAAATGGCAATTCTCCAATGATGGCATATGCGCAGATGCAGCCTGTGTCAGATGTTCCCAAGCTGACAGCTGCAATGAGAGCGATACCTAATCTAGAAGGTTCGGATATATCCATAGGTACGCCATATGGTAAAAGAGTTTCTGCCGAAAAAACATTAGAAGTGTCCAAGAATTTAGCAAAATTCGTTCAAGAACATGATGACGCCAGTCCACTGGCAATTGGATATGAGCTGAAAAAGAAAGGATATGATCCAGATGTTTGGCTGAAATATCTAACTGACAATAGAGAAAAATTAAATTTGAAAGAAAGCCAAGTTCGTCAATTAGAGAAGCCAGACAGTTTTTTCCCAAGGCTTAGTGATTGGTGGCTGAGCGCATTTTCAGGATTAGAATAGGTAAATTATGCAGCCTTATCAAGAAGCCTCTGAAGAAATGAGACGCAGAGGCGAGCAGCCTTTCAAAGCCTTGAAAACTGTTGCTTCAGCAGGGGCATCCGTGTTACCTGCTGTTGCCGGAGCCAAAATCATTGGAAAAGTTATGCCATTTTTGAGCAAATATATTCCAACTGATTTGGCAATCAAAGGATTGTCTAAAATCGATCCTCGATTTGGAAAGTTTATCAAGAAATCTATGCAAGAAGGCTATGATTTCGATGAGGTAAAAGAATTCATTCAAGAAAAAGTGTCAGGTGCAGAGAAAGAATCTGAACAACCTGCTCAGGAAAATACCAATATCATTCAGCAATTTTCTCCTGCATTGCATGAATTTATCGATGAGCAATTGAAACGTGGTCGTTCTCCATTAGAAGCCGGTGCAATCGCTCAAAATGATAAGAGGTTTTCTGATGCGATAAATAAGATCACCAAGGCTCACAAATCGCCATGGTCAGCTATTTTGCAAACCGTGTATGGTGGTCAGCAAGAACAGCAACAAAATCAGGGAGCAACGCAATCTGTTGCACCGCAACAAACAGAACAACAACCACAGCATCCTGGTCAGCCAGGACAAGGGCAACAAGCTCTTATGGCGATCTTACAGAAGATCCAGCAAGCTAGAGGGGGCCAAGGCTAGTGAATGAACTCCAGCAGCTAGAACAGCTCCTAGAAGAGCTAATGGCTGGCATTCAGACGGTCTTAATGTCGGGCGAAGTTCTATCTGACGAGATCATGGGAATGCTGGCGCAAGAACTGGCTGCTACTCATGCCCGCATTGAAGAACTTCGCTCACAGAATCCAGTTGATGGATTACAGCCTAATGCGGCTCCTCCACCTGCTGCTAACGTTCCTCAGTTAGATCCAGGCCCTTATCCGTCTAGTAACGTCAACTCGTTTAAATATGATCCGAATACCCAGCAGCTATTTGTTAAATTCCATGGAAAAGATTCAGCAGATAGCGGCCCTGTGTATCAGTACCAGAATATCCCGCGGAATATTTACGATGTCTTCAGCAAAGGCCGAGTCGGTCCTAAGACTTCGGGGCAAAATCAGTACCATCGATGGATAAAAGGCGTAACGCCTTCATTGGGAGCTTCTCTATACGCTCTTATCCGTGAAGGTGGCTATCCTTATCAAAGGATGAGTTGACTTTTGTTAACTCATATCCCTTTGGAGTGCGGCCATTGCTTATATAATGTTCAAAATTTTGCAATTCTTTCCGTTTATCATGATATTTGCGATACCAAAATTCTTTGTCGGACTCAAAACTTTTAGCTAAGTCTAGTTGGTTCTCATATCTGTAGTAGTTATATAAACATCCTACGCACATGATAGTTGCAACTATCCATGAGAGATAATTTCTATTGATAAAAAATTTCATTTCCTCTCCTTTCATGAGTTGCGTAAAGATATAAATAAAATCATCAGTGTAGCGGTGATGATCATGGTTCCTAGTGATTTTTTCATTTCTTATTCCTTTCTTCAATAGCGCAAAGCCTATTATGAAAATCTTTAACTTCCATGTGTATGGCATGGACTAGCTCTCTGATGGAGTCGATTTTATTGTCCATATGTCTGATGTCTGTGCGGGACTCTGTGCGATTCCAAATAAATAATCCAACTATCGTTACAAACATTGTGGCAATGGTTAAAAACATTAACATAAACTGTGTATAGTCCATCTATAATCTCCGTGTTATTTATATAATAGCACATTCCCACGATCAAATCAACGACAGACATTCTTTGATTTTTGTTGTTGCTAAAAATTTTATCTGATACCCTGGGTGTAGCGTCGATGCAATCGCTCTGCATATCCTAGGCCGTTTTTACGAGTTCGCCACCGTAGTGTAAGAAGTTTCTACTATACCACTATGGAGTCATCATGACCGCAGCTCTCAGTAATAATACAGCAGGCACGCCGTTTGCAACGGGTGTCGATGCGTTTGTCTATCCTCAATTTATCGGGTACGCTCAGAGACCACCTTTGACATCTGACATTTATAATCCCGGCACTAAATGGCAGGACAACAGCGTTAATCCTGCTGTGATATATGAGACCATAGGGGCGGGCATATGGTATACATCGGGCGCTAACCCAGCTACAACTACGACATACGGAACAGTAATTCTTACAGATAACAGTGAGCCAGTTGCTACAAAAGTTTATGCCGATAACCTAGCCATTGCTGGTGCTCCAGTCGCTACTACGGGAACAGCAGGTATAGGGCAACTGGCTACGAATGCCGAGGCTGTTGCAGGAACACCATCTACAGGCGTGTTAGCTCTATTTGTTACACCATCTAATTTTGCCTCAGTCTTTGCTTCTCCTCCCGCGATAGGTGGAACTCTAGCAGCAGCAGGCGCTTTCACAACTCTAGCCGCTTCTAGTACTGCTGCAATCACAGGTAATACAACAATAGGCGGAACCCTTGGCGTCACTGGCGCATCCACAATAGCGGCTCTTAGCGCGACTACAGGATCTTTTAGCAGTACATTGGCAGTCACAGGTGCAGCGACTTTAAGCTCGACTTTGGCAGTGACTAGCAATTCTACGATTGGCGGGACTTTAGCAGTTACTGGAACGTCTACGATTGCGGCACTTATCGCTACTAACGGAGCCTTTAGCGGCACTCTTGGCGTCACTGGCGCATCCACGATTTCAAGTTTAAGCGCAACCAATGGATCGTTTAGTGGCACCCTTTCAGTTGCCGGAACTTTGACATTAGCAGCCGTAAATGCTACTAACGGAACGTTCTCGGGAACTTTAGGAGTTACGGGACTTACAACATTAGGGGCTCATACAGCAGTAGGGACAGCATTAATAAATGCATCTGGAGCTGGTGTTACCACAATAGGTACAGGTGGAACTGGTGCGGTAAATCTTGGTAATGCCACTGGTAATACGGCAGTAACAGGCGCCTTGACCATATCAACTACTCTAGGAGTTACTGGATTAACAACTTTAGCAGCTCACACAGCAATAGGAACTGCGTTAATAAACGCCTCTGGCGCTGCTGTCACCACAATAAACACAGGCGGCACTGGCGCTCTGAATTTAGGTAATGCCACAGGCAATACAGCCATCACTGGTGGCGTAACTGTTTCTACAACACTGGGAGTCACTGGACTTTCTACGCTAGCGGCTCTTACATCTGTAGGGACAGCTAATATAAATGCGTCCGGAGCTGCTGTCACTACAATAGGTACAGGTGGAACTGGTGCAGTAAACATCGGTAACACAACTGGAAATACTGCTGTCACAGGCAGCCTAACGACTACCGGAGCTATAAATTCCGGTAGCGATTTAAGTTTAACTGCTGTGGCAACCAAAATATCTCTGAATGGGGGTGCTGTTACCGACTTCATAGGAACTAGTGTATTAGCGTTGGGAACCGTGACAATTGCTAATACCAACATAGCAGCTGCTGATAGGATTTTCCTGTCTAGGATAGATGCTAATGGTTCTATAACGCTTGGTGTATTGACGTATAGCATAAGTGCTGGAGCTAGCTTCACAGTAACTAGTCTGATCTTAGGCACTCCTGGGAGCCCACAAGTAGCAGATATAAGTACATTCTCATACATAATTTTTAGACAAACCTAAGAGGAAAAATGAAAGCTATAAACAAAATACAATTACAAATTGAAAACTTTGAAAAATGCAACTTCATAGTCGATACAGATTGCTCTCTGGGTTATCTGTACGACTATTGTTGTGCAGTACAGGCATTCGTAGTCGGCAAGATGAAAGAAGCCGAAGAGATTAAAAAGCCTGTAGAAGCAGCACCCCAGGAGTAGTATGTCAAATCCACAATACGATTGGTTCCAGGCGATACCTGCATCGCAATTTAATCCGGCCAGCCTGTCAGGTACTTTCCAGCCAGTTTTTACCAGTGGATTTCCTGATAACATAAAGATCATGGAAGTTTACAATGGAGGAGCGGTTGCGATGGACGTCAGCTATGACGGCATAAACTTGCATGCTGTTTGGCCTGCTGGCGCCACTCTGATTGTGGATCTGCAAACAAATCATGCTGATAACCCTCCTTATGGGAGCGGAACCCTTAATGGGCGAGCTGGCCAAAATGTGTGGGTCCGAACTTCGGTAAATCCTACATGGGTTACAATAGGTGGTTTTAGATGAGCCAGTTTTTTACGTCCGTCACTGCTGGAAATCTACCGCCTACTGTTGTAGAGACTATAACAGGTAATACTGGTGGTCCTGAGGCTGCCATAGCAAACAATTTTAATATTGTGACAGCTAACAGCACGATAAAATTCGCAGGAACGCCCGGAACGGAAACGTTAGATTTTGGTCTTTCTAATTTGATATTGGGATCATCAGGAACATCGATCACAGGGGCAGCCCTAGGCAATATAGGATTAGGGGTCACAGCTCTTAGTTCGTTAACAAGCGGCCAAGGCAACACCGCTATCGGATTAGCTTCTGGACAAGATTTAACGTCGGCAATTGCTAATACACTAGTAGGATACAATTCTGGAGCCGATATAACAACAGCGTCTTATAATTCTGCAATAGGGGAGTCTTCTCTACAGACTCTTAAAACAGGTTCGGGTAGAAATGTTGCGATAGGAGTAGACTCTTTAATTTCATTGGCTACTGGAGACAACAATACTTGTATCGGGTATAATTCTGGACTTTCTTATACAACATCGGAAAGTAACAATATTATCGTCGGAGTGAATACTGGTACAGTTGGAGAATCTGCCACTATCCGTATAGGATTACAGGGCACACAGACAAGAGCTTTTCTAGCAGGTGTGACAGGCGTGACTGTAGCAAATACAAATATTGTTACTATAAATTCGTCTACGGGTCAATTGGGGTCAGTCGCCATAGCAGAAGTAATTTCTTGGGTGAATGTTACCGGAATAACGCAGGCAATGGCTGTTAACACGGGATATCTGGCTAATAACGTTGCTCTGGTAACGTTCACTCTGCCAGCAACAGCTGTGCAATTTTCTACCATAGAAGTTGTTGGTCATGGCGCTGGTGGCTGGAAGATATCTCAGAATGCAGGTCAGCAAATTATATTCGGCAATACAGCCACTACAGTTGGTGTTACAGGCTCTTTAGCATCTACTAACGCCAACGATTGTGTTCAGTTCATAGCATCCGTAGGAGGCGCTTCCACTGTGTGGACAGTGCAATCATCAGTAGGAAATCTAACGGTGGCATAATGATCGCAAATAATTCCTCAAATATCGCTGTAGCAACTGTAACGCTAACGTCTACTCAATTGAAAGCTCTGGATAGCGTTCCAATTTTGATTATACCATCTCAGGGATCTGGTAGCATCATAGCGCCCATAAGTGTACAAGCAAAATTTGTATGCCCAACAGGAGAGGCATTTACGATTACTAATGACATCAGTTTATTAGTAACAGATTTGTCAGGACAATCGTATGTTTCTATTGCTGCGACTCAATTTGACAGTGTGACTGTAGACACATATTGCACAATTAACTACGGGCAATTATTGGCTATAGATGCATCTGTTTTTGAAAATACAAATTCTGTCCTAGGTATACTTGCAGGGTCGATTACTGGGAACCCAGCTAATGATAACACGATCATTGTGTCTGTTTTGTATAAAGTATTTTTACTGAAATAAAGGTATTATGGCAACGAACAACGCAGCCAATATAGCCACAGCAGCATCTGGAAAGGTGCTGCGAGCTCAGGGGATAGGATCATCTCCCACTTTCTCTACTGCAGCTTATCCAGACACTGCTGGGACAGCTGGCAATGTCCTCACATCTAACGGCACTGATTTTACTAGCGCAGCGCCAGCAGCGTCATCTCTAATCACAACGTATATTGCTAATAGCTCGTGGACACCAAATGCCAAGACTAAATCCGTAGAATTTTTTGTTTGGTCTGGTGCTTCTGGTGGTGGAAGTGGCCGTGCCGGGGCAACTACTCAAGCGGGTGGTGGTGGGGGCGGCGCTGGAAGCTTCTTTTATATGAAAACATCCGCAGCTCTTTTGATCAGTGCTCCCTATACAATCACAGTAGGTGGAGGCGGTAATGGCGGCGCTCCGGTAAGCGGAACTGGGGTTGGCGGTAATCCCGGAGATCCAGGAGGGACTTCTTCAATCGGTTCAGTGCTTATTGTTGCAGGCCCAGCAGGTGGTGCGGCTGGCGGTACTACAGGGGCTGCCGGAGCTACAGGGGTTGGATTTGGCCCCATAACCCTAACTAACACACAAGTCGGGGGGCAGGGTACTACTACCAACGGAGGCGCTAGCACCAGCACTATGACGTATTCTGTGTGTGGCGCTGGATCTGGTGGAACAGGATATACCGCTGGTACTCCTAGAACTGGATTAGCTGCTAAAGACATCATTGATGGTGCTGGCAATATTTTAGTCGCTGGAGGTACTGCTGGAGCTAATACAGGTGGTGATGGTGGTGATGGTAATCCTCCTACAGGAATACAGCTATTTACCGTAGGTGGCTCTGGTGGTGGTGCTGGGGGTATGAATGGTGTTACTACTGCTGGTAAAGGTGGTAATGGCGGCGCTCCTGGGGGTGGTGGGGGCGGTGGCGCTGGAAACCTATCTTTAAACGCTTCCGGAGCTGGTGGAAACGGCGCTAGAGGTCAAATTATAATCGTAGAATACTTTTAGAGGTGATATGCCATTAGACAAAGGAAAATCCAAGAAAGCTATTTCTAATAACATCAAGACTGAGATAGAAGTCGGTAAGCCTAAAAAACAAGCTGTAGCTATAGCTTTAAGCGTTGCACGTAAGGCTGGAGCTAAAATACCTAAAAAATGATAGATATGGAAAACGATATTTTATCCGGCTTCGAGTACAGAATAATATCAATGCCAGTTGATATAAAATCCGTGCGTATGCCTCGTTGCATGGTCTGTGAGAAAGTTTGCTCTACTCAACTTTATATTTTTGAGAAAATGAAAGTGCGCCATCACAATTTGATGTGTTCCCGTGAGTGTGTACAGGAGGTTGTACGCAGCTACAAAGTCATTATGGACCGATGTGAGAAGGTTATCCCGTTATAGGAGATAATGACCGTATAATTTAATGCGGTCATTTATACCGTCAATAAATAATCATCCATATCGATTTCTCTCTTCGATAGCGCATAGCCTGCCGTGGAAGTCTTTCATCTCTGCAAGAATAGAAATATGCACTCCTGTGATTACAGCCATGCTTTCTTTTTGCACTTCACGTATTAATTCTCTATTAGCCTGTAGTTGGGCATCCATATGACGAATATCATTACGAGCTTCTGTTCGATTCCAAATAAAAACACCTAAAAATGCCAAAACTAAGATGGCAAATTGTATCCAGTCCATCTAAAACCCTATGGGAGATATTTTTTCTTCGATATCCATCTGAACATAATGCGTCTTGGAAATCATTTCTTTTATTTTTTCCAGATCCCGTTTAATCTGATCATGACGGGCATATATACCACGCCTAACGGCCTCTGAAGATGCTTTGAGATCTGATATCTCCTCTCTCAGTAACTCTAGCTCTGAATTGGCAAATAAGTCGTTTTGCATGTCTCTCTCTCCAGGATAGTAATTGCCTGTTATGCTCTCACCAGGCCATAACAGGCATTTTATTAAAACGGTAATGTCGCCGTTATTTTTATAAATTCCGTCGGTGATTTACGGTATTTCTCTAGATCTACTCCAGCAAGTTCAGGTATCGAAGAATAGTCCACATGCCCCTTGCGAACCACACTTGATACTTTCACGCCACCACCTACACAGCTTTTACCGCCTGACATTGTGCTGAATGACTCCCTCAACTCATTTTCGCGCAATTTCAGATTGTTCATCTGGTTTTGTATGATATTCCAGTCGCATGCCATTGCGAGCCATATATCATCATCTCTATTTATATAGTCTCTGTCACATAGGTCAGGAGCTTTAAATGAGTTCACACATTCCCAGAAGTCTGCATGTTGCTCCAGCATATCTTCTATGTAGGTGTCATCCCTTTCTACGACAAGCAAAACCCCATCTTTGCCATCGTAAGATAGGTAGTAAGCCTTCTTAACTCCACAAACTTCAATTTGATGTTGTAGCTGAGGATAGTATTTTGCAGGTACAGTTCCATTTTTTGCAATAGAATGATCCTGTCTTCCCGGGCATTTGATTTCTACAATGGTTTGTAAGTCGGAGCTGATGCCGTCAATGCTAGCCATGAGATAGGGAATCTCGGGATGTAAAACGACTTCAGGACAGATTTTGATGCCTGTAGTGTATACGAACCAATCCCTAGCCGATTCCTCCATGTCAACGCCTCTTTGCATCGCGTTAGACATCGGTTGCGGCTCTCCGATACCAATCTTATCTTTCCAAAGCTGGTAACGCGTACGCCAGGGCGATATGCCCATGATGATGGGGGCATCAGATGCCCCCAGGTAGTTTTTACGGAACTCTAGCCATTCAGGCGTATTTTGCTGCAAGCGCATCATCCCACCGCCTGCAGTTCTTTGGTGGATCTCTCGGCTATGTTCTTTTTAGCCGATGTTACCAGCCTGTCGAACATGCCTAATGGAACGTGATAGAAATCTTCTGCATAAGTAGGAGACTTTTTCAGGTTATCTAGAACCAGTTTTTTATGCTCAGGAGAACACTGCTCATAAAGCTCTATCAGTTGTTTAGCCTGGGCTAGTGATACAAGTTGAGGCGCATCCTGACGCTGCACTGCTACAGTAGCGGCCTGCCCATCGTCATCATCCTGTTCAGGGGCAACGCCAACGATTGCAGCCAGGCTATAACGGCGCATGTATGTGATAGCACTTCCGATAGTCTGTGGAGTCTTTTTATCGCCAACCAAGATGGGAACTCGGGATTTAATCCATTGCCCGCTGCTATGCGCCAGCATGGTTACTAGAATCATTTGCCCGGCAGACTCATCGAGAGTTTGAACCACGGCTATACCGTTCTTACTTAGATGCAGACGGCACGCTTCCCATACAGATGTGAGGTTAGCATATTTGCTCTTGTGAAACGGATTGTCCGCCGATTTAGGCGCAGGAGATATTTCCCCCTGCGCTATTGCCAGTGCTGTGATCAGCAGGTCTATTTTTTCGCTTTGCATTCTACATCTCCAAAAAGGATGTTTAAAAATCTTGGGTCATTTATTCCTGTCATCAAATTCTTAGGATTTGCTTTCCTTTGAATTTTTAGCGGTGTAACTAAAGCGCATTTAGGTTTAATTTCCAGAATATGGCACAGCTCGTCCAAGTCGCACTGTAGAGAAAACTCATCCAGTTCGGACTCTGCATCATAGAGTCTATCCATGATTGACTGCACCCAATAGGCTGCGCTATCCAACTTTTTCTGCTCTGGAGTGACTACATCGTAGTCTACGTCCGCATGAGTCTCATCGTAATCGTAAAATGACATTTTTGGCTCCTCGCCCCTCGGGCTTATTTTTTTAGTCTGCTATCGGCTTACCGCTACAACCTGCCGGGCTCTTGGCTCGGTTATCAGGGAGACTTGCTCGCTTTGATACCATAAATATAGCACAAGACCAATATTTAACGCAAGAAAAAAGATAGGAAATATCTCCGTTGACTAACAAATCAATGTCTTATATGATCACTGCTAAAACAGGAGGACATTATGGAAAATCAACAGACGTTAACTTTAAAAGAATATATATACAACAATAGAATGACCGTGGCTCAGATAGCTGCAATGGTCGACTACAGCCAAGGCCATATGCAATGCGTCATATCTGGAAAATTTCCTATGACTAGGAAATTGGCTAGAGCCATAGAGAGAGCTACGAAGGGAGTCGTTAAAGAAGAAACGGTTTTTACGAGAAATATTGCTTAAAAATATTTTACAGACTATCTTGGCAACAGGATAAAAAAAAGAGCTCCCTTGCGTAGAGGAAAGCTCTTAAGATAACAACACTCACGAATGTTAACGCATAACCAAAAGATTCAGAAATGCGAGATAATCATAACATGGATTCGCAAAATAATGCAAGCCAAGATGTGGAAGAGAATTTCACTCATCAATTTCATATCGGAAATGCTTGCTCTGTAGGATTACACGCAGCGATTGTTTATGATTTTGTTAGGGCAGGATGGTCGTTTTCAAAAATAGTAAACGAATGTCCATACCTATCAGAAAATGAAGTACGAGAAGCGATAAAAGCAGTCCTTTACCTTCATTATGTAATAGGAGATCGCTGTGAATAATATTATAACAGGTTTCTCCCATTCATTCGATACAGGCGTAGCCCAGGCATTAGGATTGAATGCAGCCTCTGTTTACAATCATATTTTATATTGGCTCAGACACAATTTTGTGGAAGGCACAAATTTTGAAGAGGGTAAGACGTGGACATACAACTCATTTGAAAAAATGACGAAATATATGCCCTACCTGACAAAAGATCAAATACGCCGATCCCTAGAAGATCTTTTCCAAGCTGGATTGATAATAAAATCAAATTTTAACAACAGTAAGTTCGACCGGACATCATGGTATTCCGTTCCGGATCAATCCGTAATAAATGGATCAAAAAATGATCACGATAAGGCAAATTTGCCAAATGGGCAAGGCGAATTTGCCAAATCAAAGAGGCGAGATTGCCACTTGTATAATACAAGGGAAGAACCAAGGGAAAACCCAAGAGATATACATACGCCACCTTCCGGTGGCGAGTGTGTAAGTTCAGTTCCAGATCGAGAAAAAAAGATCGAAAGAGTCAATAATGTTTCCACTACTCAGGATCAACACTCCAAGCTAGTAGAAAAATATGGCGAAGAACTCACAGCGACTTGCTATCAATATCTGTCCGACTGGAAGCAAAGCGCTTCACCCAGCACCGTAAAAAAACACAGCAGCGATTACATGAGAATAACCGGATGGGCAATGCAAGCCGTTCGTGAAAAGATCGTTAAGGAAGCTCAACTTGCTACACAAGAAGCTAAAATCAATCCATCAGCATCAGCTGCAGAAATACCATCAGGAAAGAAATGTATCATTAGCGACAATAGGAAATGGGCGCAGAATATAGCCAATGGGTATCATATCAAAGCGATTTACGGCGTCACGGCTTCGGATACCTCAATCGAAATCAAAAGCAATAGAGGATCAATCCCGATTGGATACGCCGAACATGGATTCCGGGATCAAGTCAATAAGGCCCTACATCTTCATGGATTCCTGTAAATAACAAGTGGCCCTAGCAAGGTGAAGGGCTGCCACATAAACATCGGCACAGAGCAGATATGAACGTTTAAATGGCAGAGGTGAACATGATCGCATGGATGAAAAGCTGGATCAAATGGTTTTTGCTCCTTCCGGAAGAAGAACAAGAGTCTATCCCGCCGACTTCGGTATCGAAATCAGCGGAGAAGTTGGCAGACTTTGAGCGCTGGGCCTTTGGTGATGTAGATTCTCATACTTGGACGCAATGGCAGCGCGAGCGCATCTGGAACATCCGGCATGGCGATGTCTACACGATTCCCGAAGGCGAGCATTTCCGCGATCATATGTCACGTATCACAAAACTTTATGACGAATACCGCAGGATCGCAGGGCTATGATATTTTCTATCCCAGGAGATCCAATACCTCAGGCAAGGCCTAGATTTTGCATGCAGGGACGAAAACCGATAGTCCGGGACCCGAATAGGGCGGATAAAATTCCCGTGCGCCTAGCGATGAAGAGGGCGCTATTTGACGCTATGAATAGCGATATTCAGCATATCGCTTTAGATGCCTGTTCATTGGCTACATCGGATACCTACAACGTTGAGATGCATTTTCGATTCGCCACGCCGAAATCATGGAGCGATAAAAAATCTCGCAGCAAGATCAATCAGCCACACAATTCAAAGCCAGATATTGACAACTTGATAAAGTTTTATCTAGACTGCGCCAGTGGGATTTTATGGCTCGACGATCGTATGGTAACGCAAATAATGGCATCAAAAGCTTATGGCTTATCAGCTCAGACAATCATAACAGTTACCGCTCAAAACACCTCAAAATTATCAGACGGAGAAGACATCATGGATAAGCAAATTCATAAAGTTCAAAAAGATCTGAAGTCCGGACATGAAGGAAAAGCTAAAAAAGATCTTGGAACTCTCCTGAAAATGGACAAAAAACAAGATGCCAAGATTGAAAAATGTGATATGAAAAAGCCAATGAAGAAGAAAAAATGAAAGATAAAGAAAAAGATTTAAAAAAGCTTATCAAGCGGGAGAAAACTTTCTCCACGCTTGCAAAAGCAGAAGGCAAAGGAGCCGCTTCACGTGAAAAATCAGAGAAAAAATCTGGTATGCCAGAGAGTTCGGCGGACAGCGCCAGCGAAAAGAAGATTGATAATGTTTTTGCAAAAGTACGAGAGAAAATATGGAAGCGGGCCGATGAAAAATTAAAAAAGGTTTATAAAAAATGATCGAATGGCAACTGAAAACACTGAAAATCAGCACGCTCAGCGAGCACCCTAAAAATCCTCGCAGGCTAACGAAAGAGCAGCACAAGCACCTAAAAGACTCGCTCACTAGATTCGGCGTAGCAGAGAAACCGATCTGCAATGCCGATGGCATGATCATAGGGGGACACCAACGTCTGAAAGTTCTCAAAGAAATGGGATACAAGGAAGTGGAATGCTGGGTAGCGAAAGAGGCTATGACTCAAGAGCAGGTTGATGAGTTGAATATTCGTTTGAATCAAAATACCGGGGAATGGGATTTTGAGTGTTTGGCGAACGAGTGGAACCTGGACGACCTGGTAGAATGGGGTTTCAGTCCTGAAGAGCTTGGCATAGAACTCGGCGACGATGCTGTTGGTGGCGATGATGATGCGCAGACCAATGATATCGGCAAAGATGAAGATGCGATAACTAAGCTGGGAGATGTTTATGAGCTGGGGCATCATAGAATTGTGTGCGGTGATAGTACTGATAGTGTCGTTGTTAGCTCTTGCCTTCAGGAAGCCAGACCTATAATTATGGTGACCGATCCGCCTTATGGGGTTGAATATGATCCATCATGGAGGAATGGCAGGCCTAATAAAGGTAAAAATTCGCAGGGGAAAGTCCAAAACGACGACAAGATTGATTGGACTAAAGCTTGGGAATTATTTCCTGGAGATGTGGCTTATGTTTGGCATGCAGTAAAATTTTGTTCCGAAGTGCAAATAAGTTTACAAGAATCACAATTTGAGATGATTTCACAAATTATATGGGCAAAACAACATTTTGCATTGTCAAGAGGGGATTATCATTGGCAGCATGAGCCATGTTGGTATGCAGCCCGCAAAGATAAAGCTCATAACTGGCAAGGAAGTCGGAAAGAAGCGACATTATGGGAAATTAATTCAGGGGTTCTTGGGGGAACAAAAGATGAGGAAAAATGGGGACATGGCACACAAAAACCCCTCGAATGCATGGCCCGGCCAATCCGAAACAACACAGAAGAAGGCGAAGGCGTCTACGATCCCTTCCTAGGATCAGGTACCACACTAATCGCAGCAGAGAAATTGAATCGGCGCTGTTTTGGAATTGAACTTTCGCCTGCCTATTGCGATGTCATTGTAAAACGATATATAAAATTTATGCGGGATAACGGGAAAGAATTTGAGATAAAGAGGAATGGTGAGGTTTTTGATGGCTAATTTTGAAGAATTAAAAAGCATGAAAAATACATATGCTATAATTAAAAAAAAATCTAAAGAACACAGAATAGCTTTTTTAGATTCCATCGTTTCGTATTGTGAATTTATAAAATTTTCTAAAGAACAAACGTTAATGATGCTCGCTCTGATAAGAAATGTTTTGCCACAACCTGGGCAGTCATTTTCTGACTGTGATGTATATGATGGCATCGACGAGGAATACAATAAAAAAATTAATTCAGATAATAATGGAGAAGTTTTTGATGGATAGATATATGTTATTTCATGGGGAGGATTTCTATCCACGAGGAGGCATGTTAGATTTACAAGAAAGTTCTCACAACTTGGAATACTTAAAAACATTTTTGAGTAAGATGGATTGGGACGAGTGGGCTCATATTTATGATTGCAATGTAAAAAAAATAATATTACATAGCGTTAACACCAAACAGGTAAACTCAGAGGGTTATACTTATAGTTGGGTGGTTTTTGATGAATAGATTCACAAAGTTTATGCGAGAGAACGGCCGGGAATTTGAGATAAAGCGCAATGGCGAGGTTTTTGATGGAATGGATTAGCGTATCTGAAAAATTACCAGAGCATCATTGCGATGTGATGGTCTGCAATGTGAATGGTTGGATGGGTGCTACCATGGCACTCTACAATCCTGGGGCAAAAGAATTTATAGAATACGATCCGAAAAGCTATTTTAGATTGACGCTATCTGTAACACATTGGTTTGAAATCCCAATGTTGCCTGAGAGGCCAGAATAATGAAAGACAGCCAAATTATGGAAGCTGAATACCGACTGGCTCAGCATTTAAGAAAGGTATTGCACTTAGACTGTGAGGCTAAAATGGAATGGATAAACGTTAAAGATCGACTGCCAGATCAACCAGAAGAAATTATCGATGTAGAAAGATATTGGTGCGCCTTGGAATGCGGACTATGTGAGTTAGTAACTTTTGCTCATACAACATCGGGATGTCACGAATTTATTTGGAATGACTGCATATGTTCTAAAATTACGCATTGGATGCCGCTGCCGAAACCACCGGGAGAAAAATAATGGAAAAAAATAAAATATACGCGTTTTTGGCAATTGATCAGTTTAAAAAAATATTAATGTATCCTGAATTTCAGCACACATCTATTTACCCAATCGAAGATCTGAAGACACTGTTAAAAAACGAACTTGGCAGAGTGGGTTTAGGCAATGGTAGTTTTTTAGTTTTTATTCTTTCCACGGCCCACGATAAACCAGAATTGCTGACTTTACAAGATTAAACAACCTTTTTTAAATTATTGGAAAATATATCGTCCTAACAGGGTACTCCCTGTTGACACAAAACCTTTAAAAATATTCTACACACATTAGTGTCAACTTAGACACTGCATTTAATGATTGACATAATGTAATGTCATGTCCTATGATGTCCTTAACAAAAAGGAGATTGGATGTGAAAATTAAAGAAATAAAAACACCGTTTGAACGATATACTAAAAATTGTTTAAAAAAAATCAAAGAAATCAAGAAGGAAGAAATTTTAAAAAAAATGTTAAACGATATAAAAATTAAATATGAGACAGAGAAAAAAGAAAAGATAAAAAATCTTGAAACCGAATTGCAAAATTTAAAAAAATAAGGATGTAGAATGACAGGAAAACGCATAGGCTACATAAGAGTTAGCACAACGGATCAGAATCCGGATAGGCAATTGGAAAGTATGCAAGTAGATAAAAAGTTCATAGACTACGCTTCTGCGAAATCGACAGATCGTCCTCAGCTTCAAATGATGTTAGAATTTGTTCGAGAAGACGACATTGTCATGGTACATAGTATGGATAGACTTGCAAGGAATGTGACCGATCTACGAAATCTGGTCAATTGTCTAGTAGCTAAAAAAGTGCAAGTTCATTTTATGAAAGAAAATTTGCAATTTACCGGTATCGAATCGGCAATGTCAAACCTTTTATTGTCACTTATGGGAGCATTTGCAGAATTTGAGCATGCTTTTATTAGGGAAAGACAGGCCGAAGGTATTTCTATAGCAAAAAAGCAAGGAAAGTTTCATGGGGGACATAAAAAGTTAAACGCAGAAAAAATAGCTATCCTAAGAGAGCTAATTTTAACAAGGAAGACAAAATCTGCGATAGCAAAAGAGCTAGGTGTTTCAAGGACGTCTCTCTACAACTATATGGCACAGATGGCCTGTTAGATTTTATAACATATCTTTAGAAACTTGTTGCGCGATTTCCTCACATCTTTTCCAGAAATTCCAATAGCGGTGAGAAATTTTATCGAATTTCTTGCCATACAGATCAGAAACCCTGCTTAGGATTATGGCAGAGCGAAGAAGCTTAATAAGGTCTTCCTGATTGGATGGATCATCACATAAAGTTTTGCAACTGTCTTCATCCACACGCCACACTTCCAGGAGGACATGGATCTCATTATAGAAATTGTATAACTCCTCATATCCGAACACCCGCAAGATCGCGGATGCCTGCTCAGATAGATCGCTATTAATAGGCTCTGGACATTTTTTCGGAGACAAACTCTTTACCTTTCTCGATGATAATTCGCAGCAGCTCTTTAGATTTCTCTCTGTCTGTATAAGAAAAAATAGGATAACGCACTTTGCTGCCTTCCACATCTGCCATTTTATTTGGCAGAAAGAAATTCCAATTCTCATCTTTCATAATGACGATGATGCCTCGGATGTCGAATTGGGGAAAATCTAGCACTCTCACGTGAAGAGAGCCAGAAAAAAAAGATCCATCATCTTCTTTGGCATTCAGATAAAATTCTACAACTTCAATATTCACAAACGTACTCACACTAGATTTTATGACCAGGATCACCAAATCTAAAATTAGCGTTTAAATTGTTTTTTGTCCACTTATTCAGAGGATTTTTAGCACGCCTCTCCCGACTGTTGGCATTCAGGCAGTGCCTGCAAACGTGAGAGCTGGTTTTGAAATCACAGATTGGCAATTTTTCGCCACAAGTTTTACAAATTTTTGTGAGCATGGCGATCCGGTGTTACGGGTTTTTAAATCCACCGTACCACCCCAGCATTAAAAATAACATTATTATCGGGATAACATACTCCGCGATTGTAGATGCCAAAATATTTACCATTTATAGGCCCCCGTTTGCACGGGGGCCGGTTTTTTATAGAGCTTTTATGCAATGTATTGTTATTCCTGCAACGTTTACAGGGAACATAATTCCCAGGATATTTGGCGTCATCAGAACAGGATTGCTAGATGCATTCCTCAACATGAGAACATCACCAGCTTGTACATCGATTATGACTTCAGCAACAATCTGTATGGTGTCATCACCCGGCGCTTGAGTATACCCTGAGATGACGCTACCAGGTACCACGATGTTATTCAGCCAAAAACCGAATGAGAATGATGGTACAGGATTAGGAATTGGAGGTCTAACCTTAGCTTCTGCACTATAACTGATGTCATACACACCAGATTTAAGGAATTTTATAGATCCATCCACACCCATCATGGTTAAATCAAAATTAGCTGGGGATATAGAATTGGTCCCTTGGAAAGTCACAGCATCGTTAGTGCCTCCAAATTCTGACAGATTTTGTGCGAGAGTAGCATACGCTTGCATG
>Ga0247664_1000045_pt1 | contig 35482 bp, 59 predicted proteins | sample CNK05_metaG_FD_182715 | JGI IMG/M metagenome (GOLD analysis project Ga0247664, IMG submission 182715) | Soil microbial communities from Purdue University Martell Research Forest, Indiana, United States - CNK05 | ecosystem: Environmental > Terrestrial > Soil > Temperate forest > Bulk soil...
TACCTACAAAGACCACACAAGGAAAGGATGATGGCTTAACTAAATGAATGAGGTGGCAGCATGAGAATTGGCACAGTTAAAGCAAAGTCTTTGTATGATGCCTTTGGGTTAATGCCTTTGGGTTAATGCCTTGGGCTAAAACGATAATTGAAACAAGTGAATGTTATGTTGGGTTTGAGTCAACTGATGAATACATCAAGTTTATAGGGGGATAATATGGGCTTATGGATAGCTTTAGGGATGATAGCAATAATATTTGCTGCGGCTTTGTGCGATTTAAGCAGAAGATTATTTAATGCTGGTACATCCATAAAGTTTTTAGAGGCTGATATTAGAGTGATGCAGAAAGTTATTGAAAGTCATCAGTCACAGATTAATGCGATTGCAATCTCTCATTAGACCTTGGTCCAGTGTTTAAATAGGTGAGTCTATCTTTAGAGTTGGTTTTGTGGTTTTGATAGGGTTGTGTCATACGTGGGGGGGTTTTGATTGTGGGTGATCTAAGTAATACACCGGAATTAGAAAGGCTGCATTACGCTTTGGGCGATTTTATATTCAAGTACTTCCAGAGTCATTGCGTAGCGCCTGGGACAACGGTATCAATTGAGTTTTTAAATAGGGTACGCGATGCTAGCTTAGAATCATTTAAGCAAATAATGGAAACAATAGGTCAAACAATTATGGAGAACAAAGAAGGAGATAAATATGGATAAACTGTACAACGGCTTTATGACATGCCCTGATTGTAAGTCACAATCTGTTGTGACCATGTATCAATTGCAAAAGGATGGCGATGTAAATGATTATTTAAAATTTCACTGTGAATGCATTCAAGAAAACGATAATCAAATTAACCAGAAGCTTCCTGAAAAAAAATCTTTTCCTAGAGAATTGTTAGCAGGACTTATCGAAACATCTGATTTACAAACAATTTTCAATTCCCTTTTAACTCAGGACAGTGACCTACTTAATGAAATGCAAGTTATGATAGAGGAAATTTTAGAATACAGAGAACGCAATTAAGAAAAAATATAAAGGAAAAATAATGCGAGCCAAAAATATAAAAACATTGACAGAAATGTTGGAAAAAGATACCACGTTAACTTACCTGTTCGAAAGCTTCTATTTGTTACCGGTAAAAAAAATAAGACAGATTGCAATAATGTTAGAAGACGTACTAAGATACAAAGAGAATGTTCAGCAATAAAGGATGAAGCATGTCAAAAATATTAGTGGATGACTTAATATATAAGGGATACGAAATATACATTTCAAAGGAATCCGAAGGTTACTACTCAGGAGATGCTCATTACAATGGAGAGCTCTCCTTTTCGGTAACTGGATTTGAAGATGTTGATGAAGTGGAAAGTCGTGCAATGGATATGATCGATAAAATTAATCGATTTTAATTACTTCTTTTTCTCTTTTATTTCTAAAACAGGTTTATCAGAAACAAACCCTACTCCCTTACATGCTGAGCAATTCTTCATAATCATCCCCAATCCAGGAACTTTTTTACGACCATTGCAGGCTTCGCATCTTTTCGACATCATTTATTTATATCTCATATTCAAAGCAGTTATCAACGATTGCACTAATTCCAGATAGTTCGCCATTGCTTTTGAATCATTTATATCACCTGTGTACTTAAGCATCTTCATTCCTCACCCAATTTCTGGAAGTGTAGATCAATGCCCCATCAGAAGTCAAATTAATAATATAAAACTATTTTACTTTATTTTATAAATTAACTTGACTATATGTAAATATGATTTTATAATAGATGCATAACTTACAGCAACTAGGAGGATAAAAATGATGGATCGGTGGCATGGTGATGAATTAGAACTTCAAGCTGAGCATGAAGAATGGATGGAATTGCGTTGGGATGCAGACGCAGATGATTTTTACGAAGACGAGGAGGAATAAAATGGTAGATTTAAGTAGATTGCAAGCTTTAGCGGATTTGTTGGAAGATCTCGAACTAGAATTACTCGTGATTAGTTCCGAAATAAGGAATTTAAGAGTTACAATATCAGGACCGCTAGATGAAAACTAAAAGGATTTATAAAATGGGAGAAGTAAAAGAGGTGCTCGAATTAGTGGATAGGTTATCATCCGCTAACAAATTGTTTTTAGCCTATAAAATTATAAGACTATTAAAACATGACGACTTACTAAAAATTAAAAAGCTAATTAATGATATTTTAATCAAGGAGTAATATTTATGAATCAAGATCTATTAATCAACGAAGCCGTAACCACATTAACCGCATTTATGAATGAACTGGCTTTAGAAAAAAATGATGAAATTGCTAAAATGATTACCCTGAATTTATTTTGTATCTGGTCAAAAATTTACAAAAACATAGCTTTATTTCTCGAAGAAAATGATAATCAATTGCTCAAAGCAGACTACAAAAATATAGTCATTAATGCGTTAAAAGATGAAATAGGATTTATCCACGAACAATCATAAAAGGATTTTAAAATGCATAATGGAATATTCTATTTAATTGGGTCTACGTCGGGGTTTATAGGCGGACTAACCTCTTTTCTGCTCCTGCAAGACCATATAAAAAAATCCTATATCACTCGAACAAAAGACTTAAAAGTTGAACATGACTTTTTTAAAAAACAATTCATCAATATTTTTCACGAAATAGATAAATTAAAAGCACAAAAAAAATGAAATAGTTATCCCCATTTATTGTTGATAAATCTGTTGATAGAACTTTAAAAGCATTGTATTTCAATCTGTAACTGTAAATATCAGATTTTGTACAGTGCTCTTTCTTTATCGAATTCTCTTTTTTTATTAATTATAAACATTCTCCAAAAACCTTTCACAATACCCTCTATTTCTTCCAAATTCTATCCATGCGACATTATTTAGGCTGTCATGCAGCATCACTATTATAATAATCCGATAATTGATTGCAGATACCTTCAAGGCGATTTCTTTCATTTGGACATTTTATATATTCACATAAAACTTTATTCCCTGATTTTTTCCATTGCCTATAATTATTTGCATCAGTTAAATCTTTCTCAGTAAGCTTTAAGCTAGCCATTAACTGGATTTGTTTAAATTTTAAAGCCGCATTAATCTCGTCAACTTTTTCTTGTTGCGCTTTCTTCTCGCGTTCGATGGATTCTTGTTTATCTTGTACGTAATCCGGCTTTTCCTTTCGAAGAAAATATTCTCCTTCCCAATGACTGCTATTGAGGTAAGTGGCAGGAAATGGGATGAATTGTTTACCTAGATTGAGCCAGTTATTGGAAAGGCGCGTTTGTATATCCTCAACCATTCTTTCCACAAGCGCTGCATCCGGATTTAATTTCTTAAATGCCTTGTAAGCAATAGAAGGCTTTTCTTTTACCGGGTACGATTTATAAAATCTCATAAATAATTCATCTTCTTTGTAAGAAGAAATATTTTTTATATTCGGCCCTCTCGAAGAGGGGCCATATGTTTTAATCTTTTTACCTTCTTTGTTTTGTAGAGAAGATCTCTTTGTTTTGTATAGAGGCGGTTTTACCGGAGCCGGTGGAACCGGAGCCGGTAAAATAGCCTGCGGTGGAAAGTCAATGCTGGCTTGAGTTTTAAGGAAAAGTTTGTAGGTCGGTTTTGAAAATCGACCTACCTCTCGACTGACCTCCCTTTTCAATAATCCGAGGTCGATTAATGCATTTAATAAGCCATGAATTTTATCCTTGCACTTGGTAAAATGACGCATTAATTCTTTTGTATTAATTTTCCAATCATTGGGTTTGGTCAATAAATAAACATACAATCCTAGAACATCTACATCCTTGATAAACTGAATTGTTTGATTGAGCATAATGGTGCATCCCGATTCTTCCCTGGAAAAAGAACCTTCAAATTTTTCTATATTATTAATCATAAGCTAACTCCATTTAAAACTTCTGAAATATGTTGAAATGTATTAGTGCCTCTTTTTTGAAAAGTTTCGAGCGAACAGAATTGATGATAACCTTTTTGGCCAAGAGGAGAATTTATAAAATCGTTTATTTCGTTGTAACGGAAGGGTTTGTTAGAACACCGCTTTATCTCATTCATTAAAAAAGCAAAATATTTATTATACAAATATTTGTCATTCATGGTATAATTGTCCTCTCTTGTTGTGCATGATGTAAACCTTTAACTCAGAACTAAAGGGTCGGCCCGGAGTGGCCATCTAAAAAATTCATAACGCCTACTATTGCATATTAAATTAAATCTTGATATACTTTTGTTCATATTTTACGCACCTTTTATGCGTTGAAATAGCCAAAGCGCCTCGCGCACTGACACAGTGGTAACTCGATATTACCTTGTGTCAGATCTTAATCTAAAAACCCTATACATTCAATGAATCCGTGGATATAATACCGCCTGTAATTTACGCAAGAAATTACTCCTGAGATGCGATTAAGCCCCTGTACGGGGCTTTTTTGTTGACACTAGATAAATATCTCTTTAATATTAAAGACGTCCCTTGGTAGAAATGTTAAGCTCGCAAGGCCAACCAAGCAATTATATTTCTTCCCCGCCAGAGATTGGTTTTTCTTCATAAATCCTTACTTCCTCTTCGGTAGGATCGTCCATATCATATTCATCTAAATCAACCATTTGACCATATTGACTTAAACTCATTTCATCCTCATCATCCAAAATAACAGCGGATACAATACAATAAACCAATAATGTAGCAAAAGAAAAAGCTAGAAAAAAACCAACGGATTGTATTACTTTTCGTTTAGTTCGGGGATTCATTTTTAATTTCTCCATCCATTTTAAATTGCTTAAGATCTAAAACACATTTCACAAGTTCCGTAGCTATTTCTTCAATGATATAAGGACTCAAAACCATCCCATTGTAAATGCATAAATTAGATATAATGGCAGTTTTAATACGGCTGTTTTTTTCGTCCTCGTTCATCCTTTTTCCTTAAGTTATTTTATACGTAAAATTTTAAGTTTTCTTAACATCCAATTTATTTGCTCATTGATGTAATCTCGGCTTACGTGAGTAAACAAATTTTGCATCGATTTCGAATTAATAAAATCTTCAAATAAATGTGCTGTAGAAGATAATTCAAAGAGCGGTTTATCTTTAATCTTTACAGGCTCCTCTGGAACATGACCTAAATCAGCTTTTAATTCACCCCCTGTGATCGACTCTAATCGAATTTGCGATCTAATAGGAATATAACCCATTCTCTTCCAATTATGCCAACTCGTATGCGGTATACCCGTTCTAATTTGAAAATCATTGCCATTTGCAAACATTGCTTTTAATTCTTCAATCGTCATTATTATCCCCCTAATTAAAAATAGTGTATAAAATTACTTGACTTTAGTCAATCACTTTGTTATTATTCTTCTTACGGCAAATCCGCCGAGTACATACACTAAAAGGTGAAGAAATGTTTGAATTTGATATAGATGAGAATATCGTTGCTGAAGAACGATTGATTGAAGATATTACTAATCTGAATACGATTAATTATCAAATAGCTGAGCTAAAGATGATTAAGGAGCGTGTAGAACGCAAAATAGTTTCGGATATGAAACTAGCTAATTATGACGAAAAAGGACATGTCACCTCTGTTGTTCATGACGGTGAACAGACTAGAGTGGTTGGAAAATTTAAAGTAAAAGTTAAAACGCCTTCCTTATATAAGGTTGATACTAAAGAATATGAAATAGTCCAATCCCAGTTATCTAAAGAGTTCAATCCAATTAAAAAATCAATTAGCTATCGTGTCGATAAGAAAGTGCTTGAGACTATTAGAGCATATGCTTCGACCGTAGATCAAGATTTAGTTGAATCTTTTTTAATCTTAGATTACTCAAAACCAGCAATAACATTGACGTTAAATGTGTAAGGAGACAATAAAATGAGTAATTCAATATTGATTTTAGGCGAATCAGGAACTGGAAAATCAACAAGCATTAGAAATCTTCCCTGTCAAGAAACATTGATTATTAATGTTATTGGAAAGCCATTACCATTCAGGGGATCGAAGAAAAAATATTCTAATCTAAGCCCTGACGGATTAACAGGTAATTACTATTCAACCGATAATTCCTCATCTATTCTTCGACTAATAAAATTAGTTAATGAAAAACGATTAGATATTAAATACCTTGTTATTGATGACTTTGGATATACTTTTATGAATTCTTTCATGCGAAAAGCGAATGAAAAAGGATATCAAAAATTCACTGATATTGGTGTCAATGCATTTCATGTTTTTGAAGCCATTAGCCTATTACGTGATGATTTATTTTGCTTTGTTATGATGCATACCGAAATAGATACACATGGCACTTATAAACCAAAAACTATCGGTAAAATGATAGACCAAAATGTAACCATAGAAGGGAAATTTACTTATGTTTTTCATTCCCTTGTTATTGATGGAGAATATAAATTTTTGACTAATAATGATGGCGTTCATATGGCAAAGTCCTCTATGGGAATGTTTGATACTTTGCATATTGATAATGATTTAAATGAGATAATCCATAAAATTAATAACTACGATAATGAGGAGAATTAATAATGACATTCTGGACATCCCCAAATGGCGAAGAAATTACAGGCGATCCGAAAAAAGCTTTCATACAGGATTTTTCTATAATTCCTGATGGAACCACTGCTTTGGCAGAAATTAAATCTTTTGTTTTGATTCAAAAAGAAAGCGAGTATCTTGGGCATCAAAAATACTATGAAATAATATGGAAGATAACTTCTAATGATTTCAAGAATAGAGAAGTAACGCAAAAAATAAAAGCTTTTGCCGAAAAACCAGAGCAGGTAAATAGAGCTTTGAATATGATGAAATTAGTGATGGACTTATGTAAGTTTAAGCCCGCTCATTCTGAGGCGCCCATTAATGAAGATTTAAAGCCTATGTTTAGAAAGGTTCTAGGGATAAAGATTCGAGAATGGTCAATGCCTAAAAATGATGGCACAGGAATGATGTTTGGTAACACTGTTTCTGAAGTACACGACCCTAAAAGCTCGGAATTTTCATGCGAAATAGGAGTTAAAATTGAGCCTGTTATTGACAAATTAGATTCCGCATTTAGCAGAAATGCAACGCCGGCATTACAAGAATTTAAGGCAATGCAAGATGACATTCCATTTTAGGAAGGGCTGGCAAAATGAAGAAGGGAATATTAACTGAATTACTTGATTCAATGAAAATTGAAGAAGAAGCGCCTAGGAATTATATAGGCGCTTCTTCCGTAGGTGAATCGTGCGAAAGAAAATTATGGTATCGATTCAATCAAAAATTATGCGAGCCGTTCAATGCGAAACAAAGACGAACATTAGATATTGGAAAATCACTGGAATTACTTATTATAAATTGCCTCAGAAATTCTGGTATAAATGTAATTAGAACTTATGATGACTTTAAAACATTTGAATTTTTTGATAAAGAATTCCCTTATTTTAGAGGAAATATTGATGCATTAATTGAAAATGCAGATAAATCATTTACGTTGCTGGAAATAAAGACGGCGAAAGATGCCAGCTTTAATTTATTTAAAAAAAATGGCCTTCAGCAATGGAATCCTAATTATTTTGCACAAGTACAGTCGTATATGGGTCTTAGCGGATACAAAGAAGCCGTTGTCCTCGCATTAAATAAAGATACCAGTGAATTTCATGATGAATGGGTTGCTTTTGATTCAGATTATTTTTATAAATTAAGAATGAAGGCAAAAAAGATATTTGAATCAAAAGAGCCTTTAAAGCGCATTAATGAATCTAGTTTATATTATGCCTGCCGAATGTGTGGCTATAGGAAGATATGTCGAGAAAGCAACTAAGACCTTATCAAGAAGAAGTTTTTGGAAAATTAAAAAAGCGCCTTAAAGAAGTTAAGTATCCCCTTCTTGTTAATGCGTCCGTAGGAAGCGGGAAATCGCTTCTAATAGCCGAGTTATTGCTGATGATAGAACGGGCTGGATGGCGAGCGCTTTGTCTCACTTTAAATAGTGAGCTAATAAGGCAGAATGTAGCTGTATATCAAAACCAAGGCGGAAAAGCTTCCATTTATTGCGCATCTTTAAAAGAGAAAGATTGTTCATTGCCTATTGTCTTTGCATCCCCTCACTCAATTCATTTTGGATTAAAAAAGAATAGTCAATTACAAGCTATTAATTTTAATCTTATTGTGATTGATGAGGCGCATAATGTAAATCCAAATGATAAAAAATCAATGTATATTCAATTACTTAATCATTATGGACTTTTGTCACAAGAAAAAGGATATAGTTTTAGAGTGGTTGGTTTAACTGGAACGCCCTATCGAGGGAAAGGACATATCATTTTTGGAGAGAATTGCTATTTTAAAGAATCTGTCTGTGAAATAACGACCGCTTGGCTAATAGAAAATAATTATCTGGTTAAGCCGTTCTTTGGTATTCCAAAAGAAACTATTTATGATTTTTCTAAAGTAAGAATTTCAAGTACGGGCCTATTTAATCATAAAGATCTACAAAATGTCCTGGATAAAAATACTCGATTAACTGGTAAAATAATGCGCTCTGTGTCAAAGATAGTTACGTGCCGAAATGGCGCTTTCATTTTCGCAAGCACCATAAGACATTGCCAAGAGTGCCTGGAGGCGCTTCCTAAAGAATTAACGAAAATTATAACGGGCGATACACCTATAAATGAACGTATTGATATTATCGAAAAAGCAAGAGCCGGTAAAATAAAATATTTAGTCAATGTTAATGTGCTAACAGTCGGCGTAGATGTTCCTAATTTTGATACAGTGGTATTTGTTCGACCAACTGAATCATTAGTTCTTTATACGCAGGCTATAGGACGAGGATTACGCTTGAGCCCATTAAAATCAGATTGCCTTATTTTAGATTATGCAGGAAATCTTGATAGGCATGGTGACATTGATAATCCAATTATTAATTCAGCACTTAAAAATTTAGCTGAGAATAATCCTGATTATTGTATTCCCTGTTCTGATTGCGGGACCTACAATACAATTTATGGAAGACGATGTATTGGACTAAACGAAAAAAAACGATGCGAGCACTTTTTTGATTGGAAAAATTGTCATAAATGTAATGCTGTAAATGATAAAGTAGCGAGAATTTGTCGAGAATGTGATGTGGAATTAATCGATCCCAATGCAAAACTAAGCCTTAAGTCTGAGCCTCCAGAATTAATTGAAGCGGATGTTATTGGCGCTAAATATTGGATCAATGAGCTTCCCGGAGGAGGGTATGTATTTCATGCAATTTATGACTGCACTTCGCATTTTCCTTTTTCTGTTTCCGAATCTTATTATCCAAATTCTTTAAAGGCCAAAAATATTTTCTATTATAAATTTGTAAAGATTCAAATAAAAAATCCATCGCGTTATTTCTATATGCTAGATATGGTGGAAATTGTTAAAAATATGATTAAATTGGTCTCGACTCCTCATACTCTGTTATTAAAATGGGAAGCCAATAAATTTGTCATTAGTAAAAAAATATTTAAAGACGCATGTAATCTTCAATGATTTGTTTTGCATCTTCATATCCTTTTGCCCAGATACAGTAATAACCTTTTGATGACATATTCATTAAGAAATTTTCCTGTACATCGGAAGGTTTATTCTTTCCAGCCTTTAATTCCAAAAAAAGTCCATGCCATTCTTTTTTTGGAATGCCTATAAATAAATCGCTTACGCCTGCCTTAACTCCCATTCGCTTTAATAAATAACCTGCTTGAGGGGTCGATTTACGTTCATTAGCTATATGGAAGGCATAAGGTTCTATGTCTGGGCGCGTTCGAATCCAATCAAATAACCTAACTTGTTCTATTTGCTCAGCATTCATGATTTAGCTCGATTAAGCCATCCGGGAAGAAACGGCGCCAAATTGGGATGATCGGCAACTAAATTAATATAAAAATGTTCTGCATTAACTTTTAATCGATATAATAATTTATTGGGATCAGAGTGATTCACTTTAAATAAAGTAATATTAGCCAAATCTCCATCCACCTCTATAGGTAGTTCATTCATCTGATTGATAGAAATTTGTAATAATTTAATTGCCTGTTTACCGCCTAAATTGACGCATAAATCAAATAATTTAATAGCTAATGAATGAGAATCTATCTCATCAATATTATACTTATCCCAAAAATCTTCTTTATAAAGACAAATAGCATCTTCTTTAGTCATGGATAAAATATCTTTTCGGTCAGATTTCCCATCTAAATTAATATCAATGTGGTTTTCAATAAGAAAGCGCAGAGAAATACCAAAATTAGTAACGCCACCAGGATCTAAACGGTTATCCGATAATTGTCCTTCGTGTTCCAATACAACTTTTATGGCTGCATCAAATTTATCATTTTGCATCATACAACACCTCGGGGCGGTGTGGAAAGTGGAAATGAGGTATGGAGAAACCACACCGCATATCCAGACTAACATAATAAGAGCCATACGCAATACCCCCCGGGTATTTATCTGTCTAATTTAACATAGTATGGCTAATTTTCAATGCAATCAAATGATTCTACATTTGATTTTCTGACTTCTCTATTTGTTCAATGACAAATTTAATCTCTTCTAAACGACCAATTAACAAATTATGATTTGCCGCAGATTCGTTTATCGCTGCGATTAATGCATCGCGTCTTACTATTAATTCCACTTTATTCATAATCTAATCCTTCAATAAAACACTAAGTGGGATTCGAACCCACATCGCCAGAAAAATATCTAGAACTCTACCTATTAAGCTATTAGTGTAAATCATTATTTTGTGATTATGTAGCTAAATGTTCCGGCGCCCGCATCGGCTGTACTGGTTACTACAAAACTTCCATTACCAGGAACAATTGTAATGACTTCGGCAGGTGTTGTTTGTGTTACCCAGTTTCCTATAACAACACTTCCCGAAGTACAGAATGCATCGGAGAAAGATTGTGCAGCATTTCCCCCAGCAGCCGCCGCAGCAGCTACCGTCTTCATTCGAACAGCTGCCGTTGATACTACGATATCCCCTGTGGCTGCCCCGATATCAGGAATGGTATAGACAGTAGATTGTCCCATTGTACCATTTGAAATGGTGGTGTTAAATGCGCCGCCGGCATTAATTGCAGCTAATAATAACGAACCATTTGCTGCTGTAGATGGAAAAGAACTTACGGTTCCTGCGTGCCCAGAGGAACCTGCAATCAAATTACCTTGTGCCACAGATAAATTATGAATAGTAATGCTTTGATCTGCTGAAGGGGTCAATAATACTGCGGTTGATGTGGTTGCTAATGCAGATACAGCTATCCCTGAATCAATCATTAATCCGGCTGTTCCTGAGTTTTGTGGGAAATTTCCTGAAACAAAAGGAGTTGCTGTAGCGCCTACTAAAAAACGACCAATTGCATTAGCTGGGTCAGGAATACTTACGACTGATGCTTGTCCCATAGCCACATTAGATAAAGTAGTATTAGTATTTCCTGTATTAGCAACACCTGCGATAATTAAGGAACCCTTACTACCAGTTGCTGGAAAAGAGATTAATGTACCGGCAGTTCCACTTAATCCAGCCTGTATAGAGCCATTATTAATAGCTGTTCCGGTTAGATTGGCCAATGTTCCTAATGTATCTGTACTTACAATAATATGATTGGTAATAGTTGGCAATACCACTTCACCGGGGCTTTCGGCCACTACTAGCGACCAATTAGCACCTGTGTGATCGACTTGAAACCAGCCTACATCAGGTTGAGCGGAAGGCGTTGTGCGCGTAGAAACAGCCGCTATACAAGGCATTTGAAAAGTAGTGCCACTTTGAACTAATAAATTTAAATACCCTGTAGTTAAAATGGTGGCTAAGGTATCATTTGTATCAATATAAGCTAAGCTAGGAAAAACGCCTACTGTTCCGGTTTGACTTGTTGTTGCATTTAAAATTGGCATAAGAGTTCCTTTTAATGAATTTTAATTAAAATCGATTACCAGATATTGCACCTTAATTGTAATAGGGCTATCCCCATCCGCAATAGTCGCACCAGGTGCTTCTAATATTATGGGTTGATTTAATAGCAATGTACTATCAAAATCTGTTGGGCCAGATACGGAGCCTATTGATAATTCTATCGCATTTTGTGGTTGAGTTAGGAAATTTTGCGCATTAAATAATATTACTAAAGGAGCGCCCGAACTCGTTCCATAATAAAAATTAGCTGTCGTGTCTATTGAGTAAGGTGTTGTATTAAAAAATAGATTGGAAGTAATCATAATAGGAGCGATATATTTATTGGATCCAGGTGCCGCAACAATAGTAATAGGAACCGTAGCTAACGCAAGAATGTCAGCTGATGTTAAAGAAACAGAAGAAGTAATAATAGATCCGCCCGATATATCCGAAAGATAAGCTAATGTTCCATCAGAATCTTGAAATGTTATATTACGAGTTTGAGCGGTATTTGCAAAATTAAATAAAGATTGATGCTGATAACTTGTTCCGCTGAAAATGCTAAATGGTTGATTAGATGTTGAATTGAATATATGTGCGCCCAAGGCTTTAGTGTAATAATCCATTCCTATATCGGCAGCGGGTCCACTTGCGGCAATTCGAGGAGCTGTAGCTGCCGGTTCATTAGATAATGTAATAAAATTTACTGCTGAAGCATTAGACCCTAACGCTAAAACACTATTTCCGGATGCATCATTGATTAGTGCAATTTTAGGTGTCGTAATAGTGGGAGAAACGCTTCCAACAAATGCGCCAGTGCCAGTTTGCCCGGCTAAAGTTACATTCACAACATTATTTGTTGTCATACCAAATCCTTTTTTAAGCGACTGTTAAATTACCAATTGAGCTAACCACAGCAAAAGTTGTATTTGCAGTCACACAAACGATAAATACTGAATCCCATTGATTAGTTGAAGTAAGCGATCCAGCCGAAGTTGTTGGTGAGTTCCCATAATGCAAAGTTTGTCCAGTATTCATTTGCAAGATCCATCCTGCTGTCCCTTTACCTTGAACTGCAAATACCGATCCTTCTGCGGAAGTAGCCGGAATAGTCACAGTGGTTTGCCCAGCATTGGAAATAATATAGCCATTGTTAATAGCAGCAGCTTGTGAAGTTCCAGAAACATCATTCCATGCAAATGCACCAAATCCTGTTGCAGCAATAGTGATGGCGCCAGTAGCTGAAGTAATATTAATATTAGCACCGGCTGTCAATGTTGCGGCAGAAGGATCGCTTGCAGTAGTTCCTATTAAAATTTGCCCGGCACCTAAAACAATAGGTGTTGCTGCACTAGCACCTTCGGCAACTAATACACCGTGTGCTGTAGGTGAGGCTATTCCTAGACCGCCTTGCGTGGCAGATAAAGGGAAAGGTGCATTGACTGCGTTATTAGTTGCCATTTTATATAATCCTTATAAAATTTAACATTGATTCATGGCCAATTTAATACAGGAAGACCTGCAATTAAATCTTCATAACTTGGAATGGGCATATGCCCTTCTAAAACTTCAGTCTCTACATTAATCAAATATTCTACTGATTGATCGCGCCAAATATTAAAAACTTGTGCTTCAGATTTCCAGTTATCATTTGAGCTATTTAAATAACTAAGGCAATGTAATGTTGAATCATATCTTCTTTCATTTGCTTTTTGATCGAAAAGACCTCGAATATTACTTTGGTAAGTAAAAAATATTTCTTCATAAGTAGGAATGGGTATTAGTGGCGGCGTTAAAATATTGTTATAACAGTCCCATCCAATATCACAATCTGGCAAATTAGTACAATCAATCCATATCATTTCATCGCAGACAGGGAAAGATTGCATTTCTATCTGTATGACTTTGTTTTGAAATACTAATGCAAACATTTTTATTCCTTATGCAAATTCATAAACAACAATTACACCATTAGCACCGGTCCCGCCTGCTCTTGAAGTGGATGGCATCCCTGAACTTCCTGCGCCACCAACACCATAGTTACTGCCATTAGCTCCTTGGCCATTAATAACAGCACTAGCATTCCCTCCAAAGAAAGAGCTCCCACCAAATCCACCGGAATATTGTGTAGTGACTGTACTATTAAGTGCGCCAATGCCACCACAGCCGCCAACAAAATTAATAGTCCCACTTGAGCCTACACCACCATTGGCACCGACTGTTACTTGCGAAGCGGTGCTAGTAGCTGTAGAGCCTGAGCCACCCGTTGCTGTACATAATGCACCAAAAGAACTTGTTCCACCGGGATTTCCGTTAGTTCCGCCACCACTTCCGCCTGTACCACCTGTCCCAATTGTAACAGTTTGACTTGAAACATTTGTAGTATAGAGGATCGCTGTTCCGCCGCCTCCGCCGCCACCTGTTCCTGCAATACCTGAGCCAGCTCCTCCAGCTCCGCCTCCGGCTCCAGTACAATAGACGATCAATTTATTTGTGCCAGAAGTTGCGGTATAAGTTCCGTTTCCTGTAAAAACTTGAATGTTTTTAAGGGAGCCAGCCGATGTAATATCGGCTAAATAGGCCACGGTGCCATCGGCGTCTTGAAATGTGGCAGTTCTTGATGCAGCGGTGTTTGGGAAGTTAAAAATCGTAGTGTGCTGGTATGTTGTTCCTGTGCTAAACACTATAGGTGTTGTAGTATTAGTGGTAAAAAATGAAATTAATCCAGTCGCTTTGCTTGCTAATGATAAAGATACATTGCTATCTGTGCCGGAAGATTGAATTAAAGGAACACCTAAAGTGGCTGCATTAGTAACGGCTATATAATTAACGGCTGTTGCTGTTGGATTAAATGTCATTACTGCTAATGCATTACTATCATTAATTTGTGCAATTTTAGGCGTTATAATGGTTGGCGAGGTTGACCCAACAAAATTACTGGTTCCCGTTTGTCCGGAAAGTGTTACATTGACTGAATTGTTTGTAGCCATTATAAACCCTCATTAAACCACGGTTATATTTCCAACTGCACTTACCACTGTCCAAACAGTATTAGCTGTCATGCAACGTAATTTAATACAATCAAATTGATTTGTAGAAGACAATGACCCTGTAGTTATAGTAGTGGGTTGATTTCCTAAATGCATTGTTTGACCGGCATTTTCAACAATAGACCAAAGTCCAGCTGCAAGTCCTAATATCTCTATAGAATCTCCAATCGCGGCCACCGCTGGCAATGTAAAGGTTATTAGAGATGCGCCAGCATTAGCTACATATCCCGCATTAACCGCCATATTTACTGATGCGGTTGTTTGATCGATCCAAGTCGTAGCACCAGAAGATGAGATGGTTATAGAGCCTGAAGCGGAGCTTATTGATATCCCTGTTCCTGGCGTTAATGTGGCGACAGCAGGATCGCTTGCTGTTGTACCAATTAATATTTGTCCAGCGCCTAATACTAAAGAGGTCATTGGTGATGCGCCTTCAGCGATTAGAACCCCGTGTGCTGTTGGATTTGAAACTCCCGTTCCGCCATTGGTCGGTGATACTGGGAAAGAATTAAGAGCACCGAAAATAATAGAAGTAACCCCAATTGTCCAGGGTCCGGCGCCTGTTTCTTGTAAGGAATGTCCGCCATAAAGCGTTCCTTGATTAATAGGAATTAATTGGCCTTGAATAATTTCAGCAGGTTGATCATAATCAGTGGCTCTTGTCATTACCCAGTTAGTGGCACCAGAGCCAATGTTAGTGACGGTATAAACACCATTTTGTAGTTGAGCGGCTTGTGAGGCTACTAAAACTCTGTCACTAACAGCTAAGGATACGCCATCAATTACTAAAGCTGCTTGAACGCCCGCATTAGTTAGTGTAGCCCCCACACCGGCTGCGCCATTTGCATAAACAACAGTTAGGGGAGATGTAAATGTTGTGACTCTAACGGGAGCAACATTCGTATAACCTAATAATCCAGCATAATAATTAAACTCATCAGTCCTAATGTATTTTTTTGTGGTTCCTGATGCGGCTTGGGAAGTATCGGTTGGATCGGTGGCTGGTGTTTCATCGGTTCCTTTTGGAACGCCAGTCGCCAATTGGGAAATTTTAATTTGGGGCATTTCATCACTCCGTCGTTAGAAAGTCGTCATCTTCTGTTAATATAAAAGATCCACCTTCCGTCAATAGTCCATCTCCACCAGGCGGCACATGAATTGTGGCGAGATCTACCGTTATAATTACTGGGCTTATTAATAATGGATTATTAGTTATCCCTACGCCCAGTGATATATTCCATAATCCCATTTTTAACTCTCAGGTGAGATAACAAACAATTCAATTCCTACTTGAGGGAGTGTAGAGTCAGTTGTTATCATGGAAATTACTTGTCCTGCTTTAACAGATCGTGCCGCAGGATTTAATATAGCTGTTGTCGCACTTACTGCGCCTGTTGGGACAACAGCCGTGTTGATTCCATCTACCCATACATTAGTGCCTGGAGAAAAACTAAATATTGCTAACCAATTAGGGAAATTAGAAGGTACAGTAAAATGTTGTTCTATTGTTGCTGTTAATATAAGACTCCTAGCATCTTGAACAAAAGATACCCCAAATCCATTATATCCACCTAAATCACGCGTCATTAAAAATTTTGAAGAACTCATTTATACGACTCCTAATCGGGCATCTGCTGTAAAATGATACAATATATATGCTTCATCACCTACTACTCCAGGAGATATAGTCATTTGATTGGTTGTATTAGTGTTGGCTCTATAAAAAATACTGGAAAGACCTTGGCCTTCTGCTGTCCAATTAGTCGACGCCAAAGTGGAAATTGCAGTGGGATAAGTATTATTTCTATTGATAGCTATCTCAACTTGGTTCGCAGTGATGGATGTAGGGGAATAAAAAACAATAGTAGGGTTCACACGTTTTTGTTGATAGGTAAGATTAAATGATTGTGTATAAAAATGACTATCGCCACCCACTATTAAATTATTCATCTGAGCGGAACGTTCATTTACTGCGGTAATAGCTGGGCCTACTGTACCTACATTGTAGCTTTGCTCATAAAAATATTGGCATTCACGTAATACTTGATCAAATGTTTGTGGATTAGATTCTACGGCGAATTCATTAGGTACTAAAGAAACGGAAGAAAAAGTAATATAATCTTCGGTTCCTGCTGTATTATCCATGGCCGCTGTTGTGTAGACAACCAAGGCTAATGTTTGAGTGGTTGTTGTAGAAGGTAGATTTAATATTTGATTATAGGAATAGACATCACTGTATCCAAAAGCTGCAACATTCGATGTCAATGTATAAGCGGGATCGTTTAATGGCAATGAAGTCGCCCAATCTGCTGGATTAAATACAGGGCCATTAGCATCCCAGCTCGTTACTTGATTAACCGTAGCTGGTGGAATGGCTGAAGAAAGTAATCTTACTTTTAAACCCACTTTGGTATTATGGCTTGTAACAATAGATGCTCTAATTAAGGAGGAAAGCGTTTGAAATAAATAAGGTCTTGCGGTAGTCGCATCAATATATTGAATTAATGCAAACCTGCCTTGTGTTACACCTGTTAAGGCTTTTACTACAAATGCCTCATCTTGTGTGGGTGTATTACTACCGGAAGTCTGTAAACTTGCTGCTACTTCGGCTATCAAAACGGTTTGATCTGCAATATATCCTCCGGTACTTACAAGCGTTGTTAAGGCGCGGGGGTAAAATTGCCAGGGATTCAATCTAAAGTTCCAGCCTGTTAAAATAGATTGTTTGGGTTTTATGATTAATTCTGTTTCATAATAATGAAAAAGGTGATCTTTTTGTCGGGGAACAGATTCTTGAAAAAATTCTGCGACTGAATTGGCATCCGGAACACTTACAATTTGAACGCTCGAAATGCCTACATCTGCCCCTACTGGAATGGTTATAACTATATCTACATAGCCTATTGGAGGCGCATCCACATTTGTTGTAGCGACAGGAGTAGCGTTTGCATTTTTTAGTGTCGTATATAAGCCATCCGCTGATGTTGAACTATTAACTAAATTAACTGAGTATCCATTAGAGGCGATGTAATCCATCGTCAAATGAACTGCGGTTGCTAGAAAGCTATTGGCTACAAAACTGCCAGATATAAATCCATCACCTAAAATTCTAGGGCTATTTGTTATCCTTTGCCTTAACTTAAGACTTGTTATGCCTGTAGAAGAAACTTCAAGTGCATAAGGAAACCCTGATGGCGCATTAACATTAATAGCAAGCTGAGTGAGATGTACCGTACCCGAGCCATCGGTCAATAAATCCCAATCAGGTGCTATATTCGTTACGGTTCCAGATCCTGTGACTACTGCTGCATAAGAAGTTGATCCAGGTGGAGGAACAAAATTTACCTCAACGAATTGTGGATTCTCTATCTGATTATCTGAATCTTGGAAAACGCTGGATCCAGATGCTGGTCGAAAATTAGGCGGCCATGCTTCACGACTGAATTGAAATACGCCCGTACTGGAAAAAACCTGGATAAAATATAAATCAACGTCGCCTTGAATTGTATCTGTTGGCAGACCTGTATAAGGATACAGATAGACATTGATATCATTACCCGAGTTATCGCCGTAAGTTCCTATTGAAGTGAGAGTTACCGGATTATTTAATGCAACGAAAGTATAAGTATTATTTGGAAGGCGCACTTGCTGATAGATATTCTTTAGAACGGTACGAGCTACATCTTCATAGAAATAAACAGCGCCGCCTGATAATAAAGTCCCATCGTCTTTATTTAAAAAGATATTTTGAAGGCTAGGTGATTCTATAAATCTTGGATCAGGTAAGGCCATTCAATACCCTATAGACGAATGATTACCTGATATTTTACTCCAATTTTTCAATAATACAATCTGTATTTATTTGACCTCAATTTGCTTATAATGTTATAAAAAGAGCATTCCGGGATTATTTGATCTAAGATAATATAAATTAATAATATTCTTCTTCTTCAAAACTATCTTCACGCAATCTTTGCTGGGAATTTTTTAATTTACTTTCAAGATCGCTCACCTGAAATATTAAACCAATAATAGTACAAAATAATATAAACATATTTTTCTCCAAAAAAGAAATATACTATTCTATATTGGATTAAAAAACAAGCATCAGCTAAATATTTTTTGCAAATATGCCGGAATTGGAACGCCAGCAGCCGTTAATATAGGGATTGAAGCTCCTCCTGCTAGCCCTTGCACCCATCTAGGAGTTTGTCCTATTTTATGTCGAATACCAAACCCAGGAATAGATTTAGCTATTTCTGATTCATGAAATTTAGGATTCATTAATAATTCTTTGCCAATTTTACTAGCGCGACCATTCTTTTTGGTAAGTTCTTTAGACGAAAGAAAAGGTGCTACTTCTTTAGAATATCCTTGCGTAATAGCATTGTATTCTTTTGAAAAATCTTTTTTATCTGCTTTAACAAAATGCTGTTGTAAAGAACCTTTAATGCGTTTTCGAAGATTATTAGCTTCTAATAATGCTTCTTCCTCACCTGCTGATAGTTTAACGCCTTTGTATTCCTTTTTATCTTTTAATTCACGTGCAATTTTTGCTAAATCAGATTGTGCGTGATGCGCATTTTCAAGTGTTGGATTATTTGCAAAACGTTTAATACGTAAGTTTTCATTATGTGAAGTATTTTTATATAAGGATTTAATGCCTTCCGAATCTTTTTTTAACGCGGAGGGAATGGTTAATTTATCTTCTATTCCTTGACTTTTTACTTCTTTAAAAAAATCATTATATAAATTTTGATATTTTTCTTTATTTTTTTCATAAATATTAGCTGCTTGCTTTCCTATAACGGATTTAGTGAGACTAGCACCAAAAGGAATAGCAGCCCCAATACTAGCCCCAATTTCACGATTGCCTTCATTTTCAGCAGCTCCTAATAATCCTCCGGCACCACTAGATGCCAATAATTTAGTTAATGGCGTTTTAGCAGCTGAGGCCGCTTTATACATTCCAAATCCAGGTAAGAGAAAAGGGGCTGCTATTTCGCCGCCTCGTTGTCCTAAATCTTCGCCTGTTGTCTCTGGATTTGGGTTTCTTATATCCGAATGAGGAATTCGCCCATAATCGGCACCTGTTGCATTTTCTAAACCTTCTAAACCGAAATTTCCAATAGAAGCACCTATATCGCCTAATCCTTGTGTTAATCCTATCGCAGCGCCTTTAGCGGTTGGGCGCAATGATTCAGGATAAGGGGAGGCGTAAGAGCCTTTATTAATAACCCCACTAAAAGCTTGTCTTAAAAAATCTTCTAATCCGGATTGTACCTTACCCGTAAATTTTTGATGAAATTGTTCTTTTTCTTCCTCTGGAGTGGTTATTCCTTCTTCTCGAAATATATCTACTTCTTTTTTCTTAGGCTTTTTGACAATGCCATATTCTTCAAATAAGTCTCTTGCCATTATTTTCCCCCAGCCGAAGCAATTCGTCTACGTACTTCTTCCTCGCCAATATTATATTTTTTAGCGGTATCTGTAATATCTTGATCGCTATAATGGGTCTTCCCACTTTCATTCTGACTTTGTGGTTTAAAGTACTCTGTTTTATATGCCGGCAATTGCGAAGCTGCCTTTTTAGAGGTTCTGTTTAATATCTCTTGAAAACGTAATCCCGCTTTAATGTTGGCTTCTGCTGGCAACCTAAAGTTTTTCTCATAATTCATTACTATTTTAGGCAAATCACTTTGGGCTATAGAATTGAGCAATGCGCGATAAGTGACATTTGTTTTTCCAGCGCCTATAGTTCCTTGTTCATTAACTGCTGTAACAGTAGTTAATTTTAAGGCCAATAAGAGATCGTCAATCTTCTGTGTCGCTTCAGGGTTTTTCCCATATTCTCCAACGTATTTATCAAATTTTCGAATAGAATCTTTTCCACTGAATTCAGATAAACCTGTGTTAACGATGGGGAACGTATCATTAAAGATGATGCGTCCACGCTCCACTTTCTTTTCTTCATTATCTAATGGTCTTTTAACGCCGATTCTTTCATGTGTTTTTGGATCGTAAACATAATGCTGACCTTTCTTAAGATTCTCAATATCTTCCACTAATGCATTTTTCCAGGCATCTCTTTGCTCAGGTGAATCGAATTGCTGTGTTTTATTGGTTCCTGGGATAAATCCTTCGTCAACTTCTTTCATTTCAGCTAATTTTTTAGCTAATGGGGAAAGGCTTCTTTGGCGAGCCAATGCTTCTCTAGCACCTGTTTGTGCATCATAGGCTTTTCTAGCATCTTTATAGATCTCACTGTCTTTCCCGTATTGTTCGCCAAGCATTTGCAATGATTGCGCATCTCTTGCAGCACCTGTTAATGGGCCTGATTGCCCTTGCAATTTTGACAAAATATGTTTTCGCATATTCTCTAATTGAGAAGACGGCTCTTGTGCTTGATTAAGTGGTTGCTCAATGGGCTTTCTTAAAGAAGCAATATAGCTCGGTATTTGCCCTAATTCAGGTTGCTTCTCTTCAGGAGCTGATGGCTGAACTTGTTTTGATTGATAGTCAAATAAATCAGGATTTTTAGAAGCATAATCATTTAATCGAGCCAGATCGCCTACACCTCCAGTATATGAAAGTTCAGGATGTTCTGCTTTTCTTTGTTCTTGTTGGAGCGCGTATTTTAATTTTTCAGGGAGATTTTCATTAGTGATCCCAAGCTCTTTAAGCCTTTCACTTAATATATTTGAATTGGTCTCTTCATTTTTTTCAGCGTATTTTGCTTTCGCTGAATTTATTTTATTGGCCAATTGACTAGATAAAAGATTTTCAGCTAATGTTTTAGGCTTATATCGCGCTTCTTGAAATTTATTGAATGTATCAAAGCCTGATCGAATCGCTTTGCCTAAATCATATTGACCAAAATCCTCCGGTGTAAGTTGTCTTGGCGCATGAAAATTTAATACCATTTTAGGCTCCTAGTAAAAAAGGCAGGAACGTACTTATCATTTGCATTAACTGTGCTTGTTTATTGCCACCCGCTGCATTTTGTCCAGCCGTTCCTTGGTATATATTTGAGCTCTTTTGACCAAATATATCAGCAAGCATTTTCCCATATTCAGTGGATGCATCAAATCCCTGTTTATTAAGCCCTTCGGTTCCTGATAATCCTTTTCCATAAAGACCTGTCACGCTATCGAGATATTTCTGAAAATCTTTGGATGCGACATCTTGCGCTAATCCCATTTGTTGTTGTTGATCGGCAGGTGTTCCTAACATCCCACCTGCGGCAGATGCATTTTGCCCTGCGCCTAATGCTTGTTTTAGTGCAAATTGATATCCAGGGGATTCTTTGTATCCTTTTCCTAAGCGATCATAAATTGAACCAGGATCTTGCAGTAAATTACCATATTCATCTTTTAATGTACCTAAGGCTTCTTTTCCTGCATTAATATACGGATCGTAATAAGGAGACGTAGCGCCTGGTATTTTATTTAATTCCGCATTGGCCGCGTCAGCAGGATTAGGTGTCTTCTTCGTTGAGAAAATTCCAAATGGGTCAAATACATTCATTGCTAACTCCTTATACCAATGTTACGGTTTTAAATAATGGGGCGGTTAATGGATAACTATTGTCATTTCGCACAGCTATCATTACTGAATCTTGCGTATAATCTGCTGGATCACGAATAACATAAAGCATAGTACCTAATTGACAAGTAAATTGTCCTTGGCCATTTTGATTATTTTGTATTTTAGTTACATCATCAAATGGAACTGTTTGTTCATATTGAGTTGGTATAACGCAACCTTCATTTCCAAAATTCTTTTGTAATTGGGAAATTAATGCATGCCGAAAAGTTAATTCGTCATCTGTCGCGTTACCTTCGTCATCAACCAATTGGCCATTCGGTAAATTAGGGATCCGTATAACAGGTGGTGGATTCGCCATTATTGATAAATCTCCATTATACCATCAAAGGCTACAAATCGACCAAATCCAGAAAATCTTAACTGCGGCGTCATATCATTAGCCTGTCCTAATTGCTGCCATATAAGACGACTAGTTCGCTTTCCTATTGCATTCATCGGAATTCGAAAAGAATTGCCAAAACTCTCTCCACCGTCTCGCGCTATAGATAAATCGATAGCTTCAGAGGCTAATTGATAAGCATAAGTTGGCCCTATTTCTGACTCAACAATTAAAATAAAATCATCCTCTGTTGTAATAGATACAGAATCTTCAGTGGAGAGATTTCCTACTATCAAAGAAGTTAAATTAGTGACATTAGTTATATTATTTGGCTGACCATTTTCAACAGTAAATCCTAAACTTTTAAGAATAAACATGCGTTGGGTTGGCAGCCTAAAAGGAGGGCAAACTCTAATTCTTGGAATCTCATGAATATTATCAGGCCCATAAACGATGTCTGTAATATCCGTACTAAACTCAAAAAGATTACCTGTATTCAATGAAACGAAATAATATTGATTATTAAACAGAATAACATTTCTAGCCACGTGATAATTAAGATTTTCATCACTAACTGTAAAAAATAATTGTGTATTAAAGTCATAAGCGTAACTTAAGTTGTCGTCAGGAAAAGTGAACTGGTATATTAAATGTCCATCTTGCCTAAATAGAAATCCTGTGCAATTATTTGGATCGGTTAGCTTTGCTAATTTAAAATCCATCCCATCCGTACTAATGGAAGTAGCCTTGTTACCCGATACTATCATTAATGTAGCGCCTGACTGTTCATTAGCAGCCAACCAGACGACATAATTATCCAATGCTGAAATACTGGAAGCATTCAATGTGCCATAATCAACATTAAATGTGCTAGAACGTTGATAGGGAAATATGGCAGCTCCCACATCCTGCCATTGCTCAACTACATTATGGCCAAATACATACAAATTATTCCCGCCTCCTGGAGATGGAACGGCGGCCTGTATTTTATCCGGTTTACTTTGTAATGATCCAACGCTATTGGGGTCACTTGTCCAGGTAGTTGCCGCATTCGCGCCCGATAGATACCAATTAGTTGAATCGGTATCAGCAACGATTAATCGACCATTTTGAAAAGAAATATAACCCGGATTGTTTAATGCGGCAGGTACAGTAAAATCAGTACCTGAGACTTTATATGTATTTAAAAGATAATTATAAACATAAATTCTCACGCCATCTGTGAAAGCCAGTTCCGCATTATTATTTTCAGCAATGAATACATCTCCAATAGATGTCACTAAATTACCAATAAATGTAGCGACCAAGGTATTTACACCTTGTTTAATAATATATGCTTGAGGACCCCAAACTGCTAATATTAATGCCCCGCGGGAACTGGAATAGACGCCACGACCTACAGCCGAGGATGATTGAGTCAACACATTTTTATAACCCGCATAAGGAACTAAGCCGGTTTCACTAACAATCATATTCCAGGTCTGTTCATCCGATATTTTTGGGTAACGTCCAAATTTATTGCCACCTACAATTTTAAGCGGTATTTCCTGGACACTTTGCTGAAGATTAGGTGCGGGCATCTTTATCCTCTAATAAGGCAAATAACCATTCGACAAATTCACCACCTGCCAGTCAAGACCCGGTGTACTTCCAAAATAATTTTGATTATGGACTGATAAATCAGGAGGACTTACATCCATGATTTTTTTCTGGATTTGTTCAAATTTTCTTTGAGACTGATCGGGAAAAGTAGCACCCCAATCACTGCATATATATTCAGCGAGTGCATATCGTAAATATTCAAGGTAATATAAATCATACAATGTGGTCATATCTGTAGCAAGAGTCACTTCTGTTAATGCAAATTTTCCCCATAACTTCATTTGAAATATTTGTGAAGGAAGAAAATACAAATAAACATTAGAACCACCAAGTTTCCTTTCAACGCGATATTGGTAAGGTAAACTTTGAATGCTATCAACACGATAAGGTTGAAAATAACCAAATCGAGACATATCTTCTAACGAAAATCGCACATCGCCAATATTAAAAGTTAATGTCTCCACTGATAATAAATTAGGAATATCATAAACCTCTTGTCCTTGGATGGTATTGAAATTATATTGTTGAAAATAAGGGATCAATCGTAAATCAGTGGATTTAAAATCTAATAATGAGTTGAGCAGAAACAAACCATCTGTTATCTGCTCACCACTTACTACTTGCAAACTACGGCTTACAACTTGCGATAAATAATACGCTCTCGTAATTAATTGTAACGCAGTATAAGCCATAGTATAAACTCCTTATAAACTATATTGGTAACCAGCAACACTAATTGCTACTGCGTCTCCTGAATTTGCTACTTTATAAGCAATAGTAGGAACAGCGGTTACTAATCTAGACATTAAATAACTATTACTTGTTACATGGACTGAAGTTACTTGACCTGTAATAATAATAGCATCGCCTGTGGCGCCACCGGGTTGCATAGATAAAGTACGGCTAGCAGCACCGGGAGTAAAGTCCGAATAGATCCAAACAGGAAGATTATCTATTGCTGGCGAAAAGGCCGCCAAACTAATGCCGCCACTTGCATAAGAAGTTGCATTACCTGCTGATACAGCTGTAATTTGTGGCGCATCGTACATAAATAATCTTGAGGCACTGTCTGTATCTGTCCAATAACCTTTAAGGAAATGCACACTTGAATCGGTTGTAATGAATCCCAGTAAAGCAAAAGCACTGTAACCAAATGGCATTAATGGTGCTGTATAACTTAAGGAAATCATAGCGCCTATAGGTTGCAGAGTGACGGGATCGGCAACCAAAAATACAGCGTAAACTTTGGAAGCTAAAAAAGTCCCTGTATCCAACCCATTAAGACCATTTGATGCGGCATTAATTGTTATTGAAGAAGTAGATGTTAATTGATAGGTTCCTGTTGAATCAAGAATGGAACCCGCAGCAATATTTACCTTCGTATCCGGTGTAGCTACATTGTTACTTATGCCAAGCCCATTCACGAATGCGAATGGGGCTGTTGCATAGGATTTATAAGTTGTCATTTAAAATCTCCAATTAGAGGGTTAGATTACATAGGGATAATTAATCGCATAGAATCTTCAGCTACTAATGTAGAACCCCATACACAGTCTCTAACATAAGCCCGGTTATCTAATCCAAATTGAGCACCCCAATAATGCCTCAATGCAGCACCTGATTCTTTATCTTTAAAGAATACAGTTTCGAAAGGTGATTGATCGGGAAGTTTAGGCATTGCTAAATAGAAACTATTACCTGCATCCATCCAACCGGCCTGATGCGAAGGAAGTGGAGTCACTGTCATACCTGCTTGGATAGTATTATTCAAGTTTTGGTTTTGATTTTGAGCCCAAACTAATCCTACACCATTAATGGTTTGAATTTGAACTGTAACAGTTCCTGCAACCGTTGCTGCATCAGCAATTGCTCTGAATTGAACTTTTTGACGAGTTGGCTTGTGCCCAATAAAAGTCAAGAAGCGCATATTTGGCTTACCTGATACACCATCATTAAATTCAAACAAATCACCTGCTTTTATTGCATTGGCATCGGTGCCACCAGTAGGCTCTGTAAAAGTAATTGCGGTGACATTAACGCCTGTTGGATCGTTAGTACTAACCACAGTCATAATATTATTAGGCGCAGCTGTATCACCAATTGTTCCCGATACATGTATAGGCAATAAGTTAGAGGCAGACCAATCAACATCCATACCACCAAAACGACCCAGTTCCCAAGAAGTAGATATTTTATTATTTCGTTCAGGAGAAAATTGATTTAAAGCTGTTCCTATAATCGCTGGGATAATATCAATCGGCAGAACGCCGCGTTTTTTATAAGTACTGGCGCCATAAGCCGTAAAGTTTGCCCAGGCCTGCGCTAATTGGGTGAATGAATTAATAGGTGTTACGCCATCGCCAAAGAATCGATAAGGACCTGTGTTAATCTGAGGCAATAAATAGTTTGGGCTATTTGGATCAGTGCCCACTACTCCAGATACAATATTTTTAAGAATATCTGATTCGATTGCTGTACCTAATTCTTCCGCAGCAGCTGTACCGAATCTATCCATGTAATCACGTACATTGAATATGAATTGTTCGTCTGTATAACCAGCCGACACGTTCTTTGCTTGAGAAGCTATAAGAGATTGAAGACGTTGTACAGATGGTTGCTGTGTAATGATAAGGCCATCAAAAGAAATGTAACGAGGCGTGGTATCAAATGTGATGGTATCACCTAAGTTTCCTCTTCGGTCGTTAAATTGTTCTAATGTTTTATTAGCATTTGCGATCCCCCAAAAGGAGTTAGCTAACCATGCTAGTTCTGATTTGATATAAAGTTGCACATTCTGAAGCGTATTGACGGGTGTAGTCACGATGAGTTCTCCAAAAAATTACCTGGAGCGTGTTCATGTAATCAGTAATTATCTGCCTAACATCTTACGCAAATCATTAACCGACATCTCATGTTCACTGTTTCCGGTAATTCCTGCATTAACGGAAGATTTCATCTGACCGATAGGATTTTGTGCTGATTTTTCTTGGGCTAAAGCCGTCTGATTTTGTTTAATCGAATTACTTAAACTGGCTATTCGTTGCTGAGCAAGTCGAGGCTGTTCATAAATTAGATTTAGTAAAGAACCCATTTTCTCAGGGTTTTCAACTAATTCATTCATTATGTCGCCTGTATTCTCAAGCTCATTAGCCATTTCAACTATGGCACGTGTGCCAGGCTTCGTGTAATCAAGATCGTTCAACTTCTTTTCAAGACCAGGATATTGTTGTTCGGCAGCTTGCATTTTACTTACAAAACTATCCACAAGAAGTTTATTCTTATATTCTTGGGCTTGTTGTTGTATATGTTGAGGCAATTGTTCAGCAACAATTCGCTGAATATCTTCATGTGATACTTGAGGTATTCCTCCAAACGTTTGCTGTTGCTGAGGCGCTTGTTGTGGCGCTTGCTCTGTTTGGGATTGTTGCTCTAGTGTCATTAATGCCTCCTGCTTGCCTTTCTCATAAGCTTTTTTTCGTTCACGGGCAATTATCTTTTGAACAGTTGCCTTATCAAGCGTCTCAACTTCTGGCGCGGTATTTTCGGGAACCTCGCTTATGACCTCTTCAACAGGTGTTTCCTGTAAATCAGTTTCTAAACCATCTGTCATAAAAAATCCTGCTTTATTGACTTAATGTCGGTGTCACCGTAAATAACAACGCAATTCGTTGCGAAGTATCGGCCAAGTTTTCGTATGGCGACGTAATTGTTGTAATAATAAGTATAACTTTGATATTTTGTCAATCTTATTTCTTCTTCTTTTTTTCTTTGGCTAAACTATAAGCAATCGCTACTGCTTGATTTTTAGCCTTTCCGGCTTTTATTTCTGTTGCTATATTTTCACCAAATTTTTTACTTCCAGGCTTTGCGCCTTTAATCAATGGCATATTGTTCCCTTATTTCATGCAGGATTTTTTTATTTTACTTTTAAGCATGGACATATCTTCTTTGGCATCCCTATGCTTACCATCTGATTTCTTAGCCATTTCCATATGTTTTTTAGCTTTCTCATGGTGCTTGGCCGCTTCGCCCAAATGATGTTTTGCTTTTTCATGATGCATCGTTTTCATTATTCTATCCTTAATTAAAATGATTAATTACATGCAATCTTTCTTTTTCTTTTTCATGTCTTTTTTATCATCTTTTTTCTTTTGCTCTTTACCCATTTAAATTCTCCTTTTCAATTGAAAATTCCAATGGCAATTCAAAGGAATTATATTTTCTTAAACGCCTCCTATGCATCGCACAATAAGAAGAATACTCAAGATTCATGCGAGGACAAGGCACTCCTTTCTCTATCGCTTTACAAACATCATCTACTAATCTGGGAATTTTATTATACTTCATTTTTATTTCTTTTTTAAACCTTTAAGCGTTTCAGCAAGGCGTGCTTCTTTGCCAATCTTGCCGCCTTTTTTTTCAGCAGCCTTTAATTTCTTAGCAGGAATTTTTTCATCTTTTGGTACATGCAATTTCTCATGTAACGCACCTTTATTTTTGATAGCGCCCTGAATCCATTTATCTTTAAACATTTTATTACCCCGCTTTTTCTATTATTTTTTTTTGAATGAGTTCCATTGCTGATTTTGCAGCAATGCCTAACTCATTCAATAAATAAGATTGTATTTCAGGGGAATGTTTTTCAAGTTCAGCCTCAAACAATTTTAATGCAGCACTACCAAGCAGGCTTAACATTCACTTCTCCTTGCGATCAAATAATTCTTTAACGAGTTGCGTGCGCTCATGCTGACGCATCCCATCCGTTGCTTTATACATCGTATGCATTATTTCTTGCCTTGTAAATCCATCCCTTTCTAATTTTGCCACGCCATGCTTTTGTTCTATGTGATTAATGTTTATTTTATAATCAGGTTTGCTCATTCTCCACTCCCTTTGATTTATTTATTTCATGCTCTAACTTTCTTTCAGCCAAATGAGCTCCGTGCGTTTTAAGCACTCTATCGTGTTCACGACTTTGTATTTCAGCAAGTTTTGTTGCAGATTCTAAACTATGTACTTCAAGACTTGTTTGTGATTCTTCAAGTCGAACAGCGCTATCAATTTGAGCCTGAGAAATCTTTGCCTCCGCTTCCAGAACCTTTGAATCCACAAGAATCTTTTCATTAGCCAATTTGGCAATCGATAATTGCGTATCGATTTCTTGTTGTTTCATTTTAATCTGAAACTCCATTTTTTCCAGCTCAACTTTTTGCATATCGGCTTGCGCTTTCATCATGCGCGGGTCTTGCTGCATAGCCTGTTGCTGCATTTGCATTTGCTGTTGTTGCATTTGCTGTTTCTTTTGAACCCATTGCGGAACAGCTTCTTTAAGTCTATCTGCACCATAAATAGTTAAATTATCTACCAATATGGGCAACGTGGCATCATCATTCATAAAAGAAGCAAATTCTTGTGAAGCTTGCATTAAAGAAGTTATCTGCTGAAGTGCTTGGTTCTTTTGTACTTGAAAATTAACACCGGCTTCAATATTCACTTTGAGTGCGCGATTATCGTAATCTAAGCCAGGATTTCCGGGCGTATTAACTTCTTGGTAATCGCGTTCACCGGCTTTGTCAACCATTGGAACTTGACGTTTGCCAAGTAAATACTTAGGCATTAAGTCGGCAATAATGCAGCCAATTTGGGTGAGGCCTGCTAAATAACCCACTACATAAGGCATTGCAGCCGCATTACCAACACTGGCCGATTCAATAACGGCTTTACCTGATAAGTCATTGTCATTCTGTCCTAGATTACTAGCGTAAGAACCTAGAATAGTTTGAGTGGTAGGATCGGTTATTTGAAAAGCTCCCATTACTTCCGGTGGCGCTGGCTGATTCTGTATTTCTCGAATAGGCGTTGGAATTGGTTTATCAGGATTATTTTCGCTATAGGCATTAACAACTACCGTATTCATTCGCTGAATATCACTTAAAGCCGCTAGATAATCTTTTTCTTGAGGAATAGCTTCTTTCATGACAATGAATTTATGTTGGACCATGTTCATCAAGTAATTAGCAAGTGACTGACCTGAAAAATTCTTCAGGTCTTGAATGCCTTTCGCATGATAAACATAAGGACGCGTCATTTGATAAGCAGAGTTTCCTTTTCCGCGTGTTAATTGGATGGAATGTCCATCAATGAATACTAATGGCAAATAAGTATAATCTGTTTCGGTATAGTCGAGAATTTTATCTTGCATCAATTTATAATGACAAATTGTTTCCAGTTCTGTGGTACGGGGTTTTCCTATAATAACTGGGATTTGTTCAATAAATTGATTATCCACCCAATATTTTTCCATCTTCTTATAATTAGAGAGCGTCATCACCCTACCATTAGCAAGTTTCACAATTCTGGTTCGTACCTTTTTCTTTTCGTAATAATCAACCACTAAAAGTATCTTACGATTACTCGAATCTTCATATGTCCAACTAAATCCTTCTATTTCTCGCATATAATCAAGATTATTAGTGTCGATTTTTGGAAATTTACGTTCAAATTCGTCTTTTAACATAGGGAATATTTCAAAACAATATTCACCGTCTCCTTTATGAGACGCTCTTGCTAAAGGATCGAATCCGCAAAGTGTAGGATCGAATGCACGCGCTAAATAAATCTGTTGATCGAAAGACATCGGACTACTGTAATCCGTCCAAACTTTTGCTACGGAGAAGCCGCCAGATAATGTATCTTTGTAAATCTCATTAGCAAACGAATCTTTATTAGCCGTATACAGAATATGTCGAACATGACCTTCTACCAAATCAATAACTTCTGGTGGAACAGGCACTCCTTCAGCAGGAGAAACTATAATACCTGGCTCATGCTTTGAGAATTCACCAAGTAATCGAGAGATGTAAGCCTCTAATATATTAAACTCGATACAAGGTCTATTTAATCTTCGAAGGACTGCACGTTGATCTTCAGTAACGGATTCGCGAAAGACATATTGGCGAAAATCTCTATATCGCTTATAGTTGTCTTCAAAATAAAGGTAGGAAGTCGCAATACTTTGTTTAATGCGACTTAAATTTTCTTCGCTAAAATAACTTAATTCTGCCATACAATTCTGCCTCGTCCTTTACACGCTCAAATTGTGATGTCAATATATTAGCAGCTTTTTGTTTCTCAATACTAGAAGATTGTAATGAAGATTCAGGGTAGGCAAAAGTTAAGCATAATGCATCGGCTTCATCAGATGATCGAACCCCACGTTTTTTCATATCCTCTTTCTTTTCAAGTTGCAAACGAGAATTGGAATCAAATTTATATTTCACTCCTGATAAATCAGCATGTAAAGAATCACTATCTGGAATTTGACAAGGCTCATTATTCAACCAATTTAAACATTCTCCCCACATCTCAGCACGTTTATTAAGATATTTTTTTGCATCTAATGGTTTAGATCCCGAATTAACAGGAATAACGATTCCTCGATAACCTAATTCGAACAATCTGTCAACAACCCCTGCACCAAGACCACCCACATCCACAAATGCTTTAAATGGTTTTTCTTCCTCTATAACACGACTGACAATGCCAGCAACCTCCATGGTATCTTTTTTTATATAGCTCTGAAGAGTATGCGCAACTCTACCTTGTCGTCTGATAATAGAAGTTCTGTCATCACCGAAACGAGCAGGATCGACACCAATAACTAATCTACCATAACGCTCCGCTTCGCATTTTCGAGCACGCATTATAAGAGAGGAATTAATATAAGAATCTTCCCCAGTAAGTTGAAAAGCTTCTTCAGGTACACACGGATATTCTTGTTTAAATGCTTTTTCGCCGTCAAGACCATTAACAGAAAGCTCATTTATTTTATTGCGACGCCATCCTATTTGCCCATCAGTAAGATTAAAGTATTGTTTTAATTCGAATTCTTCCGGTGAAATAGAGAAATTATCATCTAAAAAAAGAGAATATTCTTGCTGCCAAAACCAGGGGACAAAGATAGCTTTAAATTCCGACTGCCCCGATTCTGCTTGTTGCCATTGCTGATGAAAGAAATTCCCTACCCCATTAGCCGTCGATTCAAGAATGATTTCTGTACCCGGTGCATTAGGAACTGCTTGCATTATTCCTTTAGCATGTTCTGCTGCATTATTCCAGAAAGCCACTTCAGAGCCATGAAGTAGTTGGATAGTTGCAGACCGTCCAACTGCTTTATTTTCAGCTGTACCTAACTTATAGCCGGAATCCAGCCCACCAAAAATAAGTTCCTTGCTATTAGAAGTAGTTACTTCTGGTTTAACTAAATCAGGAGTATTCTCGTAATATCGCTGAGCCATTTTATAAAGGTTTTGGGTAGCGTCTAAAGCATGGGTTAAAATAAAAGCTTGCGTACCAAAATGATGGGAAACTTTATGATAAAATCGAGCGCCCACATAAGTTGAACAACCCTGTTGTCTGCCTTTAAGGATTAATGCTCTAACTTTTGATGTCTCGCCTTTTTGGCGCTCTATCTCACTATGAATATGCTGCTGGGCTTTATTAAAGGAAAAAGGCTCTATAGAGCCCGACTTCGTACGTATTTTTAAACATTTAATTGCATAATGAGGAAGATTATCTTTTAGTTTTTGACGAATACCTTTTTCTTCTGGGGTCATTTTAAACTTTTAAGCAACTCTTCGTGTGTAATGGTTAATTGAATTGGCTTATCCTCTTTTTCAGAGTCGGCTGATCGCCATCGGCCTCGTGTTTTCATCCAAAATATCTGAGCTTGCAATTCATCTTGTTCTACAGCTTTAGCATAAAGACGCTTGGCTACTTTTTCATTGGCGTTAATGGCCGCAGTGCGCAATTCAATTTCATAATGATTTTTCAACGTCATATCATCGATATCCATATAATTAGCAATATCTTGTTGAGTGACCCCAAAGCTTGTTAATGCTTCCACTTTTGCCCTTGATTCCGGCGTTGGTTTATGTAGTTTTGGATGAGACATAATTTCCCCTAGATCCGTCTATTCGTTTACCATGCTCTAAATATACCAGGTTGCAAAGAAAAAGTGAATTAATCTAAAGACTAATTCTTACAATCTTCACAGTGTGATCTATATCCCGATGACTTATTCCTCTTTAGGGAGTGTGATCTCAACATCAAACTTAGGATAACCGCAAAGATAAGAATAAGAAACTACCGAATCAACAAGTGATTCTAATCTATATTTCTCAAGTTCAGTCATTTTATGACCGCACTCATTTACGCAACCAGGAGATGCGCAAAATGTTTTATCAAGAAATGTCATTTTTAAATCCTACACCTTCAATCTCAATAGGATCCGGAATACAAAAATGAGTAACTCGATAACACTCATCTCCTAAAATAATCCTGATTAACTCCCGTGTATAAATTAAACTATCAAACATACCAGGCATCATGTTCACACTCCTCTTTATAATTTAAATTACTAAGTCTGGTTATAATGATAATCAGACTTAAAGTTCAAAACTCCAATCATTGAGAACAAGATCCGGTACACATTCTTTTAATTCATTATATATTTTTTTCAAAAATTGAATAACAGTATCTTTATCTTTTTTGGCGCAGAAGGAATCTGTGGCTTTTAAACGAATTGTGGCATAACCACCAGCGCATACATCTTCTATAATGTAATATATTTCGGTTATTATGCTAGGAAATCCCATTATTTCTATTTGATCTGTTAGGGTTGGATGAAAGGGTAGATTGTAATGTGCGCCAACTTCAATAAAATGTTTTGACTTTGGAGGGTTAATTGTAAGCAAGCAATAATAGCTCATTGTATATGTCCACACTTTTCGCAATGCCAACATTCTATGACTTTGACATCATAGTCATTAATCATGGATTGGATTTTATCCTGTAATTCTAATGGTTCATTTTCCAGGTGGGAATATATTTCTTGTAGCTCTTCTTTGGTGAAGTCATTCATTATTTCTTATCCTTAAATCAACTTAGTGAATAAATAAAAGAAATACCTGGCTTTTATTAAGTCCAATATCATTGTAGCAAATAGAATGCAATTCTTTATCACACACATATAATTCATTCAGATATCTCGCAATTTAATCTCATCAATTGTCAAATAAATAATGTTTATTTTATCTTCAAGCTCTTTCACTCTATCCATCTTCCACTGCGCGATGCGAAGCTTAAGTAAAGCAATCATAGAAGCCGACATACAACTTTCACCGTACTCATAGCGCTTGTACATCCTAGAAGTCACGCATAAATCACGCGCAACATCTTCTTGCGTCTTATTATAAAGCTTCCTAATAGCCCTTAATTCCTCACCAATCATTTAAAACCACCGAAATAAAATATAAAGTAAACAGCAATTAGTTACAGTAAGCAAAGAGGCGTGAAAAATATGCCAGTTATAAAGTCTAGATATTTCAAAATCTATTTTATTAAAAAGTAAATCTAGCTGTTTAGAATCAATACCGTCTTCTTTCATATAAAACTCCTGTATAATGCATGTATTATTGCATTCAAGAAAAGTGAAGTCAATTGCTATACCGGAAATTATTCGGGAGTTATATTAAATATATTTCACTTTTAGTATTGATAATAGTGAAATTATACGTTACTATGGCTCTTCTTAATTAGATAGTGGATAAGGGGTAAATAATGGGGTTATTCAGTAAAGCAGATGACGAGCAAGTACAATACCCTCGCCATTTAACGCTCGATGAAGAGGATTTTAAATGCTTGGTACGTGGTGGAGTTCTTCATTGCGGAGATATCAAAATAGCACTTAAAGATATTGGCTTTGACCAAATGAATAAAGCCTTAGAGCTTGCAATGGACGGGATAAATACCTACAAAGACCACACAAGGAAAGGATGATGGCTTAACTAAATGAATGAGGTGGCAGCATGAGAATTGGCACAGTTAAAGCAAAGTCTTTGTATGATGCCTTTGGGTTAATGCCTTGGGCTAAAA
>Ga0247664_1000046_pt1 | contig 35160 bp, 46 predicted proteins | sample CNK05_metaG_FD_182715 | JGI IMG/M metagenome (GOLD analysis project Ga0247664, IMG submission 182715) | Soil microbial communities from Purdue University Martell Research Forest, Indiana, United States - CNK05 | ecosystem: Environmental > Terrestrial > Soil > Temperate forest > Bulk soil...
CAGCTTTCTCTGAGCGAACTCTTTTCATGGGTAAACGCTGCGCGGTCAGAATGCTGGAAATACGGGCCTCCGGAGGTTCGGCGACGCCGCCTTGAGGAGGTTATGAAACAACAGCCGGAAGGTTGAGTCAGCGATACTTGAGCGGACCGACCGTGCGCAGCTCTCCCGTCTTCGCCAGCTCGTAGATCTGCACTGCGACATCGCGCGCCTTCGACTTCTTCGGCTTCCCCCAGTCAATCGAGTCGTAGTTGTCGCGGAACTTGCCTGAGGCGTTGCTGCGCGGAGTCGAGCCTTTGCCAGGCCCCGTCTTTGTCGTCGTGGTCGGGCCGTACTTGGGGCCGAAGAGATCGCCGGGTTTCATTCAGTCGTCAGTAAAAAGATGCCGAGGACGGCTGTAGCTCCGATCACTATCATCAGGAGCATAAACATAAAGTCGCTGAATTCTTGGCTCATTCAAACAGCCCCATCATCCAGGCGCCGCCGACCAGTACAACGGCCGCGCCCAGGTAGTTGCCGCACAGTACGAAGGCGAGCGCGATAACGCCAAGCAGCACGCCGATCAAGATGCGGTGGATTGCGTCGAGGAATGGATTCATTGCTTCTTCTGTTTCTTCCGCGGAGCGCGCTCTTTCAAAATCTTCTCCAGGTCCTCAGCCGACCAACGCGACGCCGTGCTGATGCCCTCATAGCGGTTCGCTTCCAGACGGGTGTGTCCGAAGACATCCCTTTGCGCGCTGGTGTCGCCATACTCCGAGGCCCGGTGCCGGAGCTGGCAGAGTAAATGCCGAAGCTTTCGCTTGAGAGTGATCGCGCTCATGGTTCAGTTAACTCGTTGCAGAGGTCCCGCGCGGCTTGCATAAGCGTCATTCCAAACAGCGCGGTGAAGATGCCGTTGCCTTGCGCGGCTGTGACCAGCAGGCACGCGAAGCTGATCACTAGGCAGGCCGCGGCGACGAAAGCGTTTATGTTGTTCACAGGGAGGCAGCGGCTTTCAGGATTTTCACCCGCGCGTCGACGGCGGCAGCCCGGCCGTCGCATTGATCAGCAGCCCACATCAGCGCGCTCTTGGCGGCCTCTACAGCCGCGGAGCGCGTGTTAGCTTGTACTTGAGTGACGTTCAGGTCCGCGACGTGGGCGGCGGATATGCTGGCCCAGAACGAGGCGCATTCTTCGATCTGTCGTTTGATGTCGTTGCTCACTTCTTGCCCTCCATGATGGACGTCATGTGCTCTCGAGCCAGGGAGCGAATAGCCTCGCGGCGTTCGGGTACAGAGAGGATCTGCTTGATGTCGGTTGCCAGCTCCGCGGCGATTGCGTTTACAATCCTGTCAGCCAGCTCCTGCTCGATGCGGCCGACCAGCTTCTTCTTCAGCGCCTTCTTATCCACCATGCCCCAGACCTCCTCCATGAGTTCCTTTGGAAGCTGTATGCGGCCGGCATAGTTAGGCTGCACCCAGGCGCCGTCAGATAGGATGCGCAGGATTCCCTTCTCAGCCAGGGCGCGGCACTTGTCGCCGAACGTGTCGGTGTGGACGAAGAACGGACCGTCAGGAAGCAAGTTGTCTGGGGAAGTCATTGCGCGGGGAAAGTGATCGGGACTGTGGCGACTCGAGAGCCTCCTGCGGCGTGCCTTAGGGCCTCTTCTTTAGAGGTGTGAATCGCGCCGCTTCCGTAGCCGGTGCTCGTCGCGGAGGGAAAAATGTTGATCCACAGCGTCACAATCTCCACGCGGAGCACGAGGTCGAGGCTGTCATCGCCGCCCTTGTCAAACCTCCGGCCGTTTGGAAGGTAAGTGTGTACGCCCTCGAAGAACCGGCCGGGCGGATCGTCGTTGTGCGGGACAGCTGCCGCGATCGGGTACTTGCCTTTGAGGTCCCAAGCCAGGACGCGGACAGGCCGGCCGTCGCGGGTCTGGATGCGTTCGGGGTGGGAGCGGGCTTCGTCGATGTTGAAAGGATGTTGTTTGATGTTGTCAGTCACAGTAAAACGCAATAGCAGGCTGTATGCCACGTCGAAGACGTTGTATGACAGTGGGGTGACGCCGTAGCAGGCCCTCCGCGGAGCGCGTCGCCCCTGTGGTTGCTCTTGTAGTGCCTGGAGGAGAGGGCAGGGTAGGGGGCTAATCATAAGTTAATTGGTTAACATTGTCGTGATTGGGTTGCAGGAGGCTGGGACCCCGCGGAGCACGTTTGGCCTGGATTCCCCGCCCATGACGGGGCGCGCCTGGGGCGCCTCGGGCCGTCCTTCCTGGGCGTCAACGGGTTACGCAAACCTCGACGCAGAGCATTATCTAACTAGGGCAGTGGTCGGCAGGGGATAAGTGGTTGCTGCGCAAGGCAATATCCCCGCACGGAAGGGCCTGAACTAGGGCAGGGAACTAGCGCAATCGTTAACGGTAACGATGCAGGCCGCAGGACCTCCGCGTAGCGCGTGCAAGTGGTTGATAATAAACCGATTCCCCCCGAGACCCCGGGGGTAAGGAATCCCCGGCGGGGAGGCGGGGGCCGGATTTTTGAAATTCAAGCAGGTAAAAAGTCCGGGCGCCCAGGCAACCATGCCCGCTTTTTTGGGCCTCCGGTATCAAGACCGCTCATCAAGGCAAGTGCGGAGTTGGTTTGGTGCTTGTCTGGGATAGTCCGCAAGCGTAAGCTCGCCTCCGCATTACCCCCGAACTCGAAGGCAAGCCATGAAAAAAGGTTTCATTCTAGGCTCGTTTGCCGTCGCTCTCGTAGCCCTCCCGGCTATTGGCGGAGAAGCCCTCCCGACTGTTGGCGAAGGCGTCGTCAAGCTTGGAGAGTGGAAAGACCTCAAAGTTCTTGAGGCAGTCGGGTCAAGGTCGTTCCGCGTTAGGCTTCCCGACGGCGGCGAGCGGTACATCGTGGTGGAAAACCTGCCGCTGGAGACACGCAATTACTTCATGTCAAATCGCGCCGCAGCAGGGCAACAATCGGCGGTTGCGAAACTCGAAACGGAGTTGGCCTTACGACGCGCAAGTTACGTGGCCGCCATCAATTCCGGCAATGCAGACCAGCGCGAACTGGCGAAACACGCGCTGGCGAACACCGAGGCTGAACTCGACAAGGCCCGGAAAATCTACGGCTCGGATACCAAGGTTGAGTTCTTCACTTTACGCGCCCGATACACCGGGGGCAATAAATGGGACTGTTTTCGCGAGATGCCGAGGGAAGAACTCGATGCTGCTCTTGCCAATGCCATCCAAGCCAGAAGGGAGCAGGATGCGCGTTGCGCTGAGGCAAAAACGCGGTTGAAGGAGGATGAAGACCTTGCGGCCAAGAAGGATGCCGAGGCCATCTTTCGGCTGGCCGTTCGCTACGATTCAGGTGACTTACTGGCCGGCGTGGACAAAGACAGTAACAAAGCTCGCGAATGGTATGCAAAAGCTGCTGCATTGGGCCACACCAACGCGGCCACTGCCTTGAAGCGTTTCCCTCCAGAGAACAAGCCCAAGCCGACGAGCTGACAGTTCTTGTGGTAGCGGGGCCGCCAGCGCGCTCCGCGCAGGACCTTACAGCCTGGGGTCGGGTTTACCTTACAGACCAGGGGCGGGGTTGGTTTACAGCCGGCAGCCCGAGGAAGCGTGTCAGCGGAGGTCAGAAAACGCAATTAAACATGAGTTAGGGAAATAAAATCTCCTAGAGAGAGAGAGAAGAAGAAGAGATATATATATTCTTATTCTTAGAGAGCTTGGGAGGAATTCTCCCTCTCCTCTTCTTTTCGCTGTACAACGTCGTTTGACGGCGTGGCGCTCTGTGGTATACTCCATCCCGAAAATGAGCAAACCTCTCGCCCGCTGGAACGGCTCTGCCTGGGAGCCGTGGTTTACCCCGACACCTGAAATCTACAAGACCCTTGAAGTCTTGGCGACGGCCTGCGGCGCAGCAGCGCCCCCGACGCGCCGCGCGGAGCAAGTTTGGGTGGAGGCGGTCGACGAAGCCACTTACGCCGCCTGGCGGGAAAACCATCCCTCCGCGAAGCCTGTCGAGTTCGGGCATACGTTTCTGAGCGCGACCGAGGCGTCCGTACACCTGGGGTACGCCGCGCGTAACTACGTCAACACTCAGCTGGTAGGTTCCAAGCGCGGCGAGTTCGTGCCTCTGGGCTGCGGCGTGTCTGTTTGTTTCTCTAAGAACCTGCCGGACTAGGCTGTCAAACAGCGTCTGACAAAGTGGCACGGTCGCTGCTGTAGTGCGACGCTGTGAAAACGAAACCTTTCGATCTCGAGTTCTCCAAAACGAGCCTCGCGGCTGTAACGCGCGACGGCAAGCCGGTCCGGCTCCTGGTCTTCGATCTCAAGTCGGAGTTCCCTATCGGCGGGGCGATCGACTACGGCGGCAAGGAGGGCCTCCAGACCTGGACTCTCGATGGGCGGGTGATGCTACCATCACAAAACCTTCCTGACGTGCCTAGCGACATGGATCTGCTGACGCCGGTCGAGGACGTCGTGCGGTTCGTCAACATCTTCCAGACCCAGGACGGCCAGATCGAAGCCGGCGACACTCTGCATGCGACTGAAGAGGCCGCGGCAAAGGAGATCCCCGGCAGCGCCGAAACCCTAATCCGGACAATCCCTGTTTCAATCGAACTGTGATCTCATGCAAGTAAACGTCAACGTCACCCAGGACGACCTCGACAAAGGCGAGGCGTGCAGCTCGTGCCGGTGCGCGGTCGCTCGTGCCTGTCTCCGCGCGGTGCCCGAGGCTGACCATGTTAGCGTTGAGCCGCAGGACAAGAGCTATCTGCCACCGGTCAGCATCACGTTTTGCTGCCCCGGCTGGCCGCACGGCTCGTTTACTGTCCTGGCGCCGCAGATCGTCGCGGAGTTCGTTGACCGCTACGACCGCGGGAAGCCCGTCCAGCCTTTCTCGTTTCAACTCGATATTCCCGACCCGTCATGAGCGACAATCGCCACTGGACACAAACCGAAGCCCTGCTGTTCCTCGCCGATCTGGAGACGAAGGCAGCAGCCGCAGGCTTACACGTCGCCCTCGCCGGCAGCGTTCTCTACCGCGGCGAGTCGAAGAAGGATCTGGACGTCGTGATCTATCCGCACACAAAAGAAAAGCCGTCGTCGTGGCCACTGAAGGCAATCGCGTTTGTGGACGTTCAGATCGGGAAGTCTGATCTGTGCGATTTCCCATACCGCGACGGGAAGCACGTTCGGTACGCCTTCATCAAATCGGGTCCGCTCGCCGGCCGCCGCGTCGACATCTTTCTCCTGTCCTAAACTGCTCGCGGCAGCCCCGATTTTGTGGTATATTCCCCAGTTCCTAAGGAGGTATGACGATTCGCCGGGTTTGTGGTTTGGACCTGAAGCAGGTCGAAGCGATCGTGCGCTTCTGGCAACACAAGCTGCGGCTTTGTGACTGGGATGTCAGCTGCGAACTCGTTGACCCTCGGGCGGAGGCGGACAGCATGGCCTCGAATGAGTACGAGGCGGACCTACTCCGCGCGAAAATCAAGATCGCGACCGATCACACCTCGATCGAGTCCCTGGTCGACTCGATATGTCACGAACTGATTCACCTTCTGCTTCCGTTCCCGGAGCCGGGATCAGCGGAAATGATGATCACCGAGCAGGCGATTGTCCGAATTGCTCCGGTACTGGCCGAGCTGTGTCTGTCGGGCCTGCTCCCCGGCTTCCGACGTTTCATGAAACGCTCAGGCGAAAGCTGCAGGTCATCCGGTCGGCGCAAAACAGCTTCGCGCAGGCGTTCCGGAAGCTCGACCTCGACAAGTCGCAAGTAAGGCGCTGGCTCCTCGGCGAGGAGTGGCCGTCGGTCAAGCGGATGCAGCAGATCGACGCGCTGTACGAGTGGTGCCACGCGAAAGCGAAGCGTACAGCCGAGCGGCGACATATCCGGCATCTGCACCACTGGGCGCTGAACTACGGGCCGAAGCTCGACGAGAAGGGACATCCTGTCCCGCTGCCGAAGAAGCTGCCCCGTCGCAGCCAGCGTGCGAGACAAGATTTCAAGTTGCCGGAGGCTCCGGCAGTTTACCGCATAGACGAAAAGTTTTTTGAAGATGGAAAGTACGATCAATCCGAGAGTGGGCTGGACGTGTCCAGTGTGCGGGAGCGGCCTGTCGCCGACAACCAGCCGTTGCCCATGCAATAGCGGCCATTACTGGACGCCGACGTTCCCGAATCCGTACACCCCTCCACCCTGGCACCCGCACCCGTGGTCGGAGACGCCCTGGCGCCCGTGGTCGGAGACCATCTGCTGAAAAATTTATGGCAACCCCTACATACTCCAGTGAAACGAACCCCTGCGCGGGTTCCGAAGCTCGCCAAGTTGAAAACGCGAAGCGTGTCAAGAACACCGGCTATGCCTACGCCGAAGCCCTGAAAGGCCCGATCAAGACCACGCCGAAGCGCGCGCCTGGCAGCCGGAATACGGCGACGAAGTGAAACGCAGGCCAGGACGGCCCAAGGGTCCGCCCCGTGTCTTCTTGACCGTTACGGTCTTGCCCTCTACCCGCGCAGCCCTCGACCGGCTGGTGTTCGCGATGGGCAAGAAGATCTCACGCGGCCGGCTGCTCGACATCTTGCTGCCAACCATCGAAACCGACCTAGAAAAATGATCCAATTCAATCGAGATCTACACATACCCAGCCTCGCGGTAAGCCTGGACTGGTTCCGCGGCCCGAGGAAGCTTCCGACGCTGCACCTACACGTCTGGCGCTGGTCGCTGACGATCAACTCGCCTTGGCACTTCGTGTCAGACATTGACTGACATGGTGGCACAGAGGCTGCTCTAATGTCACACTGTGAAACGTAACGTAAAGCGGTTTGTGGCTTGGCTCTATCGGCGCCTAGCTGATGTCCTTCAATGGCAGGTTCGGCGTGCTATCGATCGGATCGACGAGATCCAGTACGACAACATCCTCCGCGACCGGACGACGGTCGACTTACTGGGCCGCGCCGCCAAGATCGACGCCAGTCTGAAGGAGAGCCGACCAACCACTCGCCGCAACGTCTTCGGTAACTTGGCCGACTAAAAGAAGTCTTTTGGGGTCGCTGAGATTTTGACCAGCGCGAAGGAGCCGTTCGTAAAACGCCTCGCCCCAAACCAATTCTCAAAACCATGCCCCTTATTAAAAATCGCGCGTATAATCCTGCGCTCGGAGTCCGGCAGAGAAAACAGCTCACCGTCAATTTCCCGGCCCTACCGCCCGGCTTCACGATCCGCGCGACCGATCGGAACTACGTGATTCAGCGGAACGGCTCGTATGTGCGTCAAGACCGCGATGAACAGATTCCACACAACCGCAGCATGATTTACCTCGCCCACCCTCCGCGGCCGGACCGCGCGGACCAGTGGAGGGCTGATAAGAAAGCCGACGCAATCGTGTTCACCACGGCCCGCTGATTTCCTAAGGAGTCCGAGCGCCCGGAGCCGCTCCGACAGCTGCGATGCAGCATCAAAGCTCCGGTACCTTTTTATGCGATACGTATACGCCCTCGGGCTCGCCCTGTTAACGTTTCTCGTCCCATGCCACACCGGAGAAATTCTGTGTGAACGGCAAGGCCCTCCCGCGACCGAGCGCGATCGCGTCGTCGAACACGTCCAGGCCGTGTCTGTAACGGTCCTGACCAGCACCTCCGCGGGAAGCGGCACGCTAATCACCTGCACGAACCAAGCCGGCGAGCCCGTGACGTATTGCCTGACGGCCGGCCACGTTGTCGAAACCGAAAAGCCCGCTGATCCCAGCGAGCACCGCGCGGCGTCTATCGTGAACCCGCTGCCGCTGCCGTGGCCTTTGTCCGCGCCCGAGTCGAATACCGTCGCCGCAGTCAAAGTGATGGTGACGATTACGGCCGGCGATCTGATCGTCGGGAAGACGCTCATTGACGCGGATGTGATCCGTTTCTCTGCCGCCGAGGTCGACGACATCGCGATCTTGCGGCTGCGCAAAAGCCTGAATCATCCCGCCCCGACTTTCTGGCTGGCGCCCAGAGCTCCGAAGATCGGCGCGCCGCTCGTTCACGTCGGTTCGATGATGGGGCCTTTTGGGGCGGGTAGCTTCACCACAGGCGTTCTCTCCAGGACCGGCCGTGTGATGTTCGGGGTTGAGTTCGATCAGACGACCTGCACCGCGCTGCCCGGCTCTTCGGGCGGGGGCGTGTTCACTGACGACGGCGTCTATGTGGGCATGCTTGTGCGCGGGGCCGCCGCGACCGTCAACTTCATCGTGCCGGCCCGTCGCCTGATAGCCTGGGCGAGTCGCGAGGGTGTGGCTTTCCTGTTCGATCCTTCCGCCCCTGCTCCTGCTGTCCTTCCGTGAAGCCTTCGCAGCCTCCTCCAGGGTTTTGTCGTGTCAAGTGGGACACCTCACCCTACGTCGAGATCGTTGATCAGAACTGCTACCGGCTCCCCGACAAGGCCGAGCCCGGTCAGGTAGTCGTCGACATCGGCGCGCATATCGGGTGCTTTACCTGTGAGGCCCTGGATCGCGGCTTCGATCGCGTGTTCGCGTTTGAGGCCGACCCTCGGAACTTCTCCCAGCTGTGCCGGAACGTTACGCGGCACCGAGACTATGCCCGCGTTGAAGTGCAATGGGGCGCCGTATGGCGGTCGGATCGGCCGCTTCAAGATCTTCGCATGGCGCACCAGTTCGACCTGAGCGATCCGGACGCGGTTACCAGCGTCGGCTCGGTGGCGTTCAACTACGGCTCGGGCGACTTCGTGCCGGCGCATTCTCTCCGCTCGATCTTACAACGCCTCGACCAGCTCGGGATCAAAAAGATCGATTTCCTGAAGTCCGACTGCGAGGGCTCCGAGTATCCGATTCTCTACAGCGCTCCTGACCTCCTAGACCGCGTCGACAAGCTGGCCGTCGAGGTGCATGTCGCGGGTTTTTCCTGGAACTCCGCCGCAATGGTCGAAGGCCACGAGAACACGGCCGAGGGCATGGAGAAGTTTCTGCGCGGCCTCGGGTTTCAGGTTGAAGTGACGCCTGGGGACAACCCGCGCGTCGCATACGTTTTTGCGAACCGATGACCTCTCAAGAAAAACGAGTGCGTGAACTACGCGACGCCATTTACGGCCGAGCCTCTGACGAGGCCTGGGAGGCCGTCAAGGACAACTGGATGACACCCGAGAATGTCGACTGGCTGCGGAGCCAGCCGCAAAACCGGAACTGAACCGAGTAAAAAACTATGTTTGGCAAGCGGCCCCATTCTGCCCGCACGACCTTCTACATGCCGCATATCGCGGTAGGTGGCGGCCCGCCAGGGCCTGCCCGAACAGGGCTCTTTATCTGGTATAAAGCGGATGCGCTGACCGGCTACAGCCACGGAGATCCGGTCAGCCAATGGCCCGACTCCTCGGGGAACGGGCGTCACGCGACATCTTCGGGACTTGAGTGCCCTCTGTACCACACAAACCAGATTGACGGTAAGCCGGCGCTGAGCTTCCCCATGTTCACAGGGAACAACGAACAGTTTCACATTCCGGATGTCCTTACCCCGTTGACGGCTGCTGAAGCTTTCGTTGTGGTCAAAGTCATAAGCGACCCGCCGCTTAGCAGCAACAACGTCTGGAAAATGGGTGCTGCTGCGGAGTTCGACCATTACCCATTTAGCGACGGGGTCATTTATGAAGGTTGGGGCTCGACCGTGCGCAAAACGACGGTGAACCCGACGCCCTCGCTCGCGGCCTGGCGCCTGTATAACGTGGCTTCGGAGGCCAACAACTACACACTCCGACTCGACGGGGCACAGATTTTTAACACGCCCACGAACACCGTCGGCTGGTCGACAACCCCGATCCTTGGGTGGGCTCTCACTGGCTGGATCGCCGAGTTCATAATGTACGACCGGACGACTTCTGCCGCTGATCGAACAGCGCTGCACGCGTACCTGAAGGCGAAATATCCTTCGCTGAGTTTATGAGCCCCCCCTCTCGTCCGATGCCGCCCGAATCCGATGCAGACTTGACGGCATTGCCGTCGGAGATCCTCTCTGCTGAGGAACGACGCCGGCTAACCGCGACTCCCGCCTCCTCGCTCGCGGACTTCTATAAGCCCAGCAAGTCGATTTCGGAATTCCACGCCTCCCGCGCGCGTATCCGCGTCCTGGTCGGCGCCCGCGGCACCGGAAAGACGACCGCGATTGCTGTCGAGGCGATCGGACAATGCACGCACGTCCCAGGGGCGAAGGTCTATGTTCTCCGAAAAACCCAAGAGTCAAACGAGAACACGACGCAAGAGACGTTCGACGAGGTTTTCGACAAGTGCGGGTATACTGACACCGGGCTCTCACTCTTCAAAAAGATCGAGGGCGGGAAGTACTACCGCATTCCCTCCGCCGAAGCCCTCCGCCTCTTCAACATCTTCCTCGCCAAGAAGCCCAACAAAACACAGATCCTCCAGTGGCTCGAGACCATCGGGAACCGGTTCTGCGGACACATCCACTTTGCCGGCGTGCCTGATGCTTCGAAACGCGACAGCCGTTTCCGCGGCTACGAGTGCTCGATGTTGATCTTCGTTGAGGCCGACCAGCTGGGCGAAGATGACTTTCAGATGGCGCAGCTGTGCCTCCGCTGGAAAGACGCGTACGGAAAGCAGATCGACGATTACTCCTGCATCCTGGACACAAACCCTCCGGGAACGAAGCACTGGATCGCGAAGTTCGAGGCCGACAGCAAAACGCGGTCAGATGTTCGAATCTGGCATCTGCACATTGACGAGAACGCTCACAATCTGCCGAACGGGTACGTAGAGGCGGCGAAGCAGGTTTATGCGAAGCGGCCCGCGATGTACAAGCGGATGATTGAGGGCCAATACGCCGACGCGTTCGAGGGTGAGCCGGTGTTGTGGGCCTTCTCTGAAGAACACGCATACGATGACTTGCCCTGGCCGCGCGGCGCTTATCTGGTCCGAGGCTGGGACTTCGGCACAACACACTCGGTGATTTTTTCTGCGTACTGGTCAGAAGGGCCGGACGAATACTGGTGGGATTTGTGGGAGCACTACGCCGAGATGTCGGATGTAGAGCGCCAGTGTCGCGCGGTGACGGAGATCACGAAAGAGGTCTTCCCGTTTTTCAATGACCGGTCCGTATGCGCGGGCGTGTTCGACGCGTGCGATCCCGCAGGCGCCCAGAAGACGGACAAGGGCACCTCGATCGCTGTCTTGAACACTAATAACATTTATCCGCGGTATTCGACGAAGTACCGGAGCCTGCCTTTGACGCTCACTGCCTACAACAGGCTCCTGGAGAAACGGGACCGATTCGGCCGGCTGGTTTATCGCGTCGACCGAAAGTGCTGCGAACGGCTTTACCTCGCCTCGGCCGGGGGTTACCGCTATCCGGTGGAGGGCGAGCCCGGCTTCAAGTCTGGCGAACCCGGCAAAGGTCCGGGCTTCGGCAATTTTGATCACCTCGCTGACGCGTCTCGGTACGGCAAGGTGAATTTTCTCCGGCTAATCAAGGTCGTGATGGAAGAGGCTCAAAAGCCTGTTGGCAAGTTGGCCGCGAAAACATCACTCAACCCGGCTAGAAGCTGGCGGTAATCTGTGGTATATTAGGCGGGGACTGTCCCCCTTCTGGAGGTTTTCTTTTTATGATCGATTCTATGCCCGCGCCCACGTCCGACGAAGCGAAGCCCGCTCAACCGCCGCCTTCTGTTTACCTGAACGGGAAGGACCTGGAGAAGTTCGGCCTACACGACTGCGTGCCTGGCGAGTCCTATACCGCCAAGATTCACTTCACTGTTACCGGCATGGATGCGCCGTCTTCTGGCGAAACCAGCAAGCGGATCGAGATCGACGATATGTCCGACGTGTCGTCTGAAGGCGTCCCTGGTGAAGCCACGCCGATCGACGATACAGCGAACGAGCCAGCCGACGAGGCTGCCGCGGAGACCCCGGCCGACGAAACGCCGGCTGAGAGCGACGAGGAAATTGCCGGCGTGCCGTATATCCGGCGCAAAGCCAAAAAGCCCTCCGCGTTCCCGGTCGACTTCAAGAAACTCCAAAAGATCTAAGCTCATGCTCCCTAACCTTTTCGCAAGCCCGTCGATGCCGAATGCCGTACCAGGAACCCCGCCGCCGTCTTCGACCGGCCAAGTCACGGCTCCCGCTCCGATGTCTTCTCCCCTCGCCGGCCCGATGATGCCGGGACCTCTCGCGCCTCCGATGCCCGAGTACATGGTCGATACGCAGGAAGACGGAACGCTGTTGATCCGGCTCAAGAACCCAGACGGCACGCCCGGCGTTGTGGTTAAGCACCTGCCTCCGATCAAGCAAGCTGGCGCGCCCCGATAATTTGTGGATCGCTTCCTGGCAAGGCGGCTCGAAAAGGACGAGGACTTCCGAAAGAAAGTCTCGAAGCTCGTCACTAATTACCTATCTTTAGGTCAGCAGTCCGTCACTTACTACATGGAGGAGTTTGACCAAGCACACGATCTCCTCATGTGCTACGCGCCGCTCTCGAAGAAGGACCTCGAGCAGCTCGAACGCGGGCACCCGAAGCGTTTTATTCTCCCCCTATCCGCGACGCAGATAACGACAATGACGACGTTCATTGCGCAGATGCTGTTCGGAGACACCCAGCCTTGGAAAGTGGAAGGCCGCGGCCCTGAAGACGAACCCAGCGCCGAACACGTTAACCAGCTTCTGCGCTGGAATGCCGAACAGCAGCCGTCGTACTTGCTCGGCTATTTGTGGATCCAGGACATCCTCACGTACAACCGCGGGATTCGATACAACTCCTGGCAGCCGATCTACGAAACGGTTGTCGAGACTGTTGAAATCGAAGATCCGGACGATCTGGACGAAGCCGGGAACCCTCGGAAATACACACGGCCCGCGAAAAAACGCGTCCCGGTTGCCGCATACAACCACATCCACCTCGTCAGTCCGTACGAATTCGTGTGCGATCCGACGATCCCTCTCTGGCGCTTTCAGCAAGGCCGCTTCGCCGGACACCGTACGCTTATTCCGTGGGTAGAACTCGAGAAACGATCGCATCTGCCGCCTGATGACCCGGCATACGTGCTACCGAGCGCAGTCGCCCACCTGAAGAAAAAGAAACGGACCGATGCCGGCAACGTCGGTATGGGGACGGTTGTCGCTGGCGGCGGGGCGTCTGCGCGTGTCAGTTCAACGATTTCGCGGACAGCTTTTGAACGCAACCGCACAAACTCGAATCCGACGACTACGGCCGACAAAAACGATCCCGGCGTCATCGAATGCCACGAACTATACATTCGGCTGATCCCATCGGATAACGAGCTGTACGAAGGCGGGGAGCAGGTAATTTTTCAGGCGCTGGTGGGCAATCAGGATACCGTCCTCGCGATCAACGAGTCCCCGAACCAGCACGATCAGTTCCCATACTCCGCTGCTGAGGGCCGGCCGTCGGCGTACTACCAATTTTCGCCGAGCTGGCTGATCATGCTCAAGCCGATCCAGGACTATATCGACTATTTGAAGAACCGTCGGCAGCAATCGATCGCTCGCACCTCCGGAAACATGTTCATTGTGCGATCGGACAAGGTGAATACCCAGGATTTCACGGATCCGGACAAGGACGGGCTTTTGATTCCGATTCTACCCGAAGCCGAGGGAACGCGCCTGGACGACATCATCAAGCAGGTTCCGGTAACGGACTTGACCCAGCAGTTCCGGCAAGAGATTCAGGACTTCTCTCAGTTCTCCGAAATGGTGACTGGCGTCAATGCCCCTATGCAAGGCGCCGTGACTGAAGATACGACTGCGACGCAGTTCGTCGGTACACAGCAGATGTCGGCCGGCCGGCTGTCTTCGGTCGCGCGGCTGATCAGCGTGCAGGGGCTGGTCCCCGAGACGCGGCAGATCGTGTCGAATTTCCAGCAGTTCCTTTCTGCGCCCATGTCCCTTCGCTTTGTGCCGAACGGATTCGACGGCGCTCTGACGCTCAACGGGAATCGCGCGCTCGACGTTTCAAGAGACACGATTCAGGGCCAGTTTGACTTTGTCGCGCACGACGGCAGCCTTCCCGGCACCGATTCTCGGAAGGTCGCGGCGATTTCGCGGCTTCTTGAATTGGTCCCGGTCGTGCCGCAGTACTTCCAGCCCGCCCCGGGGAATATCGACGCTCGAGCGCTTATCCTGGCCGGCGCTAAAGCGGCCGGGTTGCAGATCGAGAACTTCCAATTTACCCAGGACTCCGCTGCCGACGAAGCGGCTGCTACCGCCCCGCCTGCCGGCCCTGAGGGCGCGCCTCCGCCGCCCCAGGAGTCTGCCCCGCCTTCTGGGGCTCTGCCTGACCTCATTGGGACGCCCCCGGCCAACCAAGGCCCCGGCCGTCCGCCGATCCCGACAATGACGGAGCTCCCGTCCGCGTCGCCGGTCCAAGTCCGCCCGCAAAACGCCTATTGACGCTCTGGCACGACGTTTGCTCTTGTCTGACGCCGTGGCACCAGATCTAATTCCAGTTGATCCCGAATCCGAACGGCGCGTGATGGGCACGCTTCCCGATTCTCCATTCCGGGCTGTCCTTAACAACCGGCTCGTTCACGACATCGAGGCCGACCGGGACAAATTGGAACATTGCGCCGCCGAAGATTTGCCCAGGCTTCAAGCCGAAATTCTCGTTCGAAGACAACTGATCGGGTTTCTTGCCCGTAAAGATAAACGCTGATTATGGCCCTACCAACCACACCGACCGCCCCCAAGCCCGCAACTCCTAGTCCGGCCCCCGCCGCCAAACCGGCAGCTCAGGCGCCGAAGCCCGCAACACCCGCGCCAGCCCCTGCGGCCAAGCCCGCCACTCCCGCCGCGCCACGGAATGACCAGGGCCAGTTCACTTCAGGCCCTCGCCAAAAGGCAACACCGATGAACGCGCGCAAAGCGCTCGGTCTGGCAGAGGATCCCTCAAAGGCTGTCGCGAAGATTGTCGAAAGTGCCCGGAAGAACCTCAAGTCCACTCAGTCATACCATAACGCGCCAGGCAGCGAACCTGCCCCAAGCGTTGATCCGATCACCCCCGCGCCCGTAGCTGCTGCCCAGCCGGCTGCACCCGCGGCCCCGGAAGTCACGGCTCCTGCGGCGCCGGCTCCGGCCGCACCTGAGACCACCCCCGCGGCTACGTCTCCCGCAAAGGTGAAGATCGGGGACAAAGAGTACTCCCCCGAGGAGATCGCGGCCCGAATAGCTGAATTGGAAAAGGCCGCCTTGTCCACAATGCCGCAGGCCCCGACTCCCGCGGCGCCAGCTGCCCCGGCCGCCGAGGCTCCGAAGCCGAAAACACCGGAAGAAATCAAAGCCGCCGAAGACAAGTGGATCTCTGAAGCGGCCAGCCAGTTTCAGATCCCTGTCACCGAAGCGGAACTCGATACCATCCTGGCTGGAGGCAAGGACGCGGTGAAGGCGCTTGCGGCGATTCGCTCGCGCGACATCGCTACGGCCCTCTTGGCTGCCCGAAAGGATATTTCGGCCTTGATCGGGCCGCACCTGGAACAGTTGCAGAATCAGGTCGTGCCGCTGGTCGGACATTACGAGCAGATCCAGCGCTACGCAGCAACGCAGGAGTTCGTGAAGGAGTATCCGGACTTCGCTCCGCATGTCGATCTGGCCGTCCAGGTCGCGGAACAGCTGATCGACCGGTACCCCGAGCAGTTTTCTGCGCTGACGGACGCTCAGCGACGCGCGGAAGTCGCCCGGCAAACCGATTTGATCCTGTCGCAGAATTACAAGCGATTCAATCCGGCCGCAACCGGCACTTGGCGTGATGCTGTGAAGGCCGCCGCCCCTGCTGCGCCGGCTCCTGCAGCCGCTGCCCCGCCTGCGCCCGCCGCGCCTCTGCCCCCGGCCGTCAAGCCGCTGGCCTCGAACCCGCCGTCTTCTCAGGGTGGCGCAGTATCACCTGATTTCCAATCATCCGCCGCCAAGGCCTTGCGTAAGTGGTAGACGTTTCCGCATTCCTCGACCAGCCGGATCCTCTCGCCGCGTTCGGGCACTGGTACTTGACGCGCGTCCGTGGAGATCTGGGGCTCGTGCCGCACCAGGCGATTGAGAAGATCGAGATCGGTACGGCGATCACGCTGTTTCGTTCTCCGCCGTTCCTGGTTCAGCTCCTTGCGTTCCACCCGGGCACGAAGATAAAACCACATGCCCATCCGCGAGTTGACACGATCGTCGTGTATCTCTGCGGCGATATGAGCCTGACAGTCGGCGGCAAGGAGCTGTTCCCGTTGGGCTCTACGCCTGTGCTTCCCGACGGCGGCTCACAACGGCGCGGCATACCTGTCCGGTTTCTGCCTGGAGTCGTTCACTCTGGAGAGATCGGCGACACGGGCGGCGCCCTGCTGAGCATTCAGCGCTGGTTAGACGGAGAGCCGACGTCGGTACACCTCGACTGGCGGGGTGAAGACGGGAGCACCAAAGGATGAAGGTCTTCATTTCAGCCTATTGTCGAAAGCCTGAGCTGTGGCCGATGACTACGCTCGTCTTCAAGACGCTGCGTGTAGGATTTCCGACAGCGAAGGTCGAGGTAGCGCTTAACGGCGACCATACAAACGAGGCGATGGCCGACTTGCTGTGCTGGGTTGCGCATGTCGAGGGGCGTCTGACGCTGGCGCCTGATAAGTCATACGGCGAGCGCATCGAGGAGCTGATCCTTACCGAAGCTCAGCCGTTTGTCATCGCCGACACTGACCTCGTGTTTTACGAGAACATGGAGACGGCTCCCTGGACGGGTCCGCTGCACGGTTGTCTTGTCCCCGAGTTCCGCTGTCCGTTCTCAAACGCCCGCACGGCTGAGCGGCTTCACACTCACCTTTTGTACATCGACGCCCCTGCTATCCGGAAGCTGTTGGCCGCGTCGTACAAAGGCCCGCACCATCACCGGCTTGTGCCTCCGCTGCACCCTGTAATGCCGGCGCTGATTCCTGACAAGCACCGCGGTCCGGTCTTCTACGACATCTTAGCCCCGCTCTACCACATGATCGGCGGGCAAGCGTTCACGGACGAGATCCGGGATCGTTACTGTCACGCGAACTGCGGTACGATCAGTGACCTCGTCGGCCCCGCTCTCGGTTTCGATCTCACAGCAGCGCACAAGACTATCGTTGAAATTCCATCTTTCGGCCGCGGCCTTTGGAGACGACAGGACGAATGGTACAAACAGCACGCAGTATGAAACCCAGCATTTTTCTTGGCCTCCCGATGTACGGCGCCGTTCACGGCGACGCCGCGATCTCCCTGATGGCACTTGCCGCGCGGTCCGCGGCAATGAACCTCCTCCGCGGAGTCGAAGGGAACTTCTTCGGCGCTCTTGGCGAGGCGCGAAATCAGCTCGTGAAGTCGGCCCTCCGTTCAGGCGCCAGCCACATACTTTTTCTCGATGCCGATATGGTTGTCCCGTCGGACACCCCTCGTCTGTTGCTGAAGCACGATCTGCCGGTCGTGTCGGGGCTTTACTTCGAACGTGTGGCTCCTTTCAAACCGATCGTTGGCAAGCTGGAAGATCCTCGGTGTGGAAACTTTTTGGACTATCCGCCCGGGGTTTCTGAAGTCGGCCTCGTCGGTTGCGGGTGTTTGCTCGTGAACCTGGACGTTTTCCGGAAGATCGCCGAGCACTTGAAGGCCGAGGAGTGGTTTACGTTCTTCAGCAAGCGCGCGGGCGAGGACATCAGCTTCTGCAAGCTGTGCCGCGATCTGGGGATCCGGATGTACCTCGATGCCGACGTGAAATGTGAGCACGTCGCAAGCTTGCTCGTGGGTGAGGCGGACTTCAAACGGGCGTTCGATCGGTAGGGGATTTTCTTGATAAAAGAAACCACGGCCGGTGACGGGCTCTAGCGTCGGCAGCTTTTCCGGGGTAGGTTACTCGTAGTCAGACACCGTCCGACCCGCGCCAAGGAGCGTCTCGGCGGTCACCTTCGCAATTCGGGGATTCTGCCCCAAAGCAAAAACACAATATGTCCGCAATCTCAGGTTTACTTTCGACGAACGAAGCCGCGACAAACGAGCTCGTGGGAGAGTTTCAGGAAACAATCTTCGTCCGCAATTCCCGCGGTTTCAACGTCGGCTCGACCCTCTTCGGTCTCATGAGCCGCCTCGACAATGAAGGCGCCGAGAACCTCGAGTACAACTGGTTCGAACGTGATCCCGTCCGCAAGACGGTTTACGCGCAGGCTACCGCGACGTCTTCGATCACCGCGCTGACGTTCTCCGACACTGCCACAGGCGCCGCGGGCACCGTCAACTTCCTGTTGCACGCCGGCATGGTCCTGATGAATGACGTGTCCCGCGAGTATGTGAAGGTCACTGCCACGCCGACCGACACGACCAACACGATCACCGTTACCCGCGGTTTCGCCGGCACTGCCGCGACGATCAACGCTGGTGACACGTTCACGATCGTTACCCTGGGCAAGGGTGAAGGTTCCGACCCTGTGCGCGCCGCGTACGAGAACCCCTCGACGCTCACGAACTACATTCAGACCTTCAACTCTGTCGTTGAGCTGACGAACGCCTTCAAAGGCAGCGTCCTCCGCACCGACATCGAAGGGCCGCTGAACGACCGGCGCCTGCAAGCGCTCGAAAAAATCTCTCGCGACATCGAGTTCTCCTATCTGCTCGGGGCCAAGAAAAAGACCGCCTCGACCAGCAACGCCGGCTTCGAGTACTTCACCGGTGGTGTTTACCAGGGCCTCATTGACGCCGGTCTGACGAGCAACGTCCAGAACGGTGCATCGATCACCTTGGCGAACTTCAACGCCTGGCTGTCGAACGTCCTGCCCTACGGCTCCGACGTCAAGCTGGCCTTCGCCGGCCCGCAGGCTTACTCGGCGATCAGCACTTTCGCGAACACCGGCACCAACGGGTACCGGATCATGCAGAACGAAACCGTGTTTGGCATGCACATCCAGGTCATCAACACCCCGTTCGGCGAGTTGAACCTGGCTCAGCATCCGCTGTTGCGTGAAGCCGTCGGCCTCCGCGACTGGATGTTCGTCCTCGACCTCCCGCACCTGACACAGAAGGTGTTCGAGAAGCTCTTCCTGGAAGACAACATCCAGAACAACGGCGTGGATTCCTACAAGGAACAGTTCCGCGCCAAGCTCGGGCTCCGGATGAAATTCCCGAACGCTTTCGGGGTCATCTACGACCTTGCCAGCATCACCTAAGTCTGACTGATGGCCAAGCAGGTAATGGACGCGAAAAGCGCGGTTGAGGCCGTTTCGCCTGCCGCAATACGTCCGACCGAACCTCCTGCTCCCGCGCCCGAAGCTCCGCGTAAATCCTGGCGCTTCGTTAACAACAAGAGCTGGTGGGATGAACTGGAGCTGAAGGACGGGCGAAAACTGAAATTTCTGTCGGCGGAGTTCGTCACTGAAGACGCCTCCCTCGCCGCACAACTGAACGAATTGGTCGCGAAGGGTAAACTTTGCGACGGCAACTAGAATCGAATACTATGGCAAACGAACCCAAGAAAACCGCGAACAAGAGCGGGACGACTATCAGCGAATACCTAACCGTGATTGGTGGGCTTCCGCCTACAAAGGACATCCGCGAGATCGCTGCCGACGTGAAGCCCCGCGCCAACGGTCGCGCCCCTGGCTCTGTCCGCAAGTAAGTAACCCGGCCCGCGCGCTCCGCGCGTTCACAGAAAATCTGAGGCCGCGGGCGTCTTAACACGCTCGCGGTCGTTTTCTTTTCCCCCATGACCCTCGCCGAATTAAATGCGCTGATGGTGATAGGCGTCAGCCGTACAGACCTCACCGTTGCTGGCAAATACACCGCATTTCTCAACGAGGCCCAGCGTGAAATCTGCAAGCTGCGATCCTGGAAATGGATGACCTCCAGCGCCGACCTAACGATACCGGCCGGTGTGAGCTATGTCGCGCTGCCAGCGAATTTCAAGGAGCTCACCAAGGCCCGATCCCCGATCGTTCAGGTCGATTCGTCTGTCATCCCAGAAGTTGTGACGCCGGTAGAAATCTGGACGCTGGAGAAACAACAGCGCCGAGCGTTGACGGCTCCCTTCTTGACGGTCCGTCTGGATTTTACAACTTCGCCGCCTCGGATCGCACTTCTGACTCCACTAAGCACGAACGTAAATCTTCGAGTCAGTTACTACGCCTTTCCTGCCGATCTCGCGGCCGACGGCGATACGAATCAGCTCACGATTGAGCACCCCCACATGCTGCTGAACAAGGCCAAAGAACTGGCGTTTGCTTCTGTGAACGATCCGGCTGCTGTGGAATTCAACGGACTGTTTCTCCAGCAGTTCAAACAGAATTTTGGGTACGATTCTTATGCGCGTCTATCGGGCACAGCTCAACGAATGTAACTTATGATTTTCACTGCAACCAACCCGGCCGAATCTGAAAGCACAAAGCTCGGCGCGTCGCGGATTCGTGACCTCAAAACGATCCTGAACAACACGCTGGGGCTGCTGTACACTCTGTCGCCTGTCGACAGCGCGTCCGGGGTCGCTGCGCCCGTTTCGGGCGGAGTATCGTCGACGATGCTCGCGACAAACTCCGTCACCACGGCGAAGATCACGGACTCCAATGTCACCACGGCGAAGATCGCGGACGTGAACGTCACCACGGCTAAGATCGCCGATCTCAACGTCACGACTGCTAAGATCAATGATCTCGCAGTCACGACGGGCAAGCTCGCGGCGAGTGCTGTCACAGTCGCCAAAATCACGCCCGGCACGAACGGTCAGTCTTTGATTACATCGGGCGGCGCGGCGGCCTGGGGATCGCCGTGGTCTGTGACCGCGAATCAATCCATCGGGACCGGTGCCAGCGATGCGATCAATATCAGTGTAGCCCACGGGCTCGGAGCAGTTCCGGGCGGTATTCGGTGGGTGTTTGTTTGCACTGACGCCGGGGGCGACGCGGGCTATTCGCAGAACGACGAAGTGTCGATCTACGGCCCGCACGAAACTGCTTTCTGTGGTCCTTCTGCCTGGGCTGATGCGACAAACGTCGGGCTGTCATTCATTAACGGCCTTTCCTTGTTCCTCTACCACAAATCCACCCAGGCCCGAACCGCAATCACCCGCACAAAATGGGCTGCTAAGGCCTACGTCGCGAAGTAATTTGTGCGCCGCAAACGCCCACTGATGGTCCGAGTCAAGGCCCCGTCTCGGGGTCTCGTAACTCGTTTGCCGTCCGAGTTGGCTGATAAGTTCAAGCCGAACGACCTGAACCGGACATGTGTAGTGGCGCAGAACGTCCGATTCGAGGACGGCGTCGCGGCAGCTGCGCCTGGCTTTGAGCGGATCCAGTTCACGGGCGGGTTGTTCACGACGCTGCTGCATCACTGGAAGCTGGACGAGGCAAGTGAAGACCGGATCGACTCTCACGGCAGCAATGACCTATCCGACTTCGGCGCCTTCCCGACCAGCTCGACAGCCGGCAAATTCGGAAACGCCGCCAACTTCGCCGATCTCGTGGCGACTGATAGCGCATTGCGCACAGCCAGCGCATTTGCTCTCTCCAACGGCAGCGACTGCACAATCACCGGCTGGCTGAACTTCATGGGCGGGACTGGCGTCCTTCACGTCTTCGGCGTCAGCGGGACTTTCGACCTCGCGATCGAAAATCAGAAACTGGCGTTCTACGCCTATAACACGATCGCGGGCTCGACGCGAGTCGAGTCGGCTACTCTAACCCCATCCACGAACTACTTTTTCGCGGCGAAGATTCAGAGCGGCTCGCAGATCAGTATCCGGATCAATGCTGTGGCCGCTGTAACTGGTTCCTTCACCGGTACGTCGACGTTTCCCGGCCGGCCCGTCGCTGGCGGTGCCTCCGGCAGCAGCGGGAGCGGCGGCTTTTGGCTCGACTCAGTCAGCGTGTTCTCGTCCGCGCTGTCGACCGGAAACATTGATCTCCTGTACGCCTCCGGCGCGGGACTGGACTATCCTTTCCTTGGCGGCCCAATCTACACGATCCACCAAGCCGACTACCTGCAGAGCCCCGACAACCCGCTGTTCCTTTGCAACCCGAACCATCTGTATCTTGCAACTCGAAGCTACAGTTCCAGTCCCCGGACTTTCAGTGTCGCGTTGACCGATCTGTATTCGGCTCCGTCGGCTACGACCGCCGAGCTACGGTGGCACGTTTGCGACTTCTACAATCGCGTCGTTTTCGCGGCCGACGGCATCGCGCCGCAGCAGTACCTGACGGGCAGCACGACGAGTGCCCTGCCAGGCCTTCCGACAGGTGAGGATTACGCGGGCGTAACCGCGTTTGCCGGGCATGTGCTATTTTGGCGAGATGTCACGTTGAAGTGGAGTGATCTCAATGATGCGACTAATTACATCCCAGTCGCGGAGACGGTTTCAACAAATAGCGTCGGCGTAGCGACGGGTGGGTTCACGCAGCCGGCCCTGGGCGCAACGACCTCGGTGTTCTATGTGGACGAGGCTCCGACCGGCTGGGTCGTGGGGATGTATGTTCGTATCGAGCACAGTGTTTCGTCAGTCAGCTATTATCTCGTCGCGTCAATCTCACCATTCTTGCAGCTGAGCGCGATCAGCGTCGCGAGTTCACAAACTGCGACCGGCTCCGCAACGACGACGATCTTTATCAAGGAAGCGGTGGAGTGGGCTGTCGGGACTCTCGTCGTAGCAGGTGCGAGCACGAACGTTTTGACAGTGGCCGGCGCGGCAGAGGAATCTACGAATTCCTGGATCGTGTCCGCCGACGCTACTGTCGTGGCGGGTTCTCCGCGGACTGTCACGGGACTGATCCTTACGTCACAGGCTACGGACCTCGCCATAAACGACTACATTTCTATCGGCCCGAACACGATCCCGGGCCGAGACGTCTATCAGATTACCGCCATTTCGACGGACGCCACGACCGGTCAGGTCAAATTGAACCTGAATCAGGTCGGCACCGGCACGGGCTCCAGTCCGCTTGGCGATGCGGCGACAATCGTCGATGGCGCGGTCGTTGTTCGACAGCCATGGGTTTCCCTTACTAACGCCGGGAGCAATGTCACGATTTCCGCCTCCACGACGATCTCTGAGAAGTACGGCCTGACGCTGACTCTTCAGAATTTAACCGGTGCCCAGTCGGGCGGCACAGTCAGCGCGGGAGCGGTCCTGGCCCCCCTCCAGGCGAATGAGGCCGGAGAGGCTCAGTTGATCGGCGCCGACGATAACGGCGACATCCTGGAAGTTGTGCCGGTCGGTGAGTACGCAGTCGCGCTCAAGTCCCGATCGGTCTCGTCGGTTCAGTACGTCGGCCGGCAGCAAGGAACCTTCTTCAAGCGCACCGAGCTGCGCAGCGACGGACTGCTCGCACGTAACGCCTGGGCGAAGCTTGGTGATTCCAGGATCGCTTTCCTTGGCCGCAAAGAGCTGTACATATACTCGGGTGGGCAGAACGCCGAACCGATTTGCCAGCAGTACACTCGGCAGCTCTATTCCGAGCTGGATCGTGCCCGACTCGGCGAAGCCTTCGCATTCCACAACGAGCTTCGCAACGAGCTGTGGCTTGCATATCCCAGCATCGGCGGCGGGCAGAGAGTTCTAGTCTACAACTACCTCGAAGACAGCGCGACGATCGACGACTACGAGACGGCTTCGCTGGCACTCACGACGGCCGGACAAGCGGACTGGTCGACAGACCCGGACTGGGCCTCTATGGTGGGAAGTTGGAGCGATCTAGGCGATGACATCACCTGGGCCAGCCTGACCGCGTCCGGCGAGCAGTTGCTAACGCTGATCGCGCAAGAGAACGGCAATGTTGCGGTCCACGGCGAAGTCTGGAATCGGGATGGTGACGGGTACGACTGCATCGCAGAGACCTGTGATTTTGACCTCGGAGACTCGGAGCTGTGGAAGTACGTCGACTGTATCCGGATCATCTTTGACCCAATCACGGACAGCGTTCCGCGGACAGTGTTCGTTCAGATCGGCATGCGCTCAGACTCGTTGTCGCCTGTCACATACACTCTTGCAGAGGCAATCGACATCTCCAGCACGACAACTCAGCCGGTCAATGTGAACCCTGGCGGCGCCGGGCGGTTCATTCGGCTTAAGGTCTACTCGACGGACCCAGATGTGAAGTGGCGGATCTCCGGGTTCGAAATCATCACCCGTGCAGGGTCGACGTACTGAGATGCCCATCGAAGCTCCAAGGATCATTCTTCCAGCACCCCTCCGGTCGGCGCGCACGGAGTCGGAGCGGAATAACGTCCTGCTCCGCTTCACGCGTGAAACCGAGAGCGCATTCAAAGGCCTGGTCGACAGCCACGGGAACCTGATCTCGAGCGTCAACAGCCTGGAGGAAGACGTCGCATCTCTGCGGGAGACAGTTGCCTCGCTGCCGGCGCCGTCGGGGGGCCGACCCGGCCGCGACGGGACAAACGGTACGAATGGCACTAATGGCACGAACGGTACAAATGGCGCGCCCGCCGCCTCCGAGCTCCGTGTCGATGATCACATTGCCTGGGATTCGGTGGAGGATTATAGCGCCGGGGCTATTTCGACGCTGGATCAAGGCTTTGGCTGGTCTAACAATGGCAGCGCTTCCGGCGCTACTATCGTCTCGCGAACGGCCGGCTCGGGCAATACTCAGAAGCGGCTCGAGTTGAAGACGGGGTATCTCCTCCGCAAGATGCCCTGGGCTGGAAAATGGCAGCGCCTCATGATCGGGCTGCTCCTCCGCGTCAACCACAATGCGACTTTCTCGGGCGACCTCGCCTTTGGCGTCTGCTCGGGCTCAACAAACCACTTTTCAGCAGGGACGACGGACAACTTCTTTGGGATGAAGGCGAGCGGATCGGCTAATGACTGGACTTACACTTCAGGGACCAGGTTCGATTATTTCGCCGTCAACCCGGCTTTGCGCTGGGTTACTCGACGAAGCACGACAAATACAGATCGAGGATCCGGCGCGTCTACGGCTGGTCAGAGCTACGCCGCTACTGAGGGGGCGCTGACCTACTGGTTGCTGGATGTCTCCCGGCCGGTATTCGCGACTGCGGGGACCTCGATCACCTACTCCTTTGGCCACAGCAGCACGACGGCGACTGTGGTGCAATTCTACCCGGGCAAGTACAGCTTCTGGGAGATCATGCACGCTTCTGGTGATGTTGGCACAGCCGACGCCTGGGTCCGGCATACTGGGAGCGCGAACAACACGAACTCTTTCAGCTTCGACGAATCAACCGGAGCCCTGGACACGCTGAATTTCTACTGGAACCACAGCCACAGCCTCGAGCTTGCGGCTTATGGTGTGCGGAAGCTTTACTGAGGCTTCCGCTTCTTTCCTTTCGGCCAGCCTCCCTTTTTCGCGTTTAGGCGTGCCGCCGCGGCTTTTTTCGGGCTGGTCACGCGCCCTCCGAGGCGCCCTAGTTCTTCGGCCGTGTTGATCTCTTTCCCACAGTGCGGGCATTTCATTCGCCTTCATTCTATCCTACCCGCGGGGTCGAAAGTCCAGTTGACAATACCTAAGCGCTTGGGTATTGTAGCCCCGCAATGAGCACCAAATACCGCCTCAAAGACGCCTCCGGCCGCTATTTCTGCACTCGCCTGGTTCTGATGCCCGAACGAACCGAAGATGTTGAGAAGGCGGCAACGCTGACCGAAGAGGAGGTTGCGTTTATCCGACAGGCTACGATCCGCAGCGTCCCTAACCAGGCGTTTTGGTGGGAGCCAGAGCCTGTGTGAAGAGTGGAAGGGGTGGGAATCGAACCCACGGCCCCACGCTAATGGAGCAGCAATTTTTCAGATCGCTTCGGGTTAACCTAACACCCTCCCTTCCGCAGAAAATAAAAAGCCCGCTGTTAGCGCAGCGGGCTAACGGGCCGTCAAAAGCCTACTCTGTAGGAGTGTTTTTCATCAGCCCGTGAACGGACGGTTAGGTCATCCGCTCACCTTTAATATCGGCTGGCTCGGGCCGGAACTCAAGTATTTTCTGCGTGGAACGGCGTGGCACGGAGTTTGCTGTTGTCTGACGGTGTTGAAATCCGCTGAGGAGAAAAAAGAGTACTTGAAAGAGTATGGGCAGCAGAACCGCCAAAGACTAGTGGAGTACCGCAGGGCATACTACGCCCGGCCGGAGGTCAAAGCGCGCAAAAAGGTGCAGGAACGGCATAACCACCTTCTTCGGAAGTTCGGGATCTCGCCCGACGAGTATGCGCGAATGCTTACTGCTCAAGGCGGGATTTGCTTCCTATGTCGGCAGCCCGAGACGTATAAGCACTGCGGGAAGACGCGACACTTGGCAGTTGACCACTGCCACAAAACCGGGAAGGCCCGAAAGTTACTTTGTACGCGTTGTAATGTCTTAGTCGGACACGGCGAGCGAGAGCCGGGTTTGTTGGAACGCGCACAAACCTACATTCGGAGTCAGGGGCTCGCCTGCTGCGCAACCGAGTTAGTCTCGGCGGTGTAGACAAATACCTCCGCCTTGAACAACCACTTCTGCGAGATTCCATTTACCCAGCCCCCGTTCGCCCCGACGACCCCTCCGCCGCCTTTGGCCCCGGCGTAGATGGTGCGGAATATGAAGCCCTCTCCGCCCAGCTCAAACGCCTGCTGTGTGAAGCGTTTCTTTGCGCATAGTTCGTCTTGTCTTTGCCCGGCGTATGAAAGCTCCGCGATTTTTCGGTACGGGCGGTCTAGGCCGTACCCCTCCGTATAACAGGTAATTGGAGTGGCAGTATTCGGGGGTCGCTTTTCGTAGACGATTTTATCAGTACTTGCGCATCCGCCGCACGCGGCGGCAGCTAATCCGAGGAGAAGCAGCCTCTTCATACTGCTTCTGTATCGGCAGATCGGTTGTCCGAGTCAAGCCGTTTCAGGTAGCAGAAACCCCTCAAAAGTGGTATATTTATGGGAGCCCATCCGCAGATTGACGTCGAGGCCTTATTGGCTGATGTAACGCGAGGCGAGGCCTCTGCCCTGGACTTCTGCCGGGGGTTTTTCGCCTTCGCTCACCTTGCAGACGACGTCATCGACAAGCAGGTAAAAGAGCGGTGGACAATGCCGCAGTTTTCGAACGCCTGTCTGGCTTTCGCTGCGGTTCTGGGCCTGTCAGGCTTCTTTCAGACTCACAAGGCCTATTTGCTGCCTCTGATCGAGGTGGCGACGATCGCCTATCTGGAGAGTGAGGAGACAGCAGACCCGGCCTTGAAGCGCTTTCTTGCAACAGAGTACTTCGTCGTGCTCCTCGGCGTGGCTCGGATTGTCGGAGGTTGGGATCACGCTCGGGAGATTTCGGCCACATGGGGCTTTGCGCGCGAATGACTCCCGACAAGATAGAGCTGATCGCAAATGGCAATCAGGACGCAGGCGAGTTCGCTTGGGTCTTCTTCAAATGGCTGCATGAGCTTGACGACGCCTGGGACCAGGACCAGCCGATCCGCCCTGAGTTTTTTATCCGGGCCTTGTTGGAAATGGCCGTCGTTTTCGCGGGGAACCGGTTCTGGCTCCTGCACAGAGACGCGCTCTTCGCGCTCTTGCAGCTGTCGTTCCTGTCGTGGGAGGCCGGCGAGGAGTGGAAAGCCCGCACTGGACACGACCGCGTTGCGGCCGAGGTCATAAAGTCGCTTTACCGACAAATTTTCTGGTTCGTTGCTGTGCACTGTCACGGGCTCGAGGGAGCTCGAGAAGTCATGCAGCAGCTTCAAGAGTTCGATTACGATTTAGAAGATCATGTTCTACCAACACCCAAACCAGTCTAACGGCGCATTGCGCGGGATCGGTTCGTCTCTGCTGATGAACTATTTGAACCCGCTTGGTACGCCCGATCAGCAGCAGCCCGAACAGCCGGGCCAAGTCCCATTGCAGCCGGGCCGGCCCGCGCAGCCTCCCCCACCGTCGTCTACTCCCCCGCCGCATCAGCCTACTGGAGGCCTTTTGCGCAACCTATAAGGTCCTATGTCCTACGGCTCGACCAGTTACAAGAAATACCAGCCCAAGGTGTACGATCCGTTGGGCGCGGCCTCCCAGTTTGGAAAGGGCGGCAAGCCGACTCCCGGCTGGACGGGCGCGATCCCGATGCGCTCGGACATCTTCAATCTACTCTCCTCGTATCGGCCGCAGGCACAGGAGGGGGCCGCTGACGTGGCCGCCGCCGCGCGGTCGGGGGCCGCAAACCCAGGCTGGAACGCTGCATCGACGCTCGCGTCCGATCAGCTCGCAGGTAAATACCTCTCCGGCTCTCCGCAATTTAATGCCGGGATCGATGCGATGCGGGCTGCAGCCCAAAACGAGGCTGCAGACAACGCGGCCAACATCCGGAGCGGCTTCGCCCGGAACGGGGTGGGATTCGGTACGGCGAACCAGCAGGCCGAGCAGGCAAACGCAGCGGCTGCGACGGCGAAGGCCAACCAGACCGAGGCCGGCGCCCGGGCATCCAATTACGCGAACGAGCGCGCCATTCAGCAAGGAAGCCCCGGCATGCTCCAGGCCGCCACGGCCGCGCCGATCGGGCTTCTTCAAGAGGCCGAGAACGCGCCTTACTCACCGCTGGCGCAAGAGGCCCAGCTGATTCAGGCCCTCGCAGGCGGATCACAGCTCAACAAGCCTGACGTTGTCGAGAATCTGAGCGGCGCAGAACGCGCCATGCAGGCTTTCGGGAACCTGTAACCTATGCCTTTCTTTCCTGCACAGCGGAGTAATAGCAACAACCTCGGGTTGCTGTGGAATGTTTACAGCGATCTGTGGGGTCCTGGTAAGCAACAGCGCGAGCAGCAGATGGATCTTCAGCAGCAGGCGAATACTCGTGCCGAAGCCGCGAATGCGCGTGAGGCGGAGGCGCAGCCGCTCCACATTCAATCCCTCAAGACGGCGGCAGATGAAGCGGCGCGGAATGCGGCCCGTAGCCAGGCACTCGAGCAGGTCGGCCAGGCCCCGGCCGGACAGCTGCCTAACATTCCGTTCCTTCCGCAAGGTGTTACCGACGACATCAACACCGGACTAGCGAAGACTGCGACGGACACTCTCGACTCGCTGAAATCGACGCCGTTCGAGAACCTGACGAAGGAAGGAAAAGCTTTCATCACATCTGCGGCGCGGAACACGTTTCCCGACCTCAGCGATGCGGACATTGCGCCGCGCTGGAACATGATCGTAGGCGCGAACACTGGCAAAGCTGGGCTGCTGGCCAAGAATGTTACGTCTGAAGGTGGAAAAGTGGTCGCGCAGTACACGGCACCGGAAGAACTGTCCGATCGTCAAGTTATCGATCCGGCGACTGGGAAGCCGGTCGGATTGTGGGTGGGCGGAAAACATTTTCTGCCGCTTCCCGCGCCTGGGTCCGTGCCGACGGAGCAGCAAGCCAACGCGCAGCAGTTCGCATCTCGTATGGCTTTCAACAACGCGATTTTTGAAGCCGCGCCGGGTGAAAAGGACACGCATCTCACTACTGCAGCAGCGAAATCGATCCTCCCGAAAGCCCTGTGGGGCATGGTCGATAAAAACCTGCCCTCACGCGAAGCCGCAAAGCAAAACTGGATGGCGGCGATGTTGCGCAAGGAGTCTGGAGCCGCGATCAGCAAGACTGAATACTCCGACGCGGATCGTCAGTACTTCCCGCAAGCCGGCGACAGTGCCGAGGTCATCAAGCAGAAGTCTGCACTACGGCAGCTTGCCGAAAAGAACATGCTGCAGGTGGCGGGTCCGGGCAGCGCGACTGCTCCTGCCAACGCACAGCAGGCGCTCCAGGCCATAGGCACACTTCCGCTGGTATCCGCTCCGGCCGTCCCAGGCGCTGCCCCAGGTGCTCCTGAGCCGGCGTTCTTCCAATCAGAAGCCGCTCTGCGGGCCGCGAATCCTCCGCCTGGCTCGGTCGTGAAGTTCGATAATGGCAAGGGCCGGATTCTCACTGTGCGCTGGAAAGGCAATGCAGCCCCGGCGCCTGTACAAGGCCCGTCTCCGATCCCGTTGTTGTCTGCTCCGCAGACGGGGCCGATCTTCAATCCGAACAGCCCGCAGATTCCCGTTCCGTTCACGTTCCCTCAGGTCAATCTTCCGTTCGTTCGTTAAATTCCTATGCCGTCGGATTTCGAAGTCTTGGACGAGCAGCCGGCACCCAAGCCGGCCGCTTCGTCTTCTGGGTTTGACGTTTTAGGCGAGGAGCCTGTTACGCCCTCGTATGTGACTGGCAAAGTCGCATCTGGTCAGCACGTCAGCGAGGAAGAAGCGAAAGTTGTCCGCGATTCGGAGCAACAAAAAGGCTGGTTCGGTAAGTTGACCGGTTTCGGTCCCGGCGACGTCTGGGAGGGCCTGAAAGGCACGGCGGGCGGTGTTCTGAAGAATTCTGCGAAGGCCTGGACGGATCCGTATCTCCACACCAGCCCGATAAAGCAGATCACAACCGGCGCGGAGGGCTTTGCCCGCGGTACGTACGATCTGGCTGATTTAATCCGTCGAGCCGGCCGGAAGGGGATTGACCTTTACCGCGACCTGGGCGCGTCTGAAGAAGAACAGACTCGGCACCTTCAGGAACGCCTCAACAGCAACGCCGACTGGGCCAAACGCCGCGCCGAGGGCTGGGACAAACAAGGCACGCTTACCCCCGGACTCGGAGCAATCCCCGATTATCTGAAGCCCCTCGTTGGGCCGAACCCCGCGGGAGCGGAGGCTTCCAGCGTCGTTCTCGATCCTACGCTATTGATCGGCGGCGAGGGAGCACTCGGAAAAGGCCTCCTCCGGGGCGCACTGGCCAAGCTGCCGGGCGGCGCGAGAGTGCTCGAGGCTGCCGGCAAGGCCGGAGAAGCCGCGTCGAAAGTCATCCCGAAGACGGCTGGGGCCGTCGAGAAGCTCGCTGGCACCGTCGCCGAGAAGGCGGCAATCCCCGGGGAAATGCTGCGGCGCGTCCCTGAAGAGTTGCGGCCGACTGCAGCCCTGGCGGCCTCGACCGTCACTGTCCCAGCATACGCCGTCCAGCGCGCGGCTGGCGCTACGGCAAAGGTTGCCGAATTCACGCGGCGTCTGGCCGAGCTGCCCGGCGCGACGCAGGCCGGCTCTCGGCTCCAGCAGCTCGCTAAAGACGCTGCCGCCCCGGCATGGGTTCGCAATACGGCCCGCGTCCTGGACGCCCGGGGCGTAACGAGCGCGGCCCTGGAGGCCGGCTCTGAGCTTGCGAAAGGTGGGGCTCATGGCGCGGCCCTTGGCACAGCCCTCGGAGCCGTAAGCGGTGAGACCGGTGAAGAGCGCGGGCACGCCGTCGGCGGGGGGATTGCCCTAGGAGCCGGTGGGCGGGCCGGCGCGCGCTACGCCCTACCTGCCGGCCGGGCACACGCCCTCGCGCAGAAACAGGCGAACGACCTGTCTTCGCTGTTTTCGCGGCTGGAGGATTCAGGCACTCGGCCGGATTTGCTGGATCGGCTCCCCCAGCACGCGGCCGATACGCTGGCGGCGTACACCGCGGGTGTCGACCCGTCGCTGAAGGTGACTTTGCACGATGCGAACAGCTTCGCTGCCGCGGCCCCCGACCAGCCGAATGCCGCCGCGTTCTATAACCCCAAGACCCACGAGGTCGCACTGAACCTCGACAGGCTGGGCACGGCGACCGGCCACGAGCTCGGCCACGCGCTAATCGCGTCTCGGAAGGCTGACGGCGAAACTCGGCTTATGCTCGACTCGACCCTGGGGCCAGGCGGGATCCAGAAGGCTGCGCACGAATACGCGAGCAAGCTCGTCGACAACGATTTTCAGGCTTCGAAGACACCGCCTCCGCTTGATCCCGCAGCGCGCGAGCAGCTCGTTCAGAACAAGATCGCCGCGCTGACGCAGGCCCAAGGGGGAGATGGGTGGATTTACTCCGAGATCATCGCCGACGCGGCGCGCAAGACGATCAACCCGGACCTGTACAAAGACACGTTGCAGCCGTCCCTCGTTCGTCGTGTGTTAGACACGCTCGGTGTCCAGGCCCGCTCGGATCTGGCGAGTATGCTGCCGCCTGGGGCCTTGTTCTCTGACACTCGGATCTACGGGCCGGACATCGCCAAGATGCTTCAGACGCACTTGCGAGAAGCTCACCGCGAAGGCGTCAAGCCGATCGAGGCGAAAGAGACGAAGGAAGGGGCGCCTGCTGGAATTCCGGTGCCTGTCGACATGCTGGGCAAACACCCATCGGTGCCCCCGACCTCCGACGCCGTCAAAATCGAGGGCAGCCAAGTTGTCCCGCGGCCTCCGGCCGAAGTCAAAAAGATCGAGAAGGAACGGCAGAAGGCCGTCGCGCCGATCGCCGAACAGCCCGTGAAGCCGAAGGGCGACACGACGCCTGAAGTTGCTCCCCGCGTAGGCCCTGACGGCTCAGTCGAAGTTCGAGGAACGAAGATCAGCAATCAGATCGGCACAATGCCGCAGTTTAACGACGAGGCGAAGAGAATCGCGAAGCAGGTCGAGGCGCTGATCGACGATAAAAAAGGCGGAGTCCTTCGGACTTGGTACCAGGCCGTCGGCTCGAGCAAAGCCGGCGCTTGGGCAAAGTCGGTCCGGCAAAAACTCGGCAACTGGTCCGTGTCCCAGGTTGAGATTGCGCCGTACGATTTCCACATCTCAGATGCAGGTAACGTTCTCGTACGCGGCGTCAGCAAGACAGCGCTTGATCAGAAGCTGGGACGCTGGCAGCAGGAAGGGAAGCTCGATCAGCTGTGGGGCGGCGACGCCGACGCGTTCCGGGCCGACCTGCACAAGTATCTTCAGAACCACGCGCAGGGGCTGCCCGGCACTACCGGACTTGACCCGAGGGCTCGAGACGCACTGAACCTGTTTGTCGCGGGCCGCGTCGGGAAGTTCAAGGATGCGAATCCGCTAAGAGCTGCCGCGGAAGGCAGAGACAAAAACGGGATCATACGCTCTGTCCGGCTTGACCGGATGGCGAATCCTGAAAGCGTGCCGGGGTCTTTGCCGCTCGACTGGAACAAGCAGCAGCGCAACTTCAGCCCTGCGACTGCGGCGGGACAAAAGCTCGCAGAAGAAGGCTTCGAGTTGAATCGGACCGACGACAAGGGATCGCCTGGGATCTCGGTTATCAAGAACGGCAGTCGCGTTGCGGAAATCAGGACTCGTCCCGACGACTCTGGGAATGGCGCGTATGTGGCGTCTGTTTTCGTCGAGAAGCCATTTCGAGGCCAGGGTATAAGTGAGATTCTTTATCGTGAGTTGGGAAAAGCTCTTCAGGATGCCGGTATAGGCGAGCTCCGCGGCGATCTGGTTTCTTCTGCGGCTGCCAAGGCCCGCGCTAAGGTATTTCCCGAAACTGAATTTCGTGACGAGCTGGGCGGGCAGCTTTCTGATACGGGGGCCGCCGAGCACTTGAGCAGCGGCGGGCTGATGGTTGAAGGCCGATCGAAGGTCTCACCTGAAATGGAGTTTGCACCGGGCGAAGACCCGCTGACGTCGAAGTATTCAACGAACATCGAAGACGCGCGGAAAGTATTCGAGGAAGCCCCCGCACTGCAGATCCTGCGCTATGACCGGGCGACGGGCGATCTGGTCGACCATAAAGGCGCCGTTGTTTCAGAGAATGATTTGAATACGCTGGCCCCCGGCATGGATCCGGACCGAGCCCGCGGCGCTGTCGTGACGCTGACTGCGTTGCAGGAGTGGGAAGCAAAGCAAGGCGGCCTGTTCTCGAAAGTCGCGGAACCTCTTAAAGCTCCCGGCGAGCCTGTTGATAACCGGCGCTTGATGTACGCGCCCTCGGTCAACAACCTCGGATTCTATTCTCAACTCGAAGAGACGCTAAAGGCGATCCCGCCCAAGTCGTCACCCGCCCAGATCCGCGCGATGCTGCGCCAGGGCGTGAAGGAGTCGGGCAAGCTGCTCGCGAAGCCGGTCAAGGCCGAGGAGATGCGGGATACGAAGGCGCCAGATGGTACGACGTTCGAGGAGTGGCTGAACGAGAACCCGAAGGCCACGCTCGACGAGATCAAGTCCTGGGCGCAGGTCAATAAGACGAAGGTTTACGCCAACGAAGGCGCGGAGAAGGTGGAAGGGGAAGAGTACACGTCGGAGCCCGAGCCCGTACGGTTCCGCGAGCGTGACGGGACGCCGATTGAGCCGACTCAGCAGGAAATTAAGGCTGAACGGGACAACTTGAAGGGAGATTACACGGACGACGAGGGGAATGTCGACGAGGACGCGCTTGAAAGGGCTGTGGACCGCAGTCTCTCGGAAAGTCAGTCGTACGAATGGAACGACCGGGAACACGGCTACACGATCCGCGGGAACAGGGATGCCGGATATTCGGTCTTTGACCCGAACGGCGACGAAATTGATTCGGAGATTTCGCGTTTTGATCGTGCCGTTGACGCTGCCCAGCAACACGCGTACGACACCATGTCCGAGACCGAGCGCCGCGACGACGAGATTAACACCGAGCCCCGATACGAACAGTGGACGCTTGGCGGCGACCGCGGCACGAATGCGGGTGAGAATTACCAGGAGGTAGTTTTTGAAGTGCCTGGCCGAGGGCTGGCGGACAGCGGCCACTTCAGCGGGAATGAGGATTACGTATTCCATGCCCGCACGAAGGAGTACAAGACGCCGGCCGGTGAAAAAGTGTTCCTGATCGAAGAGACGCAGAGCGACCTACACCGCGAAGGCCGGGAGAAGGGTTACCAGCTTTCGGAGCCAGCTGCGAAGGCGTGGCTGGAGAAGAAAAACCTTGCTGGCGCTGCGGTTAATGAGGCGGGAGCGAAACTCAAGGAAGTGGAGGCGAAGGTTAAGGAGTTATTCGAGGCTAACGCGCCCGCGGAGAGCTTCAAGGCTACTGACGAGCTGCACAAGAAGCTCAAGGCTGAGTACGAACAGCGGGTCGCTGAGTTTCAGAAAATACTAGAGAATAAGGGCGGCAAACTCCCCGACGCGCCGTTCAAAAAGTCCTGGTCCGAGTTCCTCCTGAAGTGGGGCCTGCGAGAAGCCGCGAATCGAGGCGCGCAGTACTTGGCCTGGGTGACGGGCGAGCAGACGCAAGCGCATTACGACCTCCGGCAGGAAGTCAAAGATCTATCGTGGGATGGGAAGACGCTGCGGGCCGACCTGAACAACGGCCGGCGCCGCGAGTTCCCAGCGGCGAGCGAAGAGGAGATCGCGAAGTACGTGGGCAAGGGCGTTGCGAGTCGTCTCGCGAAGGCTGAACTGCCTGCGCCGGTTAAGGTGATGACAGAATCCGAGTGGGCTGCGGCATACCCGGAGAAGTGGGCAGAGGC
>Ga0247664_1000047_pt1 | contig 35017 bp, 52 predicted proteins | sample CNK05_metaG_FD_182715 | JGI IMG/M metagenome (GOLD analysis project Ga0247664, IMG submission 182715) | Soil microbial communities from Purdue University Martell Research Forest, Indiana, United States - CNK05 | ecosystem: Environmental > Terrestrial > Soil > Temperate forest > Bulk soil...
CCGAACAAAATACGTTACTCAATACAGCAAAGGGCCGTATCTCGGGTTACCTTAATGGATTACGGCCGGCAACCAACACCACCAAGCTTGCATTCGATGCTAAACCGCCCGATGCCGATAAGCATCGTACTTACAATAAAGCGATTGATATCGCCGTGAACCCGCTCAAGATTCTGGATAAGGTCAATAAAGGAAACTTAACCCCAGAGGATATGAAACACTTTGTTGGGATGTATCCCGAAGTGCATAGCATGCTCTCGCAAAAAATGACGGAGCGTATTTTAAAAGCGCAACTTAGTGGTGAGAAACCAAGTTACGCAAAACGACAGGCGATGAGTTTGTTTTTGGGGGCACCACTAGATTCGACGCTTACACCAGTAGCCATTCAAACCGCGCAGAGTGTGTTCGCACAGAAAGCGGCGGCCCAACAAATGGCGCCTACTCCAAAGAAAAAGGGAACTAGCGAGCTTGGGAAATCTTCGGCGAGTTATCAGACTGCGGATCAATCGCGGTCTGCACGCCAACAGAAGGTTTAATAGAGCCACGAATAATGCTCTTTACCGCCCACAAGGTGAGCAGCCACCCACCAAGCGTAGTCGGGGCCGTAAGAGACATAGGTTGTGTAAACAACCAGTAAACTAACTTCCAACCACCAAAAAGCAACAATCCCGAAAAGGCGAGCGTCACAACAACCATAAGCGCCCACCAATTTTGTTCGACCTGCTCCTTAGGTAAGGCTTTATGTGCCACAACAAAGCGCCAACCACAGAAACCAAAGAAGACCGCCGCCAAAACAAAGACCCGAGTTAGCTCGCTCATAAACCCTCCCACACCCTTAATATAACACACTGCATTAAGAATATCAATCCGCCATTCTTGACCTAAGTAAGCGGCCAGACCGGCCAATTACCAGGGAGACCCCTTGAGCTACCGGCCTCAGAATTCCCCCTACCCCGTCATTCTAAACGGCGATATGTCCCAAGCGACGCTGACTAGCGATGTTACGATTATCCAAAAAGTATCCATGATGTCTTATGGTTACTCTTGGGCTGGGAGTACTCCAGTCGGCACTATTTCGGTGGAAGTGTCTAACGACTATGCACTTAACGCAGACGGCACGGTTAAGAACGCCGGTACGTGGAACGTGTTGGTTCTCAACGTGGGCGGTTCCCCTGTTACCTCTGTGTCAGTCTCTGGGAACACCGGGAACGGGTTTATCGATATTGATCAACTAGGCGCCTACGCTATCCGAACCATTTACACCAAAGGTTCGGGGACCGGCACCTTACAAGCTATCTTCACGGGTAAGGTAGCGTAATGGCAGACTTCTATGCACAGTACCCCGTAGTTGGTACGGGTGGTGGGGGTGGTGGCGGTGGCACTGTCACTTCTGTCGCCCTGACCGCACCCGCTAGCATTCTTTCGGTCACCGGTTCTCCCGTTACTACCGCTGGAACGCTAGCCCTTTCTCTTACAACCCAAAGCGCAAACCTTGTGTGGGCGGGTCCCACTACCGGAAGCGCTGCTACTCCCACATTTCGTTCACTAGTCGCGGCTGATTTACCGCTCGCTTTTGGTAACCTAACCGATGCGGGAACCGATGGGATTGTGGTCAACGGCGGAACCGGGGCCGTTATTGGTTCGGGAACTTCTCTTGCTCAGCATGTAGCCGACGCTACCCATAATGGTTATTTATCTTCTACTGATTGGTCTACCTTTAATGGGAAGCAAGCGAGCGGAAATTACATTACCGCTCTTACTGGAGATGGGACGGCCTCGGGTCCTGGTTCAGCGGCACTCACGCTTGCGACCGTAAATTCTAACGTTGGATCATTCGGTGGCGCGACCGCTGTCGGTACCTTCACCGTAAATGGGAAAGGTTTAGTTACCGCTGCCGGATCTACTTCAATTCAAATAGCGGAAAGCCAAGTAACAAACTTGGTGTCTGATTTAGCCGGCAAAGAACCCACTATTACCGTTTTAACGCCAGCCCACGGGGGAACGGGCGTTGCCAACAATAATTCCTCCACTCTTACGATTAGCGGAAGCTTTGGAACAACATTAACGATTACCGGAACGACTACCGCGACGCTGCAACAAACGACTGGGGTTATTGTTGGGAGAACCACAACCGATACGCTCACTAATAAGACGCTCACTACCCCCATCGTAAATGGGTTGATTCTTGCCCAAACCGCCAAGACTTCAAATTATGCTCTTCTTACAACCGATTGGGGCGCTACTGGAGATTCTTCTGGTGGGTCATTTACATTTACGCTACCAGCCGCAACCGGGAACTCTGGCACCACGTATTCACTTAAGAAAGTGGATTCTAGTTTTAATGCGATTACTGTAACGGACGGTACTTTTTCCACAACGCTTAATTCTCTAGGTGAATCACTCTTAGTGCAAAGCGATGGCGTGACTTACCAGATACTAAGTCGGTATATACCTTCCTTAGGTACATCGTATACGCCCACTGTTGTTGGGTTTGGAACTGTTAGTGGGGTCAGTGCATTTTACCAGCGCGTTGGCGGATCCATGAATGTGTGGGGATCTTTCGTGGTTGGTAGCTCTACCAGCGTTACGGCAACGATTAGCGTTCCCTCTGGCCTTACACTCGGCTCTTCTCTTGATAATGGCGCAACCATGTTAGGAAACGCCTCCGCCGTAACATCGTCTGGAACCCCACGTAACACAGACAATTATATAGTCTATCAAGACAGTGGCACTTCTACGTCAGCGGTTCTTATTGCAAGTACTACAGCCAGTAATAAGTTTGTAGCAAACCTAGGAAACTCTATCGCCTCTAGTGGGTGGAATTTTTCTTTTCAATTCACGGTGCCGATTTCTGGTTGGAATGGATAAAATATGAACTCTTATAATACACCGAATATCATTCCCGCTAGCACCGTAATGGCTACGGATTTAACTAGCCTTGCGATGCAGCTAAATGACCTAGTTAATTTCTCCATTCAAATCGTTTTCACGGGAACGCCAACCGGAACTTTTAATCTGGAGGCCTCGAGTGATCCGGTTCCTAAACAAAATATGGTGATAGGTGCCAATGGCGCCGTGGTTTATACCCCCATCAACTGGACCACAGTCGCAAATAGCTCGTTTACCGTTACGACAGCGGGCGATGTGATGTGGGACTACGCAAATCGCGGGTTTACTTATGTGCGGGTGGTCTATGTGGATGCTTCGGGCGGAACGAGTACCGCAATTATCACATCCGCTACGTTTAACGGGGTAGGTCCATGAGTTCCCAATTTGTTCAATTACCATTAGAGGGAGGCGGTGGCGGGGGGAGTGGCACCGTTACGAGTGTCGGATTATTACTGCCCGCTAGCGTCTTTAATGTCTCGGGCTCTCCCGTAACCACGTCTGGCACCCTGACAGGTTCCTTTAAGAATCAAACCGCAAATACCGTTCTCTGTGGTCCCACAAGCGGAGGCGCTGCGGCCCCTGCATTCCGCGCGTTAGTCGCGGCGGACTTGCCTTTAGCCTTCGGGAACCTAACGGACGCTGGAACCGATGGGATTACCGTTACCGGTGGTACGGGTGCGGTGATTGGCTCTGGTACTTCGCTATCTCAGCATGTGGCCGACGCTAGCCATAATGGGTATTTATCTTCTACCGATTGGAATACGTTTAACGGTAAAGCTCCCACAGCAAGCCCTGCATTCACAACCCAAGTCACTTTTGGCAATTATCATATGGAACCTGGCGAAAATAACGCTGGGAATTCCTCGACTGCCCAAACTATTGATTGGTCCATCAAATCATCCCAACTCTCCACCCTCACCGGGAACGTAGTTTATACATTTACGAATCCGCAAGCAGGCGGTGCTTACGTATTGCGAATTGCAACAGGCGCCGGCTCTTTTACGGTTACGTGGCCAGGTTCCGTTTTGTGGGCGGGTGGGACTGCCCCCACCATTACCGCGACGGCGTCTAAAGTAGATTTGATCAATTTCTATTACGACGGAACGAACTATTACGGTTCATTCACGCAGAACTATTAATTATGGGACTTTTAATCTTAACGCCACTGAAAGGAGTAAGCGCGCCCTCGTTTTCGCCGTTGGATTTAAGCCCAAGCCTTTGGCTAGATGCAACTGATTCAACTACGATCAACTCGGGCAGCCCGACTAGCGGCGTAAGCGTAACGTCCATACTAGACAAATCAGGCGGATCACACACATTCACAAACACCACTGGCGGCAATAGACCCACTTGGGTCACTGGGCAACTAAACGGGAAACCCTCCCTAAATTTCGCATCCAATACAGGCACCAATGACAGCCAAGGCCTATTTAATACCGACACACTAATTAGTGGCGGCGCCGCTGCCCAATCGCTTGCGGTTGTTTATACGTTTAGCGGATTTCCCTCGCCTAGTGACCTGAGCGGTCAGAACCAAATGATTTTTAATATCAACGGCACGGGCACTAGACCAAGCCTCACCCTCAATCAGACCCAACCCGTTGCGTGGGGAAACTTTGGATTTGGTAACGGCATTAGCGGATTTCCATATAGAATGAACAATACCTCAACGTTTATTGCAACGGGCGGGGTTGGCATCGCCGCTATCGTTACTTTCGACGGCGTCTCAACGATGACGTTTAATAATGGAAGCACTTCACAGACGGTAACCAGTGCTAGCGGAACCCAGTTTGGTAATAATGGGATGAATGTTTTAGGCTGCTGGGAAAATAATTTTGATTATGGGTTTAACGGAAACATATCTGAGCTTGTTTTTGGTCCGGGTGTTTGGACCCCTACTCAGATAGGTCAGTTAGCTACTTACTTCACCAATAAATACGGGACACCATAAGATATGATCTCGTTTGAGAAATTCGTGGAGTTTGCGTTTCTTGGGCTATTAAGCGGCCTATCGGCGTTTGCCGTTCGTTTCTTAAGTAGCATCGCAAAAACAAATTCTGATTTAAGCGCTCAGATAAAAGTATTGCGGGTGGATTTTGGGTGGCACCATGACGCGTTGAAAGATCATGGTGTCCGTATTGCAAAATTAGAGACGGATAGAATCACAAAGAGGTCCCATTGATTACATGGGCGGAAATCGTCCCTTATGGAGAAGTATTAACGGAAACCGAAAAGAATAATATCGGACTACTTTTAACAAAGATGAATTGCATTCGGGCAGAGTATGGATTGCCGATGCGTATCTCGAGTGGATTTAGGTCGGCTAGTGATGAAAAGCGGATTGACCCGATGCACCCAAATTCGATGCACACTAGAGGACTTGCTTGTGATGTGTTAGACCCGCAGCCCGAAAGCCGACTTTGGAAGTGGTGCATTGCACATTTAAATTTTCTGGTAGAATTAGGCGTCTATTTAGAAGATCGAGACTACACACCTAACCACGTACACTTTCAAGTTTGGCCTCCCTATAGTGGGAGCAGAATCTTTAAACCATAAAGGAGATCCTAATGGCTGGTGTTTACGGTACTGCCGAGCTTCAAAAAATCGCGGTAGATTTAGCGGCCCTTGTTAATAGCGCATTTAAGGGAGGCCTATTGGGCGGGCTCGGTATTTTATCCTCACTCTCTAAACTGCAAGATGTAAATTTCCCCGAAGCACTTAGCGAGCTAAAAGAACTAGACGCGGATGACCGGGAGGCGGTGGAGGCGGCCTTTGATGGCGCGCTTAATCTTTCTAATCCCGCCATGCAGATAAGAATTCTTGCGGCCTTTAGTTCGCTAGATGATGCGGTTGGCTTGGTTCAGGAAGGCATTTCGTTATTCCAGGGCGCGGTAGCTCTTGAACAAAAAGTTAAATCCATTTTGGGGTTATAACCATGTGGCTAACTATTCTAACCACTCTTCTCCCGATGGTAATTAAAATCGGAGCGGAAGAGGTATTGGCGTTGTTCCCCAATCTTCCCCAATGGGTGAAAGTGATTTTGCAGGACCTGGAGGGAGCTAAGGCGCTCGCTTCCCAGATCGAATCACTCCCGATGCGAGAGGCCGCGATTTACGCAGCCCGCGCCAAGGCCGCCCAAGCCATTAAAGACGGACGGTAATATGACAAATATCATTCTTCTAGTTTCTCTCTTTCTCTTTTTAGGGTGTGATTCGGCGGCACCAGTAAAAGATGCGCCACACACCTATACGACAGGGCTCGTTAAGCCAGAGCATCGGCATGACGGAGTTTTCCATTTCAATCCTAGGGCACGCGCGCCAATTTCAGACAATTTCGATTGGGTAGCGCAAGGCTTTGAGACCCCAGTAAGAAACCAAGGCGGTTGCGGGTCTTGTTGGGCGTTCGCTGGAACCCAAACTATCGAGATGGGTTATAAAATCTTTGCCCACAAGGATATCGATTTTTCCGAGCAACAATTAGTGGGTGCTTTATATGACGGGTGTGGTGGCGGATACACAACCTATGATTACCAAGTAAAGAATGGGCAGACAGACGAGAAATCCTGCCCCTATACCCAATCTAACCATCGTTGTTCCCAAAGCTCCCCGGTTGCGGGTAAGGGCGTAACCGGCGGCATGGTGGGACACACTGACCAAAGCCCGTCTGTTGCGGAAGTCCAGACCGCTATCATGACCTATGGTGCTCTGTCCGTAACCGTGGGTGCTAACGGTTCGTTCATGAATATCGATTCAGACGATGCAGGTTGCGGTGGCACTATCGGAACCAATCACATGGTGGCGTTAGTAGGTTGGAAGACCGTGAACGGCAAAGTTCTCTTCCACGTTAAAAACTCTTGGGGAACCCATTGGGGAAACCAGGGTTACAGCTATATCGGGCTTGGATGCTGGAACCTCGGGGAAGACGTTTCTTACCTAGCCGTTAACGCCGTACCTTGCCAGCCGCCTAAGGTGAAACTCCCCGCCGAATACACGGTCGCAGTGGGTGACACGGTAATGCTCGCCGTTAAAGATATCCCTAGTGTCACCTACGAATGGAGCGAGAATGGTAAGGTACTGGGCACTAGCGCACAGCTTGAGTACATGGCTACAGCCAGTGCGGTCATTATGCTTAAGGTTCATAACGAGTGTGGCGACGGTGAGATTAAGACGCAAATCTTGGTGAAGTGAAATACCACTGGAACTACTGCGTAAACGGTCACGAACGCACGCGTAAGAATTTCATTAGGTTCCCCAATGGAACAAGCTTGTGTCGTCTCTGCCAAAAGAAGTTCAGAGAAGAATTCAAAAGCGCAGTGAAAGGGTCATTCCCCTACTTTATGCTAGGGGATGGCCCTAAGCCGGTTTAGCTCAGTATTGCTTAATGCAATGCAGCGTGTTATATTAAGTAGATGAGTAAGAAGAATAAAAAATGGTCATTCCCGGTCGCCTATAAGCGCTGCCGTAAATGTGGAAAGTCGATCACAAAGCAAGAGACTGAAGGTAAGCATCTCTGCCGGTGATTATTCACCTTTCTTTAATTGTTCGGCTATTAAGATTGCCGCATCAATGTGCGCTTTTGTTTGATCTATTATCGCCGTCGCTTGCTCCAACGCCTTTTCAAGCCACAAATTCCGATCAACAACCTTAGCCAAATCAATCTCTAATTGACCGGCTTTACGCATCCAAAACTCAATCGACTGATTAGAAGAATCCATTTATCCAACCTCCACAATGTATTTAGGTGGTGGCGGGATCGGTTTAATCCGAAACCAAACCGAACAATGTTCGCAACAATTCTCTATCTGAATTCCTTGCATCACATCTTCGGGCGCCCCCTCTAGAGTATAGCGTCCGAGTAAGCACGGCCCCGATTGGCTCTCTAATTCATTGAGTTGCAGACATTGCGGGCACTGAACATAAACCGAATCATGCATCGCCATGGCTAATCCCAAATCGCTTTCTTTTTAAAATTAGGCCAGTGAAAGTCGCTTACTGGAATAAGCGTAGCGCTCTTCTTACAGCGCGGACACGGGCCAGCGGTCATGGTTACGGCCCACATAACCCCCACCCCACCTAATTGCTTCGCACAATTACCGCATAGAGCACCATAAGTAAGAGGGTCTTCTAGCTTAGGTTTTTTCTTAATCGCCATTTCCGATCTCTACTCCTTTTAACTGCTCTACCCCTTTATGGAATAGCTCCACATTTTTCATAAATTGCAAAGGCTCTCCGTCAATCTCTTTACCAAGCTCGGCCGCCCTATCTCGTATACGTTTGCAATACCCGTCTAACACATCGGGCGGCACTGTCTTAATCTTGCAATTGCGGGCTACACCCCAAGTAATTACGTACTCGCCCGCTACTGGTGGCAAACCGTCTTTATTAAGAACGTCTCCCACTTTCTGCATTGCGGGCTTTGGTTTAGGTGTGAGGTGAGTAACTTTTGGTGGATCTTTTCTGCTACCCTCTTCTCCGTCATCGTCTTCATCCCCCACCACCCCAGTTAAAGCGCAATAGGTATACCTACGAGCATAAGACAAACTACTCCCAACCTGTTGAGGCGTTGTTCCGGGTACTGGCATTTCACATGCGATCCATTGCCCTGAACCATGAAGAAGAAAAGTCTTTAAAATTAAGACCCCCTCTCGATTGGAAAGAGCGCTCACAATCGCTAATCCGTTTTTAGAAAGTGGGCCACGGCCAGCATCCATACAGGAGGCCAATGATGCAAACTTTGATTTATAATGAGGATTCACCCTATCTAGATGCGCGTGCTTCATTTCGCCTTGCGCCTTCGAAAGGGCCATCGCTAATTCGTTTGTTTGTTCAGACTTCATTATTCACACCACTCGGTAGTTTCATTTCTTTGTGCATTCTGCGCAGCCAACGCATTAGCACCAATCGGAACGGTTATCGTACCGCCATTCCAAGCGTAATTCCGAACATCGGGGGCTATCATCTGCGCCAATCTCACACCCTCGGCCTGGTACAGTTTTTTCAAAATACCGTGCACATTATTGCTCATTAGCTGTGCCGCGTCATCCACTTTCTTGTGATAGATAACTTGGTGATTGTCAGCAATATTCCAATGCATAATGCGTGGATATTTCTTTTTCATTAGTGCGTCTTTTAGCGCCTTACAAATCTCACCGGCGAGAAGGTTCGCGGTATAAACCGTCCCTTGCGCGGTACAGGGTTCTTGCAAAGCGTTCTCATCGGGGTAGAGGGTTTTCTTATAAGAGAGTTCGTCGTCTTCATCGCCCGTTCTAATGGTGTAAAGAAGAGCGTTTTCCGCCCCCATTCGGCCATCGATAAGCCATCTAACATCGACATGATCACGAACCTTTTCCCAAATCGTCTTACGGGCACTCATCGAATCGACTGCAACAATTACATGCCCAAAGAATCGTTGGTATTGGTCAGGAACCGTGTTGTCTTCGTTTTCAGCGCCGAGCCAGTTGTCGGGCGGGTTAAAAAGTTCTGGGTGCAGAGTTAATACATAGTCTCTTAACCCATCGTTCTTAGGGCCGGTGAGCTTTATGATTTCAGCGAGTGCCTCTACCTTTGGTTTCCCGATTTGGCCTTCGCCATAGAGTTGAGTGCCCACGTTTTCGATTGCTACGTTTTGTGGGTCCCATACATGCACATCTCTAAATCCCATCTTAATTAGAGAAAGCACCGTGAAGCTTCCAATCGCACCGGCACCAATTACGTTAATCCGTTCAGTTAATATCTCGTCTGAAATAATATCGAGTGACCGCGTACGATGGGGGTGGGTTATCCAGCCCGGGCGTTTAATCGTTCTTACTTTCTCGGCAATAAGGGTTTGATGATGACCTAATTGCCGATCGGGCGCTTTATCTTCCCACTGATAATTCGTCCAACACCTAATCGACCATTCTTTTGCGCCGCATTCACAAAACCGATAAGTGCCGTCCCATTTGAATTGCCATTGGTGGGTATGGCCTGAGCGGTCGGGGAGATTGCCGTGGAGAGTTGGATCTTTCTTTAATTCATCCGAATAACAGCTACGCCTATCACCAAGACCATGAATGAATACGGTATAAAGCGTTCCGTCGCTTCCGGTTTCTTTATCTAAGATAGTTCCAATGCGATTGTTAGAAACAACACAAATCACATCTTCCCCTATCGAGAACTCGACTTCAGGGGTTGGTCTAGAGACCGATTCAATTAAGTCTATCGAAAATGGATTAATAAGATAAGCATTCATACTATCCCCTGGTGGGACCAGATTTCTATCCAGCGGTCTAATCCGAAGCATAAACGGAGAATCGTTGGGGCTTAATCTATCGACGACATGATCAATATTTAAATAGGCAGTATCTTGCGGATAAGCGATGAGTGATTCTTGATTTGGACGTACAATATCGCCGCGCTTAAATTTGGCTCTCGCGTTTAAAACGCGCTCTCGATCTATCGCCGTAAAATACTTTGGATCTACGAGCCCTTGATTCTCAAATTCAATCCATTTCATGGACATCATCTTCACATCTACCAATCTACCAATGTTTGACACTTCCCCAATCCAACCGCCGCGAGTTGCTCCGTAATGCCAAGTGGCTTGCGTGTTCCCGATTACTAAATCTCCCACTTTAAATTTCGGCATCTTTGTTTCTTTCTTAATGACCCGTTTCTTCGGTTCCTCGGGAAATGGCAATAATGGAACGAAGCCTCTCCGCCGAACACGACACGCAGCGATTACCGACTTATTCACAATTCGTTTTGCCATCGCAATAACTCTCCAAACCAGACAACAAGGGAACTGGCAACGAGCCCACGTATGGTACCAGTGGCATTCGCAACCGCACCTAGTGGACCCCATTTAATATCCGTTGCGCCTCTCCCCGCTCTCTTAATCGTTCTAGTCGCCGCATTCTCTTTTCCCAGCGCTTAGCGCTCCACTTTTCCTGATATTCCCAATCCCGGTTCTCAGTGCGCTTTACCGGAACGATATGTGTCACATTCTCTTTGTATTGTTGATTCAAGAACGCTTGGGTATCGCTGTCTAAGATAGGGTGAATAACTTCTAGCCTTAGGTGCTCAGTTAAAAATTCCACTGGTTGGTTAACATAGAGCGCAGTTTGGGTCTCTCGGCGCGCATTAAATACGGTCGCAAGTAACCATCCGTTCCCACCTAATTCTTTGATCGCGTCGTAATCGGTCTTAGACCAAAACGCTTCCATGTTCGCGTGGCTATGCCACCAGAAATTAAAATCTCCCGGCTCTTCACGGGTGCGGTACATCGCGCGCGCGGTATCTGCTGCATCTAATACTGTCGAGCCTTCGGTATTTCTTTGCTTTAAAAGAAAAGCATCTATGACGTGGAGATGAGTGCCGCTACGTAAGACTTTACCAAAACCTGAGACTTCATAATCACCGGCTTGGTGTACCCAATGCATGATTTTGGAGTAGGCAAAGAAAGCGATACTGGTGGTTAAGTTCATTATCGCACCTATAAACCCCTCCCAGGGAACGGGGGATCCGTAAGCCAGAGAGGGGGTCCTAAGAACGGCCCTGCTTACCGGCCGCCCGCAGTCGCTTTAGCAAACCCAACCACGTCATAATCACGGAGCTTATCCGTTTCATCGGCGGGTTCACCCTTAATGGTTGCTACCTGGTCTTTCGCAAGACCCATCTTAGTGCGCAATTCACCGATGGTTGCGACGTCGTTATATTCCTTCGATTCCCCACCGCAAATCTGCACTTGAATATGATTAGCCATTTACTCTCCTAAATAGGGCAGAAACCTGCCAGTTGTTGTGTGGAGAAATGATTACAAGAGTTAATCACGATTCGTCAATACAAAATGATTGTAAAAATGCATTACATAAAGTACTACCGCTAAACAGAAAGGAAGTGTTCGGTGAAGAGTAAATACGGAAATAGGATTACAGAGGCGTTTAATTATGCAATGGAACACCGTGAGCAAATCGAATCCTTATCGGCGGTAGCGGATAAGTTTGATATCCCAGCGCACGCGCTTCACAGCTATATGAGTATATTGCGCAAGAAAGGGCAGAGCGTTCCGAGTTTCCCCAAATCGGGGCACGGTAAAGCTAAAATACTAAAGCGATTAGTCGCTACCACAAAGAAACCAACCATTAGCCAATTCATTCTAAAAGAGCCGGAACGGCTAGATAGCCCCACTCCCTCCGCAGAGGGGCAGGTAAGTGTGTTCCTTATGAAGGGAAGCGCTAGTGCTATTGAGCGGGTAGCGCAGTCTTTAGCTCGTTTTATGGGAGGTCATGAGTGAAAAAGAGAACTAAGCGCCAAGTAGCGGTACAGAACGTGTTTACGATACCCGTGAGTGAGCAAGATCGAAGTCCTACCATTCCCTCTAACACCGCCCTAAAGCTCATTCAAATCGTCCAGAACGCGCACCTAGGAATGATGTTTAAGGGCTACGCAGCCTTTCTTGAAGCGAACGGAATGAAGTTTCGGGACCTATCGAACTCTTGCTTTATTCTCTTCATCAACCGCAGGCGGGACTACATAAAGCTCGTAATCGGTAACCACACCGATAATCCGGTGATTCTAGCCTACCGCTTCCCGTCTGGAACAAGCCTCCCGGCCCACGCCCTAAAGCAGGTAATCCAAACCTTCTTAAGACGCGGAGATATCCATTCTAAGGATGCAAGACTAGTCGCTGCCCTACAGGAGACGCGCGAAGACGCAGCCGCTAAAAGAGCGCGTCTTGTGAACTAGCGCTGAGAATTAGAGCCGCAAACTACGAGAAACGTGGATGAAACAGACCGCTATTGACAGGTAGTTTTGCGGGTTTTGAATATAAATGTGTGGAGGGGTAGGGGAGGACCGAGCTAGCTTGGGCTTCCGATATTGCATCCGAACGTTCGTGCCCTGTCTTTCTGGGAAATGGGGTCGGATTTCGGAGGGGGAAAGTACGAGCTAGGATCCGAATCCGAGTTTCCGAAAAAAAATCCCAGAGACAACGCCACGACGGGTGTAGCGCGGTAGTCCACAGATAAGGTCCGAAGTCTTAAACGTAGTACGGAGTATAATACATGCAGGTACAAGAAGTTCAGTTGCTCAAGGATGCGAATGCTCTAATAGAATTTTTTAAGGAAGCCTATAAAGCTAGGTACAATACCGAACCCGTTTTGGAGCATCCCCTTCCACTTACGATTTTCCTTAAAGGACTAGTTCGCAAATTCGGGATGGAGAAGACACGGGGTCTTGTGAAGTTTTATCTTACCCACCCCGGTGATCGAGATTGGTGGCAACGTAACGGCCACTCCGCCGCCATATTTGAAAAGGATATAGAAGTCATAAACGCGGGGTATTCCCTCCAGACTAGGGGTGGGGGCGCGAAGCCCGCGACGAACGATTTGCGGATTTCAATCGAAACCCTTTGCCCTAACTGCAATACGTGGTTTACGGTCGTTTGCATGGCAAGCGTGGTGGATAAAGTCGCACACACTCAATGGTGTGAGCCCTGCATTGACGCCTTTCAACTAGACGCCGCATCTATCTTGTAGGAGTAAGAATGAAATCTAGTAAATCTTGGCCTGTTATCAGTATTCGCGAACGAAAGACCGTCCCGTTCTCAGCGCGCGTTTCCGAGGAGACAATGAAAAAGCTAGAACGCCTTTGCAAAGAAAACCAAGTAAAGAACGATGATGGGGATTATGAACCAGCGCCCAAGGTAAGCGTGATTGAGAGCCTTATCGACTGGGCGCACAAAGGACTTAAGGCCTCTAAAACTACCCGGAAAGCCGCGTGAATGAGAGTGAGATTAAGCGCGAGATTTGCGAGTTCTTAGATACCTTCTCCGATATTCTAATCTTCACGGTTACCCAACCCAAACGCACGAAGTATACGAGTAAATTCATGCGACGCGGGTGGCCCGATATTTACGGTTCACTTCGGGGGCGGGGATTCTTTATTGAAATCAAAACCCCCGAAGGGACTTTATCCCTCGAACAACACAAATTACTTGAGACCGCAAAAATGCAGGGTAATATTACCTGCGTCGCTACTTCTATCCACGACGTAAAACTAGCTCTCAAACTATGAAACTTATCCTCTGCTACAAGAAATCGGGGTGCCCTACCCCGGGCTCTAGTCATAGCGGGATTGGCAATTCATGCCGCAATATAGCGAACGTTCTTAAGCGCCACGGATTTTGTGTCGACGTGTGGCCAATTGCGGGAGGGGATGCGCTAGAGGATAGGCTAGATAGCCACCATGGCCTCGGCGTTACCCATGTAGTGATCGCAGCACCCTTTATCCCAGCGGAATGGATGCAGAGACTTGCGCAAACGTTCATCGATATTAAGTTTGCGGTAACGAGCCACTCAAACGTTGGGTTTCTGCAAGCGGAGAGTGCTGCGATTCGCTTAATGCGGCGCTACTCAGAGGTCGCAACGGTAGAGCACAACTTCTTTGCTGCCGCCAATAATTCTCGCCTAGTTGAAGCATTCAATATTGCCTACGGGCGCCATGTGAAACATTTGCCCAACCTTTATGATCTGTGCGCTACCCCAGCGCGCCACGGAATAACCGCCCGAGGCGATACCTTACGAATTGGAAGCTTTGGCGCCCTACGGGTGCAAAAGAATTTCACGAGTGCTGCGTGGGCCGCACTAGGTATCGCAAGACACTTACGTACTAAGTTAGAATTCTTCGTAAACCTAGGCCGCACCGATAATAACGGGGATGTGGTAGAGCGCGCGATAAGAGCAAGCCTTGAGAATTTACCGGATGTGAAATTAGTAGAAGTGCCGTGGCATAACGCAATGGAGTTTCGGCGGGTAGTCGGCCATATGCACTTATTGATTCAGCCGTCTTATACGGAAACGTTTAGCATGGTAACGGCGGATGCGATTGCGGAGGGGGTTCCAGTAGTCGTAACGCCCGCAATGGAGTGGTGCCCTGGTGATTGGAAAGCTTCAAGCGATGATGTGGCGGATATTGCAAGGGTGGGACAGCGCCTACTCTTTAACCCATCGGCTCCCGAAGAGGGGTATCAGGCGCTCGTAAAGTACAATGAAACGGGCGTTAGAGAGTGGAGAAAGTTCTTACATGAATGATGAACTAAAGAGCGGCCTATTACTTCTCGTTGGGCTGATTGCCTATATTGTTTACGATATTTACATGGTGATTCACAATTCCAACGCGGACCTAAGCCACATCTTCCAAAGCGTCTTCTTAAACGCCCCCTTTACGCTTTTCTTATTCGGATATGTTTGCGGTCATCTAACGTGGCCAATCATAAACCTATCAACAGGAAAAGATTAATGGCGCAAACCATCTATCTCCTAGTGGGAGTGCCCGCGACCGGTAAGACCTGGATTATGGATAGATTGACCGATAAGTACGCGTGCCTAAGAAACGATGATTTTATTAGCCGCATGGAGCACTATGCACCAGCGATTGCGGATGTGGCGCGCATCTCGGATAAGCCACTACTCGTCGAAGCGCCGTTCTCAATGAATCGGGTAATGGATCCTCTTTTAGAAGAAGGTCTTCTCGTAAAACCAGTCTTTATTATCGAAAAAGAATCAACGCTCATTAAGCGCTATGACGAGCGCGGAAGAAACGAAGCGCATATTATTAAAGGCCACCTAAGCCGGCAGCAGACGTTTAAGGCTAGGGTTGGTGAGTACAATGCATTTAGCGGGGATTCGAGTGATGTTTTGATGCACCTAAAGCAACTAGCGGCAGAGAGGGTAAAATGACGAAAGAAGAAATTCAGGAAGAGTATAATAAATTAACCGCAGTCTTCGGAGAAAAGGTTTACCGAGCTTTTATTCCACTACTTGAAATCGTGTCTTGCGGGCAGAGGTTGATGCACCTTAATCAAGAAATGTTTCGTATCCGACAAGAGGAAACGCAGGCATGTCAGGCAAAACTAAAAGCGGTGGATACGAAGTAATCGAAGAATCAAAGATTAAGGAAGTAGTAGACCTATTCGTCGATTTCTCCGAAGAAAAGAAATTGCCGGCAAAAGTAGTAATGCTAGCGATGGAATTTATCGTTGCAAAGATAAAGAGCCACTTGGAAATCGAAACAGTAACCGTAACTACAGAAAGCGACACACGCCATTAGCCTCTGGAGTAGTCATAAAGCCGGGATGTGCGACACGATAACGTGCCACTACTGCAAAGACAGTGCGGCAACGGGTGCGGTGACACGTGGGCGGGGATGGGACGGGAATTGCCACGCCTGTGAGATGCCGGTGCAACAAGAGTATGTAGGGCAGATTGGCCCCTACTGGATTTGCGATGCGTGTATAAGGGACCATTTTCCAAACGAGCAGTACAGCGTCAATCAGGCCGCTGAAATCTTAGAAAGACTACGAGGATTCGCCTAATGTTTTGGGATAAAAAGAAACCAGCTAATACGAAGTTCACGAGTAAAGAGACGATCGTAAACCAAATCAATGAACCTCGCCCACTCCCTATGAACTCTGATGAGTTCCATATCTGGGCAAAAAGAATTATCTCGGGCGCACTGGTCCCTCGGGCAACGGTGGAAAGCCAGAAATGGGTGCTCGCGAACCTATTACTCCACGTTGATTCGACCCAATCATTCAAACCGGATGCGTTCTTTATCCATAGCCTTAGAAAGAATGCGGTCAATGAGACGGCTATCTTTGTAAGGGACCAAATCCATAAAGAGCAGAAAGCGCGCAAAGAAAAAGAAGAGCAGGAAAGAAAATTACATTTGGTGGAAGCACCAATCCTTAACCCTGGTGTTGTTGAACCGCAACCTACGGTGAAAGATGGGTCGCAAGTTCTGGCAGACAAAGGCGTTTAAAAAACTAGCAAGGGTCTGGGAAGAAATCTTAGCCAAAGACCAAACGACGAACGCCGAGAAGTTGGTAAATGGGCGTTTGGTATTAAGGCAGGGCGCGACTAATTGCTATCGCCAGGCGAATGAAGTCGCGCGGGAGAATAAGCTTCGTTACTACGAATTATTGGGGGCGAACTTCCACAGAGAAGAATTCACGGATGATGTGGAAGCATTTGTAATGGAGCAAAGGGCGCATGGGATTAAGATCCAACGCATCTGCCTCGAACTTAAAGCAATGGGGGAGAGATGCCATCGGGAGACAGTAAGAGGAATCATTAGAAAGTACGAACTTAAATGGGGGATAAAAAGATAGACGAAGCAGCCTATAAGATCGTGCCGTATCTAGGGCGCATGCTTCCCGCCCAATACGTGAACCTTGTTATCTCGAGGTGGATGCGAAGCTATCGCTTTGGAAACGATTATCTTAAGCTCACCGATTCAGACCATTACTTCCAATCCTATAGCGTCTACATCAACCGCATCCTCTATGCCCCTGAGACCGTAATAAGACTTGCCGTGTTAACAGATGACCCCGATGTAGCCCTAGGCTTTGCGGTATTTCGAGGACACACTCTAGACTACGTTCATGTGCACAAGGATTGTCGTAAGCAAGGGATTGCGAAATTTCTTTTAGGAGACCACGTAAAACAGTTTACTCACTTAACCCGCATCGGAATGAAGTTATGGCCAACCAAGCTACCCGATGCCTTATTTACACCATTCGCCTAGAGGACCTATGAGAATTGAACTAGAGTTTGCTGAATTACATACCGCGCTATTTTTAGGGGGAAAGAACCACGGACTAAAGCTACATAACGTCCGGCCAGGAGACCCTGAGCTAATCTATGACAGGGCAGAGAAAGAACTGTGGATTAGCCACAACAACAAAGTGGCAATTATCCCACTCTCTAACGTAGTAAGCATGACCCCGACCATCGAATCGCTTAAACCCCAACCGGAAGCCCAAGAGCCGGTAGTTCAAACCGTAAAGACAGCGAAGTTCCAAAAGACTATCTCAGCCCAAGTAAGCACTCCTACAAGCCACGTATTTAGGGGTGAGGGTGGAGGTGAGAAATGACCGAGGAAGAGCGCCAGAAGAAAATCTTAGCTATCCAGGCGCCAAGCATGCAAAAAATCATGTTGCGCCCGGAAAGCGAAGACGCCGCTTGGTGGGGACGTCCCTTTCCAGAGAATTGGAAGGCCAGGCCAGACGCCCAAACAATGGAAGAGGCAGTAGGTACACGCTTACTTACCTACCAAGAGGCGAAGATTGAACAAGCCATGCGTAATCATCGGGGGCAAAGCATGGGTGCTATTCATGCCGCCGCCTATGAAAAAGCATTAGCTAGTGGCGTAAAAATCCCAGCACACATGGTGGATGACCTACCCAGTAGCGTAAATCCAGCAAAAAAGGAGCGCGGTATCTTTGCTTTCTTACGCGTGAAGTTCAAAGACATAATGAAATGGTCTGGGCTAGATAAGCCCAAAGAATCTCTAATCGAGCGCGTTAGGCGAGAGGCAAGGATTGAAGAGTGAGCTCACATTCCTAATGGACCTCTTCTTAAATGAAGACGTGCCAGGACCCATTAGAACACTGATAGCAAAACGCATTAGAGAGGTTGAGGCATCTATCACAGCGCCCGCTATTGTCGTTCCACGTGGAACGCCTAGTCAGCCAGTAATTACCGCTCCGCCCGCGCCTATTGGCATCGCCCAACAATCCCCGAGCATGCAGCGCATTATGCAATCTCATCCTGAAGTGCCAGTAACACTTGCAACACCGGTAACACCAGCCGCATCGGAAGCGCTGCAAAAGCGTGCTGATATAATAAATGGGAGATTGAAGGAAAAGCCGGAGGCAGGGCGTACGGGGCCACGAAAATTCTAAATTAGAGCGAGAAGAGAATGCCATTTGAAAAGGGAAGGCAGAAAACGGGCGGTAGAAAACCAGGGGTGCCCAATAAGCGCACAGCGTTTGTGGAACAATTAGAGGCGCAGGGCTTCGATATTACCCAAGAGGCGATTAGGTTATTTCACGCATTAGAAGACAAAGATAAGACGCCGTTACTAGTTAAGATGCTGGAGTTTGTTTTTCCGAAGAGGGCATCTAACGAGATAAGCATCGAAGACGCACAAAGGGTGCTAGAAGATGATCTCAGCGCAAAAGGGTTTAACGTTGGATCAGTTGTCTCTGGTATTGTTGAAAGCGTCGAAGGGAACGACGGCTCAAGAGATTAATCCCACCGTTCTTTTTGATCCGTCGTTCCCTCAGCAACAAAACTTCATCAAAGATCCCGCAAAGCTAAAATTAGTCTCTTGCACTCGCCGTGCGGGTAAGTCCATGACCGCTGCCCTCTACATGGTCTATGAAGCGCTTACCAATCCTGGCTGCAATATTCTCGCAATCGGTCTTACACGTGAAAGCATTAAGAACATCATGTGGAAGGATTGCCTTCAGTTCTTAAACTATAAGTACAAACTGAAAGCGCGGCCCCATCTCACTGACCTATCGATGACCTTCCCGAACGGTTCGATCATTCGCCTAACCGGTGTGGACGCGGATGAGAAAGAAAGCACCAAACTACTTGGCGGTAAGTACCGGCTCGTGTGTATTGACGAAGGCTCGATGTACTCAATCGACTTGCGCAATCTCGTTTACGGCATTCTGAAACCCGCCATGACGGATCCAAACGCTGGCGGGCAGCGCGGCACGATTGCCATGATGGGTACATCAAGCAATTTTACTCGCGGGCTATTCTATGACGTGGCAAACGGAATAGAGCCGGGTTGGAGCGTTCATACGTGGAGCGCGCATGATAATCCGTACATCGCAAAGCAGTGGCAAGAGGAGTTAGATGAGATAGCAGAAAAGCGACCGCTCTACATGCAGACGCCGCAGTTTAAGCAGTGGTACTTAAACCAGTGGGTAGTGGATGAAGATAAGCTTTGCTATAAGTTTAATGAAAAGAAAAATACTTATGTCGAGCGTCCTCCTCTATCTGGTGATGGTTGGACTTACGTTCTTGGTATCGACTTAGGATGGGAAGACGACACCGCTTTTGTTCTTACTGCCTTTCACGCTAATGACCCTCATCTATACGTGGTGGATTGTTACGCTCAGCGGTTCATGACGCTTCCTATGGTGGAAGCAAAGATTAAAGACTACATGGGGAACACCGAGAAATCCCCAGCCCGCATTATTATCGATGGCGCAGCTAAACAATCGATTGAAACAATGCGCACGCGCACTCTTATCCCATTCGAGTATGCGGATAAGTTAGGCAAAGAAAGCTTTATCGAGCTACTTAATTCCGACCTTATCCAAGAGAAGATTAAGATTCACAAGAATTGCACGCCACTGATTAGTGAAATGATGTCTCTTGTGTGGCAAACCGAAGGGGATAAGGTCAAGCTACCGAAGAAAGAACATCCAAGTCTACCGAATCACTTATGCGATGCGCTCCTGTACAATTGGCGTATGTGCTATCACTACCATTCGGAACCGAAGGCCAAAGTTATCCCGCTATATTCGCCAGAGTGGTACAAGAAACAATCGGAAGAGATTTGGGAGAGGGAGCGGGAGATGTTAGAGAAAGCGGCCGGCCAATCAGGGGATTGGCCTACGGAAGATGTTCCTCGGGATTTTGTGTGGTAACGAAGAGAAATCAAATTTCCTCCGGCAGCATGAGATAGGCTTGGTGGGTAGCATCTTTCCGTCCATCTGCCTCAATAAAATTACCTTTTATTCCACCGGCTTCTTTTAAGAAAAAGACGCGCCCCTCCCGCCTCACCCATTCCTCGAATAGGGCGGGGAGTTTGGCGTTGGCTATATCGGCACAGTGGTCCGCTGAATCGCAACCAAATATCATGCCGGGTTCAAAATCCTCCGCCGTAAACCCGATGCCTTCAGGGAGTTTGATCATTTTTTCTGCCATTCCCCCTCCCCTTCCAGGCGCGCGATTTCGGTGAGGGCATCATTCGCCGGAAAGCCTTTATACTCGCTCTTATCGATCACTTCATTTTGCATAGTACGTGGATTAAATAATTTCCCCTCCCAACCGAAATTAACCTCCCATTGAGAAAACTTTTGTAACGCATCCTTCGCGCAATTCAGCGCTTTTGTAAGCGAGTACATTTATGATTCGCGTCGAGTAGGGCTTGGGCTAATTCGTCGGTCCAATCTGGAAAGGATGTGGCGCCGATGGATTTGGCTTTCTTTTGGTATAGCCTCACTCTCTCAATGATATCCATAACACCGTACGTCATATCACACTTTCCGCCATTTTTGACCATTATTGATAGCAAAAAGAGGTCAAAATGCTCCCTTTCCTCAAAAAATCCCAAGAGGCCGGTCCGGTAAGTATGAGTGAACCGGTAGTGCGGGATTCGGATGGTGACTTTGATTCCATGGAAGTAGCAGCGCAGGACGTTATGGATGCGGTCCATTCTAAGAACGTAAAGGCTTTGGCCTCTGCATTACGCGCCGCCTTTGAATTAGCTGACTCTGAACCACATGAAGAGGGTCCCCACGAATGAGTGCTCCATATTTGATTTTAAATCAGCCTCAGGTCTTTAATGGCTTGGGTACGTTAAGCTTCACCATTCCCGCTACCGGCACTTATAACGTCGTGGGACAAGTCTTTGTTCCACAAGCCCTCCCGACTGGAGATGGGGCAGGATCCGGTCAAGGCTTGGGCTCTGGTGCCGGTGGCGGTGACCCCACGGGATTTAATAAAGGCGGCAATGGCACGGGCGTTGGTGGCGTGGGTCAAGGTTTCGGTCCTGTCGCTAACAACTATCCCCAGCCGCCTCAATACGGCAGTAACGCATCCACCGGTCCCGCTGTCAGCACCGGAATTAGCGTCGTCGTAAATAAGAACGCTTCCCCTATCTATACGATGCCGTCTATGAGCCCGACCCAATCGTCAGTGCAATTTAAATTCGCATTCCAGGCGGCAACTAGCGATGCAATTACGGTTGTGATTTCTAGTTCTACCGCTTCCGATGAAGTTTTGAACGGCGTTCTTTCAACTATCGCCATCCAACAGGGACAATAACCATGGCTAATTTTCAAGCTCTCCAATCTATCAATGGACTAGGAACCTTCGCGCTCTTCACGGCACCTAGCGCCGGCATCTACTTCGTGAATGGCCAATTGATGCTGCCGTCGCTTACCGCAGGCTCTGGTGCCTCCCAAGTAGTTACGCTGGTGAAGCAGAATGGCTCGACCATTTATACGGGTATCGCAGGCGCTACCGGATTTCAGATTAACCAAATCACTTGTGCGGCAGGCGACGCCATTACGGCAGTCTTAAGTTCATCGGCGGCACCGGACCAGGTTGAGAACGCGGTTCGTGGTGTAGTTGGTTGTGGGAATTCTTTCTAAGGAGATTCGATGCCTCTCTTCAAAGGTAAATCCAAAGCGAAGTTCTCCCACAACGTGAAAGAAGAAATGGATGCTGGGAAACCACAAAAGCAGGCGCTAGCCATTGCGTACAAAATGAAACGCAAAGCGCACGGCGGAATGGTGAATCCCTATTCCAAAGAAGAGAGACACGGGAATGAAATCTCAGGTCCTGCGCAAGGACCTTATGGCCAAGAGGATTGTGAGCATGGTGGCCCAACCATGTGTGCGATGGGTTGTTATGCCGACGGTGGAGATATCAGTAAAGGCTTTAATGGTGCGCTAGGAATGCCCGGCATCCAAAGCTCGATTAAGAATCTTACTGGCAAGCCTAAGATGTATGCAAAGGGCGGTAGTGTTGAAGACGCCCGTGAAAAACAGACTGGTGTAAACATGCCGGTGCATACTGGTCGATATGGCGCTGGAACTTCCGCTGCTGGCGTGGAGGCGAAAAGAGGGAATGTGCAAGCTGCGCGTGGAATGCACAAGGATACTCTCGATGAGCTACGCGCCATGAAAGGTCCGCATGGTAATTACGCCGATGGCGGGATGATTGATCGGGTAATGAAGCGCGGTGGCTATTCCGAGGGCGGCAAGGTCGCTAACGAAGATGAAATCGAAGCGGGGTTCATGCCCAATGAATTCGATGACCTTCATTTGCGCGATGATTTGGAGAGTTCTTATACGGGGGCAAACAGTGGGGATGAGCTTTCCTCGCCGGGAGAAGACGAAAGACGGCGAGATATGGTGGATCGAATTATGCTTAAACGACGTAAGCAAACCAATCCCCGGCCAGCCTAAAGCATGATCGAAAATCTTAAAGACCTAGAACGTCTTCTTAAACTCTGCCGCAAGCAAGGCATTACCGATATCACGCTAAATGGTGTCTCGGTAAAGTTTGGAGAATTACCAGAGCAACGTCTTGCCACAACGCAAGAGGAAGAAATCGAGGAGAAGTACGCTGACTTCCCAGACGATGTTCTTTCTGCCGAAGAGCTAACGTTTTTCGCAAATGGTGGCAGACCGGAAGATAATCCGTATAGGCGGGAACAATGAAGATTAAGAAAGCGCCGCCTCCAGTTACACGCATTAAGATGCGCACTAAACCTTCCACGGATTTGTCTGGCCGTGGGGAAATGTTCGAGTGGTGGAATGCGGAAACGGATGAACAACTAGCCAAAGAACTTTGTGGAACGGCGGCCTATCTTAAGACTAATCAAACCTACCGCATCCGGCAGATTACAGCGTCAATCCGTCTTTATGCTGGTCTCTCTGTTTATTCCTACGCTGGTTCGAGTACGTCTAAGATGGATCGTACTAAGACGCTGCCGGATGATCGTCCGACATTTAATCTCATCCGCGCGTGCGTGGACACACTCCATGCCCGCTTGTCTCAAGACGAACCGCAACCAAAGTTCCTAACAGACAATGCCGACTATAAGCAGCGCCATCTAGCCCAACAGTTAAATCAGTTTGTTTTGGGTGAGTTTTACCAGACGAAGGCATATGAAAAAGCCGCGAAGATTTTAAAAGACGGTCTGCTCTGTGGTCCGGGATGTTTAAAGGTTTATGAAGGGGAAGATAAAAAAGTCGCTTTGGATCGGGTACTGGTTACTGATTTATACGTGGACGATAATGATTCTATTAACGGTGACCCCCAACAACTAATCCAATTGAAATTGATGGACCGTGACCGCTTACTCGCGGCCTCCCCCAAAAAAGCAGAAAGTATTGTAGAGAACACTCCCCAATCTTACCCTGATAACTCGGCTGACTCTGGCCGAACGGTGGGCGACCAAGTAATGGTAGTGGAGGGGTGGAAGCTACCATCCGGTCCTGACAAAGATGCGCCCGGTTATAAGCCGGGTCGGCATTCGATTGTTACGGTGCAGGGGAAGATAATTGATGAAGAATGGAATAAGCCCAAGTTCCCTTTCGTATTTTTTAACTATTCAGATCCTTGGCTGGGCTTTTTTGGCCAAGGTATTGGTACGCAACTCTTTGGCACTCAGCTTAGTTTGCAGCGCATTCTCTATACTATTGCTCGCAGCATTACTCTGGTGGGAGTACCTCGGGTATTCATTGATCAAGCCTCCAAAGTCGTAAAAGCTCACAACAATAACGAAGTGGGCGTCATCGTCACCTACTCTGGCGTAAAACCTAGCTACGAAGTCGCCCCTTGCAATGCCCCGGAACTTTACTCGGAGCGTGATAAACTAATCCAGTATGGCTTCCAAGAGACAGGCGTCAGCGCAATGCAAGCGACCAGTCAAAAGCCGGAAGGGCTCGACAGTGGCGCGGCCATACGGTCATACGATGACATTGCAACCGACCGATTTGCCTCTATCTCCAAAAAATATACGAACGTGTTTGTGGAGTTGGCCTATCAAATTACTGACGTCGCAAAAGATATTGCCGAACGAGATGGCAAATACCAAACGGTCTACCCGAATAAAGACGGAACCAAAGAGATAGACCTACCTGCAATGAAGTTCCTTAATGACCCCTTCGTCATTAAATGCTTCACCGAAAGTTCTCTCCCGCGAACTCCTGCTGGTCGCATGGCCGCAGTCACCGAACAAGTACAAGCTGGCATGCTTACTCTTAAAGAGGGTAGGCGCTTAATGAAGTTCCCGGATCTAGAGCAGAATGAGCGGCTAGATAATGCGTCGGAAGAACGCATCTTTAAGATTTTGGACGGGATTGTAGAGAGTGGGAAATATACCGAGCCGGATGCTTTTATGGATCTAACCCTCGCTATCCAACTCACCGTGCAATACCTAAATCTTTACCTAGCGGCCAATCTAGAAGAATCTAAAGCCGAAATGCTACGCACATTCTTCCAACAATGCCTAGCACTTCAACAGGCAGCGATGCCGCCCCCGATGCCAGCAGCACCCATACCTCAAGCAAACCCGGAACCAGCACCCACAAGCCCGTTGGTTCCTAATGCCCCGCAGGCCAGTGCTGCCTAATCATTTATACAAGGAGTTCTTATGAAAATTAGTCCCGTTGTTGGTACGCCCACCATTCCCCAAACCCCAAACACCGGTAACTCTCCCGAAAAATTAGCGCGCCTCAAGGCAATTGCTGCCGGCGAGACCCCGATTTCCGTTACCCCTGTCGAAGAGGATAAAGAAGAAAGAGTACCAGCGCAGCGTGTAATCACCATGCGCACCAACCGTACCGTGAATCGGGAGATGCAGCCTATTGAAGAGGCGCCGGTGGTTGACGACAAGGCGCGCGAGACGCAAACCGCCATTTCTGACGATAGTGTACAGGCTAACGAGACTGCGGAAGCTACCCAGCCACTTAGCCCTCAGCTCGCGGCAATGCAAAAGCAACGCCGTGCCCTTCAAGTTAAAGAGAGGGAACTGGCCGAACGAGAGAAAGCTTTATCTGGCCCCACTAGAACGGAGCTAGAAAGCCGGATCAAAACGAGCCCGCTGAGTGTACTGCAAGAACTAGGGGTCACCTATGACCAACTCACTCAAGAGATTCTTGCGTCGCAAGGGGGAATTACCCCCGAAATCCAAGCACTCAAAGCAGAAATCGCAGCCCTAAAGGGCGACGTCGATAAGAAGTTAACCGACCGGGACGCTGGCGCCGAACGCGCTGTGCTTACCGAGATGGCTAACAACATCGAGCGGCTTTGTTCGCAAGGCGATGATTTTGAGATGATTCGGAGCGCGAAGCAGCAAGAGGAGGTTCTTGGCCGCATCTATGAACACTGGCAAAAAACTGGCCAGGTCAGAGATGAACTAGAGGTCATGAACGAAGTGGAGAACGAGTTGGTAGAGGAAGCCCTTACTTATGCACGCTCTAAAAAAGTGCAGGGGAAATTGACGCCAACCCCGCCACTGCAGCCACAGACTACCGGCATGAAAACTTTAACCAACAAAGATTCGGCGCGGCCGACGTTGGATCGGAAAACCCGAGCCATCCTAGCCGCACAAGGCAAACTACCTAGGTAAGCACGAAAGTGTTTACCTAAGAAAGGTAAACACTTTATGGCTATCGCCCCAGTCTACGCTAATAGTACCAACCAAATAGCGGCTCTTAAGGAGCTTTATACCGACGATAAAGACTATATGAAAAATATAGTCTATTCGAAGAATCCGTGGCTCGCCATGGTGCCTAAGAACGAATCGCCGGATGGCTTCGCCGGAAAATATATTCCGGTGCCGCTCGAATACGGTAACCCGCAGGGACGTGCGCATACTTTCGCTAACGCGCAAAACCAACAGACCGCGTCCGACGTTGTTTCTTACTTCGTTTATGCGGTTCAGGATTACCAGCTAGTTACCATCACGAATCTTTTGATGGAGCAAACGAAGACGAATGCGGGAGCGTTTGTCGACGAAGCCTCCCGAACGCTCGACAATGGTTTTAGGAACTTGTCGAATAACATGGCGTTCGAGTTGTTCTTTGGTGGAACGGCAACGCGCGGAAAGATTAGTTCGGCGGGTACCGCTATCTCTGGAACCACTCTTACCTTCACTTTGGATAACCCGCAGACGGTTGTGCAATTTGAAGTTGGGATGAGCCTCCAGGGCTCAGCGACCGATGGGGGCGCTGCTCTCACTGGTTCGGGTGCGGCAGTATTGGTTGCGCAGGTAGCCTCGGTAAACCGTGGCACTGGCGTAATCACGGCGAACGTAATCCAAGATACCTATAGCTCTACGTGGCCGGCGGGAACTTTCCTGCAGGTTTACGGAGATATCGGGACGGCGGGTGCTTCGACGATTGCCGGGCTATTGGGTCTATCGGGAATGCAGGCGTGGGTGCCGTCTAGCGACCCGCTTTCTACCGATAACTTCTGGGGAGTGAATCGTTCGGCGGATCCGACCCGTCTCGCGGGTCTTCGTTACAACGCTTCCTTGCAAACCATCTCGGAAGGCCTTACCTCCGCGCTGGGCTTTGCAAACCGAGAAGGCGCGTCGATTGACCTAATCATCATCGACTTCGTGTCTTACACGACGCTCGTGAATGAGTTGGGTGCCAAGGTCCAGTACGTAATGCTCGAGCACGATGAAGTGGAAGTGGCTTTCGAGGCCATTCACTTCCATAGTGCTTACGGCAAAGTACCGGTCCTGGCCGACCGTAGCTGCCAAGCGCAAACTGCCTGGTGTCTCACGACTGATACCTGGAAACTGCGAACGCTTGGAAAAGCGCCGCATATCCTGACCTATGGCATGGAAGGTCTGGAAGGCCTGCGGGTAGGAAATGCGGATGCTTTGGAAATTCGCATCGCTTACTACGGCAACCTGATTAATAGCGCGCCTGGCTATAATATGCAGGTAACGCTAAGCGCCTAAGTCTCCTAGAGTAAAACGAATGGAAGACCCCTTGGGAAGCCAGGGGGTTTTTCATTTTTAAGGCTATCTCCTGATTTTTGACGCTGTCTTTTAAGGCTATACCCTTAATTGGCTATAACCCTTAAAAATGCTGCGGGTAGGTTGCAGTCCGCGAAACCGATCCTACCGCCAGAGTCGTAACCTAGTGTTGGGCCTGGACACGCGCTAGGTCCTATGTGCTCCATCGCGAATGGAGACGCCGCAGCGCTTCTTTATTACCACAAATCCGCCATTCTTGACCATTACGAGGCGCTTTAATTTTCATTAGGCGCGTACTGTGGGGCAAGTGGGCTAGCGCTACCCCAAGAGACATCGCTGGCTATTTAAGGAGACAACCTTATGTCCGTCGCGCGCGGTTTTGGTATCAACGGTAAGTCCTACTACACCAACGTTTGTGGTCCCCGCGTAGTCCACTGCAATTTCATTGTCGACGCAACCAATGGCAATGGCTTGGGTCTTCGCTCTCTAAAGAGTAATGGCTACATTCGAAACGTTTTTATGCACACATCGTCTACCCCCGGTAGTAACGATGGTGCCTTAAACCCGAATCCGCTTTCTGGGTTTGCGGTTGTTCAGTTCAAAAACAATTTCAATTATTACTTAGGTGGATTCTCTGGATTCGTAAGTCCGATTACGGCGGCGACCACTAGCACCAATTCCGGTCTGACATTAGGCCAAGCCTATGTGATTACGGTTCTGGGAACGACTACTCTTGCCGAATGGCAGACGATTGGTTTGCAACCCGGTCTTACGCCAACGGTTGGTCAAACCTTTATCGCAATTGCTACGGGTACCGGTGGTTCCCATACGGGTAAAGTTGGTATTCCTGGGGTATCTGGAATTGCTTCGATGGAAGTGGTGGGGGATCCGAATACCTCTATCGCCAACTCGAACATCGCTTCCAACGGCGGTGCCTACGTAACCATTCAATTCCTAGGCTTCACGGGAACTGGAACGATTGCGGCGCCTACTTTCACCGGCTCTGCTTTGGGAACACATACCCATGACTTCACGGTAATCGGTGGTCAAGCGGCGGCTACTACCAACGTTCTTGCAAACTATGCAGGTCCTCTTATCGGTAAACAAGAGGCGACCAATGCAACGTACGTAGGTGCCAATTCTGGTACCGACGGTGGCGTGGTTGCATCTAGTGCTGGAACACCGGCCGGAACGATTAGCGCGCCTATTTTCACTTCGACTGGAGTGCTAGCGCCCACAGCGCCGGCCGCTGGTTCGGTGGTTGGTATGACGTTCTACTTCGATGGTTCTTCGGTCACGGTTGACGGAATCTGATCCTATCGCGGGTGCCCGTAGCCACGGGACTAATGGAGCGTAATGCGAATGCCCCGCCCGCCCATCTAGGAGTTTATGGCGACCACTGTCCCATTCCAGCCGCAGAATTTGGTGTCCGAACAAGCGGATGGCAATATACTTATCTCATGGCAAGCCTCTCTAAGCGCTACCGGCTATCAGGTACAGAGATCCACTGACGGCGTTAACTTCACAAACCTAGTTACACTAAGCCAAGTAACCCAATACATCGATACCCTCCCTGGCATCGGAATAAAATTCTATTACCAAGTAGCTGGCATCAATAGTTCGGGAACTGGTCCTTATTCATCGCCAACCGCGATGATTGCAGCGCCTCCGTCAGAACTATCGCTTTATGAATTACGTTTAAGGTCCCAACAAACTGCCGACCGCGTGGGTTCAGACTTTGTTGTAACAAGCGAATGGAATGCGTTTCTGCGGCTTGCGATGTACGAGCTTTATGACCTTCTTATCGATTCGTATGAAGACCTATTCTCCGACCAATTCGTATTCATTAATACCAATGGCACGGACCAACGATATCCACTTCCCGATGGCGTAACGAATTACTTGGGTGGCGTGTTTCCAAATGCAACAGGCGCGCCTGCTAAGGCTTTCTATAAACTTATTGGGATGGATCTGGGAATAAACACCAGCAACAACGCTTGGGTCACCCTCGAGAAATATAATTTCATTAAACGAAACCAGTACGTTTATCCCAACTCCACTTCAACTATTTATGGCGTTTACAATATGCGCTATCGGTTGATGGGACGGTTTCTAAACATCATCCCGACGCCAGCAGGGAATCAACAAATTAGAATGTGGTATGCCCCACGCCTACCAGCACTCTTAGCAGATACCGACCTTACTACGATTGGTTTCTCGGGTTGGCTTCGTTATCCCATCGTTAGGGCTGCGAAGTACGCACTTGATAAAGAAGAGGGCAGCGACACATCTAAGCTAGATACCGAGATTGCGTTCTTAAAATCTCGAATCGAGCAAGCCTCCCAGAATCAAGATGCGGGAATTCCCGATACGATTTCGGAAACACGGATTGATCCAGCTTATGGCGGAACTGGGTTTGGTTCTGACGGTGGCGCTCAAGGCGGTGGATGGTAATGCAGTTACCGTTACAACAAACTAACCTTAGGGACCTTTCGTTACTCTCCACAAAATGGAAGAGTATTTTAGACCCAATCCTATCCCTCCCCATTCTCGACGGAAACCAAATCAATGACATTGTGGCAAAGGTTGGTCTTCTCGTTATCGATCATAAACTTGGCAGAAAACAACAAGGTTGGATTGTGACCGATCAAACCAATTCCGGCCTAAATCTTTTTAGACGAGGGGATTTTAATTCTCTCACTCTTACTCTGGATTGCAGTTCAACCGGTACCTTTTCTATCTGGGTGTACTAATGGCTGACACGGTTACAAGTCCGAACATGACCCTTACCGTCCCGGTGCCAAGCGTGGCACCGGGACCGCTTTGGGCGCAATCGATTTACACTTGCCTCTATGCCAATATCGATCAACATAATCACTCTCCCGGACAGGGCGTACAAATACAACCGTCCGGCATCAACATTAGTTCGAGCCTTAGTTTTAATAACAATAGCGCTATCTCTCTAAAGACAACGAGCTATCAAGACCAAGGCTCTTCTCTCTCTTCTAGTTTCCTAGGCGCCGTCTATATGGCAGGCGGCAATCTTTACTTCAATGCCGGTAGCGACGGATTTGCGGTACAAATCACAAATGGACACACCGTAAATGGCTCTTCGGGAACCATCGGTGGATTACCCTCTGGTACCGCTTCCGCTAACTACGCGGCCGGTACCTTCGTTTTCCAATCGGCAACCAATACCGCAGCTAACATCGATGGCGGTTCGGTCTTAATACGAAATACTACCGCTAGCTCTAACGCGATTACCTTAAGTGCGCCCAATGCACTAGCCGCAAATTACCCTTTGGTATTGCCTACCGGACTACCGGGCGCTCAAAGTTTTGTAACTCTAGATAATAGCGGGAACCTTGCAGCAGGTTCTATTCCGGTTGCTAATGGCATCACGCGCGCCAATCAAGCGGCGGTTGGGCAACAAGTTAGCGCTAGTTGCGGGTTCTTTGGTGGGCAAGCTACCTCTCCAACTGACATAACAAATATGTCGGTAACTATTACCACCACAGGTAGACCAGTAATTATTTCGGTTCAACCAGACGGCGGATCTTCGTCTGGTTTTTTCGACGTAAACAACAACACCATTACCACCGCATTTCTATTTCTTCAGTTAGTAAGAGATTCAACCGTGATAGCGGTATGGCAATTAGCTCCACCGCATATAGCAAACACGGTGATTGTGGTGCCGGCATCGCTTTATTTTCTGGACGCTGGTGCCACCGCCGCAACACACACGTACAAAATGCAATATTCGGTTAACGCTGCGACAAGTACCGCAGTGATTAGCCAATGTGTGATAGCGGCCTACGAACTTTAATGCCCCCAACCACCCAACTTTATGCAAGTACAAGAATCACCATTCGTGCAGCTAGCAGAAAGACCGGCCGCACAATTGGGTTGAAATAATTCGGCGGGAGAGGGTTGGGAAAGAACGAGTTCATTGCTTTGGAGTTTGCCGCAACCAGTAACGGATAGGATGAACGCAACAAAGAAGACAAATATTACGTAGCGCATAAGTACCTCTTGAATCATAGCGAGGATTCAAGAGTAGCACGGAAATGTGAAGCAATTGTGTCGGTTAAAAAATGCTTACTAAACAAAGCTTGGACATAAATTTTGCCCAAGGTCTGGACACAAAGACGGACCCCTGGCAAACGGATCCGAATACATTTCTCTTGCTAGAGAATAGCGTCTTTACGACTGGAAAACGCCTCACCAAAAGAAACGGATATCAGCAACTAACCAACCTACCCAATACTTCGTCTACCTATCTTACGACGATAAATGACAACCTGACCGCTATTGGCGATAGTATCTATGCCTACAATCAATCGGATAAGACGTGGGTTTCTAAAGGCTCTATTCAGCCAATGGAAGTCGATACCCTTCCCCTAATCCGAAATAATATCAATCAAACCCAATGCGACGCAGTGGTTGCGCCTAATGGCCTTGTGTGCACGGTCTATACCGAAGTGAATGGGGCGACTACTGATTACCGTTACGCCATCGCAAACTCGGTGACCGGCCAAAACATTGTTGCCCCATCTCCCATTCCGGTTACGTCGGGAACGGTATCGGGGCCACGGGTATTTCTACTTGGTAACCGATTTGTTATCGTTTTCACAAACCTAATCACCGCAACAAATCATCTTCAATACGTCGCTATTTCGACGATTGATCCGACTAATATCACGATCAACGCCGATATCGCGGCAAGCTACGTTCCAAAGACCACCGTTTCGTGGGACGGTATCGTCATTAATGAAAACCTTTATATCGCTTACAACACCACTTCGGGCGGCCAAGCAATCAAGGTTACCTATATCTCTAGCGGCCTAGGTGCCCCCGTATCCCCCCGAACGTTTGCAGGCTCTATTGCGACAATGGTTACGATGGCGGCCGACTTAACTAATCCTTCATCGCCACAAATCTATATCAGCTTTTACGATTTACCGTCGACTACCGGGTTTACGGCGAGTGTAGATCAGAACCTAAACGTTATCTTTAACCCGCAACAAATCATTTCCTCGGGCACTATTTTAAATCTAGCCTCCGCCGCGCAAAAAGGATCCGTCCTAGTCTTTGAAGAGGTCTCAAATAACTATAGTTATGATTCGGCAATACCCACCCATTACATCGAAGGGGTAACTGTTTCAGCAAGTGGAGCGGTGGGAACGCCCTATACCGTGGTTCGTAGCGTAGGCCTTGCCTCGAAAGCCTTCATTGTAGATGAATTGATTTACTTTCTCGCGGCTTATCAAAGCCCTTACCAGCCGACGTATTTCCTTATTAATGGTTCGGCGAGTGTACAAACGGCTCCCATTGTATCGGGTAAGCTTGCCTATCAAAATGGGGGCGGATACCTAACGCTTGGGCTACCAGGAGTAACGGTTACTAGCTCTAACATCGCCCAAGTCGCCTACCGCTATAAAGACCTAATCACGTCGGTTAATAAAGCAACCAATCCACCGTCGGGAACCCAAACGGCAGGCGTTTACTCCCAAACCGGAATTAATCTTGGCACGTTTACGATTGGTACCCAGAATATTGATACCGCTGAAATCGCAAGCACGCTCAATATCTCGGGCGGTTTCTTATGGATGTACGATGCGTATCTACCGGTAGAGCAGAATTTCTTTCTCTATCCCGATAGCGTGGAAGTCGCGGGCTCTGGAACGTCTGGCAGCATGACGGCCCAACAATACTTCTACCAAGTAACGTACGAATGGACGGATAACCAAGGGAATGCGCATAAGTCTGCCCCATCTATTCCGGTTACGGTAACACTGACATCCGATACGTCGGTAGACGTACATGTTCCGACGTTGCGATTGACCTATAAGATTGCAAACCCGGTTAAGATTGTTATTTACCGCTGGTCCGTCGCACAACCGGTCTATTATCAGACTACGTCCATTTCGACAGCGACATTGAATGATCTAACTACCGACCAAATCGTCTTTAACGATAAGAACACCGATGCAACTATCCTAGGTAATAGCATTCTCTACACTACCGGTGGCGTAGTGGAAGATGTAAACGCACCCGCTAGTAACGTTCTTACGTTATTCGACGATAGATTGTGGCTAGTGGATGCGGAAGACCGGAACTTACTTTGGTTCTCAAAACAAGTAATCGAAGCAACGCCCGTCGAAATGAGCGACCTACTTACCTTTTACGTTGCTCCAACCCAAGGCGCGCAAGGAAGTACGGGGCCGATTACAGCCCTCGCCCCCATGGACGATAAGCTTATTATCTTTAAAGAGAACGCGATTTATTACATCAACGGCACAGGACCCGATAATACCGGCGCCAATGGTCAGTACTCACAACCCATATTCATTACGGCAACTGTTGGTTGCCGCAACCAACAATCGATAGCCTTCCAACCCGCTGGCCTTATGTTTGATAGCGGGAATAAGGGGCGTTGGCTCTTAGGGCGAGACCTCTCCACGTCTTATATCGGGGCACCGGTAGAAGGATTTAATTCCTCGGTTACGACGAGCGCTATTAATGCGCCTGGCACCAACCAAATTCGGTTCACCATAAGCACCGGTGAAACGTTGATGTTTGATTATTACTATAGCCAGTGGGGGACCTTTACCGGGGTGCCTGCGATTAGCTCTTGCGTCTATCAAGGGCTTCATACGTTCTTAAATCGATTCGGTGAAGTGTACCAAGAAAGTCCGGGGTTCTATCAAGACGGTAGTAACCCGGTTCTTATGTCGTTTACGACAAGTTGGTTTAGCCTCTCTGGGATTCAAGGTTATCAGAGAGCATATTGGTTTTACTTGCTTGGGCAGTATCTTACGCCACATAAATTGCAGATTTCGGTGGCGTACAATTTTAATCCGTCGCCTACACAAACGTCGCTTATCTCGCCGATAAATTTCTCGCAAGTGTTTGGTGGACCAAATCCTAATCCAGGGGATGGGACGGATTCGGCGGATCCGTTTGGCCAGGGCTCTCCCTTTGGTGGTCCCGATGCAGTCGAGCAATGGCGCGTCTTTTTGACTAAGCAGCGCTGCCAGTCGATTCAACTTAGTTTACAAGAAATTTATGATCCAACCTTCGGCGTTCCCGCCGGCCAAGGTCTATCCCTATCCGGCATAAAACTAACCTTCGCTAGCAAGAAATCGTTCCGTCCAATGCCGGCTCGTCAGTCGATTGGTGGTGGCACGGCATGAAACTCTATGCCCAATACTTAAAGGAACACCATGGGGACGAGATTGTCTTCACTGATAAGGGATTTGCTACTTATCGCTACATTAGCGACGATACTGTTTATATCGTCGATATTTACGTCCTACCAGAATTCCGAAAATCCAAGGAAGCCTCTCTAATGGCGGATGAAATTATTGCCTTAGCAAAGGCGCGCGGTTGTAAGAAAATGATTGGGACCGTAGTACCCGCTGCCCGCAACTCTACCGACAGTGTGAACGTTTTATTGCGATACGGAATGACGTTATCGCATATCGACGGCGGATTAGTCGTCTTCAGAAAGGATATCTAATGGGGGCGATAGGTGGGCTCTTAGGTCTTGG
>Ga0247664_1000048_pt1 | contig 34394 bp, 40 predicted proteins | sample CNK05_metaG_FD_182715 | JGI IMG/M metagenome (GOLD analysis project Ga0247664, IMG submission 182715) | Soil microbial communities from Purdue University Martell Research Forest, Indiana, United States - CNK05 | ecosystem: Environmental > Terrestrial > Soil > Temperate forest > Bulk soil...
CGCGAGATAGTTGCTGACGATCACCGGGATCCCTTGCAAGGTGCCGCCATTGATCCCGATCGTCGGGAACTCGACCGCGCCGACCGACGTCCGCATGAGCGAGGCCGCCAGCGCGACGCCCGGCGGCATCAGGAGCACGACGCCGCGCGGATCGATGTTGTCCGTGGTCCCAAGGCCGATCGCGCCGACCGCGGAGAAGAGGCTCAGGATATCCGTCCGGACGTCGTCCGCCGTATTCCCCGCCGAGCTCCCCAGGCTCACGCCGTAGGTCAGCGACGCCGGATTGACGTTGGACACGGCCGCGAGCGTCGGATCGACCAGACTCATATCGATCTTTTTCACGACGGCGCGCGTCAGCGCGTCTCGCATGGCGGTTTCTGTGCTCAGCCCCGGAATATTCCCGAATCGGAGGATCTCCTCACTGTCGATCACGATCGCGGCGATCTTCGTGTGGCCCAGGGTTTGCGCGGTATATCCGCCCTTCGTGACCGGCTTGGGTTTCGCCTCGCCGACCCAGTTGGCCGTCATCGCCTGCGATTCCACCAACTGCCGCATATTGAACGGCACGCGATTGAGCGCCGGGATCCCGTTCGCCCCGAATTGCCCGATGATCGTCCGTGGTTGCAGGTACGTCACAAAGTCCGCGATCGTCTGGTTGTAGATGAGGTTTCCGGCCCACGTCGCATCGGTGCTCACCGCCGGCGCGACCGCCGCTTTCACCGCCATGTGTAGCGAATCGGCGGACGGGTACCACTTGCGCGCGACCTCGAGCGCGTTGAGCGCGTTCCCGCGCATGTGCGCGTACTGCGCCGCGCACTTGCACATCATCACGCGGACAAACCCGATGCCAGGCGGCAGTTTGGGTTCCTCGATACTGACTGATCGCTGGACGTTCGGATCGGGCGCCGGCGACCGACGCGGCGCGACCGTGATCGCCTGTTCCACCGCAAGGCTTTCGAGCACGCGATAACTTTTGATCTGCGCGCCGATCCGCTCGAGCTCCGATGTCAGACTGTCTCGATCCGTGGTTTCGTCGTCCGTCAGGGTATCTTTGGCGAGGAGCGCCTCGAGCGCGTCCTGTTTCGTAGTCCGCTCGAGACCGAGCGCCGAGATCCGTTCGCTGTGAGTCATGATCTGATCCTTCTGCAATGACCCCGCGACCGCGGGAGGACTGCCGGGACGTCGGCCGGACTCGGCGCGGTGACGTTGATCGGCGGATTTGATGGCGGTGATTGTCGTTTGACTGTTCGCCGGGACCGTGACCGTCGACGTCTCGAACCAATCCCACTCCGACACGCGGAGGCCGTAACTGCCTTTGATTGGCGTCGCCTTGATCGGGCGCCAGCCGATCGACAGGCCCGGCACGAGACCGGCCTTGATGAGCGGCCACACCGTCTCGTCAATGAACGCAATCCCCTTCGAGATTTGCGCGCGGATCTTGATCCCCGCGGCCGTCACGGTCGCCGACAGGACTTTCCCGATCGGTTTGTTGGGATCGTGTTGCCAGAGGAGCGGCATCGGGAGCGAAAATTGCGCGCCCTCGGGTTCCATAATGTCGCCGCCGCGGTCCGGCGCCGGTGTCGACGCGAGGCCTTCAATGATCCGGAGCTCGGGATCGATCGCTTTAAACGCGACCGTCGCGATCGCAAACGAATCCCGGAACGGCACCGGCATCGTTGAGGAGGCCAAATTGATCGCTATTGTGCGATATCGTCCGCTCGAGCCGATTTGTTCTATCTCAAAAACACGACGGATCTATCGGTTTGCCATAATCGATCGTTCCCACTTCGAGCCGTTCTGACGCATCCGCAACACTTCCCGGCAGGAGGCCGGCCGCCTAATGTCGAAAAACGTCTTATTTTTGCTCGGCATGTGCGCGTCGATCGCGGTCGCCATTGCGCCAAATGCGAAGGAATTTGATCACCCGTGGGATCATATTCTGAGCTTGGGAGGCCTCGCCGGAACGGCGATCACTGGGTATCTCTCACAGAAACCGCGCCGGGAATGGTCCGACGAACGGCGCCAGGAACACCGTGATCAACTGGACCTCGATCGCTTGGCCGATGAGGACCCCGAAGCATGAAAGTCCTACTCCTGATCCTCCTGATCGCCGCGCCCGCCGGCGCCGGCGAGCGCACCCCGTTTTTGTGGACCCCTCCGCATCGACACACCGCCAACGCGATTAGTTGGGGCACGGCGATCGGATCGGTCGCCCTCGATACGGTCCGATCGTTCAAGTCAGAGCACCGAAAAACCGCCTTGCTCGAGCAAACCTGCGGACTCGGCGTCGCCGGCCTTGCGATGCGGACCACGAAACACTTTGTCAGCCGGACGCGGCCGGACGGATCCGATAATCGATCCTTTTACTCCGGGCATACGACGTACAGCGCCGTGAGCGCCCGCACCGGATACGGGTTTGGGTTTTCCGTGATCCTGTCGATTGATACCGCGTTTTTCCGTCAGGCCGCGGGCAAACACTTTGCCTCAGATACGATCGTCGGCGCCCTCGCCGGCGTCGGCTCGGAGGCCCTCTGCCGCGCGATCATCCCCGGCGACCGCTAACGGCACCACGATCGCACTGTCCGGGGATTCGTACGGCAGGACGTACCCGGCGCCCCGTGGGTTTCCCTCCGCATCGGCCGGCAGCCAGAGCACGCCATTACCGCAATACAGAAGACTCATTCAGGATGCCCGTCTATTCCCGGCGATCGATCATGGCGGCGTACGACTTCAACAGGAGGCGCGCGGTACTCGAGACAGACCCGCGGCGCCGCGCGGCGAGCGACTCGATCCGCGCCTGTTCCCGCGCGGAGATCCAGACCGTGATCGGTAGCAGCGGATCGCGGGACTTCGGCCGGCCGCGCCGCCGCGGCGTGAGGACCTCGAGCGTCGGATCTCCCATTCACGTCCCCTTTCGACCTGTTCCGCGACAGGCCGCGCAGCCGTCCGGATCCGCGGCGCCCTGCTGACCGCCGGCCCAGGCCCAGGCCTCCTCGAGCGCCGTCAAGAGATCGGCGACGCGGACCCGCGCCGCGGCGAGCTCCGCGCGTTGCCGATCGACGGTACAGATCCAGCAGATCGCGTCAATCACCCCATGCGGACACGCGGCGTTCGTCAGGATCGCCATTTTTTGCTCGCCATTTATCGGCCCCCGTAGACGTCGATGAACGGATCGCGCGACTGCGTCCGTTCCCGACGGATGATCCCGCCATCGATCCCCATCACGAGCGCGGCGATCCCGTCGATCTTCTCCGGCGATCGTTCCTTTGCGAGCCGGAGCTCCCCCTTCGTCCCCTCGATCGTCACGGTGTTACTTGCCATCCAGGACAGGATCGGATCGCCGCCGTGACACAGATTCGCCGTATGGATCAACGTGCCGAGGCGCCGGATCGCTTCATTCATAGCAAACCCCTGTCGCATCCCGATCATCAAGATCCCCTCGCCCGTGAGGATTTGCGCGGTTTCGGTCGCGTACGCCGTATCGTAAAAGATGGACTCGAGGCCCTCCGCCGCGACGTCGGCCCGGATGTCGACGCGCACCCGTTCATAGTCGGTCGCCGCGCCCTCCGTCACCGTCAGGAGGCCGGACCGCCGCCAGGCATCATACGGTCGCGCCGGGAACCGCTTGAGCGCGTCCGCCGGCGTGTAATAGCGAAAGCGGACCGCGACCCGTCCATCGGCGAGGACCCACAGGCGGCCCCAGGCCGTCAGATCGTTATTCAGCCCGAAGTCCAGACAACCAAACGCCGGCGCCCCGAGGAGCTCTGAGGCCGGCGGGAATGGGCGACAGGCCGCCCATGCACCCATATCGATCGCCCGCGCGGATCCTTGCGTCCAGACACAGAAATTGAACCGCAGGACGTCGGAGATCGCCGTCGGCATTCCGATCGCTTTTTGCACCCGTTGCCGGACGTACTCCCACGGGAGGCTGACCCCAAGATTTGGATTCGCTTTCAGCCAATGCGGCCCTTCGGTTTGCCAGTCATCGCAGGCCGGACACTCGTCAGAAGGAAACCATCGGCCCTTCGCCGCGCAAGCCGTACAGGGATCGAGGCCGCAGATAAACGCGAACCACGACTCATTCTCGATCGTGCCGTCGAGGACCTTGCGCGAGTAATCGTGTTGGTACCAGCAGACGGATGTCCGATCGAATCCGGAATTCGTCGTTTTCACGATCAAGGCATTCCGGTTGCCCTTCGTGCCGGCCGTGACTTTGTTGACGACGTCGGCCGTCGGATGTTCGTGAACTTCGTCAATCAACGCCCCGTGCACGCGCTTCCCGTCGAGGCCGCGTTTTTCACTCGAGATCGGTTTGAGGATCCCACCTTCGCCCGGCACGATCAATTCATGTGCACGGTACCCGTCGGCCCCGAAGAATTCCCGGAGCTCCGGCGAGGCGTCGACCATTTTGCGGACGTCGGCCCAGGCCAGATTTGCCTGTTCCCGCGTCACGGCCGCGAGGTAATTCTGCGATCCGGGTTGCCCGTCGGCGACGAGCATATAGATCATCATCCCGGCGCCGAGCGGCGTTTTCCCGGACCCCTTCGCCGTTTCGATGTAGGCCTCGCGAAAGCGCCTGAATCCGGCCGCGGTATACCAACCGAACAGGGATCCGACGATGAACGCTTGCCACGGCGCGAGGACGAACGGCCGCGGATTGCTCGAGGAGGCCGCCGCGGCGTCGCCGGCATCGGTGTTTTCTGGCAGGTACAGGATCTCCGCGAAGAATGCGATCGCCCGTTCCGCCCTATCAACGTCCCATACTAGACCCCGAACAGAGGCCGTCCGGACGTCCTCGAGATGTCGGCCACAGGCCGCCCGGACCAGGCCGCCAGCCACAATCGACCCCGCTATGACCCGACGCGCGTAGTCGGTCGCCTGATCCATCGGCGCGTCAGACGAACTCAGCGACCGCCAACAGGATCACCGCCAGCGTCAGCAGCGGGAGCGGAGGGACGTACACCGGGATCAGACTTAGGATCGCCAGGAACAGCGCGAGGAGGACACAGGCCTTGCGTTCTCGAGTCATCTGAACCTACCTAACTTAGAGGCCGGCAGAGTTTCGACGGCGCCGGCGCGTTGCGGCATCGGGCGCCCATTCGGGCTCAGCAGAAAACGGAGCTCGAATGCGTCAAGCTGTTTCAGGAGGCCGCGATGATTGGACCCGCCGCGGCCCGAGCTCTTTCCTTCGTGCCGCTCGAGTACCACGATCTGACAGTAGCGCGCAAACGCCGCGACGGACGCGGCATCGAGGGTCCCAAACGCGATCGCGTGCGGCGCCCGTTCGTCCCAAATCGCCCGTTCCTCCGGATCGAGCGTCGCCGGGATCGTGATCTCCGCCGGCGGCGCGAGGAGCGCGGAGGCCGGCGGGATCGACGGATGGAGCAGGACGATTCCGGTTTTGCTCCGAGGCTTCCTGCCGGCCCCAGGACGCCGACCGCCGCGCGCCATAGTTCCCCCCGAAATCAAACGCCCGAATCAAACAGAATCAAAAACGGCCGTTCCCGATGCCGTTTCGAGCTTAGGCCGCCGATCCGGTCCAGATCCCGGAATGGACCCGGGATCCCTATTCGCCTTTCAGACGTGCGTGCTGCGCGAGGCCTGTCCGGCCGGAGGCCGGACAGACATTTTACGTCCCCCCGGTCCGCAGCCTGTGGCGATCACTGACTTTTGGGATGTCTCACAATTCCCCTTTCGCCCACGATTCGCGGGCCGTTTTCCGGCCGTGGTGTGTCTCGCAGAGTGTCTGTAGATTCTGCGGATCGGCCATCAGGAGCGGATCGCCGCGGTGCGGGATAATGTGATCGACGTCTGTCCCGAGCATTCGCCGCCCCTCGAGGAGGCAATCGACACAATACGGATTGTCGCGCAAATGCGCCTCACGGAGGCGCCGCCACGGCCGGCCGTAGGCACCGACCGTAAACCGATTTGCCGTCACCCGTTCCCGCCGACGATGCGCTGGACAGCGGCCCCATGCCACCAGTGACGGACAGCCCGGCTCGAGGCAATGCCGGAGCGGCGCCGCGGGAGCGCTCATTTGATGGCTCGGCGCGTCGGCGAACCGCCGCGGACGATCCACACGTTGAACGCACCATACGGCGGCCCGACGAGATAGCCGGCCGTCGGATCGGTGATGTCAACGCCGACGAAAGGGATCGAAACCGCCACCCCATAATTCTGTTTCGTAAGATCCTCTTTCGGCGTCCCATCCGGATTGGTTTGGACCGTGCCGTCAGGATTCAAGAGATAGGGGTGATTCCACGCCTCGATCACGTAGGTATGTGGTCCCCTCGAGACGCCAGTCGGCGTCCGATATTCGTAGACCTTATCGCCGGCGCGCGGCGTCCCATTCGGGCAGACCCGCGGCGAGCTCGGCATCCCGATATCCGTGCGCGGTCCGCCGTCCAGCGTCAGCCCGAATCCGCTGTAGCGGTGAGGGACCATCGTCTGATCCGTGTCGGACTTCGGCACTGATTGCGCCATCGTCCACGTCATTCCGAACGGCGCGCCGCTCGGGACCTCCTGGGGACTCGCCGGCGGCCCGAGGCATGGATCGCCCACGGTTTGCGACACGGCCGGCCGCGCGATCCCGATTAGACATAGCGCGACGGCCCCCATCCGATAGCAGCGGTTCAGCATGACTCGATCTCCCTCTTCTATCCGGTGATGATGATCGGTCCGCTCACCGGACGGATCCGGACCGTATACGGCCCTTTTTGATAGGTTCTCAGCGTCGCGCCGTGTTCGTCTATCCGGACATACGCCGACGGTCCGAGCATGTCCGCCGGGAACGCCTGCAGACCCTGAAAAAAATTCGTGCAACAGGCTTGTTCGTCACCGGAGGGTAGCTGGCCCGTTTTTCCGCCTTCGTAGTGGAAGATGGCGCCGGCGCCGAGCAGCCCACAGGCCGCGCCATAGGCGAGATAATCCTCCGCGCGGTGAATCGTGGTCCCCGTACTCGGATCGGTTTGCCCGTCCGGCGCCTCTGTGGGTTTGATCGGTTCCCCGGCAATCCAGGGGACCGGACACGCCGGCTCTGCGGGATAGGACGGTCCGCCGCCGACCTGATACTCGTGCAGATCATGCACCTTGCGCGGCCACTCGAGATCGCGCGGCGTGTGCGCGTCACCAAATGAACCAAACCACTGCGCCGAATCGGCGTATTCGCCGGATGTAAACAGCAGGCCGGAGGCCTCACACGCGGACTTGAGCGCCCGCGTGTCGATGTGCTTGTTGATCTGCGGTTCGTTCCCGATCTCGATCAGGACCGACTCGAGGCCGGCCGCGCCGAGCTCCCGGACGAGTGTCTGTGCCCACGCGATCCGCGCCGGATCGTCATCCGTTAGCAGCGTCAGATACGTAGTGAGGCCCCAAGATCTGAGCGTTTCGATCCCGGCGATCGTCTGATCCACACTCGGCGAATTCCAACCGCCGGCGATTGGATGCCCGATCGGCAGGTAATCCCAACAGCGGACCAGATTCGCGAACTTCGATCGAAACGTCCAGAACAGCGGATCCAGGTTGCGCCCGTCCGCGAGACTCCGCAGGACGTTAAACCCGGAAAACCCCATCACCCGTACGGCCGCATTCGTAACGTCCCGAAACAGCCAGCGATCGACATGCCAGCGGGACACCGGGCCGCCGGGATCCGTCACCGCGATCGGCGTGAACGACTCCCAGGCGTCGGCGATCGGTTGATTGGCGAGGATCCGGCCGTCATCGTGCGCCGACATAAACCGGCGCATCCAGGCCGCTTCAAAGCGCCACACATTGACGCCGTTCTGAACGGCCTTTGTTTGAATGAATTCTTCCCACTCGCCGATGGACCCGCGATCGCATTTCAGCCGGCCGTCGGGTTCTGCCGCGACAAACGCGCCGGCGGCCCGGAGGCCGACGCGGCCCGGCGTCGAGCTCGGGATGATCTCAAACGCCGCGCCCGGCCGCCCTTCGTGCAGAAACCGATCGGCGCCGATCATGACCTCACCGCCGTGGACGGTTGCCAGCCGGTAATACGTCGAGGCCGGGATCGGCGGGATCGGATCGATCGCCGCGGTCGCCGTGACCTGACGGATCCGCCCGGTTTCATGCGTCCCGGCCGCATTCCCGCCGCGCGCCTTCACAAACGCGATTTGTGCGGACGCGAAATGGTATGTGTGATCCGGATCGGTCCCAGGATTGTGCGCCGCGACCGTCCACGGCCCGGCCGTCGACGGCCCGATCAACCACTCGATCCACTCGAGCGGACCCCCTCCGGATTCGTTGGCATAGACGCAAGTCACGTCGAACGGAACCACACCCGTGACCGGGAATGTCGGCGAGGCGATCGTAAACTGCGGAGGCGCGATCGCCGGCGGATCGATCGCGGGCTGAAATTCCGGGAGCGTCGCGATCTCCTCGAGCGCGAGGAGGAATGTCCGCACCAACTGCAGCGGATAATGCGTCACCAGGACCGCGAGGCCGCGGCCCTCCGTCCAGGCCGCGCGGATGAAATCCACTTCGCCGTCATCGAGCACGTACCGACGGTTTTGGAAAACCACGTGCACGCCGGACTCATGATCCTGTCCGATGAGCACCAGGCCTGCCGGCGTCTCTATGGGCGTGTACTTGTGCAACAGGCGACCGTCCGGCACCGTCGCGATCGCGAGCGTTGCCTCGCCGAGCACCGGCCGACCGGCCGCATCCAGGCAGCGATAGCCGTTGACGGTTTGATCGGCCGCCGGTCGGATGATGTGCACGAGGTTCCCGGCATCGTAGATCACCGGCGAGGCCCCATGCGCCGGCCCCGTCGGCGACCAGGCCCCGCCGGCCCATTCAAACGATCCGCCGTTTTGCGCTTGTCCGGCGATCCGGACGTCCCCGGCCGGCGTCAGCCGAGGCCATCGGAGCACGTCGGGCGCGTCCGTGATCGCGACCCTCGCCCCCGTGCGCGCGTCGATCCGCTCGAGCCCCCGCGATCCATACAGGTTCACGATCCCTGTCTGATCGCCACTGCGGAGATCGCCCTCTGCCGCTCCCGGGTATTCGTGTCGAATCATGCGGACCTCCTCACGATCAGTCCAGAGTCACGATTCCCGATCCGCAGACAGATCGCGCAGTCAGGTCCTGGACAGACATGGGGGAACGTCGATTGCTCCACTGATAGCGGCTGGCGCGCCAGTTCCGCGTCTGCGCGCCGACACTCGTCTAGCCATTCCAGACGCCGCGCCCTCGAGGCCGGCGTCATGCGGACCGCCGGCGTTCGAGACGGATCCTCTCGAGCTCCGCGCGGATGAGCGCGAGTTGCTGATCGGCGATTCGCCGATGATGCAGATTGTTGGACGGACTCGGGACATAGACGCGCGCCGGACGGAGGCGCGCCCGTCTCGAGGCATCGGCCGTGCGACAGGCCGGCCCGCAGTAGGCCCGATCCGCGAGGTGTGAGGCATAGGCCGCCGTCACGGGGACCGTGCAGCCCGGCCGGAGACAGGGTTTCGTCCACATAGCGCCCCCCTTGTACCTGATCACCCTAAGAGCCGCTTAGAAGGCAGACCCGGATCCGGATCTTGAAATAGAGAGTACATACGTACTAGTACTAGTAGGCGCGCGGTGTATCGCAATCGGATATATACCACCCGTAGTGGTCGAGTCAGATTGTGCAACAGGTTAGCCGATCGTGTCCTGTGGAAAAGTCCCCAAAAACTGTGGAAAAGTCCCCCGCGATCTGTGGAAAAGTCCCCCGGAATCGGCCTATCCCTGTGGACGGATCTGTGGAAAACCGATTTTTCCCGATTAATGATTCGCACGGCGAAATCCTGGGATCTGCAACAGCGTCTCGATCGGTGTCTCTTAGGGAACCGCAGTACCGCGCCCGCCTTGACCCGATGAGCGTCGCACGGTAGCCAGCCGAGGAGTTTTGTCGGCTGTGATGGCGACGGTGGGGGCAAACTCCATCACGGCGCAGAACATCACGGACATCAACGCGGCGATTGTCGCCATCGCGGCGGCGGTCACGGCGGCGAATGCGCCAGAGCCAGTCCTGCGAGGGTCCCCCCGGGTTCGTCACGGGGACGAACTTCGGGGGGACTCTGTTCCCTTGCCGGTCTACGTAGACCTTTCTGGCACGGGTGGACAATTCCGCGGGACAACAGCACCTGACTTCGACCTCGATCAGCATGAGCGGATCCCCTCGATCGCCGCGGCCATCCGGCCGGCGTGATACCGCGTCAAAAAGACCCACTCACAGGCCCGGCAGCGCCAATGCGTCCGCGGCGTCGCGTGTCGCTCGAGCGCCTTGCGCCGGGACCCGTTGAGCGGTCGCCGACAGTCCCGACAGGCCGGGAGGACCGCGGCCGTCATGCGCGGATCGCCTCGAGGACGCGATACCCCAGGCGGCGCCAGGCCTCGGCCGGTTTCCGCTCGATCCGGCCGCTCGGTTGAATCTCTGCCGTCGACGGCGACGTGATCTCGAGCTGTCCGCGAAAATAGAAGGCCTCGGCGTACCAGGTGATCCCGAAAATACGGACGGCCTCCGGCGCGTAAATCATCGGCCGCTCAATCACTTTGTATTCCATTCAGCGGCCCCGTACTGGTTCCGCGTCGACGATCGGACCGGCCCCCGCGGCGAGGAGGCGATCGGCGGCCGGCATTTGTCCCGTTACATAGATCCGATCGACCTCCGGCCCGATGTACTGCGCGACCGTTTGCTGATTCGGGAGGAGGACATGCGCGAGGAATTCCTCTTCGAACGTCGCGATCCCGCTTTCGACGGCCTCGAGTTTCGCTTTGATTACCAGGAGCAGCGCTCGCCAGCGTGTCCGCTCCTCCTGTTCGATCACTTTCGCGACGCCGGAGGCCGTTCGCTGGAGGTACGAATTCTTGATCCGCTTGTGTTTTGGATCGTTCGGATCCGGGAGGCCGATCTCGAATTTCACGATCCGATTGTGCGCCTGAAACTGGACGGTGGCGAGATGCGCCTCATGGTCTACGCCGGCCATGAATTTGACGCATTTGTGCCGCGCGAGTAACCGCTCAATTTCGGCCCGCGACTTCTCGACCGGTACGGACGTATTGGAGGCGTACGCCATCATCGGCCCGGCCGTTTCTTCGGCGACACAGGCCGTTGTCGCAGCGTGACGATCGGCAGTTGCCGCTCGAGCTCCGCGGACAGCTTGACGAGCGTTTCCGCATCGAGGCCGTTGATCAGCGCGGCGATCACGTCGGCCGGCGGCCCAGAGATTGACACCGTCAGTTTTAAGGGATCGGTTTTGGTGCGTTTCGCCATTGGTTGACCTTTGCACAAAATGCCGGGCCATAGGTCGGCGCCGAGGATTTCACGAGGGACGTTCCGGGATCTCCGGTTTGCAACTCACGCCGATCCGCTGACGCACCAGACACGGCACGCTCGGATCTCCCGTCTCTCTCGCCGTTGCCCTATGCTCTCGCGCGGCGACTGCCGCCCCCGCGCGTGTCCTCCACTAGACGAACCCGGCAGACAGATCAGCCGCGCGATCCATCCGTTCGTCGCCAGGCGGCCGCAAACGCCACGGCCGCCCGTCGCGCCTGATCCGCCGCGATCGCCACGTCCGTAAACGCGAACGTCAGTTTGTCCCCGATCGCTGATAGGCGACGCGCGATCACCCGTTGTCGGAGCATGTGTTGCCGTTTGGCTTTGATCTCATCTGTCCGCATGGTGTCCGATCCTTTCGTTGATCAGCCGTGCGCCCTTTCCGCCATTCGCCGGATCGCCGTCCGGCATTGATCACACTCGACCCATCGATCGAGCTCCCCGGACCGCATCGCGCGCCGCGCGTCCGCCGTGGTGACGTCTCGAGCCGTGATCGCCGCGCCGCAGGCCGTGCGACCGGCAGCGCCGCGTGATCCATTGATCCGCCGGCCGGCCCGCACAAACCCGATCCGTAGATGGCCCATGGTTCGATCTCCGTGTGCGTCTGATAAGTCCGATTATGTTGGGTTCCGCTGTTGCTTCGCCCGGTAGCGGTGTACCGCGGCCCGATTCCGATCGGCACACGTCTGACAACATTGCTTGCCCTCGACCCGTTCCGCCCCGCAGCGACAGCGGCCGGCCGCAAACCAGGACGCCCGCGCCCGCCGCTGATCCGTGAAGTACTCCGCCGACCGATCCCGCTCATATTGAAACTGACAGCGCCGACAGAGGATCGCCCGCGGCCCGCTGATACTGCGCCGCCCTAACACGTCGCGATGATTCCGAGGGAGCGTCCGCCGACAGTCGCCGCGGCAGGTAAACAGATCCGGCGCGCCCGGTTTGTCGAACTCCCGGAGTAACGCCGTGTGCAGCTCGGCGTCCACAAATCGGTTGACGTCGAAATAATCCGATCTCACCGGCGGCCCTTGCGGATCTCCGTGATCGTGATCCCGTACTGCGCTTCCACGAGTTTCTTTTTCAGCCGATAGAGGGGCGTGATCATGCCTTTGACGTCCTCAACTGTCAGGATGCCATCCGTCCCGTCCCGATAGCGAAAATCAGCGATATAGGCCGCGACGATCACCCGGCGCCCATGCGGATCGGTGACGCAGATCGGATATGCCGGTTGCCGCTCGAGCTCGAAAATCAGGCCGGCCGACTCGAGCAAACAGAGCTCCCCGTACCGCGTCGCCTCCGCCTTCGATTGAAATCGGATCCCGCGGGACTCGCCGACTTTGGCACCGAACTTGTGCCGGCCGACGTTTCGCCAGGACCCCATCACCCGCCTTCAACTTTCTGGCGGCCCGCAGTCGCCGTTACAGTTGTTCTAGTGTCTCGAGCTCGAGCGCGGTCCGGACGAGCTCCCGGACGTTGTCTTTGAGTGAATCCGACCAGAACGGCCACCACGACGGGAGGCCATCCGGGGACCGATACGGCGCCGCGGCCGTGAGCATGTACACGATCTGCCGTCGGATCCCATTGCTCCGTTTGGTCCGACGCGATCGGCAGTCCGTGATCGCGTTCATTTCGCGCCCGCCTTCTCACGCTCGAGCATCGCCTCGAGGCGCCGGCGTGTGTTGAAAGCCTGGCCGACGTTCCCGCGGATGCGCCGCGCGGCGACGGCCAGGAGGACCGCCAGGAGGCCCAGAACGGCCAGGCTAGCGGCGATCAGGCGTCCGGCGAGGCTCAGCCCCTCAGCCACGGCCGCCTCGGCTGAGCGCCCGCCAGCCGTTCGCCGGCCGTCAGGAGGAAATCGGCCCCGTAGAGGCCGGCCGCGATCGCGATCAGAATGTAGATGAGCATTCGTCCTCAAAACGGTATCCGAATTGCCGGAGCGCCGATCCGGTTGGAAGTAATCGGCGTTTGACTTCCACGTCGCGTGACACCGTGCAGGCCTCGCGCGGAAATGCCCGCTTGGCCCATCGCCGCGCGTGTCGAATACAGCAGTCAGTTTTATGGATCAGTCCGACACTTGGAACGTGAACCGCGTACGTGTAGCTGATGCGCGGGTTGCAGGTAATGGGTTGCGCGAACATAGGCCCATCTTAGCCAAGCGGTTTGTTACTGTCAACCGCGCACCATTTCAGGTGACGGCCGCCATAGCGCGCCGAGGCCGGCATAGCGGCCCCACAGGTGCAGCGCCGGCGGCCGGGCCGTGGTCGCCGGGCGTTCTCGCGCGCCGCGGCCGCTTTCGCGGGACTCGTGACCCGGCCGCCGAGACGGCCGAGCGCGACCGCGTGAGGATTTTTCGGCATCGCCTTGGAGTCTAGCAAACCGCTTGGCCCGTTGTCAGCCGGCCGCCGGCCGAAAGGTTTTCGCGCAGACGTTACACAGGATCCACCCGCCCGACAATCGCTCGAGCATCCGATCCGCCGTACAGAACGGACAGCGCAGCGCCGGCGCCTCCGTCTCACGCCGCGGCGTCTGGATCGGCCGCGGCGCCATCACGGGGACACCAGGAGGACCGCCCGGCCGCCACTCGCGCTGAGGCCGTCCGGCGTCCCGATCAGGAGGGAGATCCGCGGAAACATTGATGCCGGCGTCCCGGATGGCGTACTTTCGATCGACCAGGTATCCGTCGGCGTGATCGGAATGCCCAGGCCGGTAATGTTGCCGGTCGCGCCGGTACTGCTGATCGTCACGGTCGCCGCGGTCGGCGCGCCGTTTTTGCGGAGAGTAAACGTGTAACTTTTGCCGGCCGCGGGAACCGCGCTTGTCTCAGCGTACAGGGCTGTGACATAGATCGTCGCGAGGAGCGGCCCCGGATACGATCGCGCGGATTCCGTTGCACTCCAACTGTCGCCCGTCGCGTTGCAATTCGACCGCGGATAGGAATAGCGCGTCCCGGTATTGCTCGGCGCCGTCGCCGTGGTCACACTCGCGATCATCCCCTGATCGGCCGTTGTCGGGACAAAGACGATCATTCCGGTATCCCACGTGGATCCGGTGGTACTGGTTGCCGGGCCGTACTGCACGGACAGCAGATCGCCGGCCGCGACCGCGAGGGAAAACGTACTGTTCCCCGATCGCGTGCCAGAATTGATCGTCACCGTGGTGTTCGTGGTCCCGCCGGTCCCGTCCTGTTTGACGCCGTTCAGGACGAGGCTGTATTTGAACGATCCCCCGCCGGTCGCATTGGTCCGCGTCACGCACCGCATGGCGGTTACGGTCCCCGGCGAGCTGACGGTGTGCCGCGTACCATAGGTGCCCGCCGGTTCTGAACTTGTTCCGGAGATCACGCCGTTATCCGGCGAACTCAAGATCAGTTCCGACGCGAATTCGTGGATATTCTCGCCGGCCGTCGTTGGGACGAACTCCATCACGCTCCGGAAATCAGCGGCCGCCGGCGTCCCGCTCACCGTGAGCGCGATCCGGATCGTGTCGCCGGCGGTGTAACTCACGCTGTTTGTCGGATCGGTCCCCTCCGTCGCCGTCCCGCTGATCGTGATCGCGAGCGCCGTATTCGCGTTGTTTTTCTGGAGTGTGAACGTGCGGGAATTCCCGACACCCGGCGCCGTCGCGAGCACCACTTTCCAATTCCGCATGTCGCCGGCCGTCGGCATTTCCGGCGAATCCGCGGCGTTCGCGAGCGACAGTGACAGGCCCCGGACCGCCGACACGTTGACGCCGGACCCCGACACCCCATGCACAAAAATCTGTTGAACGCTCACCCTTCGTCCACGGTGATCTCGATCGTGACGCGCTTTAGGGACGTGACACTATCGACCTTGAAGGCGAGGACGTCACCGGCCGTGACGGACGTCGTCCAGCCGGTTAACGTCGAATCCTCACTCTTGATTGCCGAGCTGATCGTCGGTTTCGCGGACGCCGTGATCGTGTCGGCGACCGTCGGCGCGTAATTGCTATATGTGTCCTTCCAAACGTCGATCACGATCGATCCGGACGTCACGGAGGGATCCGAGGACAGGAGACGTACTTTAGTAATCGTGCCGGTCGCCGGGACACTGACGAACCCTGCGATCCCGGTCGCGATCACCGCCACGCCGTCGCCGATGATCATCCCGATCACGCGCTTGAGTGTCGACGCGCTGTAGACGCCGGAGGCCGCGTGTACGTAGCCCGTGCCTGTCGCGCGCTTGACGAGTTTCCCCGTCGTACTGTCGAACAGGACGATCTCTGCGTCGACCGCCGAGGACGGCCCGACGACGTCCCCCACGGCCGGCGCCGCGATCGTCAGCGTCGATCCGGCGCCTCCATCCGTCAGTGTGATCCCGGTGCCGGCCGTGAGGACCCGCTCCGCTGACAGCGTCGCATCGGTGCCGAGCGTCAGATAGGAGGCCCCCGTCGGAGCGCCGCCGCCGCCGCCGGAGGACGCGATCGTCAGCGTCGATCCGGCGCCGCCGTCCGTGAGTGTGATGTTGCTTCCGGCCGTGAGGACCCGTTCCGACGTGAGCTCCGCATGGGTAGCGAGCACGACGTATTGCGGCGTGTTGGGCGCCGCGGCGAGGTTTCCGCGCGCCGTCGCCGCGGCCGCCACGTCCGACAGATTGAGCGATCGCCGCAAATACCGTGCATCCCCTTGCGCCTCCGTGATACCGGATCCGCCGCTCGAGCTTGATCCCCCGGCCTGAAAACTGACGTCATCGATATAGAAACTGAACGCGCCGCCGTTCCCGACGCCGGCGATCCGTACTTGGTTGATCGTGGTCCCAACCGGGACGGCAAAACTCCCGATCGGGATCGCGACCTGCTGATAGACGCCCGTCACGCTCGAATCAAAGCCGAGAAATCCCGTCACGATCGAGACGAGCGATCCTTTCAGGACGCCGCCCGAATAGAGGCCGACGCGCAGGATCCGATTGTTGCCCCAGGCCGCGAGCGATCGAATGTAGAGGACAAGCGACGTCAACGAGGACGGATCCATAGACCCGGCGCCGATCTGCCCTTGCGCATAGGCGCCATTCGTGACAGTGGTTCCCGCGATCGCCTTTGTCCCGGTCCGCGGCGCCGTGGTGGACGCGAGACTGAACCCCGATCCCGATGTCGACCAGTCCCACTCCCCGGATCCACTCCCGAGGTTTTCGGCGTAGAGGACAGTGGCCGTCACACTGGCGGCGCTCGAGGCCGCCGGGACCAGTACGATCCCGAGTTTGACTTGTGTCGCCGGATCCGTGTCCGGTTCACTCGGCGTCGCCGCCGGCGTCCCGGTGACGACCACGACGGCGCCGGCGGTATCTACGGCGATCACGTCGATCCGATCGAGCGTCGCATCCGCCGCCGTCAGAGTCACGATTTGTTCCGGCGCGCTGTAGAGCAGTCCGCCGATCGCATAGGTCGCCGCACTGACCCGAAACGTGTAGGCAGAGATCCACGCGATCTGTCCGCCAGAGATCAGGAACGTGCCTTGCGCTTGCGCGCCGCCAGGGACGATCGCCGCGAGCGTCTCGAGGACATACGCCTCCGACGCGACCCGTTCCCCATTCACGAGCATGTGCCCATGCACGTGAAACGTGTTCGCGTCACCGTCCGTGTGATCCTCGCCGTCGAGGCCGAAACTGATCGCGAGCGGCGCCGTGACGTCCGTATAGGCGCCGGCGATCATCGATCCAAGAATCGCCCGCGGCCCTTCCGCGATCGCGAGATACAAGATCGCATCGGCGACTCCGGACACACTCGAGAATGCGATCGTGGCATCCGTCGACGTGACGGCCGACACGGTGGCTTGGAGCTCCACCGATCCGGAACTGGCGGCCCGTGTCTCGAGGACGAGATCGGTATAGGTCGCCCGCCGATACACGGAGGGATTTGCGGCATCCACACCGCCGATCCAGATCCCTCCGCTGTCCGACCCGGACCCGCCGCCATCCGTCCAGGCGCCGAAGGCCAGGCCCATATCGGCCTTATTCGCGCTGGCGGACCCTTGCAAGGTTTGCAGGATGATCCCGCGCGCCTGAAATCCCGGCGTGATCGTCACGTTGCCCGGTGACGTCGGCGCCGCCAGGGTCCCGAGCGCGAACCGCACGCCGGCGAGCGCGAGAATGTGTTGGACGGGTTGATGTGTCAGTGTGCCGGCGTCGCGCGTGATCGTGAACCCGTTCCCGGACGCCGCCGTGATCGAGGCGCCCATAAGCTCCGTGCCGCCCGACAAGTTGGCGAGGCGCACCGACGAGACGCGATCGGTATGCTGCCCGCGGTAATTGTCCGCGGCGCCGCCGGTACCCCGTCCCAGGGTCCAGCCACAGATATTGTCGGAGGCATTCGAGAATCCGAACCCGTGAATGGATCCGAACGGCGCGCCGAAGCTGTAATCCCCGGTGCCGAATTCGTCCGCGGCGCCGCCCATCACGATAAACGCCGTGGGTGCAAACCCTAACCCCGTGACATCGATCGTTCCGCCGCTCGAGACGTTGATTTTTTGCTGGACAAATCGCGCCTCGATATCGCCGCCGAGGACCAGCGCATGATAGAGCGCCGCGGATCCGTCGTTCGTGATCCAGTTGATCGAGAATCCGTCGGCCGTGAACGCGACGAACTGGCCCTCCACAGTCGCCGCCGGATCGGCGCCGGACGTCGCGCCACTTTTCCATGCGATCCGGTTCGTCCGTTCCCCTTGCGCGGATGTGGTCGCCGCTTCGCCGCCCGGATGATGGATGAACCGAACGGATTGTTTGACGCCGTCCGTCATCCCGAGGCCGAGCGTCGCCGCCGTGGTCGCGCCGGAGGCCGTTTGACCCGTCGACCAGAGGAGGAGCGCTTTCCCCTGAAATCCCACACCCGTGATCGTCTGGACCCCGGCCGCGGTCGCTTTCGCAAATTGCAGGTATTGCGAGGACAGCACGGATCAGATCTCCGCATCCGTAATGTGATTGTCGTACCCGAACACTTGGCAGGACTCGAATCCCCCTGTGGCCGTGATGGCACTGCCGCCGCCGCCGACCACGATCGAGTTTTCGGTTTTGTAGTACAGGAAATCGGCGTCGCCGCCGAATCGGCCGCCGTCGTTGTACTGCACGGCGCGATTCGGCCCGCCCGGCCCGACCTGATGTACACCGCCCTCGCCGCCACTCGAGATCCCGGACGTCTCGCCCGCCTTATCCCCGAGCCAGTCTTTATAGAGATCGCGCCATCCGCGGCGCCCCAAGTTGGTTTCGGCTCGGATCTCCGCCGTGATCTCCCGGATCAAACGGTTCTGACTGTCGCGCGTGACGACGTCCGTCAGGATGGCGGCGCCGGACAAATTCCGCGCCGGGACCGTCACGGTTTGCGTTTGCCCAGGCCGGAGGCCTTGCTCGAATGTTTTATAGGTGAGCGTTTGCGTCGCCGTCAGCGCTTGCGCGAGATAGCCCTCCGCGAGACTTTGCGCGGTCGCATCCGTGGGCACTGAATCGACAACTACGACTTTTTCCCACAGCCCAACCGCAGCCTGTGAGGCGAGATCGTCCGCTTGCCCGAGGCCCTCAAACGTCCCGTTAAAGATGATCTCGATCAGCGATCCGAGCGCCGGCGTCCCGATATTCCGCGTGATCGTGTTCGTCCCGGGATCGTAGGTCCACATCGCGGCGTCCGCGTCGCCCGTGACGTTCAAGGTTTCGTTGGCGTCCTCCCCCGGCGTAAAGACCCCGTCGGCCGCATAGGCCACATACCCGCGTGTGGCACTCGGAACGTATTGGAGCTGAAACGTCGTCGCCGATCCGTCGCCTGTGAACGATTCGAGGTGATTATCTTCCTGTTTCGCGGGGACCTTCACGATCACCCGGTTCGCGAAATGATCGCGCCGTGGTTCGACTTCGATATCGCCGACGACCTCCGGGAGCAGGTTTCCGATCAGATCGAACGGCGCCGCGAGTGTCGACGGTTGCGCCATACTCAGGACTTTGAAACTGTCGATCGTCCACGCGAACTGCTCGCCGAATCCTGCCGTCAGCGTCGATAGTTCGTTGAGGACCTCCGTCAGCGGACGATAGACATAGATGAGCTCCGGGAGCGTCGGCCCGTCGACCTGTCCGGCGTCGAGCGTCACGCCATATCCGGCCAGATAGCTTGTCACCACGATCAGCGCCGCTTTGAGGGTCCCGGCAGGGATCGTTTCGTTGACATACCGGCGATCCGTGTACGCGGTGAAATCCCCGGCCGATACGATCGTCTCGATCGCCGGTTTGGCGCCGCCGTGAAACCCGCGTTCTGTGACCCGTTCGACCAGGCCGCCGAACACGCGACCGCCGTCCTCCTCGATAATGACTTGCGCGTCCATCGCAGGCCGATAGGTCCCATCGAACGACACGATCGCAAAGGCCGCCGTGGTCCGGCCGTTCAAGGTTTCGGAGAGATGCAGCGACCCCGCGCGGATCGCTTTCGGGACGCCGGCGATCGTCAGGGTCCAGATCATCCGAGGCGATACCGTTGCACGACGCCCGGGAGATGTGGAACGAGAAATTCCGCCGCGGCCCGGCCATCCTGTTCAAAAATCACGCGCATCCCCTCGAGCGCCGGCGTCAGGCCCCCCGACAGCGGCACGATCGCTTCCGGTCCACGCTCGCCGATAAACGCGAGGGTTTTTTTCATCACGATCCCGCCGTCCCCGAGCGCCGGGATGCCGGACGTATCAAACCCGAATTGGATCCGCGGATCCCCTGTCGCGAAGCGGTCCCAATCATCCGGGAGATCGAGCTCGACCGGGACCGTGATCGGCGGGACCTTAATCCGCCCGAACGTGCCCGCGATATCGTCCGCGGCCGCTTTCGAGGACCCCGCCAGGCCGGACAGACTCCCGCCGACTTTGGTTTGAAACGCTGCGCCGCTCTGTTGCGCGGCGCGCGTCAGTTCGTTTTCAATGAACCGCGCGGCGTCCGCTGATTGCTTCCGGAATACCTCGCCCATCCCGTTTGCGGACTCCTTCGCCGCGATGGGGATCTGCGTCAGGATCTTGTCCCTGAACCCATCCAGCGACGGGAACGCTCCCGTGATCCCTGTGGAGAATGCCGCGCCGATTGTCGCGCCCGCGTCCGCGGCCGCCGGCGGGATCTGCGTCCGGATCTTGTCTGCGAACGATCCCACGGAGGCGCCGGCCGCATCGACGCCGGTACTAAAGGCCGTGCCGATCGTTGCGCCGGCATCGACGGCCGCGGCCGCGGTCGCCCGGATGCCGTCCGGGATCTTGGCGCCGAACGTATCCGCGATCGCGAGGAGGACCTCGAGGGTTTTCTCTTGTGTCGATTTGAACTGATTCCCGACGATCCCTTGCGCCTCGGCCTGTTTGAGAATCCCCTCCGTGGTCGCATCGGTGATCGATCCGAATTGCTGCTCCGCCTCAAATAGCGCTTGGAGTACAGGTTGCGACAGCGCCAACGCTTGCGATAGATCCCCGCCGTGATTCGCCACTTCCTGCAGCGATTGCCCGATGTCGGCCGCGAGCGCTTGAAACCCGGCCGGATCCAGATCCTTCGCCTCGAACAGGCCCCGGAAAATCTGTCCCGACGTCTGGACGTTTTGGAGGAACGGCCCGGTGATCTCCGAGTTGATGAGATCGAACTGTCCGAGGAGCTTGTCAATAACCGGCGTCGACCCGGCCCCGAACTCAGCGACGCCGGACTTGAGCGCTTGGAAGGACGGCGCGAGCGCTTGAATCGCGGCGAACCCGTCCCCGGTTTCCTTGACGATCCCCGCGAACGTCGACTGGACGATCACGCCGAGGCGTTCAAATTCCGGTTGCGTCCGCGCCGCCACGGCCTGCAACTGCCCCTGCAGATCGGCCAGTTTCTTCCCTTCGTCCCCGGTGAGGAGCTCCGGCGGACGGCCGGCGAGCAGTTGCGTCCGTTGTTCGATCAGCGCCGCGAACTGATTGGTATAGAGCGCCGTCCGTGCGTTGACCGCCGTTTGCGCCTGATCTAGGCCTTTGAGGTGCGCCTGATAGGCCGCGAGCGCCTCATTGACATCAGAGACCGCCCGCGTGAATTTGTCCGCCTCGACCGTTGTAAACGCTCGCGCCAGGGCCGCCGCGACCTCCGGTCCGGCCCGTTGCGCGAGCGCGCGGATCTTCTCGAGGCCGCCGAGCTGCGCCTGCAGTTGCAGTTGCGAGGCCCGGACGCCGCTCTGCTCGACCTCGAGCGCATTGGGACCGATCGCGCCGCCGAGGAGGCCCGCCGATAGGCCGACGGCGCCGCCGACGGGACCGCCGAGCGCAAACCCCTGCAGGCCGCCGGCGATCGCCCCGGAGATGGACCCCGCGAATTTGCCCATTTGCTGCGCGAACTGCGCGCCCTGTGCAAACGCGACGAGACCTGTCCCGATGTTCCCGGCGAGCCGTTCCCCGATCGTGATCGCGGCCCCGCCGTCCGCGGCCCGTTTGGCGGACTCCGCGAACGTGTCCACAAAGGCCGATCCGAGCGCCGCCCCAAACCCCGCGACCGCGCCGACCGTGTTCCCGCCCTGTAACGCGGTGACTGCCGTCTCGAGCGCTTGTGGCAGGTTATGCGCGAATTCCGCGGAGGCCCGCTGGAAGGCGTTGGAAAATTCCTTGCCGGCTTTCTGCCCGAACAGCGCGAAGGACGCGAGCTGGCCCGACGTGAATCCGATCCCACTCAGGCCCATTCCGAACCCGGGGAACGTCCCGATCACTTGATCGATCTGCCGCCACTGCCGCTCCACGTCGGCCCCGAATCGATCTAAGCGATCGCCGATCGAACGAATAGAGTCACCGGCGATCTTCGCCAGTTCCTTCATTTCGTCCTGCATGTCCTTCGTACTGAACGCTTTCATCCGGCGATCGAGCGCGTCCACGTCCCCGACGATCGTGAGGATCTCTTTTTTCGCCGCCAGGGATTCAAAGGCGGCCGCGACCCGTTCCACGCTTTCCTTGATCGCGATCTCCCAGACGTGCGCTTTTTCGGCGGACTTGGCCGCCTCCGGGCCGAAGAGATCCACGAGTTGGGACAGCGTCGCGCCGTGCGCGGCCGCCCGATCGATCTGTTGCGTGAGCTCCGCCAGGCTCTTAGTGAACGATTTGAACGCCTCCACACTGTCGGCGTCCGGCGGAGGCGGGACCCCTTTCAGCTTCGCCCGCATCGCGTCGGCGGCGTCCGCGATCTCGGATTGGATCCGCGCGAACGTCGATCCGAAATCATCCCCGGCGGACTTGGCGGCCGCGGCGATCCCTTGTGCCACGGTCCGCACGGTTGCGCCCGCGAGCGCCGCGCCGGCCGCGACACTGTCCAGCGGTTTCCGCAGGGCCGCCAGGTTTGCCTCGAGCGCATCAAAGGCGGATTGATGTGTCCCGCCCCCGAGCGCGAGGTCGAGCGCCCGGCCCACGGAGATGATCGCCGGCGCGAGGTCGAGAAAATCTTTGGTTTCCTGCGTGACGCGCGCCGAGATGTCGACGGCCCACTGCGCCACGCCGTCGACCATCCGCGCGAGGACCTCGAGGAGGTGCGCGGCCGCCTCGCCGACGAACACGACAAACCGATCGAAGGCCTCGCCGGCGCCCTTCGTCCCGGTGACGATTCCCTTGACCGCATCCAGGAAAATCCCGCCGAACACTTCGGTAAACGCGACCGCGGCCGGGAGCAGCTTGGCGCCGAGCTGTTGCGTGAGGCCGTCCGCCGCGGCTTGAATCGCGCCGAGGCCATCGTGGAAACGGTCCGCCGCGACCGCCGTCCGCGTGGACATCACGATCCCGAGATCGTTCGCTTGATCGAGGAGTTTTTTGATCCCGTCGGATCCTTCCGCCGCCAGGCTCGCGACGTCCTTGAACGACTTCCCGAAAATCGCGACGCCGGCCGCGGCGCGTTGGCTGGCATTCGGGAGATCACCAATCGCGCCGAGGATTTGCTGAAAGGCTTTTTCGGGCGCCTCGCTTTTGAGCGTTTGGAATGACAGGCCAAGACTCTTGACCGCCTCGCGCGTTTTCTCCGCTCCGGCGCCGAGGTTTGCCTCGAGCTTGAACACGGCGCCCGTGATCGACTCGAGCGACGTTCCGCTCTGTTGCGCGGCGAATTTGAACCCGGAGAGCGCCTCGACACTAAGGCCGGTTTGCTGCGCGAGGGTGAAAAACTGATCGCCGAGCTCCGCGGTCTTTTTGAGCGCCTCGTTCGCGGTCCCGGCGATCGTTTCGACGCCCGCTTGGACCGCCTTAAACGCGACCGCCGCGCCGGCCGCGGCCGCGGTGACGCCGACCACGGCGACGCCGATCGTCCCAACGACGGATCCGAACTGCGAAAACGCCTTACTGACGCCGTCGATCGTCCCGGTGATCTTTGCCGCGAACTGATCGAACCCGCCTTTAAAGTCCTCGACCGTTTTGGTCGCGTCTTTGAATGACGTCTGGAATTCGGCGAGTTGCGCCGACAGGCGGACAGCGAGCGTCGCGATCGGTCCGGCCATGTGTCAGCGCCTCCCGTACCACCAGAGGACCGCGAGGCCCACGAGGAGCAGGGTCCCGGTCCCGACTTCGTCACAGACCGCCGGCGCGCGGCGCGCCAGCCCGGCGACCGGGATCGCGGCCGCCATCCACAGGCCGGCTAGGAGCACCAGACGACGGATCACAACGTCCGACCGCGGGACAGATCCCGCTCGAGCTTGGGACCGATGTCGCGCATCCGCCGAATGAACGGATCCCGTTCCTGTTCCGCCGCCGGCCGGAACATCGGCCGCGCCGGCATCCGCACCGTACCGTATTCCACAAAGCGCCAATAGACCTCCGGTCCCGGCCGGCCGCCGATCCCGAACCCCGGCGCGATCCCAACGCGCCCGGCCGTCCCCGTACTCTTCGACGTGATCGCCGCGCGTAAGCGGCCCGTGAGGCCTCGAGGCGCCCGCGCCCGCGCCGCTTGTTCCACGGCAAAGGTGGACTTGGCGATCGCGTCCGCGGCGAGCGCTTTGGCGGCCTCCGGGACCGCGGCGATCGCCCGCTTCGTTGCCTCGAACCCCTCGAGGGTCGCCGTTACTGTAGCCACGGTTTGAGCGGATAGCGCAATACGGCCCCCTCCCATCCCAGGACCCGCTCGGGACTCGCCGGCTTGGGATCCTTGTAGCTCACCGTGAGAAACGCCTGCAGGCCGACGAGCCACTCGAGGCGGTTTTGTGCGCGACGAAATCCCGCCTCTTTAAGATAGAACTCACGGACCGTCAGCGCACCGAATTCGGCCGGCGTTAACCCGAGCTCCCCGAGGCCAAAGGGTTCAGCCCACTCGAGCCACTCCGCGAACGTCGCCGGCCCCGTCAGTTTCCCGCGTCGCCCTCCGCCGGTGGCAGTTCGTCCGCCGATCGAAATAGACCCGTGCGATCGAGCGCCTCCGACAGCGCGTCCGCCAGGACCTTGATCCGCTTGCCCTCACCGCCGGCAGACATCGGCCGAATGTACTGATCGAGCATCTTCTCCACCAGGCTGACTGTCAGGCTTTTATCGTCATCCTTTAGCCCGACATAGAGCGCCGCCACGATCGCATTGATCCCGATCTGCGCCAAGTGACTCATAACAGCGCCCGTCGGAATAGATCCGAGTTGGGTTTCGAGCTCCCGCAGTTGCTTGATCCCGAACATCAGATCGCGCGTTTTGCCGCCGAACTCGATCCGTACCGCATCCGTCATCGTGTCGCCCCTTTCCAGAGAGAGGCGCGCCGCCCGTGAGCGGCGCGCGGCTAGATGGCGGGGACCCGGCCAGGATTAGCTCGGGGATCCGCCGTTAAACGTGTCCGTGGTCTCCGACGTGATCGCGATCTCGAACGTGAACGTGGTCACACCATTGACCGTGGAGATCGCGCCCGTGTACTTGCCCGTGTTGCCCTGTCCGTGATAGCGGACTTGCCCGGTCGCGTGCCCTTGCGGCCCGTACACCCATTCGATATCGGTCAGGCCCATCAGATCGCCGAGCGCGTCCTCCGCCTCCTGCGACCACTTCCCGCCGACCGTCAAGCGCTTGTCCTCGAACCCGTAGAGAATGTTTTTCTTCGGATTCGCGACGTCGGGCTGAAACGTCGTCCCGTCCTGTTCGTCCTGATTGTTGGACTTGTTGACACTGTCGCAGTACGTGGAGATGTTCGTACCACCGAGTTTGAGATAGACCTTTTTTCCGGTGATCACAGGCATAGCGATCCGTCCTTCCGCTTACAGGCCAGGACGGCGCGCCCCAGGAGGCCGCGAGCGGCCGGCCGGGGACACCCCAGGCGGATGATCTGATCCGACGGAGGCGCCATCCGCGCCGGCGTCGATCAAAAGACCGTCAATCACTTCGAGCGCCGCCCGCGCAAATAGCGCGATCGCGGTCCGCTCTTGTTGGATCTCGAGTGGCGAAAGTTTCTGATCGCGCATCTTATGCGCGTATGCCTCGAGCGCGTTGATCATTCCGCGGCCGTGCCGCGAGAGATGCGTCAACAGGCCGACGGTTTCAGGCCTCACGGCAACGGCCCGTCGAACGTCTGATCGCAGACGTCGCACATCCAGCGCGGCCCGACGTCGCCGCCCGTGGTGACGTCATGCCGATGATCCTCCGGATGGAGACAGGCCCCATTCGACGCCGCGGCCGCCGTGGTCGGACCGGCCTCGAGCAGACCGATCGCGAGCTCCACTTGCGCGCGAACGATATATAGCTGTTGCAGCGCGGCGTCCGTGTTCATTATGTGGACCCGTTCACGCCGGAAAGGTGCGCCCGGAAGATGATCGGGAGCGACCGGACCGCGAGGCCGCGCACCGATTCTACGAGGACATCTGGGAGGATCTCAAAGGCGATCTCGACTGTGCCAAATCCGGACACCGGGAGATCGGCATCATCCAGGCGATCCTTGATCAGCGTCCCGAGCGCATAACACTCGTCCTCATTTGGTTGACTGGACACGGGTTTCACGTGGAATGTGCACTCTGATCCCCCGCCAAACTCCCCGAACGTGAGCAGCGGGATCTCTGTCGGCGCGCCGACCGTGACATAGGGAAACGCCGCTTTTGGCGGAACCGCCGTTTCACCGTAGACCGCCGGACCGGATCCAAACCCGGACGGGACGTCCGCGAGGAGGGACGTCAGCGCGGTATCCGCTTTCAGACTCGCCACGACGGCCGCGAGGAGCGCCGGGACCGCGAACGGTGACGGTGACGGCATCGCTATTGCGCCTCCACACAAGTGAGCTCGAGCGTCGCATGTCGATTGTCCACGTCGACCACGGAGGCGATCTGCAGCGTCCGGCCCTCGAGGACGACGGTCATATAGGACTCGATCCCCGGCCGATACCGGATGCGGACAACGCTCGCGATCCCCGACTGGATGGCGCCGACTTGCAGCGCCTCGCCGAGCGGCCCGGACGTGATCTCCGCCGGGATGCGCGACGCGACCGTGACCGGCCCACTCGGGACCGTCCCGCCCGTCCCGGATTGCGTCCCGGCCGGCGCGACGATGTCCACGCGCGATCGGAGCGCCCCGGCTTTTACGTATGGCATCGGGATCCCCACGGCGCCTCGAGCGCCGGGACCTGCCAGGGTTTCGGCCGACCGTGGAAACAGACCACGCGCGCCCCCGGCGGGATCTGGCCGTTCAGGCAGTGGACCTTGTACGAGACGAGCGCCGCAGGGCAGACGTCCTGCCAAAACGTGAGCTCCGACCACGTCCCGCCGACAGTAAGCGCCGTTTCGATGTAGCGTTGATCGCCCCCGTACCCGCACGCGCGCATGTACGTCTGCGGATCCGACGTGAATTCGTGATACCACGACGCGACCAGCGGATCGCCGGCCGTCCAGCCCATCACACCGGACCCCAGGCCGCGCGCATACTCCGGCGGACGGCGATAAAAGTCCTCGAGCGCGAGGAACCGCTCCCGGCGCGCCAGCAGCGGCGCGAGCGATCCCACGACCACCGAATCGAGATCGAGATACAACAGCCGGAGGCCGTCCGGAAACAGCCCCGGCCGGAACAGCTCGATCTTCGACCACCAGCCCGGCCAGTCATGCGCGAGCTTATGTGTCAGGACCCCAGGGATCACGGTATCCGTCAGACAGCCGAAGGCCTCACCCGGCGCCCATAGCGCGATCTGCGCCCGGAGCTCCCGGACGTGGTCCGGCCGATACATCCCGCCCGATCGGAGGACCGCGACGATCACAACGCGCCCCCGATCCGTTCGTGGTCCCACTTCCCGCCGCGGCGCCGCCGTTCCGCTTGCATCGCGAGGAATTCCGCCCGATGGCCCTTGCCGTACCAGTTTTCCCGCGGCCCCAGGTGCGCGACTCGGAACGGGACCCCGCGGATCGGCCGTTTCGCCGTGCGCCATCGGTCCATCAGCCGATTGTCGTAATTGCCCGCATGGATCCAGCAGGTATCGATCAGCGGTTCCACGCCGACCACCACGGGATCCCATTGATGGAAGAGTTGAAAATACCCGACGCCGAGAACATCCCCCGGCACGTGCGGCTGTCCGCGATCCTCCAGTGTCTGCGGCGTAGCGTCGAACCGATGGCACCCGTAGAGCGTTCCGACCGCGAGGCCGCCCTCGAGGCGCGCGGCCCAATCGGACGGCGGGACCACGTCCGCATCGAACAGGAGGATCCAGCCGGGATTGCCATTCGTCCGCGCGCAGAGATCCGCGCGAGCCTCCTCGAGCGCCCGGCCTTTGTTGAACGCGGCGCCGTCGAGGTAAAAACTATTCGTCACTACAAGTGTGGAGCGATCCAGCGGCAGGCCGTCCGGCCCGCCTTTCAGGATCAGATCGATCGTGTCCCGATCGCGATGCACGGTGATCACCGTGAGCGACGCGAGGCCCGGGAGCCAGCGCGGCAGGCCGATCGCGAGCTCCGCCGCATAGTCGACACAGACGGTGATCCCGTGGATCGTATTCACGCCGGTTTCTCCATCCACCAGGATCGGTATTCGTTCAGATCCGCCGTGACATGGACCTCGAGGCCGTGCAGCTCCGCGAATTCATTCACGGCCCGAATGACGCCGGCGTGTTCCGCCATGTAATCGTGACCCGCAAAAATCCCGCCTGTGGCGAGCGTCGGCCACCAGGCGTCGAGATCGTCCCGGACCGCAGACCAGGTATGCGCGCCGTCGATATAGATAAACCCCGGCCGATAGTACCCGCCGATCGGCCGCGCGAGCGCCAGTGAATCGCCGCGGATCAGTTTCACACGGCCCCGGAACGGCGCGAGGAGGACCGCCGCCATCATCAGATCGGGCGTTCTGTCGTACGGCATATCCGCATACGGCGCCCAATGATCGACACAGATCAGGATCTCGCCTTTCCAGACCGTGAGGAATTGCTCTGCGAAGATGCCGCGATCGGTCCCGACTTCGATCGCCCGCACGATCCCCCGCGCGTTGCAGAGCTCCGCGAACTGCAGCCGATTCTCGAGCGGATAGGGCGGCGCCTCGATTAAGTCCATACGGGGACCGCTCCCGCCGGCCGCGACGCGAGATAGAGCGACAGCGCGAGGCGCCGGCCGATCGCGCGATAGTCGTAGAACGATCGCGCTTTTGCCGCCCAGGCCGTCGCGGTGATCGGATCCCAGGCCTCGACCGCTGCGCGAATCACGGCCGCGAAGTCCGGCGGATTAATCGTGGAGGGAACCCGGATCAGCGCCGCGTCGATCTCCGGCAGGACATCGTACGCAGGCAGATCGGTAATCACGGTGCAGCCCACGGCGACCGCTTCAATGATCTTCCGGAGCGCAAACCCGTACATGGACGCCGTCGCGACCGAGACGCGGTACCGCGCCAGTTCCCGACAATACGCCGGCGTCACGGCGCCGCGATTCCCGTATCCCGGATGCCGGAGCACGTCCAGACCGAGCGCGACTCGGTCCCGGACGGCCCGCTGCCGCAGCGGATAGGCCATCGACAGCGCGCCCGAGACGACGGCCGGCCGGCGAGTTGCGCCCATCGGGATCCCCGCGAGATCGTCCGCGTCGACCGAGTGGTAGGTGCGAATCAGCGGCACCGTCTGCAGCCACGGGGCATTTTTCCGGATCGAGATGGCATGATAGTACGTGATCGCGGCGTGCGCGCCGACCTCCCGATAGACGTGTTCCTGATAGGCGAGCGATGAGGCCGCGTCCTTCACCACGACGGCCTTAAACGCCTCCGTATCACGCAGCGCCGCGACCCGCTGAAACCCGAGATCCTTCCGGAACGCGATCGGGGACGCCGGATCCCAGTCCCGCGGATCATGCACGACGATCCGCGTCGGCCGGTACCGCGCCAGGATCGTTGGCACATCTAACAGATCATCGAACCCGCGCCCGCAGAGGACCCATCCCGCCAGGTGCAAACCGGACTGGAATTGGTCGCCCTCCGTCGTCATATGCCGTCTATAGTCGACGTTCCCGAGGAGGATCTCCGTCACGGTTTCAGACTCCGGAGGCCTTGATAGTCCGTCGGCCGCGCGGTTTCGGGCGCCTCGAGATCGGTATGCGGGACCGCGGCGATCTTGCGAGACTTGAGACGCCCCGCGATGAGGGGAATGAACGTTTCTGAATAGTCGTACGTCGCCTCCGTGTCGAGATGCCCTAGGCGTCGCAGCGGGACCCCGCATCCCGCGTCACAACACTTGGCGACCTGATCCCCGAACCCCTCCATTCGATTCTTCCACCAGCCCGGGACGGCCGGGATCCCGTGATTCTCGCCACGGATCCCATCGAGCGCGCCGGCGACTTCACAGAAGTACGCGAACGGCGCGCCGTCCCGTTCAAAGACCGCCGCGGACCATGTTCGGTTAATATCGCACCCCTCACGCGCCGTGACCCATTGATCCGGCGTCAGGCCGACGTCTCGCCAGTGGAGGAGGATCGGCGCGTGCCAGGAGGCCCGGTTGCGCGAACTCGGGATCACCTTCCCCGGCAGATAGCGATCCATCACCGCGGCCGCGGCCGGATTCGCGTGCGCGTTGAGATTGAATCGTCCATGCGGGAAAAACGTGTCACGGATGAGCGCCCCGTGTCCGCGCAGATCGTTCGTCCAGATCCCCCGGTGACGTTGATCGGGGACTTCCTCCCGGAGGATCGCCATCAGCGCAGGGAATTCCGGGTGCATACAGGGATTCCCGCCGAACACACCGCGGATCCCCGGCCAGCCGGCGAGCGATCGAAGCGCAAGGCGAAACACGTCCGGCGCCATGTGGACCGGATCGCGTCGGAAAGGCAACAACTGCGTACAGTTGGAGCACCAAAAGAGATCGCAGGATCGCGAGATCACGATCTGGATCGTGTCGTTGGTTTTCTCCGTGGGCGCCTTCACGGCCGACACTCTAGCAGAGCGCTTCGCTGATTGTCTAGGCGACCGTCGAGGACCTCCTCAAGCGCCGCGCGAGGGAACCAGTTGATCGCGGTCTGCCGCGAGCAGTTGACGACGTCGACGCCGGCCGCTTGGAGTGGTTCAACCAGCGTCGAAAACGCGGCGCGCCAGGATCGAAAAATAAGCTCCGTTGGCCCGGCGCCATGCGGATGATCCCCGTGCCAATGCGTGCGGCCGTCCGGTCCGGCCTGCAGATCGTAGCCGAGGAGGATGATCCGCCGCGCGCCGAGGAGGACTGCGACATTGATCGCCGCGTATCCGCTGTTCCGGCCGTTACAGATCCGTTCCGGATCGAGCGACAGACCCCAAATCCCGGCGTTTTTGAGCAGGATACACCCGGCCGCTTGTGAGGCTTTCGTGCGCTCGAGTGAGAATTTCAGGCCCGGGAACTGCGCCAGGCGATCCGCTTCCCAGTCCCACATGCGCCCGTCTGAGGCATAGAAGGCATCCGCCCACGGCGCGAGGATCACCGACTTGTTGACGGCGACCACGCGCGCCCGGCCGCGGCAGTACTCGACATCGGCCGCCGTCAGACTGGGACCCGCCGCGATACAGACCACGGTTGATCCCGGCCAGGCCTTCGGGACCACGCCGAACGGATTCACGCGATCACCGCCTCGATCCAGCGTCCGAGATAGCGCCGGACCTCCGGCGAGAGATCCGCCGGGACCGGGAGCGTCGGCGCGACCGTCCGCACTTCGTAGAGCTCGGCGAGTTGCGCCATCACGGCCGCGCGGATCCCTTCCGGGACCGTGTCCGCGTCCCAGTTTGCGATCACGCCGAGCACGAGACTGTCTGTGGTCGCGAGCTCGAGGTAATTGATCACGATCGATTGCGCCATTTGCGCGTACAGCGCGATCAGATCGTCTTCGTCGGCAAACGTGACCCGGAGGACAGCTTTCGCCTCCGCGAGCGTCAAAAAGACGTCACCACTTCCCGCCATCAGGCCCCACTTGATACCGATCGACGCCCGGCCGGCCGTCGGCGCCCGGTCGCCCGTCGTTGCCCTTCGTCCCATCACGGCCCCGCGCCGCGAGGAGCGCCCATTTCGTGCCGCCGTCCTCCGGAGGACTCGAGACGGCCTCGAGCGCGACCCAGGAGGATCCCTTGTACACAATCACGTCGCCGGCGTCATACGCCCGGCCGGCCTGATAGGCCTTGCGAAAGATGAGCGCCGGCGCCGCGAGCTCCCCGCCTTCGATCGGCGTCCCGTCCGCAAACACCCATCGGGATCGGCGTTCGTCCAGGCGTTCGATCCGGCACCCCTTCACCGTCCCGTCGCGCCCGGCCGGCCCGATCGCCCCGTCCCGGCCGTCCCGTCCCGGAGGCCCCGGCGGCCCGTCAGAACCACGCGCGCCCGGAACCCCGTCAGACCCCTTCGCGCCGTCCGATCCGGGCGCACCGGGACCGCCAGTCGGCCCCGGAGGCCCCGGGGGACCGACCTTCCCGGCCTCGCCGGCCGGGCCGACGTGACCCATCAGGCCGGCCTCGCCTCGCGGTCCCGGCGGTCCCGGCGGTCCCGGCGGTCCGACCTTCCCGACCTCGCCCGGCGGTCCCGGCGGTCCGGCCGGTCCGGCGATCGCCGCTTTCCTTCGGAGCTCCGCGGCCTCGCCCTCGAGCGCCTTGATCCGCGCGACCAGCGGCGCGGTCGCCGTTTCGATCGCCTCCCGAAACACCCCGGCAAATGCGTCGATCTCGTCAGACGTCAGCGGCATAGCGAATCGCTTTCACTTCCGACAGGAACCGGGATCGGAGATACCCGACGTCGAGCGCTTTGGCGGCCGGGACCGGCGAGGCCTCCGGCGCCGCGGCCGGGATCGCCGGCGACGTTGAGGCCGGCGCCGGCATTTGATCGCGCCTGTTGAGCGCCTCGATCGAATAATCCTGCTGTTGCCGATAGACCGTATCCCCACCCGACACCGGCGGCAGGTTCAGCCGGCGCCGCGATTCGTTGACGGTTTTGATCCCGGTCGCCTCTTTTTCCGAATCGATCAGGGTTTTCGTGTCCATCCGGAGGAGCGCGTCGAGATCGAACTCGATCCCATACGGCCGCGGGAGCTCGAGGCCCTCCGTCAGCAGGGTTTCGGCTTTTTCGAGTTTTTCCTGCAAACAATTCGAGTAGTACTGCGTATCGAGCGCCTGAATATTGTTGTAATTCGGCATTCCGCCCACGCTGATCTTGTGCGGGGGGACCCGGAACGCTTGACAGACCATTTCGGCGGAGAATTTCAACTGCTCGAGGAGTTGCGCATCGTGCGCCGGGATCTGGATCGCCTGATAGGTGAGGCCGTCCCCCAGGACAGCGACCGCGCCGACGTCGAGGCCTTCCCATTTCGCCTTCGCACGGTCCGCCGTCGGTTGCGAGATCGGCCCCGGTGCCGTGAGGATCCCGGCCGGTTGCGAGGCGTTCTGGAAAAACTCGGTAGAGTTTGACTGAATCGTGAGGCCTTGAATCGCCGCCCGGCCACAGGCATAGATCGGCCCGACGCCGATCAGGGGATGCCAGATCGCGAGATAGATATCGTGGATGATCTCGCGCGCCGGGACGATGATCGCGGACTCAATCGCGGCCGTCGGATCCGGCATGAGCGCATAAAAGACGGACGTATCGGGCGCCTGCAGGACCCGCACGCGCGAGGGATCGAGCACGTACAGCCCATTGACCACACCCCGCGCGTCACGCCGTTTCAGGATATAGGCATTCCCCGTGAGGAGTTTACTCGTCTGCCAGTACTCAAAGAGCTGTTGTCGGATCTGAAACCCGTTCGGCTTCCGGAGGACGGGACTATAGGCGGAATTCTCGACCTCTGTGGTGATCCCGTCGGCGTCCGCGATCGTCAGCATCGGCCGGGACTTCCCGAAGTCCGACGCGATCAGCGATACGCACGCAAAGACCGCGACGTGCGCCGTGACGTTTTCGACTGTGCATTCTTGGTTCTGTTGCCAGGCGCAGGCGAATGGTTCCCGTATCACCGGAACCCACGCGCGGCCGCTCCCGCTCACTGGACGCGCGCCGTCGCCGATCGCCTTGATCCGCTCGAGCCCGAGTGTCGACTCGGCGCCATACGGTTGATGCCGGAGCTGCAGTCCGAATACGTCCATCAGGCCGCCGGTTTGCGGGATCGCCGTTTCGGCGGATCCGGTTGCGTGGGTTGCTCGAGTGGCGGCGCCGGCCGCCGGGACAGGCTCACGATCCCGCGCGTTGCTAACTTCAACGCCTCGAGGACCGGGACCGCGAACCGTTCGCCTTGTGCGATGCGCCGCGCGCCGGCGTCATACGGCCGGCGCGCGATCACATAAACGTCCGTGGATTTGCCCACTAGTGAGCGCCCCCGGCGCCCTTAGCTCGGACTGGCGACGCCGCCCCAGTTGACGGACTGGATCACCGCGACTACACCGGACCGCCGCAGCCCCCACGAAATGAACCGCTCGGCTCGGAACGCGACCAGGTTATCCTGCCAGAGGCTCACCAGCGATACGCCTGTCGTTCCGCTTTGCGTCGGCGCGTCGTTCATTTCGAGCGACGCCTCGCGCGACATGTCGACCGTGACCTCGCCGTCGTCCGCGAGATTGATCTCCGGTGCCACGACGGCCACAACCAGGTTCCCGTACCCCGCGAGCGCGAGATAGTTGCTGACGATCACCGGGATCCCTTGCAAGGTGCCGCCATTGATCCCGATCGTCGGGAACTCGACCGCGCCGACCGACGTCCGCATGAGCGAGGCCGCCAGCGCGACGCCCGGCGGACGTCGG
>Ga0247664_1000050_pt1 | contig 34114 bp, 46 predicted proteins | sample CNK05_metaG_FD_182715 | JGI IMG/M metagenome (GOLD analysis project Ga0247664, IMG submission 182715) | Soil microbial communities from Purdue University Martell Research Forest, Indiana, United States - CNK05 | ecosystem: Environmental > Terrestrial > Soil > Temperate forest > Bulk soil...
AGATTATGGGGAACGGAAAGAACGAACTATAGCAAAATATCGACTGCAAGCTCCTCAGGGCACTTGAGGATCAGCTTCCTCGCCGCCTCGATGTCAACGTGCGTGGCGTCGGCCAGGACGCCAGCGCCCTTCATCGAGTAGCCAGCACGAGCGAGCTGCAGACGCCTCCAGCGGATGATCCGCTTCTGCTCGGTGTCGTCCTCGGGCGGTTCGGGCTCTGTCGAGGGCTTCTTCTTGAGCATGGCCTAGAGAGTGTAGCCCAGCTTCGCGTAGACCTTCGCAACGTTGATGACGGAGAGGAGCGGATAGTTGCCGCCCAGGTGCCGCGGGTGACAGTCTCTGTGCCCTTCGGAGGCCGAAGCCCACTGCGCGACGCACCAGTGGCCGGTCACGCCGGGCGTGTGCCCCTCCGAGAAGACCAGCGGGATCTTCCAGGTGTTGTGGAGCGCCGCCAGGAGCTTCGCCGTCGCCCGGAGCTGCTTGTCGCGGTGCAGCCAGTAGCTGCCGTCCGTCGAGGCGAGTGAGACCTGCTCGATCCCGATGCTGCGCTCGTTGACACCACCGCACTGCCAGAAGACCGCACGGCCGTACCCGAGCGCCCAGGCGATGTGCCCCTCGGCGTCGGTCATACCGTGGATGCCGTAGTTCTTCGAGGCCAGATACGACTCGACGTTCGTGATGTCTGACCAGCCGACGACGTCCGGCGACACGGTCTCATGCAGGACGATGAGATCCTTCGAGTGGAACCCGTGCGCGTGCTGCCTGACGTACTCAGCGGTGTCCTTGTACGGGAGCTTAGGCACCGGGCTGATGCTCCTCGACCCACGGGGCGAAGTACCCGCAGACGGACACCGAGATGACGCCGACGGCCGCTGCGACCTCGGACGGGATGACGAGCGCGTAGCTGAGTCCGTAGAGCACGATCAGCGAGACTGCCCCGCCGATTGCGCCCCCTGCGACCTTAGGGTGAAGAGTGAGAGCTGCCATGAGGTGCCTCCTGTTTGCACTTGACCTTGGAAAGGGCCACGTTTTTGGTGAAGTTCAGGGCGTCGATGTGATCCTGGTCATCCGCGATTCCCTGCTCGATGTCGGCCGTAGTGATACCTGGGATCGCCTTCCTGTATCCGAGCTGCACATCCGTCTCGTACTTCAAGGAGCGGTCGATGTGCTTGTTCAGCTCCGCGATCTGCTTCGGGATCCCGACCTGCTTTTGGAAGCAGAGGTAGTCGTGCGCCTGCCGACCATCGAACGCGGCCTGCGTCTGGTTCGAGTTGAGGCGATAGAGCACCAGAGAGCTGATGATGATGACGCTAACCCAGACCCAGGTCTTCGAGGTTAGAAGGGCCACAGCATCCCCCAGGAGAACGGGATCCCCAGCTCTCCCAGCGTCTTCGGAAGAAGAGGCGAGTTCGTGGCGATGACCGCTCCGACCAGCAGGGCGCGCGTACGCCAGTGCTCAGTGCGGTTGTTGGCAACGACGACGTCGAGATCCCGCTGCCGAACGATGGGGTTCGGCCTCTCGTCCTTGCGGTTGTCAGGAGAGCCCTCGATGCTGTTCATCAGTACGGCCTTCTGATGTCGGTGATCTTGTAATCGGTGATCGGCTGGTAGCGCACCCTCGCCCCCGTGTGCGGCGCGGAGATGACCCTTCCGTTGCCAGCATAGATGACCACATGCTCACCGTGGTTGGCGAGGATCAGGTCGCCCGGTTGCGGCACCTGACCCATGACCGAGTGCCCCATGCCCTTGATCGTCTCGGTGGTGATGCGCGGGCCCTGATAGCCGTGCTTACGCATGGCGAAGTCCACGAGGCCCGAGCAGTCGAAGCCGCCCTCGCTCTCGCCGCCCCAGACGTACGGCTGGCCGATCTCCTGCGCGGCAGTCCTGACGACAGCCTGCCCGATCCCGGAGCCTGCCAAGGGCAGATTAGCCCCCTTCTGCACGGACTGCTCCATCTCAGAGAAGCTCGGAGCGCGCTGTGCTGCCTCCACGGTGCTCTGGAGAGTATCGGTCGGCTTCTTCCCCGCCACGATGTCCCCGAGTGCGGAGAGCGCCGCCTGCTTCCTGTAGTCCACCGGGGTGGCCGTGCCGGTCTCCGTCGGGGAGGGCTTTCCGGCAGTTGCCGGAGCAGCACCAGGAGCGGAGGGCATCTTCCCGCCGAGTCCAGCGTAGACGGCCATGACGCCGTTCTCCCATGCAGGATCGGTTGCGTACCTGGAGGCCTTCCCGGCCTGGATGTCAGCGATGCTGTGTACACCCCAGCTCGCCAGGGTCTTCGCGGCGTAGCGGTACTGGTTCTCGACGCCCGCGTACTGCGAAAGCGTCTTCGAGTCCGTCACGCCGTACCCGAGAACGTAGCCTCCCTGCGTCGCGCGTCCCGCGCCTGCCGCGCCCCACTGCGTCTCGTGCCCGCCAATGGCGAGGAGCAGCCGAGGATCGACACCGAACTGCTTGCCGTACTTCTGGGCCAGGGCGACCTGTGTCGGAGGCGGTGCCATTACTTCACTGCCTTAGCGGCTTCCCGCTGCTTGGTGGCGGCACTGACCTGCGAGACGTACCCGTCGTAGTTGGGCGTCAGCGCGTGCCTGAACTGGAGGTACATCTCTTTGGCCTCTCCCTCGGTGGTGGGGTGGAGCTGCGGTGCGGGCTGGCCGGACTTCTCTTCCCAGACCTTGAGCGCGTGCTTCAGGCGCTCGGAATAGAGAGTGTCGGCGTTGGTTGCCGCCTGGAGCTTCCCGGCCCACTTCTGTTCTTCCAGGATCTCCTTGGAAGGTGCAGGCAGGCCTGCAGCCTTGGCCCTCTGCGCGAGCTTCGCTGGCGTGAACGCCTTGCTCGGACGCGCTCCGTAGGACTGCACGCCGAAGCCCGTGCCGCCCAACAGATACGCTCCAGCAGCGTACTCCGGGTGCTTGGCTAGATCGGTGATGTGCCCACCGGCAGCGGAGACGGCGTCCTGCCCGGCCAGTGGAGTGAGGCGCGAGACAGCCTCCTTCCACCAGACGAAGGGATCACCGACGATGTTCGACTGCGCGATGAAGTCATGGACAATCGACACGGGCGGGGCTTCCTTGCCCCTGAAGAACGAGCCGATGACGTCCATCGAGTTCTTCTGGTACTTGAGGCCGGAGCGGAGGTTCGTGACCGCGCCAGTCGTGGTGCTGACCTGCTGTCCCGAGGCGAGCTGCGCGAGGACGCGAGCGATCTGCTGATGCCCACCCCAGATGTCGATGCGGGTGTTCCCCAGCCGGATCTTCCCGAAGTCCGAGCTGCGCGGGTCGAGCACGACCCCTGCGCCGAGCATGCCGGTGAGCCCCAGGACGAGACCGCCGCCGAGCACCATCTTCATCGTCGCGGCCATGGCCTTGTAGCGGACGGCCGGATCGAGGCGAGCATAGAAGAACGGGTTGAAGGTCTGCAGCCGAGACGCGAACAGGCGTGGCGAGAAGAAGAGGACGTTCAGCAGCGGTGCGCCCTCCTCAAGGAACTTGGCGGGCATCTTGCCACGGCCGGTCGTCCAGTTGACGAACTCCGCGATGCTCTCGCCGGTCTGATTGCCCTTCCACTTGCCGGTGCGCTTGGCCTCCTCGACCAGCTTGTGGTACAGGTCGTAGCGCATCTTGTTGAGGAAGCCGGTGTAGGCGCGGCCGGAGGCCCTGATGCCATGACCGATGGCGGGAACGTGCTCTGCGATAGCGGACTGGAACTGCTCCTCGCGGAGCTTCGCAGGCTGCCCCAGGTCTGTGTAGGAGACGCCGTGCGCCACCGAGTCGCCGTAGTCGGCCCGAGACTCGATCCAGTCCTCCAGATCCCGGTAGTTCTTCTCGGAGGTGAGGTACTTGAACATGACCGGGAAGTTGCGCCAGAAGGTACGGGGATCGTGGAACATGGCGACCAGCCCCTGCCTGAACGGGGCCGAGACGTCGAACGACGCCATGATCGAGCGCGGGATGTTGGCGATCCCGATGATCCAGTTCATCGCCTCACTGAGGTTGCCATGCTCAGCATCCTTGGCTGCCTGCTCTCCGAAGACCTTCTTGATGAGCTTCAGCTCGAACTCACGCGGCAGGTAGCCCTTCTTCATTCGGATGAGCGCGTTGCGGAGCTGCATCTTCTGCGTGCCGACGAGACCGGAGTGCCGGTTGATCGTGCCGAAGAGACCCTGCATCGCCGTGTCAGTGACCTGCGTGAACTTGGTGAAGGTCTCGGCCGGGAGCGGCCCCTTCAGGGCCTCCATGTACGCCTCGTGCGCGCTGATCTGGTCGCCGGTCTCCTGGAGGACTCTGTCGTAGGCGTCCTGGGCCTCCTGGAAGCGCCGTCCGCGTTCTGCCGTCCGTGCCGCCTCCTGATCCCTGATCTGCGCGCGAGCGCCCGGCCCCATGCCCCTGAGGATCTGCTCGGGCAGCGGCCCCTCGGGTGCGTTAGCCTCGGGTATGTCTCCCTGGAAGAGATGACCACCCTCGCCCGCAGCGCCACCGTACGGAGCGGATACGCCCCTGTCGCGGCCGGAGACCTTCCCGGCGACGGAGCCGATCTTCTTCGACTCGAAGAGATTGTCGTAGAGCTTCCGCACGGCCGGAGAGAGAGCCTGCAAGTCGCCCTCGCCGTAGACTTGCTTGAAGTACGGGGAGAGCGTCTCGACCGCCGAGCGGATGCTCTTCGGGCCACCGCCCTCGCGGAGCATGGCCTCCAGGCCGCGAGCGAACTTCTCCTCGGCAGCAGTGTCCCACTGGTAGCCGACGAACTGGCCGCTGGCGTCGTGCATCTCGGGGAGCCCGAACTCTTTGGCGAACGCGATCTCGTGCTGGTCGAGCAGTCCGTACTTCCGCATGTAGTGCGCCCACTCGTGCGCGAGCGTGGTGATGTCGGCCTTGCCCTGCACGAGCCCGATGAAGGACGAGTCCATATCGTGCCGCGTGAAGCCCTTGATCGTCTCGGGCGCGGGGTGCCCGTGCGGCAGCTCACCGTGAGCAGAGAAGAGGGTATCGGGGTTGTCGAAGTGAAGATCCTTGTTCGCCTCATCGAGACCCAGAAGCCCGGACTCTCTGACGTCGTAGGACATCCCGTCCGGGGTGAGGATCCTGTACTTGACCTCGCCTGCCTTGGTGTCCCAGCCGACGTGCAGGATCTTGAAAGTGCGGCCACCGTTCGAGCGCACGACATCTCCGGGCTGGAATCGCTGCCCTGCGCGCTCCACGTTACCGCGCAACTCCGCAGCGCCCTTCTTGATGTCCTCTCCGAAGCTGGCGTGGAACGCATCGAGGCTCTGTCCGCCCCAGTTTTCGGGGATCGTCAAGTTGCCGGGAGCGTCCTTAGCGAAGTCCTTGAGCGCGTAGTTCGACTCCTGCGACACAGCGTTCTTGACCCATCCCGGCCACTCGGCCTCCGGCACGAGCCTCGTGATGTCCTGCAGGAGCTTCTGCTCGCGCTCGGAGAGCGCGCCGAAGGGCAACCCGCGCTCGGGCGGGGGCTCGTGCCCACCGTGCTGGAAGAGCACCTCGGGCTTCCTGATGCCAGGGTTGTTCAGGATGTCGAAGGGGGCCGTGACATCTTCCGGCGCTGCCTGTGGGCCGCGCACGGAGGGCTTATCGTTGAGGAGATCAAGCTCGGGGAGGTGGGCACCGGCCTCGACCGGCTCGGACGCGAACGTCTGCCGATTGAAGATCGCCTTCTGTCCGTTCTCACGCCCGAACGCCATCGCGTCGTTGCGATCTGCGAAGGACTGGGAGACGTCGAGGTAGAACTTCCCGTCCTCGGGGTCGTGCCAGCCGCCGATGCGCGCGTTCGGATCGTCCTTAATGAAGGGGAGCACCGAGTTGCGGTAGGCGAGAATCGCGTCCGGCGTGACCTCGGTGGCGGGCATCGTGCGCTCGTAGCCTGCGCGGGCCACGATGTACGTGTCGCCTTCGTCGGGAGTCAGGTCGGGGTGCAGCGTGAAACCTCCGTCGGGCTCCTGTGCGGCCTTGGCGACCGCCGCAGCCTTGGCCTGATCTGAAGTTCCCTCCTGGTAGAGCGTCTGATTCGTCGCCTCCGGGCCTCTGTACTGACCCTGAGCTGACTCGTAGGCGTCCGCACCTGTGCCCATGTACTGTTCGTGACTCGCGCCGCCGTAGCGAGCCGCGTCGTGACGCGCCTTCTGCGGCACCCAGGCCGCGGCCTGTACCTCCTTTGGTGTCCACCCGATCTGCTCAGAGATTGCCCGATAGGCGCTGGCGATCCCCTCGTAGAAATGCTTCGGCGCACCCTCCAGCTCGGGAGCGATGGCATTGGTCGCGTGCAGGTCGATTGTCAGGCCGGACTCCAGCCCGCTCTTCTTGAACGCCTTCGGGTTCATCGCCTCGAAGAGGTTGCGGTAGTAGTTGTGCGTCTTGAGGTCGGTCTTGCTAGCAGTCCACCCCTCTGCCACAACCCTACGCGCCTTTGCTGCGTTCGCCCCCATGCCCTCTCCGGCCTTCGCGCCTGCCGGGAGCGTACCCCGGTCGTTGTGGATGATCGTGAGGGCCCGGCGTAGGTTCTCGGTCGGCATGGCCTGCGGCGACGTCGCGGCGACAGTCTTGGCGAAGTCCTCGTCCGACATGCCCATCCGCTTCGCGGCGTCCTTGAGCACCTTCCCGGCCCGGTCGTACCAATCTCGGTACGGTGCGCCCTCGCGCACGAGCGCGTAGAGGTTCTGCAGCCGGGCCGACAGCTCCGGGATCGTCTGCATCCCCGGCGGCATCTTGTGACCCTGTCGGAGGATGTCGCGCGCCATCGTGTCGAAGTCGAGCGTCTCCGGCATCTTCGGGACGGCGGGTTTCTCGCCCTGGTAGAGCATGTTGATCTCGGGTACGTCGTGCGCCCAGTCGTGCGGGATGATCCCGATGCCGGAGAGACGGCTCTTGAAGTCGTTCAGGCTCTCGCCCCTACGGAGCATGCCGCGCATGAGGGCGCGCTTCTGCTCGCGGGCCAGATCGACCAGAGCGGCGGCGTGCTCAGGTGCAGCGCCGGTGTCGAGCGCAGCCTGATGCAAGCTCTGCAGCTCGGGATCCTGAGCGAGCTTCGCCTCGATGACCTTCTCGTGCCGAGCCAGACCACGACCGAGCCGGGCGTCGGGCCCGCCGGGAGCGAACGTGGTGACGACGTTGCCGGTGTCGTCCACGCGCTCCACGACGTGCGCCTGATAGGTGTCGATGATAGCCCGCCGGTTGCGCGGGTTCTTCAGGAACTTGACCGCGCCTGCGCGTGATAGATCCTGCCCTGCGGCCGTGCTCGCCAGGGCGATCTCACCCTCTCCGATGCTCGCCGCGCTGATCCCGACCTTGACGGCCTCTGCACCACGGGCAATAGCACCCCCCAGTCCCGGTACGAGGACGGCGAGAGAGACGACGTCCATGGGATGGGGGGCCTGTCCGTGGACGGCACGAGTGAAAGTGCGCTGCGCCGGGTTGAAGACCCACTCTGAAGCGAGCTTCCCGGTGGCGCTATTGACAATCCCGCTGGCGAGATCCCACTGGCGGTTCTGCTCCTCGCGCGTGCGCTGGCCCTGACCCCACTGCTGGTTGGGGTTGTAGGTGGCCGCGCGCTCCCCGGCCTTGCCGACGAGCCCCGCGACGTCCTGACCGACGGCCTTGAACGGAGCGTAGGTGCCCTGTACGACAGCGTTACCGACGCCGCTGGCGATTCTGTCCGTCAGGCTGTGCTGTACGAGGTCGGGCCGCTCTCGGGCGATCTGGAGGCCCTGCCCGAAGGACGGGTGAGCCATCATCTTCGCCAGGGCGGTCTTCATCGCCTGCCGGTGCATGCGCTGCTGACGCTCGTACTCTGCCCGTGCCTCACGCTGCAGGGTCTCGGGCGATGTCGCGCCGGTGAAGCCCATAACGACCTGCCGCACTGAGCCGTCCGGCATGGCGACGTTGACCCTGTGATGCGTCTTGTCCGAGGGCGTCGAGTGGAACCACGCCTTCTGGTGCGGGACGTCCTGGGGCCCGCCAGGAGCTGCTACGCGAGGCTGGGGGAGACCGGGAGCCGTCGGGTGGACGAGAGCGGGGTGCGGGACGTGACCGTCCGCAGTGACGAGGCCCTGTTGGTGATGACGCTCCCAGTAGGTCTGCCCCGCCGGATCGAGCACGCGGCCCTCGCGCGTGACCCAGACCCCGTTGACCCTATGCGGTGCGGTGCCGAAGGCCATTTAGACTCCTGCCGGTGGGATCCAGCCTGCCGCTCGCAGAGCCTTCTGAGCCTGCGCGGCCGTGAGCCCCCGAGAATTGACGAGGTACTCGACTGCCTGCTGGTACGTGTAGGTAGCTGAGGTCTTCGCCTTCGCGGGATTGGAGGTGGTGCGAATGAACTGTCCGGGGTGAGTCGGATCCGGGACGCTGTACACACCCTTCGCGCCCGGCGCAGCGATGTACTTGCCCTTGATGATCGTGGTGCTACCAGGGATATTGTGGACGTAGTCCGGCTTAATGATGATCTTCCTGGTGCCTGGATACTCGATGGGCTTTCCGCGCAGAGTCTTCGCGTCCACGACGGCCTTCTGGAACGACGTGCCGCCCTTCCCTGCGGTCTTGACGACCCTGATCTTGTTGCCCTGGGCGTCCAGGATCGCTTGGCCGTTCGCGTCCACGATGTAGCCGTACTTACCGGAGAGCGCCGCGTTCGGCTGCTGCCCCTTGGCGACGGCCGCATCCACTGAGGCCTGCTGCTTGTTCTGCGCGAGCTTCAGTTTCTCGATGGCGAGCGCATGGTTGAAGTTCTGGTCGCCAGCCCGGATCCCGAGCGACTGTTCCTGAGCCGCCTCGGCGCGCTGCTGGAGCTTCAGGTTCGCCTTGTCCAGCTCCCGCTTGTACAGCTCATCGAGGATCTGCCCGCGCAGCTCCGGCTTCTGGTGCGCGAGGTCGATGAGCTGCTGCTCGTAGTCCTGCTGCTCCTGCTCGCTCTTGTTGAGGAGGGAGGCCAGCTCGTGCTGTCCGAGGTTCCCCTGGATCTGCCCGAGCTGTCCGGCCCAGGATGCCGCCGCCTGTCCGGTGCCTCCGATCTCGGCCTTGTCGTACCCGACGACAGGCGCAACCTCGGGGGAGAGCCCGTCGATGCTGCCGACCTGCCCCTGGGCCTCGTCGTACGCTGCCTGTAGCTCGGGGCCGATCTTCCCCAGCTCGCCCTGAGCTGCATTGGTGAACCCGATCTTGGCCCCGGCCGCTCCCTGTGACCGGCGCAGAGCGTCTGCCATGGCCCGGCGGATGGGGTCAGCCTGAGTGGCGAACTGTGCATCCAGGCGCGCGTTAGCCTCGGCGTCGATCTGATCCTGTGTCCACGGCGAAAAGGGATCGCCAGGAGGAGGAACAGGGGACATCACCGGGGGCCTCTTGGCAGGCGCTCTCCGGGCCGCTGCCTTCGCAGCAGCGTCAGCGACGTCGGGCGGTCGGCGCGGGTTCCAGGCTAGGGTCATGCGTAGCTCCTATGCGGAGTAGGGGATCGTGTTGCCGTTGGCGTCGAGCGTCCAGTACCGGCCGCTCCGATCCTTGTAGACCTGCTTCCCCGAAGTCTTGGAGAGGGCCGGGTCGAACTGAGCGTAGCCCGAGGAGGGCTGGTAGAGCGGGTCTGCGGCGAGATCCTCAGACGCGGTGCTGACCGCCTGCGCGTTCGAGCTGTTCGCGTCCTGAACCTGCTGCAGGTAGCTCGACAGCGCCGACGACATCTGGTCTTCGACCGAGTTCGAGGCGTCGTACAGGCCGAGGTCGTGCGCGTAGTGGGCGTTCTGCTCCATGTAGGGCTGCTCGCCGCTGTGCAGCATCCCCCTGGCGGCGTTCCCGATGGTGCCGTGGAAGATCGTGTCCTTGAGCTGCTTGTCGAGCTGGGACGTGGTGGCGAAGCGGTTCCCCTCACCCGAGAAGCGATACCGGAGCTTGTTGAGGAGGTTGTCCCGCTGAGCCCCTGCCGACTTGACGGCGAAGGCGTTGTTGTTCCTCGCTGCCATGAGGCCCGGATCCTGGCTGAGCAAGTAGTTGTAGTCCGGTGTGTACCCTGGCGTGCGAATGCCGGGGAAGCGGGGCGGGCGAGGCGGGCGGATGGCCCCACCGCTCGGAGGGAATGCAAGCATCAAGCTCTCCTAAGTCCAGCCGTGTTTTCTGTCGATGCCGGGGTATTTGACGTAGATGATCTTGTGGGTCGGGTCGGGTGCGTCGCTCCTGATCCAGAGAGACCCGTTAGGGGCCGAGACCACGCCGTCGGGCTCCCCCTTGCCGCTCAGAATCTTGATCCCCGACCAAAGCTCGACGTACTCCACGGGCGGCGGGATGAGGAACTGAGGAAGGAATTTCCGAATCATCGCATCTCCGAGAGGGCGTGACCCTCCAGCTTGAGGCCGAAGAGCTTGGTGTCGTCGCTCGGGCCGCTCTGCTCGATCCTGAACGAGATCCCGCGCAGACGAGCACGGACATCGACACGGTCTACCGTCGCCTTTGCAGAGAGCGGGAACGAGCCCCCGAGCTGCTGGTACTCCGTGGCCTCAGGAGTGTCCGCGAAGCCGACGGTGAACTCGACATAGCCGTCGGTGGAGTCGAGCTGGTAGTCGGCGTAGAAGTGCCTGACGCGCTTGAGGTCGTCGCTCTGGCTGAGCCAGTAGTACCGGGTCTCGATGACCGGCTTGATCTCGTACCCGTCGCCGTCCTTGTTGTTCTCCGCTCCGGGATACCAGAGACCCGAGAGGGCCCCGATCCTCGGGCTGTTGCGCTGGCCGAAGAACAGCTCCTCTGTGGAGTTGATCCCGCCCGGCCGGTGGATGAAACAGGAGGCGTCGATGTTGGTGGTCTGGAACCACTTGCCCTTCACGAGGTCGCAGACCAGGGTCTGCAGGAGGTTCCCGTCCGCGTCGTGGACTGAGATGAAGTAGTAGTTGTTCAGCAGACCGGAGGAGGCAATCCACCCGGCCTGTAGGTCGAACTCCCTTACGAGCGCCCGCCAGTAGAGCGAGATGCCGCCCAGTGTCGTGAGATCGACGGGCTCGGAGCCGCCGTCGGCACGGTAGATGCCGGTGGAGTTGGCCCAGATGACGAAAGAGCTGGAGACCTGCATTGACCGCTGATCCATGCAGCCGTTCCCGCTGTAGAGCGTGTGCAGCCTCATGTCACCGCCGGGCGGTGGCGTAGTCCCGAGCAGAGTCCAGGTCTCCTGGTATCCGAAGACGATGATCTGGTCGGGGAACCCAGCGATAGCGACGATCTCCGAGGGCATCTTGGCGGTCGCGTCGGGGTCGAGCAGCGCGTCGGCGCTGATACACCAGCCGATCTCGTGCGTGTTCCCCTTCCTGTTCCCCACCACCAGGAAGTCCCCCCAGGGAGCGCCGACCGTGTAGCTCCCGATGCCGTACTCGATCTTCTTACCCGTCCAGAGGGCGGTGCCGCCCCTCGGAGCGGGCCGCATGAAGAAGAGCTTGTCCTTCCACCAGAAGGACTGATGTGACAGAGGCCGATCCGGCTCACCGACGTGGCCGCGCTCGGTGATCGTGCCGACCAGCTCTGCGTCTCCGGTGGCCGAGAGGTTGGGCGGAAGCTTGTAGATTTTGCCGCTGTCGTTGACCACCAGCACGTACTCGGTCAGGGCATCGAGGCTCTTGCGAAACCACCCGCCGCCCGAGATCCAGGAGCCGCCCAGCTTCGAGCTGGCGTACGACCAGCCTCCCCGCCCGCGCGCCGGAGCGCCGTTCTGGGGGATGTAGTCGATGAGCCGGTAGGCGTGCCCCTTCGGGATCTGATCTCTTGAGTTGTCCGAGTAGAAGCCGTCGAAGTTCGTGTCCAGCGGAATGATCGGCATTACCAGTCCCTCGGGTAGCGGTCGTTGCGGAAGCCGCCCTGCGGACGCCTGCTGCCGGGGTAGCCGATCCTGGCCCTGGGGGACGTACGCCCGCGCATGCGGCGCGTGCGATGCTTGATCGTCGCGCACTCGTCCTCGAAGAGCTGCTTGTAGTCCTTCGGGGAGAGCGGGCTGACCTTGTCGTCGTACTCCGCGCCCTGCCAGAGCATGTAGGTCTCGACGGCGCGGCGACCCCAGACTGGGAGCCCGCCGTATACCGGGTTGGTGATGTCGTCGTTGTCCGCCGTCATCGGGTTCGCTGGCTTCGGGACGTAGAAGAAGCGCAGCACCTCGTTGGTTTCCGGCGTCGGAGAGACGATCAGCAGGTTCCCCTCGATGGCGACCATCTTGCGGAAGGTCGGGGAGACGATGTTGGCGCTCTGCCGCTCGATCATCTCGCTGAGGGTGATGATCTCGTATTGCCCGATTCCGGCCGGAGTCGAGCCCCGTCCGTCGTCAATGGCGAGCACCTCGCTAGGAATCCGGTACTCAGCGACGCCCGGCGTCAGAGTGACAGTGTCACCGATCTGGATGTAGCAGTGAGTCTCCAGGAGCACCTCCAGCACGGCCTCGTTGGCGAGGTCGTGGAGCAGGTTGCGCTCGAAGCCCGGCCGGTCGTAGGCCAGTGAGAGCTTCTCTCCGACGCGCTTGGTCAGCCCGGCGAGCGAAGTGGCAACGAGGGAGGTATCGCCACCGCTGACGAACCGATGCTTGAGCGGGAAGGCGAAGTCCAGCGTCTCAGGCACCGAGAGCACGATGCGCTTCTTCGCGTTCGCGGCCTTGATCTCGGCGGCGAAGTAGATGTAGCTGGCGGCGTCGTCCCATGTCGCCAGGACGCGCGTGTCCGAACCAGTCTTGAATGTCGCCAGCAGACCCGCGGCGGACACGATGGTGTCCACGTCGTTGTAGGTGTCGGGCGGCTGGGGTGCCTGCCCGTCCTCGACCACGATTGCGCCGAAGGCGACGTTCAGCACCGGGTCTCCGAATGCAGCGAGCGCCGCGACGTCGCCTACCTGCACTCCCGTGTTCGAGCTGGTGGTTCCATCGAGGACTGACTGGACGATGGCTCCCGAACCGTCCGTACCGCTGGTGTCAACGAAGTTGAAGTCGATGACGCTGATCGAGAGATCGTCCACGACATGCCCGCCGGTGTCCACAACCAAATGGTCTGCCACCGGAGTGCCCGAGGACTTCATGGCCCGGTAAACCGCCAGCCGAGTCGTCTTGGTGATCGTGTCGAGCGTGGAACCGATCTGCACCCAGTTCAGGGACGTGCCGGTGAGCTTCAGGCGCGGCGGATGGCTCCCGGCCTGAATCACGGCGATGTAGAGGTGGTCGAGCAGCGGGTTGAGGATCGCCTCCGTGGTGTACGTCCTGACCTGCTTGGTCGTAGACCCTGCTTCGGAGAGGACTGAGACGGCGGTAATGTCGTTAGCCATGCAAGCTCCCCTTAGCGGAACGGATGAATGTTGATGACCACAGAGCCATCTTCGGTGAGGTCAATCGTCTCGATGCTGAGCCCCGGCTTGATCGCCTCTACCGAAAGGATGCTGTCCACCTCTGTCGGCGTCCCGAGAGGCACACTCTTCTGCGCTCGCATCACAAGGCCAGTATCTGTTTCAATCGGGATCCCGAGGCTGATCGTGCGAGGAGCTGGCGTGCCCACGGTGCGTACGCTGGCGAAGGTCAGCGCATTGTCTGCCTCCAGCGTAATCCCCATCGACACAGTGATCGAGGGGGCGACGATCTCGACCGAGATCGCGCATGCCTCGGAAGAGGTGGCCCAGGACGACGATGGGGAGGTGTCTACGGCTGCCTTGAACTCTGACTCGAAGGCGGATGCCGAGGCGTTCATGTCCGCCAGCTCCGTGTAGCCGCCCTCCGGGGTCGTGGCCTCGGACTGCGCGTGCGTCGTGACCATCCAGGTCGCGTTCGCCGCAGAGCCGAAGGCCGCAAGAGTGGCTGTGAGCGTGGTCGCGGCACCAGACTGAGCCGATCCGAACTGTCGCACGGCATTCGATCCGAACGATCCTCCGAGTGCGATGCCGCTGATCTCGTCCACGATCATGAAGGCTCGCTGCTGGCCGGTGCTGAAGTTCGCCGTGACCGGCCCGCCGAAGGGCTTGGTCGCCATCAGCGTCCTGAACACGGAGATCGACCGCCCGCCGCTCACGATGACGTCCGCCACCTTGACCCAGGTCGCGCCCGAGCTGGTCAAAGTATCGACGGATCCGCCGGACTTCATGAAGACCGCACAGAGATAGAGCTTGTTTCCTGTGGGGGCAATCGAGGTGGTGGTAGTCCAGTGAGTCGCCCCGGCTAGAGCCCCGGAGTCCTCGGTGAACTTATTCGTCGCCGTGATCGCCATGGGGCGCTACGAGGCTTTGTAGAATCCAGAGGCGTTGACCTGAGCGATCAGGTCGGTTCCATCGGTCGTGACGACGAAGTCGAAGCCGCACAGCGGGATGCGCGTACCGTCGGTGCCACCGTCGTCGTAGAAGATGATGGCCTTGACGAGCGAGTTGTTGGTACCACCGCCCGCGGCAGACCACGTCTGGTCGGGGATGTCCACGGTCGTCCAGTCGTTCGCCTGATCGACCGAAAGCGTCGCCGTGATAGACGTCTTGCGCGTGTAGTTCGTGAAGTTCGCCTCGGTGTTACCGGCGAGGACGTCCGCGACCGTGGTGCGATCCTTCATCGCGGCGTCCGCCTCGGCCACCTTGAGGAGCAGAATGCCGATCTTGGTGGCATCGTCGCGCACCTTCTCAGCAACAGCGCCCTTGGCGACGTTGAAAACGAAGTCACTCATGTTGTGTTCCTTTGTCTGTTCAGGGCCTTGTCGGCCAAGGACTGCCGGAGACGACCCCGGCGCTGCTTCTGTCGCTTCGAGAGACGGTCAGTGTGTACTTTGCGCGGCATCACTCACCGCCCATCAGGGTCGCATCCCGAAGGAACGCCTGAGGGATCTTGCCCTGTCCGCCGCCCTTAACCTTCTTGATGAAGCGGCGCTTCTCCTTGCGCTCCTCGATCTCTTCAAGGTACTGGGCGATGGGCTTGCTCGGGCCGAGGTGGCGCTCGCCCTCAAACTCCATGGCGATGTCGAGGATCTGACGATCCTTCATCGCGTACCCGCAGACGTCACATGCCAGCGGGAAGGGGTCAGGGTGGGGCTCGTCGCAGCGGAGGCACTGACGGCCCTCCTTCAGGAGGCCCATGCCCTGCTTCGTGTAGGTCTTCGAGTAGTCCATTTGCGGCCGGTCAGTGACGCCGTCGTTCCAGACGGCATCGGTCGAGTCGCGCGCCACGAAGGGGGCGAACATCGCGCGGCCGTCGCGCTTCATCATCCGCTCGTCGGCTGTCCCCAGGTGGGAGACGACCTGACTGGCGTCCATGCGCTTGACGGGGTGCTGCTCCAGAGCCTCGCGCTTCGAGACACCCTCCAGCGTGCCGAGGGTCAGGCCCTTGGCGACGTTCGGGGCGAACTGGTCGTGGCGAAGATCCTTGGCGCGGGACTTGCGCTGGCGCTTGTTCACCGCATCCTCCTTCGCTGAGCGCGGTTCGGCATGTACGGAGCCACGTTGATCGACTCCGTGACCCTGTCGTCCTTGACGCCTGAAGGCAGCTCGACGCCGCCCTCGGACTTCCCGGCGAACTCGGCCGCATCGCGCATGAAGGTCTGGATGAAGTCGGTCGCGCAGTTGCGGCAGACCCACTGGCCGTCCGGATCGCGCACGACCGTGTGCGTCGCCTCAACGGAGCAGACGGGACGGCGGTTAGACCGCCCCGTCATCCCCGGCACCTTCGTCCGGTGCTTAGGCATCTACGATCACCCGCTCTTCCGGCGGATCGACCTGCGAATACAGCTCCTGCAGCTTGGCGACGTCTGCCTCCGCGCGTGCAGTCGGGCTGTCCTCGGTGTCGTCCACCGTCTCGCCGCCGAGGAGCCGCTTCGCGGCCTCAGGATCGGTGAGCTGCAGCATGGCGATGATGATGTCTTCGCGCTCCTGGTTCTCCAGCTCGTAGAGCCGGATCTCGTCAGGGTTGATCCCGAGAGCCTCCTGGAACTTGACGATGTCCTCGGTCGAGAACTCATCGTACTTCGGCCACGGGATCGGGGCCTCTGGCGGCTCGACCACGATGAACTGGTCGGGGTACAGCTCAGCGAGATCGCGCATCCGCTGGCAGACCTGGACGTACAGTTCCTCGCGCTTGGACTTCGGGAACGCCATGCAGGCGGTCTCGACGTCCCAGACGCCTACGGTCGTGAGGGGGTTGACGCCCTCAGCGAGCCCGGCGAAGTTGAACCGCTCGTAAACGGCCAGCTCCTCCCAGTCGGTCAGACCGCTGGGCTGGAAGTTGGCGATGAACGGCTTCGACAGCTCGACCGTGGTGGCGAAACCTCTCGCATCCACGACGATCTGCTCTCTGCCCTCGATCACCTGGATCGAGTATGCACGGTGCGGTGAGAGGCACCGCATGGTCTTCTTGGCGCTGGACATGATCCCTCCTGGGGAGTCGATGGATGCTGGGAAGGGGCAGGGTTGGACTATCCCTACCCCTCACCCCAGCGGCTCACGGGAACCGGACTAGCCGGTCACGCCCGTGATGATGCCGTGCTGCTGTTCCTGCTTGACCTTGATCGAATACTCGGTCAGGTACTCCTCGTCGTAGGAGTCAGCCGAGTTGTCCTGCCGGTCGCGCAGGAGGTCGGTGGAGCGGAGCACGGGCAGCTCGACGCCGTCCATGTTCACGTAGAAGCCCCACCCGCCGTACTGGCCGGAGCTGGTCGAGAAGTCGTTCCAGTCCCTCTTCACGACGACAGGCACCTTGAAGCCGAAAGCGCCGGAAATGAATCCGTCCACCTTCGCGCCCCAGAGGCGCGCGTCCACCGTGTTCGGCTGCCATGCGTCGCGCAGGAAGCCGGAGATCGCCTGAGCGATCACGGGGGAGACGAACAGCACGCCGCCGTCAGACGAACCGTGCTGCAGGAAGTCCTTCATGTACGTGTCCAGCAGCGCCTTGGTCAGAGCGCCCGAGGCGTTCTTAACGTTCGACGTGATGAACTCGTACAGCCCGCCAGCGGTGCCGGTGGGCTCGGTGCCCGACGTGTCGAGCGCGCGGGTGCCCCAGAAGAGCGTGTACTCCAGGGCGCGCTTGTGCTCGACAGCCTTCTTCTTGCGCTCCTTCATCGGCACCGGGCCACCGTAGAGCTTGGAGGCCATCAGCGACCGGGTGAAGCCGTACGGGTTGCGCTGGATCATCGTGTAGTTGTACTGCGCCACACGCTTGGTGATCTTGCGCGTCCCGAGGGTTGCACCCTGAGCCGATGCGTTGCCGGTGATGAGGAGCTGGTCGCCCGCGGTGTGCGCCGAGAAGGCGACACGGCCGAGAACGGTCGTGATGGTCAGGACGTCACCCGTGACCGACGTGACGCGGAACGCCACACCTGTCTTCGAGTTACGGACGACATCTCCTGCGCGGAAGTACGCACCTTCGCCGGTGGCGACCGTGATGGTCGCACCGTCGGAGGCACCGCCGGAGCTGACCGAGGAGAGGCGCGGGAAGAGCTGATCTTCCAGCCACTCGACCTTGGTCGATTCTGCGACGGAGCGTGCAACACGCATGAGCATCGTCATGAACTGGGAGACGTCGGGGTCGAGCATGGCGATGGTCTCGTCCATGTCGATCACCCGCTCGTTCTGGAGGATGTCCTGATCGTCCACCAGACCCGTGTTCGTTGCGAGTGCCATGAGTTGGTTCCTTTGGGAGCCGAAGTTACGGGTTCCCTCGTGGCCCGTGGGGCCGTCCTCGCTTCACGCTACCCGGCTCAGTGCGCCGGACGCTGCGAGAGCATCACCTACTGCTGTGGGCTTCCTGGCCCGTAGGTCAGACCCGAAGATACAGAGGTGGTGTCTGTTGCGAGAAGGGCGTCCCTGAGGGCCTTGGAGACCTGCTCGGGAGTGCGCTCTTCCTGTGTGCCGCCTTCCGACGGCAGGGGGTTCTGGTTCGCACCAGAGACGACCTGCACCTGGGGAGGTGCCTCGCCTGCGGCCTTGGCCGCTGCGATGGTGTCCGTCACGAGCTGCGAACGCGCGGTGACTACGAGCTGTCCGAGCACTTCTGCCCGGTTCTCGGGTGCAGTCATCGCCTGCTTGACGAAGCCGGGAGCGTTCTCCCAGGCCTTGGAGAGATACGGCGCGAGCGCCACCTTCTCCTCGGGGGAGACGTCCTTGAGAGCCGTTGCTAGCGACTCCTTCATCTCTTCGCCCAGTCTCTGCTGCTCGGCCCACTGGAGAGCCTCGTTCTGGACGGGAGCAGCGGCGGGCTGTGCGCCACGTGCCGCTTCCATCCTCTCGGCCTCCTCGTAGTAGGCCCTGCGGGCAGCGAAGTCGGCCGCGGCGGCAGGATCGTACTGCTGCCAAACCCTGAGGGTCTGGTCGATCTGCTCGTCGGTGCCGTGCTCGACTACCCACGCCATGACGCCAGGGGCTGCCTCCTCGGGATTCTCGGCCTCCGAGATCGCTGCCTCCAACTGAGAGAAAGCGATGAACGGAGCCGGGGCCTGAGCAGGATCGGGGGTCGCGTCGAGGCGACCCTCCAGGCGCGCGAGCTTCTCACGAAGTTCGCCCACCTCGTTGCCCTGCTTGCCGATCAGGCTCTGCGCGTTGTCGCGCTCGGCCGCTACGGCAGCCAGGGCTGCCTTGACATCCCCGTTGTGCTGAGCGATCAGCTCAGCGAACGGATCGTCCGCCGGAGGCTCTGTGGGAGCTGCCCCCGCAGGCACCTCGATCTGGGCGGGAGGGGCTGCCGGTTCCTTGGGGAGGAACTGACCCTTCTCGTCCCGAGGCTGCTGCGTGGACTCCGGGTACTCCAGGCCGTTTGCGACGGAGCGGTCGCTGCCCTGCAGAGTCTCAATCTGCTCGGACGACAGTTCCTTGCCGGTCGCGGCTGCGAGTGCGCGATTGAACCCTTCGTCGGTGTTGACGTCGGGCTTCTCGCTGGTTGCCTCTTCGGGCATTTCGACCTCCTGGGTCGTTTAGACGTAGGGAGCGTCTTCTCCCTCTGATTCCTCTCGAATCGCCTTGCGATAAGCGGCAAGTGCCGCCTGTTCGAGAGATGCTGCTACCGACGATGGAGTCTGGACGGTGTCCAGAGCGCCCTGGAAGTAGCCGCGTCTGTACGCCAGCTCCTCCCTGTCGGGAATCTTTCCGGCCATGAGCCCTCGGGCCACGCCGATCATGAAGCGTCCTCGCTGTTCGGTGATCCGCTTCAGGAGCGTCTGCCACCCAGCGTCCTGCTGGAGGTGATCGAGCTTCTGAACGTCGGAGACCATCAGTGCGATCTCAGGGTCGCTTCGGACGAGATCGGCCACAACCTGTGCGACCTTCTCTGGATCTGCCAAGTGGGATCACCCTCTCCTACTGGTTGCCTACACCCCCACCAGACGCGAGGGCGCGCTGGAGGGCTTCCATCGGACTGCCGCCGATCTGTCCGGCGGCGCTCGGGCTTGAGGCGTCGATGGCCGAGCCCGCAGTAATGCCGGGAGGGCCAGCAGGGGCCGTGTCCGCAGACTGCGCGCCACCCGTGCCTCCCGGAGCAGCCATAGCGCCCATGGACGCGGGCTGCATAGAGAAGAACCGCTCGACGTCGCTGATCCCCCAGAGCTTCGCTGCCCACTTGACGACCTCGTCCACCGCGAGCGGCTTGCCGGAGGCGGCGAAGACGGGGGCGGACTGCATCAAGAACCCGGCCCACTGCAGGGCCTCTGCGCGCTTCTCCTGCCGCATGTTGCTCTCGCCCATCGCCTCCAGCTCCGCGACGAACTCGCCCTGCATCTCGTACGGGGTGATGTCGCGGTAGGTCATCTTGCCGTCCGGGCCAAGAATCTGGAGGAGCCGCCGGTCGGTGATGAACTGCTGGCAGTTCTTCAGGCGCATCGTGGCCTCGTCCTTGAAGCCCTGCTGCGACTGGTACTTCTTGAAGATCATGCGCTGCTGCGCCTGATTCATCACAATGCTTGCGCCGGTCGCCGTGCCGGTGGTCTGCGCGTTCGCGCCCATCGTGCCTCCGGCGAACGGGGCCGCGCTCGTAACGTTCTGCATGTCCGACCGGATGCTGCCCTCCAGGCCCATCGTGGCCTCGATGAGCTGGTACGGGGGTTGGAGCTGCTGAACCTGATCCGGCGACTCGACCTCCCAGAAGGCACCAGGGTAGTGCTCGAAGCCCTCCAGGTCGTCCACGTCCTTGCGGACGAGGGTGATCCAGTTGTTGATTAGCTCGGCGTTGTCCAGGCGCTGGTTGCCGAACTCCCAGAGCATCTCCTGCAGCTCCTCGATCAGACAGATGTCAGACGCGCCCCGAATCGTGAAGGGCTGCGGCATCGAGGAGACGATGACGAAGGGGTAGCCGCCGTGCGAGAAGGGGTTCGCCTCCTTGTCACGCAGGAGCACGCGACGGTTGCCGATGATCGTGCGCCACACCTGTCCCTGCTCCATGCACCAGTACTCCACGACTTCGATCAGATCCTTGGTGCGAGTGATGTCCCAAAGCTGCTTCTCGCGTCCGTCGTACTCCTCGTTCTGTCCCTGTGTCTCCTTAAGCTGATCGACATTCGAGAGGAATCCGGACTTCTCCAGCATTTTGAGCTGCTCGAACGAGTACCAGCCACGATGGAAGACACACTGGGCACCGCCGGGCTCGAACGGATTCAAGGAGCGCGCACTCTCGTGCGGGATGAAGTCACGAGGATCACACAGCTCGGTGTGCGAATGATCGAAGACGTCCTGGACGACCTTGCTCCTCACCATCGGGACGTCGATCTTGAGCCCACTCGGGTGCTCAATGGTGTCGATCTCTGTCACCTGACGAGGAACGTTCTGCGTCCGGTAGCTCCAGGCGGGCTTGAGCACGGCGTACCCGGCGAGCGCACCCGTCAGATAAGTCGGCCGCTGCAGGTAGTCCATGCTGTCCACGCGGTGCTCGTGCCGAAGCAGATCATTCATGGCGTCCGCTCGATGAATGAGCTGAGTCGCCTCTTCGAGCGTCGGCTGCGAATGAGGGGCCGGGCGCACATCCATCGTCAACCCCATCTCGACCGTTGAACTGACGATGGTCTCGATGAGGTTGAAGGCGTACTTCGGGGAGTATTTGTGTCGCCACTTCGCCGCCTCGGCATTCGCGGTCAGAATGCCCCAGTAGCTCCGTTCTCCGCGCTCGTAGTCGCGGACGAACACGCGATGGCTGTCGAGGGCTGCGTCCAGCCGCTTGACCGCCTCTGTGACGATGGCCGGGATCTCGGGCACGGTCTAGTAACCGCCGGGGCCGCTCGGGGCGCTGGGAGCTGCGGTGCCGGTGGCCTTGCGAATCAGCTTCGATCCGGGCCCGCCCCCCATGACCTTGTCCACGAGCGCGGACTGGTCTCCGAGGTACTTGTGCAGATCAGCCAGGATCTTGGCGAGGATTGCCTTGTCGCCGGGATCGTTCTCGCCGTCGAGGGCGGTCTGGATGCTACTGATCGCATCGTTGACTGCCTTCTCGACGTCAGGGCTGTCGGGGCCGTCCGGGCCGCTGCCACCCGCGCCAGGGCCGCTCGGGCCACCGCCGCTGGGGAGGGGAATGCTCGGGGGAGGGCCACCGCCGCCGAGTTGATCGAGTGCGCTCATGATGCCATCCTTGTGGGTGGAGGAGTGTATGCCTTCTTGCGGTGCCGCACGCGAGGCTTGTCGGCGCGGTCGCCGGTCTGCTGGTAGAGGAAGGAGACGATCCCCAGCGAGAGCACGCAGTCATCGTTGCAGCCGTCCTGCGCGCGAGGCGAAGGCTTGGTGTCCGCGTAGACGAACGTCCCCAGCTCCCCGATGTAGTCGGCAGGCAGCCATGGGAAGGTGCGCTGGTGAATGTGGTACTTCAGGGTGTCGAGCACAGTCACGCGCTTGTCCGGCCCCATCGGGATCCCGTACTGGTCGGAGAGCTTCTTGTTCTGCGCGACCCAGGCCTTGTCCTGGTAGAGGTTCCCGTAGGCCGGGAGGTTCGAGTTGCCGTCTCGGAGCGCGAAGATGATCGCCTCTCCGAAGCCGCCCTGGCGCTCGACCGCGATCTTCGCCTTGTTGTACCACTTGCCCAGGTAGTGGAGCTGGAACGAGGCGCGCGGGGCCTCCATCTTCGCCCTGAACATGGCGACGATCTGCGCCGTAGCCATGTCGAGCACAGTGCCGACGGTGTAGTCGGCCCCCGAGCCGGTCGCGGAGTCCACGGCGATGACGTACTCGGCGTCGTACTTTGGCTTCTCATAGACCTTGATCGTGCCGTCCGCGAAGCGCATGAACTCTGCCTTGCGCCGACCGTGGATGGCGAACTGCCCTATCAGGATCGGCGTGACGATGTTCCCTCGATAGAACTTGAGCGCGTCCTGGTTGAAGAAGTTGTGCCCCGAGAGCATGAAGGCGTCGTACTCGGTGAGCGGGTACTGCTGGTTGCGCTCGACTTCATCGAGCTTCATCGCCTCTTCGTCGTACCACTCCTGGTCGCGCGTGGGCTCCAGGTTCCAGGGCAGGAAGCGAAAGGCGAGTCGCTTCATGTCCTTCGTCTGGTACAGGTGTGAGAAGTAGTTGCCCTCGCCGGTCTCCTTGTTGGCGACACCGAAGGCGGTGGAGACCATCAGGAGCTTGGCTTTGCCCCTGGTCGTGGCGGGGTTGATCGCGGTGTAGATCCGCCGGGCGTGATCCATGTACGCCACCTCATCCATGATGGCGAAGGTGACGCGAGCACCGTGACCATGCTTGGGGGTGGCCGGAAGCGCCTGGAACGACGAGACTCTTCCATCAGCGTGCCGGAGCTTGATCCACTCGGCGGGCTCCTCTGACTTGGAGGGGGCCATCACGGAAACGTGCTGCCGGAAGATCGGGGGCAGCGAGTTGAACATCGCCCAGACCGCAACGGCGAGCTTCTTCGCCTCCTCCTCGTTGTACGAGTAGGCAACGCAGACCGAGCCCGGCCGGAAGAGCATCAGCCAGAGCGCGTAGGCGCAGGCCAGCAGGGTGATCCCGAGCTGCCGCGCCTTGAGGACGAGGAGCTTCTTGTTCTTCGGGTTGTGCAGCCACTCCACGAAGAGGCTCTGCCAGTACCAGTCCTTCGCGCCGACGGTCTCATCGAAGACCCATTCGCCGTTCGGCAGCTCGCGGATCGGGGGCACCCAACCCTCGGGCGGGAACATCTTGAACTCGACCCACTCGGGAACTTCGTTGTCGGCCTGCGACGGGTCGAAGAACTTGATCTGGTTGATGAGCGCCTTTGGATCAGTCGCGCACGCGCGAAGGGCACCGAGCAACGCGATGCGATCCAAGTAGCGCGTCCAAGCCTGGACGCTCATGGTGGCCTCCTGGGCCTACTGCTGGGGCTTGTGCGTCTGCGGGAGGGACAGAACGCCCTCCGAGACCTGCACGTCGTGCGTGTAGCGGTGCGTGCCGTCGGGCTCGACGGTCTCGATCACCGGGTACTTGAGACGCCGGAGCGTGTCCTCCGGGATCGTCTCGGCCAGCTCTTCTGGAGCCTTACCGAGCCTTTTTGCCAGCCGGAGAAGTGGGCCGCTGAGCACGCGCCGCCCGGTTGGCGAGGCGGTTGCTCCAGGCACCCGAGAGGTGGTCGCGGGCTGTTTTTCCTGGTCTGAACGCCACAGGTTCGCTGCCGTGTTGATTGGATCCTTCGATGGCATAGCTGAAGACCCTCCCGAGTCCGCGGGCGTAGCTTTCCTTGCACATGTCTATGCTCCTATTGGCTTGCGGCCAGGACGGCGGATGACCTTGGCGTCGAGATCCTTGACGGCCTTCGGCATCTTGGTCTTGTAGGGCGGCATGATGACCTTTTCCCTCTCGTCCAGCTCGACCACGATGATCGTGTGGCTCGGGGCGTCAGGCCCGTGGACGTTGTAGTCCTCAGCGCGGTAGTCCGGCGAGAAGGCGTTAAAGCCGGGGAAGAGTCCTTTGGTCGCGCTCACGCGCCAGCCCTTGGCCTCGTACTCGTCCTTCCATTCCCGAGCACGCTTCATGCCCGCCGTCTTGGTCGGGACGTCGAGTTGCTGTCCCCAAGTCCAGAAGACGCGCCACTTACGCGCCATAGCGAAACCTCCGCTTGCCGTCCACGTCCTCGCGCCACTCCAGCGTGAAGCTCGCTCCGCGAGATCCGCCGGGGCGCTGGAAGCTGACGATGGGATCAGAGTCCTCGGAGATGAGCGTGTCCCGCGCGAGGCAGGCGCTCTTGTAGTTCTCGAAGGTCGGGAAGTTCTGCAGCGGATAGACCATCTGGTTGTCCCCGCCCAGCTCCCAGACCTCGATGTACCAGCTCGTGACCCGCACCTTCCCGGAGGGATCCGACTCGAACGACCCTGCTGCCGGGCGGTAGCTCTTGACGCGCCCTCCGAGCCCGAGCCAGTGCGTCTCAGCGATGGTGTCCACGCCGACCGCGCCGCCGGAGACCAGGACGGCGTCCGGGTACTTAGCGTACAGGTCGGTCAGGAACGAGCGGACGTGCTGCTCGTTCGCGCCTTCGCGCGAGCCGACTACCGCGACGCGCTTAGCCACTTGCCAATCCTGATCGCGTTGCTGACGTAGTCGAGCTGATCTGCTTCCTTCCGGGTGATGAGCCCCTTGAGCAAGGCCTTGTCGTGGTATCCGCGAATCACCACGAACGGATCAATGAGGACGTACTTCATACGCCCACCGGAGGCTTCCTGATCCCCATGCGCTCGAATGCCCAGTCCGGGCATCCGGCGAAGCTCTCGGGCAGAAGCTGTCCGCCGTTCTGCACGCCGAAGGGCCAGAAGCCGTACTGCGCGCGGAAGGCGTCCCAGCTCGCCTGATTCCAGGTCGGCGGGCCGCAGTCGTTGTAATCCCCGGTGGCTGCCCCGAGGGAGGCCTTCTCGCTGTCCTGACGCTGCATCGCCTTGAGCACACGCAGGGCCTGGATGTTCCTGTCATTCGCCATTGGTCGCCTCCTGGGCTTCCTTGTTGACGATCATCTTTGCTGTCTCCAGCACACGTTCGAGCTGCGGGATCGCTTCGTCCAGCGGGACGTTTCCGAAGAGCGAATGCTCGCCCACGAACACCATCCTGTACCCGCCGTACGCGCCCTGCCCGACGACGATCTTCGTCTCGGGGCCAAACTCGAACTCAGCGACGAAGCTCACCAGCGAGCCAGCTCCTTCATGTCCTCCAGAGCGCACGCGCGGATCGACGTGATCTGCTTGTAGGCCCGGAGGGGGAACTCGTCTGTCGCGCGCTCGACGGCGTCCTCGACGGAGGTCGCGCTCAGAGAGAGGAACACGTTCCTCGACGGCCCAAAGGGGTTGTCCTCCTGAGCGACCTCTATGTAGACGACGTAGCCCTCAGACATCGAAGCACCCCTTGCATGGTCGGCCGATCTTCTTGCAGTGCTTGAACGGGATCATCGGTGTATAGAGCCCGACGCGCCGACCGCAAACGGTACGGAGCCCGAGACGCCAGTCGGCCTTGCGGTGATAGACCGGTTCATCCGGCCACATCTTGAAAATGATCCCCCAATTCGGATCCACAGACGGCACTATATACCCGCCAGCGGACGGACTCACCGGAAGCCGGGCTTCTTCGGTGCGGTCTTCCTGTATCCGTCCTGGTAGCGTTCGAGCTGGTGATGGTAGTGCGACTGTGCCCTGCTCTCGGGCACGGGCACCGCGTCGTACGCGCGCTTAAGGAAGTGCCCAGGACTGAAGGCGTTCGAGAAGGTTCTCTTCATCTTCGCCTTGAGCAGAGCGTCCAGCTTCGCCTTCGACTGCGAGGCGGTGAGCGCCTTACGCGCCGCTGCCTGTCCTGGGGTCGGCCTCATCTTTCCTCCTATGCCAGGGTGCGCCTGAGCCGTAACCCAGGCGCACCCCCTGTCGGCTAAGTGGCGAGCTTCGCGTTCTTGACGATGGTCACGAGCTTCTTGACGGCGAGCGCGATGGCGTCGGCCTGCGCCTGGGTGTTGTACCCGAAGCGCGAGGTGGCGACGGTCACTGCGGCCAGCGTCGAGGGAGCCGTGATCGTTGCCGAGGCAGCGGTCGAGCTGTTCTCGAACAGGATCGAGTCCGTGTTGTCGATCAGCCTGATCTTGCCATCGACGGCTTTGACGAGAGCCATTTCAGTCCTCCTGTGTGCGGTAGTGCTTGCGTTGAACGAAGAGGGCTTCACCCTCCGGGTACGGGGCTAGGTCGGCAGCCTGTGAGGCGAACGACGCCAGCGCCCTCAGCGGCTCGATCCGCCAGGGGCGGTCGCGCCATGCTTCGAGCAGGATGAGGCTGCCCTGCTCGAAATTCTCTATGCACTCCAGACACCCGAGCCGGTACTTGGCGTACCACTGCTCCTCGGGCCAGCCGCCCATCTCGGAGCGGACACGGAATGCCTCGCGGGCCTGTTCCTTCTGGCCGAGCCCGTCGAGGGCCTTCGCCAGATTGAAGATCGCCCGGTGGTTCAGGGGTTCGTCGTCCAGGATCGCCAGGATGTCCACGACGTCCTTCTCCAGGCGCTCGGAGTTGGTGCCACGCACCTCCCCGTGATGGACGATCAGGGGCTCGTTGAGGTGGATCTCCTGGATGTCGGGGGTCTCTGCGCCGAGCCAGGAGTGGACTTCGTCCATCCAGATCCAGTCCACGCCGGAGCGGATCAGCCGGGGCTGTGCCCAGTCATAGTCGCCCGCGTAATGCAGCATGTAGCTGTCCTGCGACAGCTCCGGGCGTTCGACGGGGACGTTGATCCATTCCTCGTCTGCGTCCATGAGGAGCTGGTAGTCCCCGAACTGCCGGGCATCCGCGAGTAGCCTAGCCCGAGCGTCACCGAAGTTCGGCCGGTCGGCGGAAGTCATCTGCATCTCGACCTTGCGGACGACCAGGGGAACCTCGAACTGGTCGCAGGTCGCCTGCGCCCTCTCGATGGTGTCATCTTCGGAGCCGGTGTCGTGAATGAGCACGGAGTCGAACCACGGGAAGGCCGACGAGATGGCGAGCTGGATGTTCTCGCCCTCGTTCTTCGTCAGCAGCGTGAGGACGATCTTGCGGAGAGCCCTCGCCTTCTGCACCGCGCGCCACTTTCCCTCCTGCTGATCTGGCATCCGCCAGAGCGCCGAGTCGTCAGAGGCTGCGTCCAGAATCTCCACGCCGAAGTCGAGCTTCTGGTGGTAGAGGAGGACACCCATGATGAAGTCCGTGTGCCGGTAGAAGTCGTCATCGGCGTCGTAAACCTCCAGGTAGCGGTTCAACGCGGGCATGATGACGTCCTTGGGGACGAGCGCGCCCTCGCCCACGAGGCAGAGGTCGTAGTATCCCTGCCCCTTCCACCACTCGGGCCTCATCTGGCAGTACGCGCGTCCGTCGTCCTGAAAGGCGTCGCAGAGCGCGAAGTGCCGCCGGAAGATCAGGTCGTCGTCCTGGAAGTAGACGACGTCGTGCTTGGCGTTCATGGCCGCTTCCCAGCGACCGTAGATGCCCTTGCCGTCGTCATCGTATGACACGATGATCTCGTCATACGGAAGTGTCGGGATGATCTCCGACAGGTCGCGCTCTCCGCGCGTGCGGATGACCGCAGAAACCTTGCGGGGGTCGATACTCAAGTTGCATCCCTCCTGGGGACTAGACGATCTCGAAGGTGAGCCCGAGCGCGATGCTGTCGCCTCGGTCTTTGCCCCAGCCGAGAGGCCAGGGCCACTCGCGCTTCACGCCGAACCAGTACGACCACCGGCCGACATGAAGCACGAGGAGCATTACACGGGTACGCGGTTCGAGAGCTTCGTGGCCTCGATGACCGAATATCCCTTGGCGATGACCTCGGCCTTCAGGGTCGCGCGGTCGCTGTTCTGCGAGATCCCGCGCTTGCTTGCCCCGGCAGCCATTAGTCGTTCGTCCCGCCGGACTGCGGCTTGTAAGCCTGCTCGGTGAAGCCGATGCCGTCACGGACGGCCTGCATCCGAACTTCCCAGGCGTCCATCTGCGTGAGCGCCTGCGACTGCGTCGCAGCGTACTCCGTGACCTTCTTGAGGGAGCGGTCAGCGGAAGCGCCCGTGCCGATGTGGTAGCCCATCGTGACCGGCGTGCGCCCGGAGATCGTCGCGCCCGAGAGCACGTACTCCTTCCAGAACGTACACGGCCCGCCCGACGGAGACGAGGCGGCAGGCCCGAACTGGACGACCCAGCCCTTGGCCGTAGCCTGTGCGAGTGTGAGTGCCATTTGGTTCTCCTAATATCCGCGGTAGGTTGGTGTGTGGGAAGAGAGGTACTTACCCTGCAGCGCCCCGAGCCAGGGACGGGGATTCGGACGGAGGGATCGCGGCCATGCTCCACCGCCCGGAGGGATGTGCCAGGGCACCTGGACGCCCGGCCCGCCGACTACGCCTCCGTCGAGAGCGGGATGCGGCAGCAGGTTCGAGGGACGACCTGGGTTCGGCATAGCCGACGGCACGGGGCCCGATGGCACAGGGCCCTGATTCGCGTGCTGGAAGTCGCCGCCGTACGGATCGTGATACCCGTAGTCGAACGGCTGCGCCGTGCCCCAGCCCGCATGAGCGTAGTCGTCACCGCCGTAGTTCCCCTCGCCACCGAGGCCAAAGCCCTGAGCGGGGGGAACAGCGGCGGGGTCGGCCTGCTGCGTGTCTGCGGTCTGCCCGTACTTGGCGCGAAGCGCCGCGAGAAGGGCAGATGCCTGCTGTGGCTGAGGAGCGAACGGGAGAGGCCGGTCAGGCAGCATGTCGCCCTACTTGGCGTCGCGGGTCAGTGCGACCCCGAGCGTGTCGTTCCCGGTCGCGGAGCCGAAGCCGTAGCGGTGGCTGCGCTGGTTGTTGAGGACGGTGTTCGCAGCGGCACGCGCCGACGCCGCGCTGGTGGCCGAGAAGCCCTCGGCACGCAGCTCGAAGCCGGACTGATGCGTCCCGCCAGTGACGTACTTGGTCAGATGCGCGTGGAACCGCTGGTTCGCCGGGACGAACGAAGCGCCACGGTCAGTGTCCGTGAGCTTGTACCCGGCGGCGGTCGCAGCGGCGACGTTGGCGAAGTCGGTCATTCCTACTCCTAGATGTCGGCTGCGGTGAAGGCCGCACCCGTGTCGGGGTTGATGTTGAGGGCAGTCGTGTCGAAACCGTACCGGGCCTGACGCTGCGCGTTCAGTACGGCCAGCGCCGCCGTGTCGGCCGCGGCAGCGGAGGTGTCCGACTCTCCCATGGCCCGGATCCGGCTGTTCTTGGTGCCGAGTCCGTCCTTGTGGAAGCGCGTGACGTACCTCTTCTTGCGCGGCTGGGGGTAGCCATAGCGCAGAGCGTCCGAAACGCCCTGATCGCCGTTGTCGATCTGAAGGCGGATGTAGCCAGCAGCCGTGGCCGCAGCCACGCTGGCGAGGGTGGTCGATGCCATGAGTGCTCCTAAACGAGGAAGAGCTTGCCGCGCTCTGCGGCGAGCAGGGTGAAGTCAGAGTCGGTGCAGGATTCGAGCAGATAGATCGAGAAGCCGGTGGTATACCCGTAGATTTTCGCGGCACGGAGTCTCTCGATCTGCGGCGCGAGCGTCGCGCCTTCGAGGTTCACCTCCAGCGTGCCGTGAACGTAGCTCTTCGGGACGGCTCGTCCCTGCGGCCCGTACGGATCCTTCCAGTTGTCCTCGTTCCCGTGAGCCTCGATCCAGTGCATCGACGCCGGAGGATCGCCCCACATCCCCATCCAGGGATACCACTGCGGGGCGAGCCGGACGCCGAGCGCCTGGAAGGACTGCGTGTGCCCGAGCTGACCGCCGTTGACGATGATCGAGTCGTTCGGGCTGTTCGTGGAGACGATGATCCCGCGCGTCGGGTGCAGGCGGCGCACCTGGGAGACGAGCGCGGGGAGCGCCTGCGGGTTTCCGTCCGGCCACTGGTACGCGGCCTCCAGGTCGAGACAGATCGGCCCGTCGAACTTGTGGCCGTGCATGATCGAGCTGACCTGCTTGGCGTCAGCGGCAGCGTCCTTGGCCCAGCCGTTGAACCAGCCGCCGACCGCGATCCCGTGCTCGTGGCAGGCCTCGATGATCCCGTCGATGACGGCGAGGTTGTGCTGCGCGGCCGGGTCGTGGTCGTCCGGGTAGCCGAGCTGCGCGAGCAGCGGGACGATCCAGCGCCCGCCAGCGGAGGCGAACTTGTGAAGATGCGACTCGGAGATCCCGTTCCAATCCCCGACGAACGCGCCGAGCTGCTGGAAACGCGTGACCGTCACTAGGCTACTCCTGTTGCGACCACATCGCGCGGGAGCTTGACCTTCACGCCCTGCGCGTTGATGTAGTCCACGATGGTCTGGAAGTTGGCGGTCGAGAAGTCCGTGACGGCTGAGGCCGAGGTGACGATGTTGTGGGCCTGAAGATGCAGCCAGCCCTTGTTGTTCTTGCATTCGTCAATCTTGGACTGGATGTCGGATGCCGAGTTGGCGAGTGCCAGCGTGTACGTCCTGAGGAGGTGCGGGTTGCCCGGCGGGTAGGTCTCGCGCACTCGCGTGTAGGCGGTACGCGCCGTGACGCCGAAGCGCCGCCATGTGTCGAGCCGGAAGGGGGACGTCGTCTGCCCCTGAGGGACGCAGATGTTGTCGGCCGTCCCGAAGCCGTTCTCGCGCAGCCACTTTTTGGCCTGCACCATGTCGTTGACGACCAGATCGTCGTCAAACGCGGCGAAGTTGTTGTGGATCGCCACGTCGTAGGCGTGAGGCATCGCCTCCCAGCCTGCGTCGCGCAGCTTCTTGAGCTGGTCGAGCGTCATGAAGTTCGTCGCGCCGATCTTGTTGATGATCGGGGCGAACCCAGCCTTGTAGCCGTAGGCGTCGAGGATCGGCTTCGCGCGCAGGAAGGTGCCGTCGTAGCCGTCATCGAAGACGAAGGTGACGATCCCGTTCGCGGGCTCGGGCAGCAGCGCGATCTTCTGCACCCACATATTGATCGGCCCGGATCCGTCATCCTTGCAGCGCACCTGGAAGGCAGTCAGTGCCGAGCGCGTCGCGCCCGCACCGCCACCGGTCACGAACGCCCCCCAGTGCAGATTGACCGTGATCCAGGAGTCCCGAACGTAGAAGGGCGAGTCCACGTTCGTGGTCGGAGAGATCGTGTCGGCCGAACTCCAGTTCGTGAAGACGTCCGAGGAGACGTCGAGACGGCAGTCCGCCAGTCTGTCCGGCCGGTCGATCTTGATGGTCATGCTCAGCATCTTCCCGGTCGCATCAATCGCGCCGAGCCCGGTCTTCCGACAGGCGGTGAAACCGCCGGTACCGGCCGTGGTGAACTTCCTGGACTGCGTCCCGAGAAGGTACTCGGTCAGATCGTCTGCCTGGGAGCCCGTTGCCCCCGGCGACGCGGCGAAGCCGTGACCTGACTGAAACTGTGTGACGACCGAGGAGTCCGGTATGGGGTTGAACTGACCGGACGGGGCGAGATCGAGTCCCTGGGGGAGGATCTGGACGATCTCATCCCTGTTGTTCAGGAAGAAGAGCGACCCATCGTGTTCTACTACCTTCGCCATGGCATCACCTTTTCTTCTTCTGCTTGGTCGGTTTCGGGTCGGGCTGAACGTTCTTCCGAGATACGAGGATCTCGTCATCGTCCACGATGCAAGTGATCTTCGGGGGAAGCGTGACGCGGCTCATATCCACCTCCCACTGAGACTCATTCGGCCGCTCCTCAGGCAGATCATGGAGCGGGTTAGGGAGATCGTCAGCCGTGATCTCGGTCAGGTTCGACGTAAGCGCCGTGCCATCAAGGTTCTTGTTCTGGTTCGCCCAGAGCACCTCGGTCAGGTGCCGCCTGATCCAGGCCGCGAGCGTCAGACCTTCGTCCTTCGCTGCCTGCTTCCAAGCCGCGAGATCCTCGTCCGGCGCGTTCAGGAGGTACTTGCCCATCAGAGGTTCAGGATCGTGCCGCAGACCGGGCGGTTGGAGCCGTCAGGGCGGCGCAGGCCGTACCAGTCATCGGCCTTCCACTGATACACGTGCGCGCGCTCGACCATCTTCGAGCCGAGCATCATGTTGAGGGCGCGCGAGGTGTAGTCCGCCTGCGTCGCCTCCGAGACCGGAGAGGTCTCCGAGCCGCCGAAGGTGTCCCACCCGTACTCCGTCACCCAGACCTTCCTGAGCCAAGCGTCGTGCGCGAGCTTGTAACGGTCGAAGTGATCCGCATAGCGCGGGGCATCCGGCGGGTCGGACTGGCAGTAGTTGTGCGTCTCGGGACGCGTGTACGGATCGTTGCGGAGGACGTTGCCGTTGGCCGAGTCGGCCGCGAGCAGAGGGTTCTGCCACGTGCCGCTGTTCAGCGGATCCCCGAAGATGTGGTCATCGGAGCAGAAGACGAACGGGAGCGACGTGGAGATCGCTCTCACCTTCGGCAGAAGTGCTCGACAGAGGGCGTGGTAGAGCGTCGGGTTCGGATTCAGCCAGAAGCCGGGCATGAACGGCTCGTTCCAGCACGCGATGGCCTCGAAGACGTCGAGGTTGTTCTTGAGGGGAGCGACCATCTTGTCCGACCAAGCGCCGTAGTACTGCGGGTCGGGAGGCTGATGCGACGTCGCGGCGTACCCCGAGGAGTAGCACGCGATCATCGTCACTTTCATCCCGAGCCTGCGTGCCTCGGTGATGAACGCGGACTGCGATCCGAGCCCGTACTCGCAGCGGACATGCGTGGCCCCGGTCGCGGTCTTCAGGGCTTCGAGCCCGTTGACGCCGGTGATGGCGTAGACGTTCGCGCCCTTAAGGTCGGCCATCGTCGTGGGAGGCGGGGTGAGCACCGGAGCCGACAGCGCGCTTTGCAGCGCGATTAGCTTCGTCTGTCCCGAGGTGAGATCGGTGTATGCCGCTTCGATCTGCGCGATAATCTGGTCGTTCGTCAAGCTCATGTCGTCTCCTCTTTCGGGCCGTCAAGGGCAGCGAGGATTGCCGAATGTGCCTCGCGTAGATCGGCCTTTGCTTCCTCGGGGTATCCGTGGCGCATCACCGTTCGCTGGATAGCGTGTTTGCAGACGTCGAGTGCGTTTCGGTAGCGGGTGAGGGTGGCCAACTCATCCAAGACATGCGGGACGCAGCGGCCATGAACGGGGCACGGGCAGGCGTCGAGGATGCGGTCGCGCTCAGCGATGAGCTTGCTGTCGATCTCGACCTCTTCCTTAAGTGCGTCTCGTTCGGTGAGGAGCGCATGGAGAGCGGCAAGGACGGGCGCATCGTCCATCGGAACGGCGGAAGGATGGCCGTCTCCCATCGTCACGACCTCGTAACCGCTGCCCTCGATGTACGCTCGAATCACGGTGGCGTGGTCGGTTGCTTCTGGGTTTGTGGGCGTCCCGCTCGCCCAATCGGACAATGGGCAGTCGCACGGCCCTCCCGCACGGATGGCACACGTCTCATAGTGCCCCTCTGTTTCTGATGTGGCCCGGTCACTCATCTTCAGCTCGGACGTAGTAGGCGGTTGTGTCCCGGAAGTGATCCAGCTTCCACGTCACGCCCCTGCGCTTGATCTCCTTCTTGTCTCGGAGCATCTGACCTCTGTTGCGAATACCAGAAAGGAAGTGAATCTCGATGTCGTACGGCGGATCCGCAGCTACCAGCCGCAGGTACTCAACCGGACAGGACTCATGTGTCTCAATCATGCAACGCACTATATACGCTTCAGCGGACGGACATATACAGGGGGCGGGGGATCCTAAGCAGGAGTCCCTGAATATATAGAACAGGGGGGGTGTCTCTCTTGCGGGAAGGGGCCCGCGGGGAGAGTCACGGCGTCGGAGTCCCACGCGTCAGGGGGGTGGCACCGCCATCGAGGCCGTTCTGCCCGCCCGCATGCGCCTGTTTCCTCATCCCTTCTGCACGCCTCATCGCCCTGTTTACCTGCCTGTTTGCCCATGCCTCTGCGAAGGCGAGCTGGTCAGGGGTCATGTCCTCCAGGGCTACGTCCTGCCAGTCCTCTGCAGCACTGGTCTGCACGGGGAAGCGGTTCAGGTAGGCCAGCAGCGAGGTCGCTGCCTGCGGATTGCCCTGCTTCGCCTTGTCCCTCAGCCCGACGATCACATCCTCCAGGTCGATGGGGACGAGGACATGGGCTTCGCGGGTTTCGCGGGAGTGACGGTCAGCCGCCTTCTCACGCCGTTTCTCCGCTGCCTTCGCGCTCGCTGCCTTCGCTGTCTCGTGGGTGAACGCAGTCCTCGGTGCCCGGTGCTTCTTCGGTGGCTCTGTCGGTGCTACGTCGGTCTCGGGGTCGGTCATTCTCAGCCTCCTGGGCGACGAAATTCCCGCAAATTGCGAACTTTTTGTT